>PVBE010427328.1_pt1 | contig 30739 bp, 21 predicted proteins | sample 1631181 | NCBI WGS metagenome assembly PVBE01 (sample SAMN08397723, study PRJNA350692) | Marine metagenome, whole genome shotgun sequencing project. | isolation source: water | place: Pacific Ocean | collected 2012-04
CTGCCATCATCGGTCAATGTGATGCCGATTAGAACCCGCATGAGTGCCACGAAGCCCATCGCTTTGCTCGCTGTTGCAAGAACACCAGCTACAGGTCCACTCGCACCAGAATATGCATCTGGTGCGGCAAAGTGGAAGGGGACTGCACTGACCTTGAATCCGAAGGCAACCAACATGAGACCAAGACCAATTGTTGCCATTCCGTTAGGCCCTTCTGTCAACCACTTATCTGAAAGGCTGGAGAATGAAAGGTCCCCATTCCAAAGATATAGCATTGAAATGCCGTACAGACCGATCGCACTGGCCACACTACCGACGATGAAGTACTTGACACCGGCTTCAGGACCAATTTTTGTTTCCTTGTTGAATGCAACCAGAACATATGAGGCCATGCTCGCCAATTCAAGTCCAACGAATAGCATGAACAGGTTGGCTGAAATTGCTACTGTCGACATTCCAAGAGCGACCATGAGGATTAGCAATGCGAAATCCACTTGACGACGATTGTTCAATAGGCGGAATAGACGGCGACTCTCAACAATTTCATCACGCTGTGTCTTGAGAGGCAAGCGATTGTGTGGAGTTGCGGGTATTCTATCCCAGTTGGCGATGAGGGCTAGAAGTAATGCTCCAGTGAAAATCATCCCCATTAGGCGACTAAATGCATCAATTCGCAGAATGTAATCTCCTGTGGATATTGTACAATCGTTTACTCCACCAGTCATCGTAATACAAGCTTCTACAACACCCGTACCAGAGTCAACCATCTGACTCAACAAAGCAGTAATGAATGATGCAAATAGGGTAAAAGCGGCAATTGCTTGGGGTAATCTTGGATCACCTGTTAAGGAAAATCGCTTGCCTCCCAACAAGTACGGGATACGAATGCTCTTCCCTGGAATTGGCAAACGGAATGTGGCATCTCCAAGGTTTGGAATCAAAATTAAGGCTAGTGTTCCAACAATGAGAATCCATTCTGGCATTAGCGTACTAGCCATGTCAGGGCCACTGAATAGAGCGCCTAGGTTCATGGATTCACCTCCGGTGGATAAATGACATTTTCAACCAATAATGAGGCCCAATCAGACATCATTTCGAACATTCCAAAGAAGTCGGGATAAATTCCGTAAATGACTGCAAGGACGCCAAGAATGAGCATTCCTGAATTCTCATGCCATGTGATATCTCTTGGTGTATCATCGTGCATTGTAGGTGGTAATTGTGCTTCGCCATCCCCCTCGAATATGGTTCGTTGCATACTCCACAAGTAATAGGTTGCAGTCACAATCAATGTCACAGCAGGTAGGAGGACCCACCAACCAAATGCCATGTAAAATGCGATGAGGACGGCCACTTCAGCAACGAATCCTGCCATTAATGGCAATCCTAGACTGCCCATCCATCCAACCATCATGTGTGCACTCATCCAAGGGCTATGGTGTGCCAATCCACGCATGGAGCCAATCTCAAGGGTGTGGTAATGATGCTTGAATGATCCACAAACTGCGAATAATAGTGGGCTGATGATTCCATGAGCGAACATCATGAATATTGCACCTGCAATTCCTAGGGGTTGTAGAGTTGCAACACCCAGGAAAATCAGACCCATGTGACTCACTGAGGAGTAAGCGACCATTCGCTTGAGATTCGTCTGTCCCAAACATACAACTGCACCATAGACTAGGCTGACCATTCCAAGTATTACCAACAAAGTTTGGAATGCAATAACTTGGTCTGGGAAGAGTGTGACACCAAGGCGGAGGAAACCATACGCGCCCATCTTCAGCATAACACCAGCTAGTAACATCGAACCAGCAGTAGGTGCCTGGACGTGAGCATCCGGTAGCCATGTGTGGACAGGGACACTGGGGAGTTTGGTTGCAAATCCAATTAACATTAACAAGAATACAACACTACGCAATCCTTCTGTAGCAATGAAATTCGTACTGGTATTCATCATGATGAAATCAAATGATTTACCAGTGATATTTCCTGCCCAACTAGCATCGTTGTTGAAATACATCACAAGAATACCTGCAAGCATGAATACACTGGCTGTAAATGTGTAAATGAAGAACTTCTGCGCTGCGTAGCGTCGATTTTCACCACCCCACATGAGAATAAGGAAGAACATCGGAATCAATGTCAGCTCCCAGAAAACATAGAACACAAACAAATCAAGGCTAACGAAGACACCGATGAGTGCGCCTTCCATCATCAGAATTAGGCTGTGGAAGTAAGCACCCTTCTTCGCATTCCACTCAACAATCATGGTGATTGGAATCAATAAAGTCGTCAACCATACCATTGGGAAGGATAGCGCATCAATTCCAACGTGCCAAGAGACACCAATGCTGCTAATTAGAGTGCAACTACCAGTTCCAATTTCTCCAACTTCGCAATTCTGGTATAGATACTCGCCCCAGGCTAGTCCGAATGTCTCTTCAAGGCCGATGAGAGTGGCTATGACAAACATGAGTAAGGCAATACCTAGATTGGCATAGCGAATAGGATTCGCCAACCTCTCACGCATCTGATCATTACCCACCCAATGGACAAGCATGAGTAAGAGTGCTCCGAAAATTGGTAACAATGCAAGAACTGTCAATGGATTTCCTAGCATAGAAATGGTCTCTGAAAGTTCCACTCAAGCCACCCCCCAAAGGATTCCAACAATGACCAGCATTCCAACAGCTGCCATGAGGAGGTAGTCGCTTGCACGACCTGTCGTAAATTGACGCAACCAAGTACTCGTTGATTGGCTACCTGATTCAATGCCTTTGATGACACCATCAATCCAATTCTTATCGATCCACGCACATATCCTTGCAAATGGCATGAGTGTCTTGGAAATGATCCACTCATACAAATCATCGATGTAAAGGCGGTTGTGAAGTGCTGTTGCAAATCCACCCGTTGCAAGTTCGCCCACCTCAGTGTGACCCACCTTGCCTGATAAGTTGACCAGCCATGCTGTCATTGGAGTTGCTTGTTCCCCTTCAGATAGAGGGCCCCCGTGTAATCGAGCAGCAATAAATGGGCCCAAGCAGGCAGATAGTAGGATAGCGGTCCAACCAACTATCTTCAATGTGTTATCATGTGGAAGGAATGCAATTTCCAATTCATGGAGGATTGCATCAACAGGATGAGCAAACAAATCTGTGAGTAGATGTGAGTGACTAGGGTCAGCAAGCCAGTGAGCGAATTCACCACAGGCTAGAATGAAGCCGCTGAGTGCTGTAACAATTGAGAGAACAACGAGTGGCGTCTTAATCCACTGGGTGTCTTCATGTACGTGTTCAGCGGATTCAGACTTTGCCTTTCCAGCGAAGGTCATGAACCACATTCTAGACATGTAGAAACCTGTCATTCCCGCAGTTGCTAGAACCAATAGGGCAGGGAAGAGAATCATTTCTCCACCGTGTAGGTAAACGTTCCATGCCTGTCCAACGATTCCTTCCTTGGACCAGAATCCACCAATCAGAGGGATGCCGATAATCGACATTGAACCCAACATCATCGCTGTGCTAGTGATTGGCATCTTGCTTGCCAAACCACCCATGTTTCGCATATCTTGTGGGTCGAAGTCGTGTTCATCCCCACTATCGTACAAATGGACATGGTCGTGTGCATGATGCATTTCATGAATGACTGAACCAGAAGCCATGAACAACATACCCTTCGCCATTGCATGGTTGAATAAGTGGAATAGCGCTGCACCAAATGCAATGACTGCAAATTCTTCAAAGCCCTCGTTAGCGAACCAACAGGCTGCACCCAACCCTGTGAAAATGTAAGCCAGTTGACTCATTGTTGAATATGCAAGGACTCGTTTGATATCATTGGCTACAAATGCGATGAACGCAGCCATACAAGCGGTAATACCACCAATCCATGCAATCAACATCGCAATGTCTGAAAGATCGCCATGGAAAGCTTCTGCACTGAAAATTGGGAACATTCGAGCCACGAGGTAGAGGCCAGCATTCACCATGGTTGCTGCGTGAATTAGAGCAGATACGGGGGTTGGTCCTTCCATTGCATCAGGTAACCAAACGTGAAGTGGGAATTGTGCCGATTTACCAACGCAACCGATGAACATCAAAAGAAGGGGCCATTGAAGTTGGTCACCTGTGATGGCACCCCCCATAGTTGGGTCTGCAAAAATGACTGCAAACTCTAGGCTGTGGTACAAATCGTACAACATGAACAGGCCAACCATCAGGAATACGTCACCCACGCGCGTAGTAAGGAACGCCTTTTTCGCTGCGGCTGCAGCACTCGGCTTTTCCCAATAAAATCCAATTAACAGATAGGAACACAGACCCATAATCTCCCAGAAGATGAACAACCAAAGGAAGCTGTCAGCAAGAACCATGCCGAACATACCCATACTAAACAGAATGAATTCTGCAAAGAATCGGTGGTTTCGATCTTCGTTGACTGGGTCTGTTGTCATGTAACCAATGGCAAACCAGCAAATCAAGAAGCAAAGGAATGCAGCAACAAACAGAACTGTAAGTGATACACTGTCAATCCACAATCCAAAACTCAATGTCGATGTGCCAATGAGTGAAGCACCATCGAAAATTTCAAACTGAATCCAATCAAAGATGACCCCTTGCGAAAATGTGCCTTCTGCATCAGCATACTGAGATAATGCGGCATGATTCACTAGGAATTCAATAATCAACCAAACAGTGAGTGATAATGTGATGGCCAATCCAGCCAATGCAACAATACCGCCTTCTTTCAATTGGTTCTTCCACCAATCCTCACCCTTGTACATTTGTCCCAAAATCAGAATTGCCGGGAAAACCAAGAGTGGTACGGCAACGATTAGGAAGGCACTGTCGATAGGTCCGAATCCCATGAAATGTCGAATGACCGGGAAAAGTATCATTGCTGCAACTGGGAAGAGTAATTTCCACTCTGATTTACTGTGTTCACTCATACATCTCACCTCCTCAGTGCTTTAGCAGCGTAACCTCATCCAATGAAATCGTTCCACGTTGACTATACAATGCCAAGAATATGGCCAAACCAACAGCCACTTCGGCTGCAGCGATTGCAATTGCAATTGAGGTGTATACCCAACCATCGATATTTTCGTAATGTGCAGCACCTGCAACAAAGTTGAGATTGACCGCATTGAGCATGATTTCGATACACATCAAAACAATGATGGCGTTCTTGCGAGTGAAAATTCCAACCAATCCAATGCAAAATAGGAAGGCTCCTAAGCCGGCAATCCAACTTGGTTCAATCATTCCTCTTCACCTCCATGAAGTTCCCACATGAGGTTGGTCTTTCGCTCATCTCGAACCAAATATGCTGCACCTGCCATAGCCATTGAAAGAAGGGCACCAAGAACAACCAGGGTGAAAGCCCAATCATCTAGAACTGCTGTTGCAAATTCAAGGGTTGACATGCTATCTGGACCTGTTACTTCGGTCCAATTTGCTGGATCCATCAGGACTGTGAGAAGCAAGCCGAGAAGCATGACGATGCCGACGCGAGCAAATGTGGCCACTAACCTCATTCGAAATCCTCCTCCATAATTTGACGACGTGATAACATCACACCGAAGGCAAATACCAGCATGACACTCCCTAGATACACTAGAATCTGAATTGCTGCCAACATTTCGGCACTAGCCAATAGGAATACCCCTGCAACAGCAAAGAAGCACATGATGAGGGCCAACATTGAGTGAGCGACTCTCTTTGAGTAAACAGTACCCAATGCACCGCAAATGGCAATGATTGAGAGAATACCAAAAGAAATACCTTCAATTGAACTGAAGATGTCCCCGATTGGATCCATGATAATACCTGGTAATTCCATGATTATGCCTCCGATTTGGCTGCCTTCGCGGCGGCTTTCTCAGCCTTCTTACGAGCCTGATCTGCTCGCTTGGCCAATTCAATATCAACTGCTTCAGCATGTTGAACCGGTAAGACACGAGTGCGTTCGGCTTCAAACCATAGATCATCTCTGGTAAATCCGGACATTCCATCGTATTCATTGGTCATGAAGAATGAATTGAATGGGCATGATTCCATGCACAATCCACAGAACATACACCGACCAATGTCGATGCGTCCAGAGACAATGTCTACTTCGGCACCAACCAATTCGTCAGCTGAGACATCCTCGACCGTGCCTGATGCATTCCATCGAACACTGATACTGTCCCCTGATAGATTGATGACTTCGCCGAATTCAAATTCTTCAGGTGGTGCTTCGTGAGCAGTAGATAGTTGGAAATTTGCGGCGGCTTCTTCACTACCTTCAAGGCGACGGGCTGCCATTCCTCCAACTTCAATTTCAACGCCGAATCCGTGATTTTCATCTCCTTCATCTGCCAAATCCAATACGTTGACTCGTGTTTCTGTTTCCATGTGTAGACAATCATTTGGACAAATTCTCACACACGCCTTACAGGCAGTACATGTTTCCCAAATGACACCGATTCTACCATTGTAATTTCCAGGTACAAACAACCATGGTTCCATTTCTTCAAGTCGTTCATATGGATACATCACAGTTACAGGTCTCTCAAAGTAAGGGAACAACTCTGTTGTCTCTCTGTCGGCTGCATAGGTTTGATCGATAACGGGGTGAGCTTGAGCAGTATACATGGCTCGCTCGGCATCACTGAGAAGATTTGTCTTCTGACCGTGATACGGTTTACTTGTACCGTGAGATTGTAGGAACTTGGAACGACCAATGTAAGGAATTGTTCGAAGTGCCGCCTTCAGTGTAATCCACATTGGGCGAACAACAAGATTACGGAAGTTCGGAGTTGCATGCTTGTGATAGGCCATTGAAATCACTCCCTATGTTGGCCTGGACTGGCCACGTCAACTGTCTGTACACTGAAAGGTCTGGTTTGTGCCTCCAGTGCTTCTGGATCTTCATCCACGGATAGCAAGATGAACAATGCTATGCTAATCGATGAGATTAGGATTGGAATAAGAATCGGCCACTCTTCATTGATTCCATCATACACCCACAAGCGGAGAACGGCAGCCATGGCTAGATTCACCAGGCTCAATGGTAGGAGCCAGCGCCATCCGAATTCGAGAATTTGGTCTGTCCTTACACGATGGAGGGCTGCTCGGAACCAAACAAAGAATACGAACATAAACCAAGCCTTGAGGAATACCCAGACAATGTGAGGAATGTAATGAATGAGTGGGATTGTATCTTCCAATGGGGCCTCCCAGCCACCTAGGAAGAAGTGAGCAAACAACAAACATGCAGCATATGTGCGTAGATATTCTGATGCAAACATCAGTCCCCAACGCATTCCACCATATTCTGTCCACCAACCTTCAACCAATTCGGCTTCCGCTTCTGGCATATCAAAGGGAATTCGTTCAACTTCAGCAACCATCACTACGAGGAACAACACTCCGCCTAATGGCAATAGGAAAATGTTCCAAACTCCACTGTCAGCTTGGAATTCAATAACCTCAATGAGATTGAATGAACCAGACAATACAACAACACTCAGGACAGTAACAAGAAGTGGAATTTCGTATGCGGTGAGTTGGGCTGCAGAGCGAATACCACCGAGTAATGTGTACTTGTTGTTCGAAGACCAGCCCGCAAAGAATACACCCAATGGAGCAACGCTGAACACAGCCATTAGGAATAGAATTGACATCTCCGAATTATTCGAATAGAAATGTGGGGACAAGGGAATGAATGTAAAGCACATCACAGTAGTTGCAATGATTAGGAACGGTGCAATTTCAAACACAAATCGATCGGCTTTTTCCGGGACCATGTGTTCTTTGGTTAGGAATTTCATTCCATCAGCCAAGTTCTGGAAGAAACCTGGGAAAAGCCACCATACACCATGGTATGAACGATTCTTCACGCGGGAGACGGCTTCAAGTTCGTGATCATTACCTGCTATTTCATTCAGCAATTTGTTGGCCATTCCAACGGGCGTACCTGTCCCAAATGGCAATTGATTCCACCATTCACCTGCTGTTACTCCATTCTCTCCAACCCACAAACTTCGCAGCGATGTTCTGGCACCACGTCGGTCCATGAAGCGACCCAGTAATTTTCGTTCCATCCAGAGCAATACCAAGAGTGTGGTCATGATTCCACCAAAGACCATCACGCACATGATGAACTCCGTTAGGAACCAAGACACCTTGTCGGTGTATTCCCAATGTCGAGACATACCAATCGTATACTCTGAAATGAAATCTGTGACGAGTCCAACCCAGCCACGGATGTCTAGAATATCATCTGTCATTAGAATCACCGATCCGTTTCTCCAATACAAGGGTCGAATGAACCCATGATTGCAGGGATATCTGCAATCTTGTAACCAATCATACACTTACTGGCATAGGGGATTGTGATAAACATCGGACTTCGGATGGACACTCGGTATGGATGCTTACCTCGTTCACCCCCACCTCCTGCAAGATAGAACATTGATTCTCCACGACTATCCTCAAAGTGATGATGGCCAGTTTGGCCTTCTGCCGCTCGAGCGGGTGCCTTCCCGATAATTGCCGGGTCACCAGACTGGTAGTGCGTGTCGGCACCTCCTGGAATCTTGTCAAGGCCATCGAGAATCATCAGGGCACTCTGTCTCATCTCTTCAACACGAACACGATATCGGTCATAGCAATCGCTTCCCTTGATTGATGGGCGCTCAACTGCGGGTTCCCAATCCAATTCGTCGTAGACTGAGTACGGATGTGCCCAGCGAACATCGTAATTGTGACCGGCGGCCCTTACATTGGGTCCACTAACACCATGATTGATCATTTCCTCCGCCTTTGCATAACCCACACCTTGAGTGCGGACAAGGAAAATTGTACTCTCGTCAAGAAGTGCTTCGTATTCTTGAATCCGGTCTAGGAAAAGTTTGAGTTTTGCACGGCAACGTAGTGCAAATCCAATTGGTAAATCGCGTTTGACTCCTCCTATTCGGGGGAAATTGTAGTGCATTCGGGAGCCTCCTAGTTCTTGTAAAAGGTCCATCATCATCTCACGCTCACGTAGGCACCAAACCATACCGGTCAAATTCCCCACGTCAGGGCAATACGCACCCAACCACATCAGATGGCTTGCAACCCGTTGCAATTCGACTGCGACCATGCGGATGTATTCTGCACGTTCTGGAACTTCAACCTCAAGAAGGTCCTCTGCAGCATAGATGTAAGCATGCGACCATGTGTTTGCACTCGCATAGCACAATCGGTCAGCATATGGAGTAATTTGAGTAAAGTCTCGTGCCTCACAAATTTTCTCTACACCTCGGTGGATGAATCCGAGATCAGGTTCGGTATCGACAACAGTTTCACCATCTACCTTGACCTTGAGGGTCCAGAGTCCGTGGGTCATGGGGTGCTGTGGGCCCATTGAAATCCACATTTCTGCCATTACTTCACCCTCCCTGAGTCTTCGGGCTTCCTTCCGAAGCCCTGTGCGTCATCGTACATTTCATTGAAGTCGTGATAACGCAACTTGTGTTGCTTCTGTAATGGGTGATATCCTGTAGGTGAATCATGAGGTAGGAGAACTCGACGCATGCCGACATGGCCTTCGAAATTGATGCCGACCAAATCCCATGTTTCCTTCTCGTTCCAATCGGCACCAACCCAAATGTCAGCTACACTAGGAACACTTGGTTCACGGGTATCGGGGATGGTCATTGAAATTTCAAATTCCAATGGGGTTGAATTTCCTCGCAAACCACCTACATCCACCTTTGTTTCGTGGACTCGTTTGTCCACTACCGCTGGATTTTTTACGCCCGTACGCAATAAATGAACAACTACTTGCCATGATGCATCTGCGTTTTCAGGCCAATGAATTCCAGTAATCATTGAACAGTAATCTACCTCTTTGTATTTCTTCAGCCATAGTGCAATTTCTCGCCATTGACTGGACTCGACTTCGATGTATACGTAGGGATTCTTGCGGCGACCACCTGTGTGGTTGCGAACTTCGGCGTTAACAGCATCACCGAAATCGGCAATGTCCTTAACAATCTCTTTCGCCGCAGAAAGGACCTGTTTTGAACTGATTTCAATGGCCATTTCAATCCCTCAATCATCAGCGACAATAATCGGCGTGCCGCGGGCCTCAGTCTCCCCACTTGGTACTGCACCAATGCGGATAATCTTCTCACGCAACTTTCCAAAGCCATCGATTAGGGCTTCGGGTCGTGGTGGGCAACCTGGAATGTAAACATCGACAGGGATTACTGTGTCAACACCTTCGAGAATATTGTATGATTGAAAATAGGGGCCACCTGAAATTGCACATTCACCCATAGCAATGCACCATTTGGGCTCAGGCATCTGTTCCCAAAGACGTACAATAGGATCTGCAAATTTCTTTGAAATTGGACCATTGACGAGCAAAACGTCACATTGTCGTGGACTACTTCTGAATACGACACCAAAACTCTCAGCATCGAACCTTGGTGCACCTGCCGCAGCCATCTCAAGTGCACAGCACTTGATTCCAAGATGAAGTGGGAACAGAGATTTTCGCTGAGCCCAATTCAAAAATCGCCCACCGAGAACACCAATGAAATCCTTCATTCTGGATGCTTCTAATGCCTTGTTGTTGAGGTCACCAATCATGTCGAGCAAACCTCGACTGCTGAATGTGGTGTAATTCTGTCCTTCATCCATAACAATCACCTCAGATGTAGATTCGCCCTCGCTTTCTGAAAACATACCACACACCTAGGCCCATCAGACCAAGGAAGATCAGTAGTGTGACTAGGGAACCTGTTGCGGCCTCAATACCACCAGGTGCACCGGGTGCTGCAGTGTGATCAGCATTCATTGCAACGATGCCTCCAAATGCTAGGAACATGAATGCTATATCGAAAACAAGGAAAATAATCGCGTACCAATAGTATTGGAAATGGAAGTCAATCATTGCATCCCCAACTGGATCCGCACCACACTCATAGGTGCTAAGGCGACGGACATACAGGGATTGATCGGATTCGTATCCTTTGAGTAAAAAGCTACGGAGTTTCGTAGGATCATTTGGATCGGGCATCGGTCGTAAAAAGCGGGAGAGAACGAACCCGCCGAGAGGGAATCCAATACCAACAAGGGTCATCAATGCAAGCGAAAGGTATGCTTCAGAGACGGAGGACATTGCGAAGCCTCAAGGGAACCCGTAGGGTTCCTTGAGTCGTTCGACTCAAAGAGGCATCATAAGCATATCCAGCAAGACTTCGGCTGAAGAGCGACTCACAGACTACTGCTACGGCGACGATTGAAGAAAATTGTGCCTACAATCATCAGACATAAAACGCCGAAGATTGACCACATTACAATGTCCCAAGACTCCGCAGAAAAGCCGAAAATACTGTTGTCGGTAGTGGTTGTGACAGTCATATCCACTGGTTGTGCAGCCACGGGTGCACTTTCAGGGGTAACAATGAGGGTGAACTCAAATTCATCGTCGAATTGGATTTCTACCGGCGGTTTGACGCGGACCCGGACTGTGAATGATTCTCCGGGCTCAAGTAAGATGTCCGTTTGCTCAATATCTATTGTCCATCCACGCAATCCTTCAGTAGATGAAATTTCTATTTGCTCTTCGATATTACCACTGTTGGTTATTTTGACCATGAAATCTGTGAAGTTTGGATGTGTCGTATTCTTCTCGGCTCCGCCTTCAACTTCCACCTCTAGACTGTGTACGGTTTCAATTGTCACAACAATGTCCACACAAGACGGTGATGCAGTATTTCGCATAGATGCTGCACAAATTCGCACCACACCAGACTCGCCATTCAAATTCTGATCAGTCCCCATTACACTGAGTGTTAGATTTGCATAATATATCTGAGAATCATCTGCAATTTCATAGGGTGTTGAACCAATGTCTAGTTGCACACCATTCACACGTAACGTTGGTGTAATGGTTGAGTCCATGCCATCAGATGTAAATAGAGCAGATTCGATGTAAGGAGATGTACCGATATCACTGAGAGTTAATCCAATGGTTGTTTGTCCCCCTGGTGGAAGAGTTACACTCATTGAATCAGGTGCACCTTGAGGTTCAGCCAAAATCAACTGCATCATGTAATCGTAATTTGAGACACGTGCTGTAACTGTCTTGGTATATTCATTGGAAGGGGATGAAACAATATTCACTTTTATTTCTACTTGAAGATAATCTCCTTCATCCTCACTCTGGATTAGGATTCTCAAATACACTTGTTGTGATGTGCCTGCATTCAGAGAAATTTGTGTGATTTCATTGCCCGATTCATCCACGAACTTGGATTGCCATGGAGGAGATGCACAGGAACCTGGTTGATTAGGGTCACAAGCACGTAGTCGGAATGAATCCTGTACGTTACCATTGTTCTGTACAATCAATGGGAAGTCGATTGTTTGTTCGCTGCGGCCTGTTTGATCCACCGAGAGAACGCTGCCATCGACCTCATGTCTTTCTGCCACAGATACTTGTAAATCATCGCTAATGGATATGGATGAGTCACCGCTACTTGTCACGGTAATCGTGATGGTAACCGTATCATCTGCAAGTGCATCGATTGGGACGAAAACTTCGACATTGACTGTGGTTTGGTAGTCATTTTGGGCTTCATGTTTGCCCAACAAATTTACGGAAGATGAACTCAAGGTCACTGTCCATCCACTCGGCACTGATGTGTGACCAATGGCGAACGAATCTGCACCATTTCCTTGGTTGGTAATCGTCACCTGTGTAGAATCGGATGTGCCAGGGTCGACATTGTTGAGGTAGTTGCTACTGAGTGATGCACTACCCCCGTAAGACTGGCCTACAGTCACGGAAAGAACTGCATAACAGCGCTCATTGTTACCATCTAATCCACGAATGCGGATTTCAGTTGTACTGTCCGCAGGCATGCTGTCATCAGGAGAAACATCGAATGAAATAGCAGCCTCACCATTTCCATTGTCATAAGGCAAGCTTCGCTGACTCACTTCAGGAGTGACCCAATTTGCCTTGGATCCAGATTTACCAAACCCAACAGTCCAATCACTATTCCCAGCATTTGTGAGCATGAAATTTCCTGATGATGAGGCGCCAGGTGCAATGGTCATCGAAGAAGGAGATAGTGACGCCTCACATTCGTGAAGTTCTGGAATATTCAGTGTGACAGAAAGGTTGTCTTGGGCAGCATCTGTTCCAGGAGGGGGGGCAGGTGCAGTCACTGTAGCACGAGTGATGAAGCAATGTGAACCGGCTTCTGTTTGTTCACCATCTGGGACGTCAACAGTAACTGTGACGACCTCTTCATCATCAGAATTTACAGTTACTTGAGCAGGATCAACTGATGCTTCAAGTCCATCGGAACGGCAACTAGAGGAATCGTCCATTTCGATTGAAATGGTTTCCTGTGTTTGACCAGTATTTTTCACAGTGACTTCCCATTCTACCTCTGTGGAACCCCCGTAATTCCTGGTTGCTTGGCTTGTCGAAAGTTCAACTCCTTGAGCGGCGTTTCCTGAACCCTCACCTTTGGTGGTGGTTACTGTGACATCATTTTGGGCAGGGGGCCCAGGGGTTGTTGGTTCAGCAGGGGAAGCAGTTGCAGTAACGGTGGTATCACAATCGTCAGCAGTTTGTTCATTTGGGTCTTCAGTGACGTTTACTGTCAAGGTCACTTGCTCGTAGGAGTTTGGAGTGATGGTACCTGATATCTGTTCAATTGTACTCGTATAGCCCTGACAACCACCCGCTTCCTGACTGGTGGCCAATTGAACTGTGATGTCTTCATCACCAGTGTTTCGAACCGTGATTGTGTATTCTGCAGGCTCCCCAGGTGCGGCTTCCTTAGAGGATGAATCAGATGTCAGGGTTACGTCTGCCTCAGCAGCCACATAGGGGCTTGCAATCACTAGCAAAAGTAGGGCGACGACGCAAAGGGTACGGCCGCGCGCGGGTGTGCGCATGAGGGGGCGACAGGATAACCCCCTCAAAAGGGCGCCTGCTTGGTGGTTCAGGAACTCACCTCCTCAACAAACGTGTTCACATCGGCCTGACAATTGCGGCAAACCGTCAATGAAGAGGCGCTGCAAACATATCCAGTATTGTGGTACCGAGCCCCACATTTGGGACAAGCACGACGGGTTCCTACAATGGATTTATTACAACCCCAACAAACTACTTGAGCAACTGGTTTCGGGGCTTTTTCTGGAGTTTTCTGCGCAATGAATGAACTGGGCGGAGGAGGTGATGTAACGTTTGGAGGTTCACTGGTTTCTCTCAAACGAGCAATTAACATTCCAGCAATAATAATTCCACCAATGATGAATATGATTAGCCCGATGATTGCCAGTGTGGTTCCAACATTTCCTTCGGGACTACTCGTTGGATCACTAACGACATCCATTTCTACAGAATGGGTTGAACCAGGGATGTTTGAATTTTCTAATTTCAATTCAATCGATTCTTCACCAGAAGTCCCAGGGGTGATCGCAACTCGGAAGTCTTGGGATTCTTCGAGTGGAATTTCCACAATATCTGTGTCCTGAATCTCTACAGTCCAACCCTCGGGGGATTCGATAACGATACGTTCCTGAACAACAGTGTTCCCTGTATTTTGAATGTTAAAATGAATTATCGATAATTTCCCTTCCATAGATTCTTCCATAGAAACAGTCGTCCAAACAACACTGGGCTGGGCTGCAATCGAAATGAATGCGCTAGCGCTGACCGGTATATTGTCAGCAAGAATATCCAATCCAATTTCAGGTTGCCATCCAGCCATCGCAAATTCAGGAGCGGTGATGATACAATTCGCTTCTAAAGACGCTCCGGCTTGTATCTCATCAATGGGGTCACAAATGCCATCCCATGTTGAATCTGGTAAATCCAAACTTAGTTCTGGAGTCCACGTAGAACTTCCATCATTGGTAATCAACCAATGACCGACAAAACCAGGACTTCCAACTGGGATTTCAGATAAGGTTGCACCCATTGAGTCCGTGATACCAGTGAATGTAACGACTGGCTTGGCTTCTTCAACTACATCCAATACACCTTCCCAGGTGATTCGATAGCCATCTTGTGTGGTCAAATGAAGTGTGAATGGGCCACCCGCTGCAAGCCCGTTTCCTTCAATTCCAAGCATATATGATGCTGATTCACCGGTGGGTACTGTGAACGAACTAGAACCGGCAATAACCGACCATCCCCCTGGCCTGTCATCTACATTGGGATTGAATGTCAATTCAGTATTTCCTAAGTTGGAAACCGTATATTGCAGAAATACCTTTGAATCTGGACGAAGGGTACTGAGAGTAGACTCTGATTCAATTGTTGCTGAATTAAATTCAATGACTTGCATCTGAATTGTGTATGACCACGTTAGAGTTGGATCGACTTGGGATGTCACCCGAAGTATCGCCTGCAAAGTCTGACCAGGGGGTGGTGGAGTTCCAATTTGTGGCGTAACTGTCATCTCGACGGTTCGAGCACCCTCAAGTGGGATGGCTCCTGTTGATCCTGAGGCTGATCCAATCGATGAACCAAGGTTGTCAAGTCCAACCCACCATCCAATTGGTGATTCTATGAATAAATTGTAACCCTGTAATCCATTGCCATCATTTTGCACATCAACCGTAAAGGAAGTGGGTGTAGCCGGATGCACCTGTAATGTAGAGAAAGGTGCTTGGAATGATACATCAGACAATGTTGGAACATTAAGTGAAAGCGTCAGAGGGAACTCAATGTCGTTATCATCATCCCTTGCTGTAATTGTCAACTGATAGAGGCCTGGGGGGGGTGATTCATCGTGAACCAAGGTGAAACCCACCGATGATGCTTCTGAGCCATCAAGAGCGAAATTTGTCTGTGTAAACGATGTGAACCACCCATTCATCTCCTGACCATTGCTAATTCGCATTGGTGAAGATGCGCTGATGGATGCATTGGTAGAAATCAATGCAGTGTTACGGATTTGTAACTGCCAGGACGTACTAGATTGACTGGCTTCTTCAATTTCAAGGACAGTTTGTGCTGTAGTAACTCGAACACCTGGAGCACTGACGGCAATTGGAATTTCGAAAAGATTGTTATCTTCATCAATTTCTTCCTCTATATTATCAGGATCAATTCTGATTGTGATTGCTTGTGTCCCTTCATTTAGAGGTGTCCAATCCCAAGAAACCCAACGCATCATCCCTGGGCCCAAATCAATCTCAACATCACCAAGATTTTGTGTTCCTGCTATGGCCTCAATACGGAGTCCATCAGCAGAACCACCTCCTTGATTTTCTATTTGAATCGAAAATTGGCATTCTTCGTTGACTTGTGGAATCGATGTCGACAATGCGAAGGTGGTGGGGACGGGAAGAGGGTCACTTCTCAAATCGTTAACTCCAGCACCACGTACTGCAAGTGCAAAGGGTTGGTCGCTACGTTGCCCACCATGGGATACATCTGTAATTCGAACGTTCCACACACCTGAATTTGCTTGATCAATTAGGACAACTTCGACATTGTTCACATCATCAGCATCCCCACCTGTAGTGGAACGACCATTGGCGAAATCATTGCCTTTGTACACAGTTCCATCAGGTGCAGTGATCACCATGTCGAGGTTGTTTTGCAATTGTGTGGACGCCCACGTACTGCCGGGATAATCCGACCATGTCAAGACTGCTTTGAAGGGAGTGTTGCTTCGACTGAGATTGAAATCATATTCTCGAACTTGCCCACTTCGAATTGTGTTTCGATCATCAACCCAAACACCAGTGTCAGTACCTGGTATCAGTGAATTGGCGAGATTGACTCTACCCCAACCCTCGTTCATGTTGGGAATATCTCGAGATCCCATGTCTTCAGCACCGAGAATGAGCATCCCTTTGATCAGAGCGCCTTGTGGAGAAGGTCGACCTGCGACCTCCATCAGATATTCACGGATGAGGACGGAAGCTCCAGCTGCATTCGGGGCTGCCATCGAAGTACCGCTGTATTCCAAATACCAATCACTGGTCCATGTGGAACCCGAAATATCGTCAGCATCTTGACTGCGACAAGAACGGACCCAAGAACCTGGAGCGGTGACATCTGGCTTGATACGACCATCATCGGTTGGACCGCGACTGCTCCCCTCAGCCAGGGTATCTTCGGAATTACTACCACCGCGATTGTAATGGTTTCCAACTGCGACGACATTCTTTGCAGTTGCGGGTGGTGTGATCGTATCTGAGTCAGGACCATCATTCCCTGCAGAAACAAGAACTAGCATCCCATTGTAAGACCAGAACTGGTCATACTGGCTGGTGCGGCTGTCCGCATCTTCACTACTCGTGGTGTATTCTCCGTAGTAACCATCCATTCCCCATGAATTGGTATGAATGTAGGAATTACCTTCGTAGCCTTTGCGAACCAATGTATCCATACTGACTCCACCGAAATTGCCTGTACTATCATCTTCCATTGCTTGGAAGCGAAGAGTTGCCTGTGGTGCAATTCCAGCATAAGTAGAGCCTGACGATCGGCTACCATTCCCAAGGACTGTGCAGGCAACGTGTGTCCCATGACCTGAATGCTCATCTTCAGATGATGAATCTCCCCAAATCACCGATTCAACATGTTGAATTCGGCCATTGAAGTCACCATGGTCCTGGTCGATCCCTGAATCAGCAACAGTCACAGAATGTCCGCTCCCGTTCAATCCTACAACAAAATAATTCGATACATCGTCGGCCCGCATGTGGCCTGTCGCGACGTTGTTATCAATACTGAAAACCGGTTCTAAACTAAGCCAGGAAAGGGCAGGTTCAGCAGCGACAACGGGAATGTCCTCAAGTGAAAGAATTCCAAGATGGCGACCGGTGTCAATGGGACGATAATCAGAAAGATATGATTCTGCTGTTCGATCTAAATCACCCATCAAGCCGGGCAACCTAACGTGGTCTTGAGGTGTTCCCAAATCAGCCAAACGCCATCCAGAAAGTTGGACGGCTGTTGAAGGCGATGATTGTAATGGGATATTCGATGCTTCAAAAATCAAATCACTGACGTGCTGGTCAACCATGAAAGCAAGTGGCAATGAATGAACTGCTGCGACGATGGACAGTTCTTCTGCGGCTGCAATAGCACGTGGATGGCCCTGAATCAGGAAACCAGAGGGGGGGATATGGGCACGGACTTCAATTCCAGGCAACTCCGTAAGGGCCACTCGTCCTTGCCATAATCCGACATCGCCATCGATGAGAACAAGTGCGATATCTGTACGAATGGTCGCCAAAACCTCGGGCACCTCCACCTCTGATTGTAATCCGTCGACAGTGAAGATTCCCAAGTGTGTATCAGCAATTGTTTCTCGATGAATCTCTTGACCATCCCAACTTGATGTGGGGAAAGCACTGTGGATGCTGTCTGGGTCTGGAATGAGTTCAATCCGTTCTATGCTGGGTAAGGCGACTTCAGAAACTTCTGAAATTGAAGGGTTAGGGGTGGCAAAAGGAGTGGCACTGGAAAGCAATAATACCCCGAGAATACAGAATATAGTTCGGTGCCGCATATGACTCCCCAACGGTGGGGGTCACCGAGACCGCTTTCTATCTTCCCTGTTCTTGACGACACCTATGGTGTCGTTCACAGCCATTGTCGCTCAGCATCCAAGGTGTGAGATTCAAAGGTATATTCTCCAACCAAAATAGACCAAGATTGCTTTGTGACAGCACCATCGTAGTTGTCGTAATCTAGTGTGACTTCAATCAAATACAAGTCCCAAATCGATTCTCCCGTAATCACCAGTTCAAGGTTATCCCCTGCAATCGAAGTGTGGGCCAAAAGGGAAACTGGTCCAAATTGTGTAGAATTGAGGACATCTCCCTTCAAATTGGTAAATGATGCATCAACCTCTACATTCGTAATGGGACGACTGCCATAATTGTGAACTTGTAGGAGAACTACATGACCAGGACCTCCTTGCTTGTATACCACCTCGACATCGACTGCATCTCTTGGAATGACCCAGAATCCAAGTGCGAAAATACTGAACATTAACGCAGCCATGAAAACTGAAGCGAGGACGACACGGGCTGGAGTGACTTCGTTTACAATTTCTTTAGCCCGAGCGAATGCTTTGTCAGCGATTTCCTGCTGTTCATCAGTGGGTTCAAAGTCATCTTTGAGTATTTTTTTCCTCATTCTTCTTATTCGATCAGTGAGGGTGACTTTCTCTACATTCGCAACTTCTAAATCGTGATTTTCAGGATCGCCAACTAAAGTGTACATTCCTTCAATCTCTTCGTCCTTCTTTGCCATCAATTCACCCCGTCAATGTGGCCACTCCCGTGACAATTGCCGTTGTTAATGGCTCAGGTATTAGATAGTGAGTTGTATGACCATCAAAACCCATCATATTGAGAATTGAAAGATCTGATGCTAGGCCATTGACACCGATTGTAGTGCCTGTGGGAATACCCCCAGTTACCTGAGCATCAATTAGTACAGCTCGCCCATCGAATGTCATTCCACCAACATCTACAGTTGCTCGGGCATTCGCAATGATACGCCCACCACGAACATCCTCAATTTTGACAATCGGATATGTATTGCCAACATAGTTCATGTGTATCGTTGCACTTTTGAGATTCTCTCCTGCAGTTTCAAGTTGTTCTATCCAAACCCCTGGTTGAGACGGAATGTCGTTTTGTCTAAGGTATAGACGTTCAATTCCTTCACCACTGCTGGTCACTCTCATTCCGAATTCTGCTGTTGGTTCAATACTCATGTGGCTGGCTAAGTTTTGGGCCAGTAGCAATGTATCACCTCGAGATTCAACGGCACGACCTGCAGTTGAGATGAACAAATCCATTCCTGGTCCAGATGAGGAGAATATCAATTTCGGCATACCTTGGAAACTCAGAGGTTTGGTTATATCAAACACTGTGGAAGGCGCTGTTGAGAGATTCATTTGTCGAGGGAGTTCGTGTAAGAATACGGTTGCAGGCCACCATTTATCCGCATTATATCGCTGCATTTGTAACATCAATGAATCAATGGACATCCCAGTTTGATCTGGGTCATCAGCCTCCATCCCTACAGAAATCACCGAACCTAACGAGGCGGTCATATCGAGTTCTTCTGGAATTCCCTGCAACAGTAATTCGTAACGTGTGGCTTGATTTCGATCCAGCAGTGTTGAATGAATCGCATCCAATGGTGTACTCATGTTATAATTGCTGAAAATTGACAATTGTGGAACCACTGGACGGTAGTCAGTGGTAATCTCAGATTCAATCTCTAGGTCAGTGGGAGTATCTGGTTCAAAACCAAGTAACATCAGATGTAAATCACGACCGTTGTAATTGTTGACTTCAATCATAAATTCGGAATTGGCGGGTTTCCAACCTTCCAATCTGATATCGGTATCCCAATGGTCTGTTACTGAGAGGTTTTGATAGGTCACTGAAAGGTCAATGGTTGGAGATAACCCAGGAAGCCAAATACGTCCTCGGAAGGCTGTGTGGTTGTCCTCAGCAAGGTCTGCTTCCATGGAAATTCCATGCAACCATACTGGTTCATCAAGTTCCATTCTTCCTTGTTGTGCATCGACGACAAGGTCAAAATTTTGGTCTGCATTTAGTTCGATACCGAATGAAAAATCAGATTTCTGGTCATCGATTGCGCCACCTGTAACACTCGTTACCAATTCACCCAACATTCCATTCACACTTTCACCAAAATCAGTAAATCCTGCCAAGAAGAAAGCGATTCCAGCAAGTCCTTCGTCAGTGGTAAATTGTGGGATGTCTAGAGCACTGGCTTCACCAACGCCACCCTGAGGGACCTCAATTTCAAGATTAGATGGGAGCGGATCTAGTAAAACATGGGCAGTCAAACCGTCTGCTGGTGAATCGTGGGTGGACTCATCCATGATGACCGCATGGAATGGTGAATCACCAGGACCCACCAAGAATCCTGTACCACGTCCGGCGGCCCCAGATACACCTGGCATTTCTGCACCGAGGAAGCCTACTTCCGTAATACCGTGTACGCGTGCTGAAAGAGTGGCCTCATTCAAATCTTGATTTTGCATGAATAGGAAATGATCTCCATCCATTGTCTGCGGATCTGAGGCATTTGAAATCATCAATGACAGGGACCCGATTGGTGTTTGAGAAATCCACGAGACATCATCACCAATAGCCATTGTAAAGTTCCCAGGAAGTATGTCAATGTCTAACACTTGTCTCTGTATTCCTTCACGGCCTGCATAGACAATCTTTGCTATATCTCTATCAGAAATAAAGGTCAGTTCACTCTCTGATACATCGATATCTAGAGATGCAGGATGATCAGAAATCAATACATATTGAAAATCACTGTCTTCAATATCAATTGTTCCAGTTTCATCATCGTGATGTTCAAGGAACAGTATTCGCAATGGGTCACCCCCTTCCGCACCGAGTGAAATATGCTGAGATTGGGCTGATGCATCATCGATAATATGCAGAGAGTGTAACCCTTCATGATGCAAACTCATCGCAATTGGGACCAATTTGTCTACTTGTCCGTGTCTACCTTGAACCTGCGTTGTACTCTTATCATCTGCCAATATCAAATGGGGGCCAAAAGCGATAGGAATATCGGTGGAACCCATCACCAATTTGAGAACATTTACGGACATGGGTTGCCGACCTACTTCGAAATGAGATATCATTTCCAAATGTATCTCTGTACCCTGGGTGGCACTGCCAGTACTACCACTAATCACATCAACAAGGGCGTTGGGTATACTGTTGACAATGTTTGAAATATCGATGAAAATATCGACGATGGCGAGGATTGTCACGTCGAGAATCTTTGAAAGAATGTCTAGACTATCGTCCAATGATTCTACTTTTTGCTCATCACTACCACCCAGCCAGAAATCACCATAGAGAAGGAGACCTTTCGGTAAATCTTCAGCATACATCCTCGTCTTCCTGTGATCTGTACTGACACCTTCGCGCTCAAACCAAGAAACATATTCCAATGCTGAAACGGATTGCGTTGAACGGAGAAGTACCAACGTATTGGGTGGATTCTGTGGGTCAATTGGGAGAGTGGGGTCGTTTACGTTGGGAGTTGAATCCCGAGTGAAATTCTTGATTCCCAATATCAATGAAAGACGACTTGGGATTTGTCCGGGTAATTCGGGATGTGATGCACTCCCTAGCATCTGGAAACAACGTTCTATTTCCATTGGTGTCAATGTTCCTGAAGGCATTCCTCGTAACCAAGCCAAGGTTTCAGTGACATTTCCATATGGCTCTGATGCACTCTCTCGATAGTCACTTCGATTCTCATGGAAATGTAACCATAAATTTGCTCGTTCGTCCGCATAATATTCAATGGAGGTCAAGCCATCTTCACCTAAAGTCCCAGATCCTGATGGCAACACATTGTCGGTTCTAATTGTCAAATCTACAATGGATGGTAATTCATGGCTGGTCGATTTTGGATGTATTCCTACCTCAAGGTACGATAGTTCCCATAAATCCCGTTGGCCACTGATTTCAGGTGAGAAGTGAGCATAACCAAACCCTACTCCGATTCTACAATCATGCATCCATGATTCATTGAGATGATAGTTTGTGTTGATATTGTTGTAAGATGTGTTGTAGTATGATGTGCACTGTGTTTGACCACCGTTGTCAATTTGAATAGAAATGGGCGTGGAAAGTGCTGCTATTGTGACTCCTGTGTCATCTGATGAATTGCCAACTGTTCCACCAAGTCCTGATGCTAACATTGCGAGTGCTGTTAGTAGTTCCGTTCCTGCTGCAGATAGATCAAACCAAAATCGCTCAAACCCGACCTGTAAGGCCCAATCAGAAGGTGGGATTGTGAATTGTGAATCAATCAACCAAACGTATGATTCACCAGATTCGGTTGGATTAATCCCATATGCAAATGATTTCATCAATGAGACTTCAAGCGACCTCATTTCATCCCACATCGGGTCGTTTTCATCGATGGTTTCTACTCGGAATTCAATAGATGGTTCCAACCAAAGTTGAGTCGGTACAGGAGAACCACTGACTCCCCATCCTTCTCCAGGGGATGGACTGAATCCGATTGTCAGTCCAACGACAATATCGTTGGAACAATTGATGTCACATTCTCCATCAAGGTTGCCATCATCTTCAGAATCAAACCCATTAAGGTCTATTTGATGCAACAATGGAGTTTGACTGAACAAACTCAATACTGATGCAGACATATCCACAACAAGGTAATTTTCAGTCACATCTGTATTGGTTTTATATTCACTCCAGATGACATATTCTGTCAGGTTGAAGAGAGTACCCCAAATACTGTCCACCAATCCAGGAGGGTTCTCATCCCCAACCAAGATTTGAATTGGGTTGGGGTGTTCAATTCCTTGTGGAACAGATGGCTCAACCATCAATCCATCTAGGGCTGTATCAATGTGAGTTAACGGGTCCGTTGAACCTAGACTTCGAACTCCACTTCGAACAGGAGCCAGAGCATTTTCGGCTTGTACTTCGATTAATCCACCGTCAAGTACCTCATCTCGACTAGATAGAACCTCGTTTAATTCAGCGATGATACCAAAATCTTCAGCTCGAACTTGACTCGCTTCAACGGCCATGAATGGACTCAACATCGGTAAGATGAGAATGAGAACAAGGGCCAAACTGGTTCTGTCACGAACACGTGGGGCCGCCAGAATGAGGCGGGTGCTGTCCTCCATGTTGGTATACTGCACCTTGCTCTATCTAAAGGGTCTTCGACCCTTGTGCGCGAGGGGAAGGGGTTCACTTAGAACTCTCAACGGCGAATAGTGCTACGATTTCCGCAATGTGGGCAGTCAATTTGCGCTTGTTCAATTCCAATGGGCATATCGACAGCGTATTGTTGACCACAATCACCACAGGTTCCGACTACTTCTGTGGTTTGATTGACTGGAGGGGTGGGTTCTTCCACTAGGGGTTCAGGTTCAGGAGTGGCTACAGTAGGAGGAAGGTTTGCAGACTCTTTCATGACATTGGGTAATTCAATTCCGCTGGAGAGAACATTGCTACGCTGAGTTGGTGTTACTACAGGTGCGGGTTCCGATTTTGGTTCGGGTTGAGGCTCAGAGACTGGCTTCGTTTCTGGTTCTTCAAATGCCGAAAGGAGGGCGGCATCATCAACACTACTCTGCCGGGTTGTTACCTGCGGTTGTTGGGCACCATATCCGGCTCCCACACCGGCAATTTGGGCCATCTCATCGCCTCCACTTCGCTGGAACCCACTTGTGGCCCCACCTCTGTTTTGGAACATTGTCAATTGTTCTTCATGATTTGGTTCACTAGCTGTTTCTGCCTCTTCTGCTGCGATTCGTTCGGATTCAAGAGCCATCATTTCATCATGTGCACGTCTTTGCATCATCCATCTGACGAAGAAAACGCCGCCCACAATGGCGCCTATAATCGCCCCGATGGGCAAGATGTATGGTAATCCGGTTGACCATGAAGAAGCGGAGGTTGGGTTTTCTTTAACATGAACATTCAATTCTTCTGTCTTGGTCAATCCTTGTTCATTGGTGACTGTACAAGTGATTTCGTAATCACCACTCTCTTCAAATGTCCACGTGACCAAGTCACCAGTTGCTTGAACATCATTTCTTGTATCACCATCTCCATCAGAATCTGCTGAGCGGTCGAAATCCCAACTCCAAGTTATGTTGCAGTCACAGTCTGAATCAGTAGCATTCAGGCGCCATGTGTTTGATACGCCAGCCGTTACTTCAGTGGGTCCGAATATTGGATCAGGTAAGTATGGGGGGGTCAAATCTCGTACAGTCACATTGATGGATACAGATGAGGATAAATTTGCAGAATCATAAACTCGTAACTCAACAGTGTGATCTCCCAAGGTAGAGAAACTGTGATTGAAGGTATTTTCAGTTCCCATATCTGATTGAATCAGGTCACCATCAACATACCATTCTTCTTTATCAATTCCAAAATTATCTTGAGAAAAACTTTCGAGATTAATGGGGTCATATAATCCCCGAACTAGATTATTACCACCATATACAACCACAGTAGGATTGGTTTGATCATCAACGTCGATTGAAATGGACGATGTGTGACTACGACCATCGACTCCGTTAACTCGAAGTGTGGCTGGGAAAGTACCTACAGAGGTCCAATAAGCCTCTGCAAAAGAGCCAGTTGACTCAAAGTTCCCATCTCCGTCCAAATCCCATTCGTAGGCATTTGTATCCACCTGATTGGAAAGGTTGGGTGTACTGTTTGCAGAGAAAGTCACAATTTCTCCTACATCCACACTGGATGCAGCATCAGTGGTGATTGTTGCATCCAACACGGGTAACAAGGTAACCATGACTGTAAATCTCCCTGGTGTCAGCCCATCACCGCCACCCGTAGGTCCAGCCTTATTGTCAGCATAGAGATAGAGAGGTTGGTTGGCATACGTCGAATCCACTGTCCAAACCACGCTGCCTTCAGTAGTCACTTGTAGTAAATCAGCACCAGTAATTCGGAACTCTGGAGCGTTTCCATCTAGGTAACTGGTTCGTTGATTCTCGGTGAGAAGAAAGATATCTGGATTACCAGACAGTGGGATTGCACTGATAGAAACCTGTGTTCCTTCATCAAGAATCAATTGATTTTCATCAATCAACTTCGTATGGCTGTTGATTTCCAAATCAACAAAGGAATCAATTTTTTTCCAATAACTGGAAGATGGGAAGGAAATATCCAGACTTACCTGGAGTAGACTACCTCCTTGTGCACCTTGTCCTTCGTCCTCAGCATGATCCATATTATCGAGAACGATATACCAATTTTTCGCACTCTCATCGGTTGGCACTGTCCAATGCCAGCGTGCCGAACCAACCATGTCTTCAAACACCGTTTCATCGGCCCAATTGGCAGATGAACGGTAGGATTGTTCGTTTTGATAGGCTGGCAATCCAGTGTCACGGAAAACAAGGAAATCGAAATTAACATCCCCAGTCACATCGAATTCAACAATTGTGCCTGGGTCCAAAATACCCAGTGCTATCTTCTCACATTCTTGATCCTCAATGCTGATTGGATCTGGAATTGAACTCATATCGGTTGTTTCACAAGAAAAGGCGCGTCCTTCTGTGGCTGACACGAGTGGTAGATAGGACATCACAAGAAGTGTGGCCAGAAAAAACACCTTGCGAGTGTGCCCCATATCCTCTCGCTCGATTCATTCACCTTTGAAGGTGGCCCATGACAGTGTATCACAGATTTTTCTTGTTCCAACCACTTTCAACTCGTATATGATGGCAAACATCGCCATTGGCATCTACTGAATACCAATCTCCATCCAATGTTGCCGAAACGGAACCTGTGAAGTGTTCGCAAGCCTCACTAACCAAGTTTGAGAGGTTATCAATTCGGCTGGAATAATGTGTCAAAGCGAGTGCTTTCGCATTACATGAAGATGCATGTCGAGCAGCATCAGCTGACGTTGAGTGGTAATACTGGCTGGCCCGTTCCTGTTGATCTGAAGTAAAGGTCGCTTCGTGGAGTAAGAGTTGTGGTGAACTGGGGAGATGTTTTGAATCGAATCCAACCGGTCCGAATGCTGTATCTCCACTGACCATCAAACTACATCCTGGGCGTGGTTCACCACGGAAACTTGCTGATGAGAGAGTTTCCTCCCCGATACTCAAATCTTGACCACTTGCAAGTAGGCCAATTTGTGCTTCTGAAAGTTCCAATTCAGCAGCACGTACACGATCGAAGCGTCCCGGTTTACGATTGGTCTCAAAATGATACCCGCACGAAGGAACGCCGTGGTGGGTGGGAACGATGGTCACAGTCACTCCTTCAAGCGGTTGAATTGGAGACGTAAAAGGCATCTCATCATCAATTGGAATCAGGACCCAGTCAATCGTGTAGGATGATGCGTCATCTTTGGTTCCAATGGCTTGCCATTGAGAAAAAAGTATGGCGAGGTCAGTAGATGAAATTCCACTTTCTTCAGGTGGGATTTCTCCAGGATGTTGGGTTGCCCAATCTATTGCTTCGCGCGTGGATGGACCCATGACAACCATATGGTTACGACGACCATCCAAATCTAACGTTTGTAACAAGGGCAAGAGGCCCCATGTGTGGTCCAAATGTCCGTGCGTTAGGAAAATCGCGCGTATGCGAGAAATCCGTGTACGATTGTCTAGGCCACTGGATTTGAGTACTCTATTGTGAGCTAACATACGATGTTGCATTCCTTCGCCACAATCAATGAGGGCCATTCCTCCGGGCGTATTCAGTACAGATCCAGATACTGAACGGCCATGGGCAAAGCGGGCGCTTGATGTTCCAAGCACGTGTAACTCAAACACAACTCTCCCTCGCGAATCAACAGAACGACGCCCGTTTTCACAGGCGGCGCCCCAAACCGTCGGGAAAACCCATCCCATTTCAAGGGTTCACTGGTTCTCGAGGTATGGGTGTGGGTGGAAACCATCGCAAAAGGATGACATCTTCCACTGCTCGAATCCATCGCCATGGGATGGCCACATGGATGCGGTCCTCAACCAATTCAGCAGGAGGGTTAGTGACAAACAAATGTGTACACGTCCACAAATCAGAATCTACCACCATGTCATGGACTGTACCCAGAAAACGACCATCGGGCAATATGACGGGCATACCGCGAAGTTCGGAACTGACGGCTTCGCCCATCGAATTGCTGTGAGACGCGGGCGCCCATCAACCTTGGGCCTGAAATCGTGCTTACTTGCCGCGATTCAGGTTGGCCTTGAGTGAAGGGCGGAGTTTCTCAGCACCCTTGCCCTTGTTGTGTAGACCACGGCCGCGCTTGCCGGCGCTGGTCTTTCCACGGTGAACTCGACCTGTGTGACGATTCTCTGCAACCCAGCCGAGTTGCTTATCGTTCTGAATTGAAGGATGGTTTGGGTCAATGAGAATGCACTCGTAGAACTTGTTCTTTCCATCTTCGCCAACCCAATACGAGTTGAGAACCTCAAGGTTCGGGAATTTGCGTGCAACGCGCTCTTCTGCGATGCGCTGGATACTCTTGGCCATGGTAATTTTCTTCATTCCCATCTTGCTTGGTTTACGCTTCATGTTAATCTTTGATTTGCGCAATCCACCACGGCGAACACGTGTTCGAACCATGACAACACCTTGCTTGGCTTTGTAGCCCATTCGACGTGCTGCGTCCAAGCGAGTAGGGCGCTCAATACGGTTGATGACCGGCTCACGGCGCCACTCTGCCATGCGACCACGGCGGTAGTCCTGATCAAGGCCATCCTTGGGTCGCTTCCAAGTGTCGCGAATTGCGTGATGAAGTGAACGAGCCATGGTAGTCACCCTTTGGAGCGTTCCGCCGACCTGCTCCCCCTATATGAGCGTCCCGCTAACAGGAAAACCCTCCCATAGGGAGGAAAGAGTCACCCTATGCTTTGATACAAAGGAGAATTCCTGCAAATCCTCCGATAAAGAAACCGAAACCGGTCAAGTCCCCATGGACCGAATATGACCCTAAGAATCCCAAATCCACTATACTGAGTATAGAACAAAGCATGAAGATACCGAAATACATCAAGTGAAGGATACCAGCCCCCATTGGATGGCTTTCAAAAAGCATTGTAAATGTGCTAATCACTGCCATAAATGAATAGAAAATGGCTCCGAATGCAAGCATAAAAATAGCAATTCCTAGCAACGGGACATCTCCATCCCCATCTCCTTCTCCCAAATCAAAACCATTGCCTTCAGAAAGGCCTTCAAAGAAGAATCCAATTGCATCAAAACCAGTGATTTCAATTCCCAATACAGAGATGTAAGGCATGAATAAACTGAAAAAAATGAGCAGGACTCCAATGCAAGGAACAATGAAATGTTTTTTCTGCGGTGCCATTTGAACCAAAACGTGGGGCTGATGAGCCCCATAACCTGCTGGAATCATGACTTCCCGACGTATACCAAGTACTTCTAGGGTGCGATAATCTTGGTCCGAGCGGCCGGATTTGAACCAGCGATTCCCTGATGGCTGCCTTATCTACAACCGTGAATTTCACGTCTACAGTCAGGTGCATTGGCCAGGCTATGCTACGCTCGGGTTTGATTGGCCCATCGTCCTCGTCTATTTGTGCGTAGCGCAACAATTCTGGGCTAACAAACAAGGTCTAGAATTGGCCTTCAAGAGCGGCCCTCAACCGCGATGGTTAATACGGGTTGCAAATCGAACTAGGGAATACAGGTGAAACCTGTGGTGGATACCGTGGATGGGGAACAAGTTACTGGACAAGGGTCAGGTGGAACTCTTGGAAGGGCCTACGAGGATTTGGTGGGTGAGTTGAAGCGCGATTTGGATGGCAAGCAATCTACAGCATTGCTCAACGAAGACGTTTCCACATTTGGCGTTCCAGATCCACGGATTCTCATCTGTGGTTGTGGTGGTTCAGGCAACAACACGATGAACAGAATCACTCACCTTGGTGTGGAGGGTGCAATCACCGTTGCCATCAACACAGACAAGCAACATCTCGATCACACTCGCGCCCTGCAAAAATTGCTCGTAGGTCGCCATATCACCCGTGGATTGGGTGCTGGAGGAGACCCTTCGACGGGTCGCAAATGCGCTGAGGCGGGTCGTGACGTGATTACCCAGATTGTCTCCGGAGCTGACCTTGTATTCATCACCGCTGGATTGGGTGGTGGAACAGGCACAGGAATCGCACCGATTGTCGCTGAAGAAGCCAAGCGAGCAGGTGCTCTTGTGGTCGCTGTGGTGACCACTCCATTCCAAGTCGAACGCCGTCAGAGAATGCTACGCGCTTTGGAAGGACTCGAAGCCCTTCGCCAAGAAGCCGATGCGGTATTGGTTCTAGACAACAACAGACTCCTGCATTATGTTCCAAATCTACCACTGGATGAGGCCTTCAGCATCATGGACCAATTGATTGCTGAAATCGTCAAGGGTATTGTTGAAACAATCACGCTACCGAGCCTCATCAATCTCGACTTCGCAGATGTTCGAACCATCATGAAGGGTGGCGGTGTCACCATGATGCTGTATGGAGAGAGTGACCGAGGTCCTGAGGAAGTCGTTCACGAGTCTCTCAATCATCCATTACTCGATATCGATATCGAAGGCGCAACCGGTGCACTCATTCATGTCACAGGTGGACCCTACATGACGCTGGAACAAGCCAGTCAAGTGGTCGATTTGATGACCGGGCGATTGAGTCCAGATGCCAACGTCATCTTCGGGGCTCGACAAGACCCTGGATTTGGAGATACCATCAAGGTCATGGCAATCATTACTGGAGTTGCAAATGAGAGACTGACCGATGCAGTGATGGATCCAGACAAGTTGGCTGAGGCCCTCAATATTGCTCGACAAAGTGGGACTCGTGGACCGGGTTTTGGTTCCATTCAGCGCTTTGATGCGTGAAATGGCCTTTAGGCCAAACAAGCAGAATGCTCAAACGAGACCGTATTCACCGCTGTGCATGGACCGCCGGGGACTCTCTCTTACAATCGTCGCTCTGATGCTAGCCGTTTTGATGACCAGTTCAACCACCGCAGCGCCGGGAATTGAGGCAGGAGTCATGCAATCACCGGGTTCAGAAGATGGACAACCCACTTCAGACCACAATACCCTCTACGTGTTTGGCAATCAGCAACTATCGAATTGCAATTCAAAGTTCAACAGCACAAATGCAGAAAGTGCC
>PVBE010490089.1_pt1 | contig 30739 bp, 21 predicted proteins | sample 1631181 | NCBI WGS metagenome assembly PVBE01 (sample SAMN08397723, study PRJNA350692) | Marine metagenome, whole genome shotgun sequencing project. | isolation source: water | place: Pacific Ocean | collected 2012-04
CAAGTGCGGCCCCCATTACCCTTAGCCCATCGCCCGTTGGAGTCTTCGCGCTTCATGCGTCCATCATTGTCTTACGGTCCAGCAGGCGCACGAGCATTCTCCGCTTTGCATATGGAAAAGAATCTCCTAACCGGGATCAGGGCCGAAGCAATAGAGGGCGCTCTGCGAGCGCACGACCACGTGTTGTCCTGCGACGGCGGGAGTAGACCAGACTTCTTCGTCCACGCTTCCTGCTGAGACTTCTTCCCAGCCCTCATCGGCATCGAGGAGCAGGAGTTGGCCGGACTGGCTGGCCAGGAGGATGCGGTTGCCCGCAGCTACGGGTGACGCGTAGTAGGCGTCGGACTCACCCACCCGTCCACGCTGAAGGACCTTTCCCGTGGCCGCCTCCAGGGCGGTAAAGATTCCCCCGCGCTTGACCATGTAGATGGTCCCATCCAGTAGGAGCGGTGAGGGAACGTCCGGCAGTCCGCGCCGGTCGTCCGCGAACCAGCGGACATGGGTGTCCGTGACGTTGCCAGTGCCACCGAGCTGGATGGCGAAGAGCCCACCAAGGGCGCGGGTGGTGGCCAAGGCATAGTCCCAGTCGGCTGAATCCAGGCGCAAGTCCCCATCCAGGTCCAGAATGAACCAGATCTGCTGGACGAGCTCGTGGTCCCACTCTTCCCGGTCCAGGAAACCGTTGCCGTTTTCGTCACGCAGCTCGAGCAACTCTTCAAACGTGCCACTGAACTTCGGGACTCCCATTTCTGAAGTAGAGAGCATGAAGGAGTTGACTATGCAGAGGTCTCCATCGATCACCGGGACCGCTTTCGTCTGCCAGGCTCCGCCATCGATCCACCACAGCTTCGACCCATCACGCAACGAGTAACCTGCTATCTGGAATGAGCCCGAGACGATGATCTGAGCCTCGCCCGCCGCGGGGGTGTAGAGGGTCGGCGTGGAGTAGGAATGCGTGACGTTGTTGCGCTCCGTGCGCCAACGCTCCTCGCCTGTCGTGGCATCGAGGCCCACCAGGAATGACCCGGTGTCCTGATCGATCATCTGAATCAGCAGGCCTTCGTGCACCAGTGGGGAAGTGGCCAGACCATGAGGGATGTTGATGATGCCCAGATCCTTGCGCCACAGTTCCTGACCGGCCATGTCGTAGGTGATCAGCCCAGCATGATGGAATAGGGAATAGACCCGCTCCCCATCCGTTACCGGCGAAGGCGCAGCTGGTGAGTTCGCACCGGGTCGCTTGCCGTCATATGGCAGGCTGGCTTGCCATTGAACTTCACCATCGTTGCGGTCAAGGCAAAGCGTGAAGAGCTGTTCTTTGTCGGCCCCTGTGATGAACACTTGATCTCCACAGATCGTGGGCGAGGAGTAGCCTTTGGGGATCTCGGTTCGCCATAGGAGATTGGTCTCCATGTTGAGAACGTCCGGTAGCTCGGCGTCCATGGCGATCCCTGCGCTGTTGTTGCCGCGGAATCCACCCCACTCGGGAGGCTCAGGAGTGGAGGCCTCTTGGGGCTCTGTGGGAGCTTGTTGGGCGAGGGGGCGGGCGGGTTGAGGTGCGCAGGAGATGCACACGAGCAAAGGCAGGGGGAATCTCATGGGCGCATCATTCAACCGCGGTGCAGATCACGCCAGAGGGGGCGGGTCTACTTGCGTGATTCCTACACGCCAGGCGAGAGATCAGGACACAGGGGAGTGAACTGGGCGAAGGAGTTGCGACCCGACCTACAGCTCAGGGAGGTGCCTGCGTGAATCGACCGGAAAGTTGATCAGCGGCTCAACAGGTCCATGACCGAGAAGTAGATAACCGAGAGCCAAGCATCCTTGCCCGCAGGGGTAATGTGCAGAGCATCGCCGGCCATGTTGTCATTGGGTCTTTGGCGGACGTCCAAGAACGCCATGCGCAGATCTACGTAAAGAGCCGATTTTTCCTTGTTGAGAGACTTGAGCTGGTCATGGATTGCATTGATGCAGACGCGCCGTGGATCATCAGGTGTGGCGCCTACGGGGAAAGGACCACAGACCACGACCTTGGCCTGGGGTTCGTGCTCGCGCAGTGAGGCCACCACGGCCTTGATGCCTGCTACGGTTTCATGTGCTGTGTGCCCTGCAGCCGCCACGTTGTTCACACCGATCTGCAAAACGATGACCTTGGGATCCATGAAGGCCAAGGCGCCGTGCTCAATGCGATACAAGAGGTGCTCCGTGCGATCACCGCTGACCCCTAAGTTGATCGCCTTGGAGGGGCCGAAGTCGCGGTGGAAGGGCCCGGTTCCTTCGGTGTGAGCCACGCGATCGCCAGCACCCGAGAGAGACTGTGTAATGGAATCCCCCAAGAAGACCACCGTGGCCTCCGGGTGTTCACGACCAAGCGTCTGCAACTTGGCCAGTTCGTCCCACCAGGTTCCGCCGCCCCAGCCCGCTGCGCTGCCCCTGTACTCCGCGGAGGGCACAGCCCGGACGGTGGGCATCGCCGAATGGCCCAGTACGGTCAGGATCGAGCGGCGCAAGGAGGCGGGGGGGTGTACGCCATGAGGGTGGTGCTTGGCTCCTGGCTTGGGCCAGCGGTAGACGGGGCCACCGCGCCGCTCCCAGGCCAGCGCCAGACGCAGGCTGTTGCGTGCCGGGGGAACGACCTCATCCGCCAGCCCCACGGCGACGAACAGAGGCACTCCCTCCTTCGCCGGTCGCTGAGACTTGGCGATCAGTTGGTCACCCTGGCGCATGCCTTGCTCTTCATCCCAACCCCAGGCCTCAAGGGCCTCAGCCCACTCGGCCTCCCTGCGGTGTCCGTCCTTTCCCCCTGGCCAGGTGGAGAGGTCAAAGACCCCGTTGTCCACATATAAGCCAGCCGTCTTCTTGGGGTTGGCGGTGGCCCAGTGCAGAGCTGGCATGCCACCCCGGCTCATCCCCATCAGAACAGGCCGACCTGAGAGCCGTGGGCCACCGTCCTGGCGCATGAGGTCGTAGAACTCCCTCATGCGCTGGAGTGCTTCGGGGCTTCCATAGAGGCCGGCCACGTCTACGTACGCCAGGTACATGCCGCGATCGAGGAGCTCCAGTTCGAGGGCCGGCTCATGCCCAAAGAACCGCATGCGCCACAGCCACGGGCGACCGCGCAGTCCCTGGTGGGGGGCGACAAGGATGCAGGCAGCCCCTGACCGAGGCAGATTGAAGTCCACGCGCTCAAATCCGTGATAGTCGCTCGTTGTGACATTGAGGAGGTTCGTCTCAAGCTCTCCGCCCAGGACGGTCTTGCCTGATGAGGGGAGGTTCTTGCTCCGCTTGGCGAGGATCGCTCCAGCGAGTCGCTGCGCCAAGGCCCTTGCACCGAACGGCGAGGTGTGAACCCCATCCACGGTTTCATTGGCTGTGAACACACGCGCGAGATCGTGGTACTCGATCGCCTCCTTACCGCGGGCGACCTGCTGCAGGGCTGGGCCAATCTGCTCCAGGCGCGGCGCGCGCTCTGCAAGGTCGGCCTGTCGCTCGGGCGCCAGTCCCGAAGCATTCGGAAACATGGGCGGTGGTGAGCAGAGAAGGATGCGTACTTCTTGGTTGTCTTCGCGCAGGGTTTGCACCATGGCCCGCGCATCCTCTTCCAGGTCGGCTGCGTGTTCCCAGTTTGTACGCTGACCGTTCTGGCATGTGTCGTTTGTTCCGAGAACGATGAGGACGATGTCGGGTTTCCAGGCCAGGACCTCTTCCCAGGCTGTTGTCCTCACGTAGGGTTTGTCCGCTGCTCCGAGTAGGGTTGATCCTCCTACCCCGAAGTTTCGCACTTCAAAGTCACGGCCCAGGAGATAGCCGAGCTGCGCGGGGTAGTGGTTCTTCTCGCGTGCCGCGACCTTGCTTCCGTAGGTGATCGAGTCGCCGATGCAGGCGACCTTCTGGGGTGCTTTCTCCAGCGGCGGTGGCACGGATCCTGTGCCCGTAGAGAGTGCAAGAGAGGCCAGGAGCAGGGGGTAGAGCATGGGCACATCCTAACGCTTCGGCTCCCTGATCTCCGTCTGCAACACCTCCGGGCCCCCTGCCCACAGGATCGCCTACCAGTCCTGCAGCCTCGAGCGGGATATCGGCTCTAATGGTGAAGTGCTCTCCCCCTGGGAAAGCGCCAAACAAATCCATTGCGAATAGCCTAGCGCGCCCGACGAAGTGGCCTACAGGGAAGCCGTTACCCTCCACAAGCCGGGCGTCTCCGACTCCTCCTGCCTCACCTAGATCTCCCTCCACCCACGCGATCAGTTTCCATGCGCTCACTCATAGTCTGCACCATCCTCTCGCTTGCCCCCGGCACAGTCCCCTCGGGTGGGATCGAGTGGCAGGCCTCCTACGAGTTGGCACTGACCCAGGCCAAGGCCGAGAACAAGGTCGTGTTCGTGGCGGTCAACATGGATGGTGAGCGCGCCAATGAACGCATGGTCAGGGAGGTCTATCGCGACAAGGTGATCACCAAGCTCGCAGGTGAGACGATCAATCTGGTGTCGTCCAACAACACCCATGGCTCCGGTAAGGCTTGTTCGCGCTTCGGCTCCATCTCCTGCGTTGAACACCGGCAGGTGGACGTGCACGTGCGCGCGAACGTGTTGGCGCCCGATGCGGACGGATTCGTGATTGCTCCACAGCACGTGTTCCTCGCACCGGACGGTAGCCCGATACTCTCAGTGCCCTATGGTGTGACAGAGGCCGAGTTGGAGTGGTGCTTCGTGACGGCCCTACGCTCGGTTGATGAGGATCTTCCGCTCAAGATGTCTTCCAAGGCACGGCCTCCGGCGAGGCTGGTGATGGACGGTGTCTTCGAGGGCGCCGGTGGGGAGTCTTCCCAGCCTCTGACGCGCGAAGAAGCTCTGGACTTGATCAAGGAGCTGAAGAAGGGTCGGTCGGGAGGCATGCAAGAGAAGATCAAGCAGTTGGCAACGGCTGATGAGCCGGAGGCGCGTGAGTTCCTGACCTCGATCCTGCGCGCTGGGCGTGGTGGAGGTGGTAGGCGTGGTGGTGGTGGTCGTGGAGGCGAAGATCGGCGAGGGGAGTTGCTGCGTTGGATCGGTGCGCACTCGCCCCCGAGCTACTGGGAGGTGGCAGCAGAGTTTTTGAATGCCGGGGAGGAGGAGTTGCGTGCCGAGGCCGTTGTGGCCATGGAACAGCTGGGCTCCCCCGACTCCCTGCGCGAGGTGTCCGGCCGGGTCGGCAAGGAGAAGGACCCCCAGATCAAGAAGAACCTGTATCGCGCCCTGGGTGCCGTGGGCAGTGACGATAGCCGTGCCCGCACCACACTCCTGAAGCGTGCACGCGACGGGCGCGATGAATTGCTCCAAGCCAACGCACTAATGGCCCTGGGCACCCTGGCTCCCGATGAGGACATTGATGACTTCTTGCGCGAAACAGTGGCTGAAGAAGAAGAAAGCGCCCAGGTAGCGGCCTTGCTGGCCATCGGGCTGACCCGAAATGCGGAGTGGGTTGAGTACCTGGATGGGTTGCCAAAGGATCCGACCTTGAGACGCCGTACCAAGGCCATCGAGGTTTCGCTTGGGGTTTTGAAGGGCGCCCCCCTGTCCACCATGGAGGTAACTGTCATGGCGGCGGGGTCCGACCAGATCCCGCGTGAGCGGATCTTTGGTGGATCTGTTCGCCGCACGGGTGGCAAGCCCGACAAGGGCAAACGCCCTCCGGCTGGCGGAGAAGATGATGCCAGTGAAGACGGGGACAACGCCGCCGGCAACCTCTAGGCCTTTGAGATCAGCCAGAGTGCTGAATAAACGTGGCGTGTGCGAAGCTCGGATTGAAGCCCAGGCGTCTCGCATTGCGTTCGGTTGCGATACCCGTCAGGGAGGACACGGTGATCCACTTGGCTCCCGTCCTTGCAGCGAACTCCATGCGATGAGCCATCAGGTGCGTTTGGATTCCGCGACCGCGAAACTCGGGCAGGACACTCGTTCCAATAAGGCAGGCCTGCTCGTCCAAGGTCTCCAGCAGGCCTCCTCCAACCGGGGTGCCATCCCAGAACGCCAAGAAGGGCGTACAGCGTGGGTGCTCGACCACGCGCCGGGTTATCTCTGCCATGCCTCCGGGGCTCTTGTGGTCGTGTTCCATGAAACCGGAGGTTGACACCTCAATGAACACATCCACTTCTGCGGGAAGGGGCTCGCGAATCTCCAGCTTCTGGTCCGGAGGGCCCCAGGGCCCAATCACCGGTGTCGAGGGCGTGGGCAGGTCTCGGGCCAGGACCGTCAGTATTTCACACAGTTCAAAGTGACGGGACTCCAACCCCTTGACCAGAGAAGGGTGAGTGCTTGGGCAGGCGGACACTCTGGGTTTCGCGCCGCGCTCGCGATAGAAGTCCACCAACCGGTTCAACTCGTCGTCGGCGACCGGGCCATCCAAGCCCATGGCATTGGCTTGGTTTGACCAGCACCCGGGGCGTGAGTAGCACATCCACCCCCCTGCAATCGCCTCGGATTCCAAGGCAACTTCAGAGATGCTCAACGCCATGCGGCGTTCTTCCAGTGCGGACAGTTCTTCGGGGGGGAACTCCATAGCCGACACCATGATGGGCCAAAGACTCCTCCATGGGCAGGAAAGAACCGTGGGCGATGCAAAAAAAGACTGACCCATGATGAGGGCTTGCGGGCTGACCGGGTCACCCCCAAGATCTTCAGCGGCCATGACTGCTCCCGCGCCCCATTCACCCGCCTTGGAGATCTCGTGCACGACTTGTGGTGCACGGGTTGTTGTCGAAGAGGATCTGCGGACCGCCGAGTGTCCCTATTGCGCTTCACCACACGTCGTTGAACGCCCGCCTCAGGCCGGACGACCTGATCCTGTCTTTGTTTTGGCGTTCACTCTCGATCGCGAATCAGCGACGAGCATTGTGAATTCGTGGATCAAGACTCGCGGACCCTTCGTCAAGAGTGGCCTGAAGGAAGGCGTGCTGGAGCGTACGCGCGGGGTGTACCTGCCGAGTTACCTGTACGGGGCACGGGCACATGCCAACTACACGGCCAAGATCGGGGAGAACTACACGGTCACTGTCACCTACACCACCACGGACTCCAAGGGTCGGTCAGTGACACGGACACGAACGGAGACGCGCACCGAGTGGCGGGATCTCGCAGGGCGCTATGAGCGTTACGTCACCGACACACTTGTCACCGCCTCGAAGGGCATTGGGAACGACGAGCTTGAGTCGGTGGAGCCGTTCGACTTGCGGGCACTGCGTCGCTACAGCTCCGATCTGCTGGCGGGATGGATCGCCGAGGAGCCTTCACTGGCTGCGGATGAGTGCCGTCAGACGGCGCAGTCCGAAATGCGGGAGAGCATCGGGCAGGACCTCGCCGCCTTCATGCCAGGCGATTCGTCGAGCAATATTCGAGCCGACGTGGCCTTCAGCGACGAGGTGTCGCACCTGGTCTTGCTGCCGCTGTGGGTTTTTGCACTTCGCTATAGCGAGGACGAGGAACCGATTCGGATCGTCATCAACGGCCAGAACGGTCAGGTGGGCGGTCGCCTGCCCATCTCTTGGGCCAAGATCGGTGGAGTCGTCCTCTTCAGCCTATTGGCCCTGGCAGCCTTCTTCGTCGTCGTGGGGGTGTTCTCATGAGCGGCGTTGATTGTAGCCGTTGTGACTCTCCCCTCGAGGCCGGGGACCTGCGTTGCGCCGTATGTGGGGACGTGCCTGAGCAGCTGGTGCCGCAGGTCACTAGCGAGGGGCTGGAGCAGACTGTTCTGCGCTGTGGCCAGTGCGGCGCGGCCACGCGTTACGACGCCCGATCCGAGTCCGTGAGGTGTTCCTTCTGCAGTGGCGAGCTCAAGCCCGAGGAGTTGACAGATCCCGTCGAGCAGACCGAGGCCTACCTGCCTTTCACCGTGGACCGCGATGGTGCACGTGCCGCCTTGAGATCCTGGTTGGGCAACCTCGGCTTCTTCCGGCCCTCTGACCTGAAGTCAGCTGCACGCATCGAGGACCTTCGACCCTTGTGGTGGGCTGGGTGGGTATTTGACGCTCATGCCCGGGTCAGTTGGACGGCTGACTCCAACGCTGGCGCAGGCAGGAGCAACTGGGCCCCGCACTCGGGGCAGACGGACTTGGTGTTTGATGACGTACTCATCAGTGCATCTCGGGGGTTGAGCGACAAGGAGGCCTACACCCTCTCGTCCTCGTACTCCCTGACCACCGCCACGCCAGAGCTCGAGGCGCCACCAGATGATGCGACCCTTGAAGCCTTTGACGTTCAGCGCTCCCAAGCTCGTGCCCGGATTACCGATGGCATTCGAAGAGCGGCTGCCAGTCGGCTGCAAGAAGGGCACATCCCCGGCTCGCGTTTCAGGAACATCCACGTGCGCGCCCTCCTGACGGGCCTCGACACCCGACGCATGGCCTTCCCGGCTTGGGTCATGGCCTATCGCTACGAACACAAGCTCTTCCGCGTCGTCATCTCCGGCCAGGATGCACAGGTTCTGATGGGCAAGGCACCGATCAGCTGGGCCAAGATCATGATGATCGTCGCCGGCGTCATCGTTGTGGGCTTGGTACTTGGCCTGGTTGCGGTCTTGTTCTCCTAGCTGGCCTCAGTCCCCCCTTCCCACCTCCTCCAGGGGGACATTGAGGATGGGGTACTCGCGCCAGCCGTCGTAGTCAAAGTGCCACCACTCCCAGACGTACGTGCGAAAACCCGCCCGTTCCATCACGGTGCGGATCGTGTCCCTGTACCAGCGCTCGAGACCTGTACCGCCTGGGTAGAGCGGGTGGGCTCTGGGGGAGAACTCGTCGTAGCCGCTCGTGGTGCGGATGGGGCGGCCGGTCTCCAGATCGTAGAGCGTGAGGTCCACCGCGCAGCCCCGGTTGTGGCGTGAGCCCTTGCTGGGGTCGGCGACGTACTGTTTGTGCTCAAGCGGTGTGGCGTCCCAGAACATCTTGGTCACGCGCCAGGGGCGGTAGGCATCGTGGATGAGGATCCCGTATCCCAGAGCAGCGAAGTTCTTGGCGGCGCGGCCCAAGGCCTCGGCCGCCGGCCGCTGCAATAGCGCACGCGCCTCGCGGTAGAACACGGTGCTCATGAAGTTGTTGGAGGTGGCGTAGCGCAGGTCGAGTCGGGTGGAGGGAATGACTGTGGTGATGTCAACCAGGTCGGGTGCGAGCTTGCCGGTCTCGATGGGAGGCATGGCAGTGGATGCCATCAAGCGCAGCTGAGCCTGATCATGGAGCGGGGCAATCTTGAACGTCTCGCCCTCCATGGTTCCCACAGCACGGCGTTCAAAGGGCACCTCTCCCAAGACCGCGGCGGATATGGCTCCTTGGGGGTCTCGGCGGAACCGAATCTCCTCCGAGGCATACAGTCCACTTCGGGGGGGCAGCTCGAAGCGATCGGGGCCAGCAGCCGTTAGCGGCTCCATCCAAAACCATTCGATCAAGGCCTCGAGCCGCCCGGCGCGCTCGCGGATGTAGAGCACGTTGTGATCCCACCCGTACTCGCCGACGTACTCCACAAGCTCCGGCGGGCAGGGCGGGGGAGGCATTGTCAGATCCACCCGAGTGTAGGGAGTACCACCAATCGCAATGCTCTCGGAATCGAGACGCTCAATCTGGGTGCCGAAGCTGTGCCGGTCGTCCACCGTGAACCGACCGCCTACATTGCGCACCTCGCAGATCTTCCCCCGCATTTCCAGTAGCAGGCGATCATCGTCCCAGGTGAGGCGCGCCAGGTTTCCATCCCTCTCGTACAGGCCCGCCAGTCGCTTGCCCCGGGCGGGGTTTATCCCACGGGAGGTAGCCAGACGCGGCAGGGGCCGATCTGCAAGGGTGGCGAGCATCAGCCGCAGGGCGTGGTCGGCGAGGCGCCGGGTCACGGTGTTGCATCCATCCAGCGAGGCTGCGACGACAACTCCCAGGCCTTCCTCGGGCAAGTAGGCGAGCTCGGTGGAGAAGCCATACAGGGCGCCGTTGTGTCCGCAGCGCCGGTGCCCGTCCAATTCACCCACGTGGAAGCCGATCCCGAAGGGTAGCTGCGACCCGTCCGAGGCTTGGACCGGGGTCAACATGGTCTCCAGGGAGCTGGGCTGCAGGACCTCCGCCTGGTGTCCGGGCAGGTGTCCGAACAGGCCGCGCATGAATCTGGCAAGGTCCAGCACCGAGGCGTACAGGCTCCCGGCAGGTGACATGCCCAGCTCGAAGGTCGGCGCGTCAAAACTTCGCCCGTCATAGGTCCACATGCGCCCCTTGGCCAGGCGGGGGATGACCGTCGCGTTGCGTTCAAGCGCAGCGCTCTCTGCCATCCCCATGGGTCGCAGGACCAGGTCCGTCATCACCTCGGGATAGGGCCTGTCATGTAGAACTTCGAGGACGCGGCCCACCACAGCCAGGCCTGCATTGGAGTACTTGGTGCGCGATCCGGGTTCGAAGATCAGACGTGTGCTATTCAGGCTGAGGACGGTGTCCTCCAGGCTCGGCGCGCCCGTCTCGAAGTAGTTGCCAACGGGAGGCTCGCGCAAGAGACCCGAGGTGTGGTTGGTCAGCTGCCGCAGCGTGATGAGTGTCTCGAAGTCGGAGACGGGTTGAAAGCTGGGCAGATAGGTGCTGACCGGCGCATCGAGATCGATGCTCCCGTTCTCCACGCATCGCATCAGCGCGATGTCGGTGAACAGTTTGGAGACGGACCCCACCCGGTATGCTGTGTCGGCCGTAGCGGCACGATCCTCCTCAGCATCTGCGAGGCCAAAGCCTTGGGCCCAGACGACCCGCTCTCCATCCACAAGCGCGATGGAGAGGGCTGGAATCTCTTTGGTGCCCATCTCCTGCTTCACAGCCGCCACGAGCTCGGAGACGACCCCCTGGTACTCTTCATCCAGCTCCACGTTCCAAACGGGCGTGGCGCAGGCGCCCAGCAGCAGGAGGCTGGCCAGGTGGACTCGCATGCGGGCGTGAGTGGGAGCAGACAACATGGGCGATCGGGCGTTCGGATGCGTAGTATGCCCAAGCGGAGCAACTGAATGGAGAGACGCTTTGACGTGATCGTGGTTGGAGGAGGCGTAGTGGGGCTGGCTTGCGCCTATGCCCTCCTGGGCAAGGGCCGCAGTGTGTGCGTACTGGAAGGTGAAGACCTGGGAAACGGGGCTTCCCAAGGGAACTGCGGGCTGTTGACCCCCAGCCATGCCCTGCCCCTGACCCGGCCGGCAACCCTGCGCCAGGGCTTGCGCTGCATCGGAAAGGCGGACTCACCCTTGTACGTGCGCCCGCGGCTGGACCTGGACTTCCTCCTTTGGGGCCTGAGGTTCGCCCGTCACTGCGGCCAGAAGCAGATGGGTCGAGCCCTTCGCGCTCGCTCTGCCCTGCTTGAGCGCTCCCTCGAACTGACTCGTGAGTGGATCACCACCGAAGGGCTTGAATGCGAATGGCAGAGCGGTGGCCTGCTTGAGGTGTACGGCGAGGAGTCCGCCCTGTCCGGTGCGGATCAGGTGCAGGCCATCCTGTCCGAGCACGGCCTGGATTCAAGGCGCCTGTCCGCCAAGGAGACCCTGGAGCGGGAACCAGCTCTGACGGCTAGCAGCGTGGCGGGTGGGTTGTTTCACCCACGGGATGCCCACCTTCGTCCCGATTCCTTTGTGGCTGAACTGGCCCGAGCCGTGCGCGATCGCGGTGGCGTCATTCAGACCGATTGCCCGGTGCATGAGATTTTGCATGACGACCGAGCTCAACGGATCAGGACTTCCCGCGGGGATTGGGTGTCATCGCAGTTGGTGATGGCTACCGGAGCCTGGGGCCCTGATCTGGCTCGAGGTGTGGGTCTGCGATTGCCCATTCAGGCCGGCAAGGGGTATGCCCTGACGATCCCCTCTCCCAGCGGCGCACCGACGATGCCTCTACTCTTGCATGAGGCCAACATGGCGGTCACCCCATGGCCCAGTGGATTGCGCCTGGGGGGGACCATGGAGCTGAGCGGTCGCAACCTCGACATCTTGCCGGGCCGCATCGCAGCCTTGCGCTCTGGTGGGGCTCGCTTCTTGGATTGTGACCTGACCGTGGAGGGTGATGAGTGGGTGGGCTGGCGGCCCATGACCCCCGATGAGCTTCCCCTGATCGGGCCATCTCCCACCTCAAAGCGCATTCTGGTGGCCACCGGGCACGGGATGATGGGGGTGAGCATGTGTGCGGCTACCGGGGATCTGGTGGCCCGCATGCTCTGTGGCGAGGATCCTGGAATCGACCCGGGGCCCTATTCGGCCACGAGATTTCAGTGAGACGGCGTCTACCGTTCACCCCTTGGATGCCCCAGTATTCTGGTGCCATGCTGTTCCACCTGAGATTACCGATGCTGATCGCGACGCTCGGTCTCTGCGCTTGTTCGGAAGGACCGGAGAGACCCGGGCCAATGCCCAACGGCGGCGGAAATGGCGGGAACGGCGGATCTGAAGATGGGGGGCAGCAGGGTGATGATGTGCCGTTGGCCGATCTGCTCGATGCGCTTGTCTTGGATTCCACGACGACCGGAGCAGTGCACGGAGTGGTGAGTGTCACGGGAGACGTGCCCGAGCGTTTTTCTCTTGGTGCGCGCAAGGTGGCCGACTGCCAGCACCATCCAGATGTGGAGCACCTGAGCGACATCCTCGTTGCCGAGGATGGCAAGCTGCGCTTTGCCTACCTTGAGCTGGAGCTGGATTCGGAGGGTGTTGATGTTCCGCCTCCGCCCAGCGAGCCCGTCGTCTTGGATCAGCGCGGCTGCATCTACACTCCCCACGTTCTCGGTGCGCAGGTCGGTCAGGTGATCCAGGTGGCCAACAGCGATCCGGCCACCCACAACGTCAACGTCAAGACCAACCGCAATCGCGGTCTGAATGTCAGCATGGCCGCGGGCCAGGCTCCTATGGAGTATCGCCCACGGCGCGCTGACACCATCCTGTTCAAGTGCGACGTCCACCCGTGGATGTTCGCCAACGTCCACGTCTGCGAGCATCCATGGTTCGCCGTATCAGATGAGAGGGGCCAGTTCTCCATCGCTGGGGTTCCACCTGGGGAGTACGTGCTGCGGATCGAGCACGAGGAGCTCGGTGTCTTGAGGCGCCGGGTCGTGGTTCGGGCAGGGTCGTCGACCGGAGTCGCCCTGGGCTTCGAGGCCCACTAGCGGGTGAATCGAGGGGGTCAGCCCTCACCTCCACCTCCGAGATTGACTCTCCGGGGCAGGTTTGGCGATAGTTACGCTTACGTGAGCGCCGGTTCTCTTCCTGCGCACTATTCCCCAGACACCTAGCCCCCCAACAACCATGGAACTCTTCGTACTCGCTGACCGCTGGCTGCACTTTGGAGCTGGTGTGCTCTGGATTGGACTCCTGTACTTCTTCAACTGGGTGAACTCGGCCTTCGTCCCGACCATGGATGCGGAGACCAAGAAGAAGGTCATCCCCGAGTTGATTCCACGTTGTCTGTTCTGGTTCCGCTGGGGCGCGGCGTACACCTGGATCACGGGCGTCCTGTTGCTCTTCCTCGTCTACTACCACGGCTACGATGGGGCCTACATGTTTGAGGGCCAGCACCCCAAGCCCACCCCTAGTGATTGGGGTCCGGCATTTGCTGGGCTGTTCGTGGGATTCGCGATCTACGATGCACTCTTCAAGGCCATGGCCAAGCAGCACTCAGTGGCGGTGGTTTTGTGGGGAGGTATTACCGTGGGCTTTGGCTGGTATCTGAGTAACAGCCTTGGTTTTTCGAACAGGGCGACGCTCATCCACGTGGCGGGCCTCTTCGGTACCTGCATGGCCGCGAACGTCTGGATGCGGATCTGGCCCGCTCAGCAGCGCATCATCACTGCCATCAAGAATGGCGAGGCTCCTGACGGAGCGGATGCCGCCATGGCGGGCCTCCGCTCGAAGCACAACACCTATATGTCAGCATCCCTTCTGCTCTTCATGGTGGGGGTCGGCCAAGATTCGATGATCAGCCTGGATGTCCTACCGACGATTGTCGCTGTCCTGGTCCTGAGCTTTGTGATCATCAAGGCCCTCTATGCCAAGGCGGCCAAGGTTCCGGGCTTCTAGCCGGAGGCCGAGGATCTTTGCCAAGCGCCACCCTCTCCCGCCAACCGGTTGGGAGGGGATTGCGTCTTCATGCTCCGCAGGCACGCTCAATGGGCACGGGGCGGGGGCCAGGGGCCGCTGGGTATTGCAACCCTGGGGCACCTATTGTGGGTTCTCTCCCATGACCCGTCTCCTCTCCCGGCTCTCCATGGTCCTTGCCGGGTTCCTTGTCTCCTGCGCCACCACCTCTTCCACGTCCCTGGATCTGGTCACCGGGGATGAAGTCACCGTTGAGGACACAGCCCTGCGGTTCAGCACGCTCGACGTGGTGTTCATGGGCGAAGAGCACGACAACGACGTGGGGCATGCCATGCAGATGGATCTTCTGGCCGCCCTCCACGACTGCCGTCCAGATCTGATTCTCTCCATGGAGATGTTCGAGAGGGACGTTCAGGACATCCTGGACGCCTACCTGGCAGGAGCGGTGAGCGAGGAGGAGTTCCTCGAGACCTCCAGGCCGTGGGGGAACTACCGGCCTCACTATCGGCCCTTGGTTGAGTACGCGCGTGACAACGGCCTTGCTGTTCTGGCGGCCAACATCCCGCGGCCTCTGGCCCGCAAGGTCTCCAAGGAAGGCCCCGAGGCCATAGCAGGAGAGGAGTTCGCGGCGCGGTTCTCGACCGCGCCTCCCGGGCTCTACCACGACCTCTTCTGGGACATCATGAACCCGAGCGGGGGCGAGCCCGATGACGAGCTGCTGCAACGCTTCTTCGCCGCCCAGTGCTACAAGGACGACACGATGGCCGAGTCCATCGCCGACACGCTGAGCCAGGCCTGGGGTCAGGGGCGCCAGCCTCTTGTCGTCCACGTCTGCGGCAAGTTTCACTCGGACTTTGGTGAAGGGACGGTCTCGCGCTTGCGCGACCGTCTTTCCGAGTTGCGCATCGCCGTGGTGACCATGGAGAGCGGAGACCTACAGCTCGAGGCCGCTATTCAGGACCCACGCGGTGACGTGCTTTGGAGCGTGCCCGCCATGGAGAAAGAAGAGCGCCCCGAACAGTCCCATCCGCCCCTCACCAAGGACTCCGAAGAGGAACCGGCGGCCGAGGAACGGCCCTAGTCGCGAGTGCAGACAGTGCCCCCCTCCGGAGCCTCGGGGATCTCGGCGAACTCCCCAAGAGCATCAAACAGGTCGCTGAAGTCCTGCCCCAGGTTTCCGATCAGTACCTCGGTGACCCGGTCACGCATCTGTGGGTGAGACTTGAAGAGCTTCCCGAAGTGGAACCCCGGGTCGTAGAAGGCGTGGACGAGGTGCCGCATGGCCTCCAGCTGCTGGACCGATACCCTGCCGTATTCGGCAAAACTCGTGGCGGACATGTCGTTGGCCGAGAGGGCCGCGTGAACCGCATCCCCGGCGCGCACTCCTCCATCCAGGGCCAGATACACGCCGCTCGAGAAGACCGGGTCCAGGAATGCGAGGGCATCCCCCACGAGGACCAGCCCGTCTTCGGCGCAGTGGCGCGAGCGGTAGGAGAAATCCCGGGTGACGTGCAGCTCCTCTTCGGGAGTCGCTGGTGCGAGGCGCTCTGCAATCCATGGCTGGAGCGCCGTCTCGCGGTCGAATACCCGGGCGTGATCCTTGCCCTCGCGCAGGAGATACTCGGGCTCTGCAACGACTCCGACGCTGGTCAGGTCGTCGCTGAGGGGCAGGTACCAGATCCAACCCTTCTCGGGCAGGTAGGCGATGGTCGTGGCACCTTGATCCCGACCCGGGTCGCGCTTGGCACCGCGGAAGTACTTCCAGATGGCCAGCTTTCGGAGGGAATCATCACCCATGCGCCAGCCGTTGCGCTGAGCTGCGAACAGATCGCGCCCGCTCGCATCCACCGTGATCTTGGCGTGCAGGTCGAAAGCCCCCTTGCCATTCTTCGCTCGCACTCCAACGACGGGGCCCTGGAGATTGTCGTTTGCACGCAGGAGGTCCGTAGCGGCTGTCTCGGAGTAGAACGTCACCCCTGCCTCCAGGCTCCGCTTGAGCAGCAGCTGATCGAACTCCGAGCGCACCACCTGCCAGGTGCGCCCCTTGGGATGGTCCGTGTGCTCGGTGAAGTAGAAGGGCCTGGTTTGCGCTCCATCTGTACTCACGAACTGCACGCTGTACTTGGGGACGATGAAGCTCGATTCGTTGAGGGCCTCCACAAGTCCCAGGCGGTCCAAAGGAAACCAGCAGTGGGGGATGAGGGATTCGCCGATGCGGTAGCGGGGCAGAGGCGAGCGTTCAACCAGGGCCACCCTGTGCCCGTGCTCAGCGAGGACTGTGGCCGCCGCGCAGCCCGCGGGACCGGCGCCGACTACGGCAACGTCAAAGGAGTCGGTGGAATCGGAGTGCACGGCGTGAGGGGATCCCAGGGGGAGGGGGTGAACTTGAGTATAGGCACTCACCTTTGAACGTCGGGGTTTGACCTGTGCATGGATTCAGTGAAATGCCCGGTTGAATGGGATGCGGGTGGATAGGATGTTCGCTCAGAACTGTCCCCCCCCTCCTTTTTCCCCTCCCCCATACATGTTCCTGATTCTGACTTTGTCCCTGGCCGCCCAGGATCCCGCTACCGATCTGGGCACCACGGTGGTCACTGCCCGCAAGGTTGAGGAGGCAATTGAGGATGTGCCCGCCAGCGTCAGCGCTCTATCGTCGGACGACATCACGATGTCCGGCATGCGCAGCATCAGCGACGCAGTGGGCCGGATTCCCAACCTTCACTTCACCGAGTTCAGCGCGCGGCGGCTGAGCTTTCCCTACGTGCGCGGGATCGGCTCGGGCCTGGGGGAGCCGTCCGTGGCGACCTATGTAGACGGCGTCCCGCAGTTGAGCGTGGGCAGCACCAACCTGCCCCTACTCGGAATGGAGAGGATTGAGTTCCTGCGCGGCCCCCAGGGCACACTCTACGGACGCAACGCCATGGGAGGAGTGATCCACATGGTCGGCCGTCAACCTGACGGCCAGACGGAGATTGGTGGCAGTGTGATGTACGGGAGTCACTCTCTTCAGGAGGTGTCCTCCTTCTATTCTGGTCCCCTGGGAGACAGTGCGGGGTTCGTCTTTGATGGGAGGGCCTCGCGCCGCGATGGGTACACGACGAACGACTTTACGGGTGAGCTTGTGGACGACCGGAGGGCCTTCAGTGGGCGTGCCCAGCTGGCATTGGATCTGGATGATTCCTCCAGCCTCCGCTTCAGCCTCACGGGGCAGAAGGCCGAGGACGGCGGCTTTGGACTAGGTGAGCTTGGATCGCTCCGCGACGATCCGCACCGCATCAACCAGGACTTTGAGGGGGAGACTTCGAGGGATTCCCTCCAGCCCTCTGTTGTCTATGCCTGGGCGGAGGGTGGCCGGTCGTTCACGTCGATATCGGCTTTCACCGCCATGGATGTGACCGAGACCAGCGACTTTGATTTCAGCTCCATCGATGGCCTTCGGCGCAGGACCGAGGAGGAGCAGGACGTCTTCTACCAGGAGCTGCGCTGGTCTGATGAGAGCGGCTTCGATGTGGACAAGGGGGAGGGCATGCGACTGCTCGTGGGGCTCTCGGGATTCGATTCGGACGCGACCCGCTCCGCAGCCAACGACTTCCGACCGGGCATGTTTCCCCCGGGAATGCAGGGCATCGATACGAATACCGGGGACTTCACGGACAGGGGCCATAGCCTGTTCGGGCAACTGGGTGTGAGCCCAGCGCCCGACTGGGAGCTGACCTACGGTGTGCGCATGGACCGCGAGAGCAAGAAACTCGATGCCAACCACACCTTCGAGACGGGCGGCTTCACCGTACTCGACACGGACACCTCCTTCGAAGACGAGTTCAGCGAGACGACCCCGATGCTGAGTGCCAGCTACCGGCCCACGGATTCATCACAGGTGTATGCCTACGCCGCCAAGGCCTTCAAGGCCGGCGGATTCAACCTGACCGCTCCTGCAGGTGAGGAGTTCTTCGACCCCGAGTCCAGTTGGACCTACGAGGTGGGCTACAAGCGCTCTCTCTCAGAGAGGGGACTGAACCTCAAGCTCGCGGCGTTCTCCGTGGACTGGCAGGACATGCAACTGTCCCTGTTTGATCCGGTGGCTGGTGGCTATGTAGAGAACGCAGGCGAGTCCACCAGCACGGGCGTGGAGGTGGAATTGGATGCGGATCTGGGCCACCACTGGGGCATGTTCTTGGGTCTTGGTATAGCCCGCACGGAATTCCAGGAATTCACCGACGCCTTCGGTCAGGATGTTGCCGGCAACTCTCTGGCCAACGCGCCCGAGCAAACCTGGAGTGTGGGCATGAGCTACGACCGGGAGTTCTCCGAAGGCGGCCTCTTCGCGCGGGCTAACTATGTGGGTGTTCAGGACCTTTTCTACGACCCGGGCAACCTGCAGGGCGAAGATTACGAGCTTGTCAACTTGAGCGGGGGCTACCGGTTAGGCGATTGGCGCTTAGCGATTTTTGTACGAAACGTTCTCGACGAGAACTACGTTCCCGTGGCCTTCCAAGCCAACCCCGCCGACCCCAACTACTTCATCGGTGAGAACGGTGCCCCGCGCACCTGGGGCCTCTCGATGGGAGTCAGCTTCTGATTTATTCCTCATGACACCTCAAGCACTCGTGCTCAGAATGTGCTACCTGGCTCTCTCGGTAGCTATCGTGGCGTGCCACTCCGATGTGGTGCAAGCATCGCAGGAGCCTACGACCGGTTGGCTTGATTGGCGTGGCCCTGCACAGTGCGGCCTGTCCACGGAGAGCGGTCTCTTCGACACCGCGGAGCTGGGCGGCAAGGGCAACCCCTGGTCGTATTCCTTGGCTGGGCGTGGGACGCCGGTGGTCTCAAATGGTCGCCTGTACGCCCTGGGGTATGAAGGCGAAGGCAAGGACCTGCAGGAGGTGCTCGTCTGTCTCGACGCGCGCAGCGGCGCCCTGATCTGGGAGGATCGCTGGAGCGATTTCCTGTCGGACATCATCTACGACCGCTATTCCATCGGCAGCCCCACCATCGACCCCGAGAGTGGAGACCTCTTTGTGCTCACCACCGCCGGCCTGATGCGGCGCTATAGCCCCGACGGCGAGCTGCGTTGGGAGGTATCGACCATGGAGGAGCTGGGTCGCCTGACCTTCCCGAACGGTCGCACCGGCGCACCCTTGATCGATGGGGACCTCGTCATCGTGCACATCATCACGGCCCACTGGGGCAAGGTGGAGGGGCCGGCGCGCGATCGTTTCTACGCATTCCACAAGGACACGGGCGATGTGGTCTGGTGGTCCACGCCGGGCACGGGTCCCAAGGACGGACCCTACTCCCACCCCGTGCTCGAGAACCGGGGCGGGCGGCGTCTGCTGTACGCGGGCACCGGGTGCGGGAACATGGTGTGCGTGGACGCACGCACGGGCGAGCCGGTCTGGCGCTATCGCATGGCGACGGGCGGCGTGAACGCCTCTCCGGTCCTGTACGGGGATCACCTGATCGCCATCCACGGACGGGAGAACATGGACTCGTCCACGATCGGCCGCATGTTGTCGATCCGGCTGGGCAGCCAAGCTGCGGCAGACGAAGCGGGCCCCCTTGTCCTGGACGCAAGCCACGAAGCGTGGCGTAACGAGCTTGGTTCGTTCACCAGCTCCCTCGTGCTGGCGGGCGACCGCGTGTACACCACCGTGGCCAACGGCGACCTGTGCTGCGTGAATCCGGCTGATGGCGAGATTCTGTGGCGTCACCAGCTGGCCCCCGACCAGGTGCATGCCTCCCCCGTGTTTGCAGATGGCAAGCTGTACGTGCCTATGAACAACGGCAGCTTCCACGTGGTGCGACCGAGCGATGAAGGGGCTGACGTCCTCTGCTCGCTGCAGTTGGAAGGGGCCTGCGTGGCGGCGCCCGCAGTCTGTGGGGGGCAGGTCTTCGTGCATACGACCCAGCGTCTGTATTGCTTTGGCTCGCCAAGCGACGAGCCGGAGTGGATCACGGTTTCCGATAGCGACTATGGCGGTTCGGCGAGTGCGCCGAGTGCGGCGCGCCTCGTGCCGGGCGATGTCCTGTTGCGGGTGGGGGAGACTCTGGACCTGGGTGAGCGGGGAGGCGTTTCGGTTCGTGCGCTGGACGTGGCAGGGGATGACTTGGGCGTGGTCACTCCATCGCAGGTTGAGTGGCCCGCCATGTTTGCAGGCGCCATCGGCAATGCTGGCATTGCGCAGAAAGTAGGTGCGGGTGTGTTGAAAGTGCACACGGCGGTGGGGGTGGCCATTGCTCGTGTTCGGGTTGTTCAAGGTCTGCCTTGGGTTGAAGATTTCGAGTCCTCAGTGCTCAACAAGCCCGGAGACCACGGGGAGAAGGTGGCGTTTCCTCCAGGGGGCTGGATTGGCGCCTTCAAGAAGTGGGAGGTGGCCGACCTTGAAGGCGGCAAGGTGCTGCGCAAGACACTCGCCAATCCGCTCTTCCAGCGGGCTATGGGCTTCACCGGCCACCCCGACATGTCGAACTACACGGTGCAGGTGGACATCCGGACCGATGGCAATCGGCGCAGCATGTGCTCGGCAGGCGTGGTCAACCAGCGCTACCTGATTCAGTTGATGGGCAACTACCGCGCCCTGCAGATCAGCTCCAACGACGAACGCATCAAGGAGCGCGTGGACTTCAGCATGAAGCCCGGTGTGTGGTACACCCTCAAGACGCGTGTGGACGTGAACGCGGACGGCAGTGGGGTCGTGAGCGCCAAGGCCTGGCCCCGGGGCGAGGCCGAACCCGATTCCTGGTCCCTGCAAGTCGATCACGCCCACCCACATACCCATGGTTCTCCGGGAATCTTTGGCTTCTCGCCCCAGAGCCGCTATCACGTCTATCTCGACAATTATTCGGTGACCCCCAATGAGTAAGTTCTGTTTCAGCGGCCCCCTGCTGCTCGCCATCGTTCCCTTGCTCTCCGCTCAGGAGGCTGGTGAGGCGACCCGCGGCGGAGACTGGCCCACGTGGGGTCATGACGCGAGCCGCAACATGGCATGCGAGGCCAGTGGGCTGCCCACCGGGTTCAAGGCTGGCGAGTTCATTGGCGTCAGCGACGAGATAGACCCGAACACGACCGAGAATGTGCGCTGGATCTCCAAGCTCGGTTCCCAGTCCTACGGCAACCCCACCATTGCAAATGGCCGGGTCTACGTGGGCACGAACAATGACGCCCCGCGGGACAAGCGCTTCAAGGGCGACCGCTGCGTACTGAATTGCCTCGATGAAGCGACGGGAGACCTTATCTGGCAACTGAACGTGCCCAAGCTCGGTACGGGCAAGGTCAGCGACTGGGAGTTCCTCGGCATCTGCAGCTCGCCCACGGTGGATGGGGATCGCGTCTATCTCGTCACCAACCGCTGTGAGGTGATGTGTCTCGACGTGAATGGGATGACGGACGGCAACCAGGGTTTTGCTGGAGAGGGGCTCTATGCGGCTTGGCCGGAGAAAGAGCCCCTGCCCGTGGAGGAGCATGACGCGGACATTCTCTGGACGCTCAACATGATCGATGAGTGCGGCGTGTTCCCCCACAACATCACCACCAGCGCCGTACTTGTCGTGGACGATGCTCTGTGGGTTACGACGTCCAACGGTGTGGACTACGGTCACGTTGAGACTCCCGCGCCGTTTGCTCCCTGTCTGATCAAAGTGGACAAGATGAGTGGGGAGCTGATCGGTGAAGAGGCCTCGGGGCTGAGCCAGCGGATCTTCCATTCCAATTGGACCTCGCCCGCATACCTGCGCACAGGAGAAGAGGGCAACCGCCTCGAGTTGGGCCTCTTCGGTGGACCGGATGGCTTTGTCTATGCCTTCGATCCAGAGCCTGTCGAAGACGAAGACGGCTACCTGATCCTCACGGAGCGCTGGCGCTGTGACGCCAACAGGGCGGACTACCGGGTCAAGGACGGCAAGAAACTCAAGTACGCCACCCGCAATGGGCCGAGCGAGGTCTTGAGCACGGTGATCTCATGGGGCGGACGCGTGTATGCGGTCATTGGCCAGGACCCCGAGCACGGTGAGGGGGTGGGCCGGCTGGTCTGCATCGACCCCAGCGGATCCGGCGACGTGTCCGGGACGCATGTCGTCTGGAGTTATGACGGCATCAACCGTTCGATGTCGACACCCTCCATCGCGGATGGGCTGATCTATGTCGCGGACTACTCGGGGTTCATTTACTGCTTGGACGCTCTCACGGGTGAGCTGCTGTGGCGACACGACACCATGGCCCACATCTGGGGCTCGACCCTGGTGGCGGATGGGAAGGTCTATATCGGCAACGAAGACGGCTACCTGACGATCCTGCCCGCGGGACGCACGCTGGACTCCAAGAAGGTCGTGGAGGTCGACATGACCTCCCCTGTGTACTCCTCGCCCGTGGCGGCCAATGGTGTGCTCTACGTGGCGACCCACACACATCTGTTTGCCATCGAGGCCGGAGCCTCCCCGGCGGGGAAGCCCGAGAAGGAGGGCAAGTAACTCTTGGCTCGCTTGATCTGGCTGATGGTCGTTGTCCTGGCCGTTCTGCACCAGGACGTGTGGAACTGGGATTCCAAGGCCCTGGTCATGGGCTTCATACCGGTTGGCCTGGCCTATCACGCGCTCTACTCGGTGGCTGCCGCCCTGATGTGGATGGCGGCTTTGCGCTGGGCCTGGCCCAGTGGGGTGGAAGCCTGGGCGAATGAGACGGGCGAAGACGGGGAGGTCTCCCAGTGAGTTTGGCCCTTCTCTCAGCGGCACCCGCCGACCGCACACCCTTGTTCGTCGTGTGCGGCTACATGGTCATGCTGCTCGGCCTGGGCGTCATGACCCAGCGCAAGTTCCGTGGCACGAGTGCGGACTACTTCGCTGCGGGCCGCTCCGTCGGCGGGTTCCTGCTCCTGATGAGCGTCTTTGGAACCACCATGACGGCCTTCGCCCTGGTGGGTTCCACGGGCAAGGCCTTCGACCAGGGCATCGGGGTCTACGGGCTGATGGCGTCCTCCTCGGGACTGGTACACAGCCTCGTGTTCTTCCTGGTTGGCATCCGTCTGTGGGCGGTGGGCAAGCGCAATGGGTACGTGACCCAGATCCAGTACTTCCGTGACCGCTTCCAGTCCTCTCTCCTGGGGTGGCTGCTCTTCCCGATCCTGGTGGGCCTCGTGATTCCCTACCTCCTGATCGGCCTCCTCGGCTCGGGCATCGTCGTGAAGGGCATGACGCGGGGGATGTTCCCGGAGATGTTCGAGGGCGGGGCGGTCCCGCCCTGGCTCAGCGGCCTCGTGGTGAGTGCCGTTGTTCTGTTCTACATCTTCTATGGGGGCATCCGTGGTGCGGTCTGGGCCAACACCTTTCAGACCCTGGTGTTCATGGTCATGGGCATCGTCGCGTTCTTCCTGATATCCAACAAGCTCGGCGGGGTGGGTGCTGCCACACAGAAGGCGCTGGAGCATGCCCCGGACCACCTCTCGCGCACCGGAATGATCGGCAAGGCTCAGTTTCTGAGCTATGGACTCGTGCCCCTCTCCGTGGGGATGTTTCCACACCTGTTCCAGCATTGGCTCACGGCCAAGAGCGCCAAGAGCTTCCGCCTCAGCGTGGCCTGGCACCCGGTCTTCATCGCCATCGTCTGGGTGCCCTGCATTCTGATGGGCCTGTGGGCGGCTGGCCTGGCGGCCTCGGATCCGGCGTTCAATCCTCCCAGCTCCAACGGCGTCCTGCCCTACATGGTGGCCAAGTTGGTCCAGAGCCCCCTGATCTCAGGCATGCTCATGGCTGGCATTCTCGCGGCGATCATGTCTTCCCTCGACTCCCAGTTCGTCTGCCTGGGAACCATGTTCACCCACGACGTGGTTCTCCACAGGGTAGGCAAAGACCGCTTTGATGACCGCCAGCGGGTGCTCATCGCCCGGGGCTTCATCGTGGCCATCGTGACGATCACCTACCTCCTGACCTTCTTCCCGCCCCCGCACATCTTCGATCTGGCCGTGTGGTGCTTCAGTGGCTTCGCCAGCTTGTTCCCCCTCGTGTTTGCTTCCCTCTACTGGCGGCGCGTGACGCGGGCGGGTGCCCTGGCCTCGGTGATCGCCATGGCGATCAGTTGGTTCTGGCTGTTCTACAAGGGCCTGATCGCCCGACCGGATGGCGCAGAGGGGGATTACCTGGTGGGAGGCATGATGCCCGTTGCGGTGATCTTCGCCATCTCTACGGTAGCCCTGGTCCTCGTCTCCCTGGTCACGGCACCGCCCGACGAGCGCCACCTGGCCCGCTTCTTCCGCTCAGGAGAAGCTGCATGAAGCCCCGTTGTGGCGGCGATGCATCGGCGGCGCGTGAGGCCCTCGATGCCCACGTCCGCGAGACGGTCCTGTGGCACTTCTCTCCCGAGACAGGAACACCCCACTGGTTGGAGTGGGCCGCAGGTCAGGATTGGGATCCCTTGACGACCATCGAGACCATCGATGACTTGCAGCGCTTCCCCAACTTCGACGGCGATATCCTGCGCACCGAACCCCACGAGCGCTTCATCCCCAAGGCCTTCGAAGGCCGCCCCTTCACCATCTTCGAGACCGGCGGCACCACCGGCCTGCCCAAGCAGCGCATCGGCTGGGAGGACTATCGCCACGACTACGAGGAGTTCTCCGAGACCCTGGACGATGAGGCGTTCCCTCCCGGCAGCTACTGGCTGATGATCGGTCCAACCGGACCGCGTCGCCTGCGCCTGGCCATCGAACACCTTGCCCACGTGCGCGGCAGCTCCTGCTACTTCGTGGACCTGGATCCGCGCTGGGTGAAGAAGCTCATCAAGTCTGGTCAGTCCACCCAGGCCAACGAGTACATGACTCATGTGGTGGATCAGGCCGCGGCCATACTGGAGGCGCGCGACGTGTCGGTGCTCTTCACCACGCCTCGCCTGCTGGAGGCCTTGGCCCTGCGCTGCTCCATTCCCGATAGCGGCATCAAGGGCGTCTTCTGTGGAGGTACCACCATGGACCCCGAGACCACGCGCTTCCTGGTGGAGGAGGTTCTGGAAGGCAAGGTCGGGTTCGTGCCCACCTATGGCAACACGCTCATGGGCCTCGCGGCCCACAAGCCGGGCCTCGCTGAAGACGGCTACTCGATCACCTACTACGCGCCCCAACCGCGGGCGGTCCTGAGGGTGGTGGACTCGGACAACCCGCTGCAGACCGTGGCCTACGGGAACGTGGGGCGGGTGGAGTTGACGACCCTCACCCAGGAGCTCTTCATGCCGCGCTTCCTGGAACGCGACGAGGGTATTCGCCGCGAGCCATGCCGCGAGTTCCCCTGGGACGGTGTGGGCGAAGTGCGTCCCTTCGGTGCTCAGGCGGGGAACATCGTGGAAGGGGTGTACTGATACGGAGTCGTCCTGAGAGGAGCCGGGCGCCACGGCGAATTTGGGCAGGTGGAACTCGATACCGGTGCCTGCCGGCTCACTCGCGACGAGGGGAGTCGCCGAGGGCAGGGTCACCAAGGACCCGAGGCGTGAGCGCAAGAGAGACGTTCGCATGTCCTCCACGCGCGCTCCACCGGTTAGACTCTCCTCCCTCATGGAGCCCTCCAGTCGCAAGCTGATGGTGATGAGCTTGATCGGCATCTTCGCCGGACAAACGTGGCTCGTCTACTCTGATCCCGCGGGCCGGGTTGCGCCTCCACTTTCCGAACTCGCCCTCGAGGGCCGGAAGGTCTGGCACGACTACAACTGCCAGAGTTGTCACCAGTTGTTCGGCTTCGGCGGCTTCCTTGGACCCGACCTGACGAACCTGGCGGAAGAGATGACACCGGCGCGCTACGAGGTGATCCTGACGGAGGGGCGCGGTCTGATGCCGAGCCTCGACCTCAAGGCGGAGGAGTGCGACGCGATAGCCGCCTTCCTCACGGAGATCGACGCGACGGGCGTCGGGCAGCTTCGGATCGGCGACTCGCTGAGCGACCGCGAGGTCATGGCGGCTTGGTTGGCCGAGTGCGCGCCCGAGAGCGCTCCCCTGACCGCCGAGCAACACCTCGGCGCCGAGGTCGTCCTGGAGTCGGCTTGCATCTCCTGCCACTTGCCGAATCCGGCCAGCGCTCTGGGTGCGCCCGACCTGACGCTGGCGGCCACGCGCTTCTCTGAAGAGGAGCTGCTCCGCATCGTGACGGAGGGGATCCCGGCCAAGGGCATGCCAGCCATCTCCCTCGACGATCAGCAACGCACGGCTCTCTATTCCTTTCTCGAATGGGCAGCTTCCCATGGCGACCGCCTCGCATCCCGCTTCGCGTCCAATCAGGCGCGGCAGACGGGGGGGTTCGCGTCCATTCCCTGGTTCGAGTACGAATGAACGACGCAACGCTGTCCACATCGCAGCGCATGGTGCTCACCGTAATCACCTGCGCGCTGACCTGTCTCTTGCTGTCGATAGGCCTGGGGGCGTTAGGGGCGCTGTACTACATCCCGAAGGTCGGCGAGCGTATGGCGGACGTGGGCCTCAGCCTCATCCAGCTGCGGCCACTGCACACCACATTCGCCTCAGCCTGGATCTACATGGGCTGCGTCGCCTGCGTCTACGCCTACCTCGGTGACCAGTTCGGAGAACCGTCCAAGGGCGAGCGCCTGCGCTTCCGTCTGCACATGATCCTATGGGGAGTGGCGGGGCTCGCGAGCCTCATAACTCTCTTAGCGGGCATCTCCAGCGGCCGCGAATACCTGGGTTTCCACCCCCTGATCTCGATCCCCATCCTCGTCGGCTGGGTGCTCTTCGGGTTCACCTTCATGCGTCGCGTGGCGTCGGGCTTCTGGGGTCGACCGGTCTACGTCTACATGTGGTCGGTGGGGGTGTTCTTCTTCGTCTACACATTCCTCGAGGGCCATGCGCACCTGTTGCCCTGGGTGGAGGCGCGCCCGGTCGTCGATCTGCAGGTCCAGTGGAAGTCCTGCGGCACGCTGGTCGCCTCCTTCAACCAGATGGTGTACGGGGCGCTGACCTATTTCGGCGAGAAGAAGAGCGACGACAAACGCATCGGCCAGTCGAGCACGGGCTTTTGGCTGTTCGGGATCGGGCTGCTCAACTCCTTCACGAACTTCGCGCACCACACCTATCACCTGCCGCAGTCGCCCCTGATCAAGTGGATCGCATTCACAGTGAGCATGCTCGAGATCATCCTGCTGCTGAAACTCCTGCAGGAGATCACCGCCGCACTGCGGGCCCAGGCGCGTCGGCGGAACCGTCCCCTCGACCTCGCCTCGCGCATGGTGGGACTCGCGAAGCGCTGGAACTGCTTCCTGCTCACCCTGGCGCTCTTGATCTCGGTGCCGCAGCTCAACGCGCTCATCCACGGCACACATGTGGTCATGGCACACGCGATGGGATCCGAGTTGGCGCTCGACAGCTACATCTTGCTGGGGGTCTTCGCCTGGATCCTGGGCGAGATCTTCTACAAGCGCGAGACGCTGTGGGGCTTCATCGACAGCCGTGCGCAGCACCGGACGGTCAGCTACTTGAACTTCAGCTTGGCTTCCCTGGTGGCGCTGCTGGTCATCGCGGGGCTCGGCGTCAGCTTCACCCGCATGTACGGTCAGCCGGCCCCGACCTGGCTTGAGTCCTTCCCGTATCTGTTCGTCACCTTTGGCGGTTTGGTAGCGATCCATCTGGCGCGCTTTGTGTGGACCTGGGTTCCGCTCTTGCGTGACCCCGTCAGGCATCGGACATGGGCCGAGGATCTGGCGCGGCTGGAGGGCAACGCCGCGGGGCCCGAGTAGCTACCGCGCTGCTAGTCGGCGTAGCCCAGCGCATCAAGCTGCCGCAGGAGCTCCTCGTCCATGCCTGACGTGTCGAGCGCCATCCCCCCGCCCCCGGACTCCGTCCAGATCACGAGGCTGCCTGCGGGCGTGCGGTCCGGGAAGTACCCCGTACGCGCCGTAGCCAGGATGCGTCCGTCGAGGGGTTTGGGGAAGGCGAAATCGAGCCTCCCGGTGGCCACCGGCAGGCCGTCGACCACCACCCGGCGCGGGTCTGGCCAGGCCCCGTCGAAGCGGAACAGGGTGAAGACCTCCTCCCCCGCGACCGTGCCCAGGGTCGCGGAGAGGGGCTGTGCGCCGGTGGTCTCGAGGATGCCGTTCAGGCGCTCGATGCTCTGCATACCACCCCAGTCCTCGGGGACACCGTCGACGGCGACCAATTTGAAGTCCTTCTCGGGGCTGGGGTCGGCGTAGACCAGTTCCGCCACGAGCTCCTGCTCTCCCTCCGGATGCATGCGGAAGGTGAACAGTCCGTCCGGCGCTGTGCGTTCGATCTCAAGCTGGGGGTTCGTCGGCGGATCGCCGGGAACGGAATGCCAGAGGGGAACGACGGTGGTGTGGGCGATCGGTCGCTTGCCGAGCCAGACCACCTGGGAGAGGTCCTGCGCCCCGGAGTGGGTGATCCTCCAGCGGTCCTCGCTGCGTTGGTGGGCACGGAACAGCAGGATGTCGACCGGGTCGCGGTCAACTGTTCCCTGCCAGGAGAACTTCTCGCCCCCCTGCTCCAGGCAGGTCTCGGGCACACCCGCGACCGCGTCGAACGGGCAACCGTTGGTGCGCAGTTCGATGCTCACCTCGAAGGGATCCTCGGCTGGTCGCACGTGGATACGCATGGCGTGCACCGGCCGATAGTCTTTGATGGCGGTCTCCAGAGCCTCGCGCGTCTCCACCTCCAGCTCGCCGATCAGGTTGCGGTGCTCCCCGGGGTCGTTGATCCAATCGAAGACCAGTGGCGCCGCATCCTCTCCCCGGTCGATGTACTTGAGCTCCGTGGTCTTGACCGCTTGGTCGCCTTGCTCCTGGGCCTCGATGAACACCTCCTCGTGCACCTGCCCCTCGACGTCCAGCAGCAGCGGCACCAGACTGCGCCCGTCGACCGGCGGTTGCACGGGCAGGTCGAGTAACTCCATGATCGTGGGGGCGATGTCCACGTTTTGGGTGAGGGCCCCGACGCGGTGCCCCTCGGTCTGGCCGGGGAGTTTGATGATCAGGGGCGTGTGGGTCACCGCCTCGTACAGGTCGTGGTGGCTGAAGGGCTGTGTATCGTGCCCGTCCCTGGGATCCTCCAGGTTCTCACCGTGGTCCGCCGCGACCACGATCAGGGCCCGGTCATAAACTCCCATCGCGCGCAGTCTCTCGAAGAGCCGGCCGATCCCGGCGTCGCAGGAGCGGATTTCGGCGTCGTACAGTGCGCGGCCGTTGGCCAGTCGCAGTCGGTTGAACTCCGGGCCCTGCAGGTTCTGCCTCAGCCAACGCCCGCGCTCCGCTGGCTCGAGAGGGGCCAGCGCGTCGTGGTACGAGGCCATCCCCACGGCTTCAAGGTGCTCGCGGAGGAACATGTTCCGCGTACTCTCGGGGGCGTTGTAGACCCAGCCCTTGAGGTCGGTGTGGGGATCGAAGTAATGCGCCCACAGGAAGAGTGGCTGGTCCCGAGCGCTATGCTGGTACTCGTCCAGGGCGGCGAATGCGCGCTGGTTCGTGTAGGCCGCCGTGGACCACAGGGAGCGCTCCTTGACCGGAATGTCGCCGCCGATCAGGGAGACGGTGTCCCAGCCGACGAACATTGGCACGTCGGGGTCGATCAACTCCCACAGTGGATGGCTGCCTATCGCGATCCGGTAGTAATCCCGCCGTCGGAAGCGATCGGCCAGACTGGCCGAGACCGACCCCTGCCCACCGGCCCCCTCAATCGGGACGGGCAGGTAGTTGCCGTGGGTCTTGGGGTACTGCCCGGTCAGGATCGAGGTGATCGAGGGGAAGGTGGCGTTGTATTGGGTCGAGTTGGCCTCGAACAGGTAGCTGGAGGCGGCGAAGGTGTCGAGCACCGGACTGGTTTCGAGCTCATACCCATAGCAGGAGAGGTGGTCCGCCCGCAGCGTGTCGATCACGATCAGCACCACCGGGGTGCCCGCGGGCAACTCGAAGGGGTTCCTCGGGCTCGAGCCGCAGGACGACAGCGCCATAAGCGAGGCCGCGAGCAGGGCCAATATGGCCGGGGGCCGATGAGGAACGCGCCCTAGGCCCACGTGGGTTGATAGAGAGGTCGGGAACACCACTAGGACGATAAGGAAGGGGGGGCGAGGTGAGGAGGGCAGGCCAACGGCCTTGGATCTTAGCCGTTCCTCGCTCAAGAAGGTGAGGCTTGGACTCTACAGGCCCTGTCCGGGATCAGGAGGAGGTTGTCCTGACTCCGTACCCACAACAGGTGTAACCCGCGGCCCTGGCGATCGTCGTGTGTGTCCGTCCGTTGACCCGCGCCAAACCGAACCCGGAAAACTTCATGCCTTCCCTTTCCGCAGCCTCTCTACGCCATCTCGTCGTGTCCTTCATCGTGGCCCAGATCACCGTTTGGGCCTTTTGCTCCCCGGCTGCGGCCCAGGCCGCGGAACAAGGCGGAGGTGCTGGAAACGGGGCCTGTGCACCCGCTGGCCTCGGGCTGCCGAGCGTTTTCATGCGCCCCGGCCCGACAAACGGACAGCCCAGCGGGTCGTGGACCTTTGGCGTAGCCGGTGGTGGGGAGCGCGCCTTCGGCCGGGCTTGCTTGCTGCTAGTGACACCTGGGGGGACTCCTCTGCCCTGGGCCCCATGTCTGGAGGGCTTGCGCGGGCGGCTGGGGCCGCTTGGCGCTCTGGACGGACAGGGCCTGGCCACGTGGGCCCTGCCGCCCGAGGCCTTGAACCTGGGACTCGACCTGCGAGTCGTCGTCTGGGAGAGCTCAGCGCC
>PVBE012825983.1_pt1 | contig 30714 bp, 25 predicted proteins | sample 1631181 | NCBI WGS metagenome assembly PVBE01 (sample SAMN08397723, study PRJNA350692) | Marine metagenome, whole genome shotgun sequencing project. | isolation source: water | place: Pacific Ocean | collected 2012-04
ATCTGCGCCCGGAGCGGAGACCGACTGATAGACGCCCGGAACCTGGCGCTGCTACTGGTCGGCAGGGATTTACTGGCCCGCTCAAGCGGGTTGGTAGCTATCGAAACAGGCGACATCGAATGGGACGAAGACGGCGCCCTGATCCGGGTACGGCGCCGTAAGACGTCGACTGAAACCCGCACCTACTACATCGGCCCTGAGGCCTCCCAGGCGCTAAAAGCGTGGCTGGAGCGGGCAGAGATCACCGAGGGGCCAGTCTTTCGGAGCGTCAGTCCTGGCGGTAACGTCAAACCCTCTAAAGCAATCGATCGCGCGCCTTGCTCCGGGCATCACGACATCGAAGACGGGATCGTGTCCAGGCGCGAAATGGTGGTGGGCAACAACGATGCGGGTTATTTCGTCGGGCGCCGCGGCAAAAGTCTCTGCGCAATGCCGGAGTTGATGCGGATGAAGCCGGCCGTTCGAGAGGGTCCGCCGTGGAGCGGTCGAATCGAGCCCAACGAGTACGACGTCGCCGACGTAGAGGACCGGATTCAGGTCGGGCGTAATGATTTCGCGGTAGAGCGCGTGTGGCTTGAAGAGGCGCTCGAAAACCCGCCAGAGCGCCACGTCGTGGTTGCCCGGGATCACGAGCAGCGGGACGTCGGGTAAGCGGTCGAAGAACTGCCTGGCCTCCTCGAACTGGTAACGCTTTGCCCGCTGGGTGAGATCGCCGCTCACGACGATAGCATCGGGGGCAAGCGACGGGGCCGTTTTCACCAGGATCTCCGCGACCGCACGCACGAATGGCGGTCCGAAATGCAGGTCGGAAATGTGAAGGATCCTGGTCGCCATTCCTGTTGAATCACCCTATCGAAGTCGCTTCCCCAACCATTGACACCCCGCCAAGGCCAGGAAACATTACTACTGATACTTGCTAAATCTACTACACTCAATTTCCGCGGAGCAATGTATTTGCCTACGCGAAGCTCTGGGCAGGCTGCCCTCGGAGTTTGCAGCCCCGGCGGAACCGGTTTCCGCGGCGGAGCGGTTTTTCCCGCACTGCAACATATGGGCGGGCGGCGACCTCAACGACCGTCGAGCCGACCCGTTGGTGGCGAACTGACTTCGCTTAGTGCATCGTTATAAGGAATATTCATGCGACGGATAAACGGACGAGCAGATTCCGCTGGCTGCTTTATTGAGCGATTCCGTCAAATCGGCTATTAACTGCTTGAACGCGACCCTCCGCAAGAGTGCAAATAATGGAACAACTACCCAACTGGCTCGCCGTGGTCTTTCCCGGCATCGCGGTACTCCTACTACTGTTGGTTATCCGAAAGCTCGGTCAAAGCGCGGCAACCAATATTGATGAAACGGTCCGCAACGAGTTTCGCCACAGCAGAAATGAATCGGGACAGGATTCAAAACGACTCCGCGAAGAAGTTTCGAGGGCGCAAAAATCCTCTACCGAGGCGCTGATCGGTTCGGTTACCGAACTCGGCAAATCACAGCAGCAAGGGCTTGGCGCGGTCGAAAAGCGAATAGCGGCCTTAGTGGAATCCAATGAGAATCGTTTGAACAAGCTCAGCGAAACGCTTGAAAAGCGAATGGGCACCATCCAGGCGGGGAACGAAACGAAGATCGAGAAGATGCAGGCGGCGGTTACAAAAGCGATAGAGGAGATGAAAAACTCACAGCAAGAGAGTTTTTCCGCCATGGAAACGCGCGTTAAGTCGATCGCGGAATCCAATGAAAAGCGACTCGACAAACTGCGCGAAACCGTGGATGTCCAGCTCAATTCTCTGCAGGAACGCAATGAAAAGAAGCTGGACCAGATGCGGCAAACCGTCGACGAAAAACTGCAAAGCACCTTGGAAAAGCGTCTTGGGGAGTCTTTCAAATTAGTCAGCGAGCGACTCGAAGCGGTACAGCGCGGTCTGGGCGACATGCAGAATCTCGCGACCGGAGTCGGCGACCTCAAAAGAATGCTGACGAACGTAAAGGCCAGGGGAACCTGGGGCGAATTCCAGCTCGGTGACATCCTCGAGCAAATATTGACGCCCGACCAGTTTGAGAAGAACGTACAGCCTAAGGCGGGATCGTCCGAAACGGTCGAGTATGCCGTTCGCCTTCCCGGGCAGGATGATTCCTCGAATATCTGGCTTCCGATCGATTCGAAGTTCCCCCAGGAAGACTATCAGCGACTGATGGACGCAGCGGAAGCCGCCGACTCTAACGCGGTCGACAGATCCACGGCGGCACTGAATCGAGCTATCCTGAACTCGGCGAAAGATATCGCGCAGAAGTACGTCGATCCGCCCCATACCACGGACTTCGCCATTATGTTCTTGCCGACCGAAGGTCTCTATTCGGAAGTCCTGAGACAACCGGGAATGGTCGAAAACCTGCAACACAATTTCCGTATAGTCGTGGCAGGCCCGACGACGCTTGCGGCGATTCTCAACAGCCTGAGGATGGGTTTCCGAACCCTCGCCATCGAGAAACGATCGAGTGAAGTCTGGGCGGTCCTTTCCGCGGTAAAGACCGAGTTCGGCAAGTTCGGCGACGTGCTATCCAAAGTAAAGAAACAACTCGACACCGCCTCGAACACAATCGAAAGCACGAGCGTTCGCACGAGAGCCATGGACAGAAAACTGCGTGAAGTGGAAGCGCTGCCGACCGACGAAGCGGCGATGTTGCTCGGTATCGATGTTGACGATAACGCGGATGGCGAGGTTACGGAAAAATAATAGCCGGCTCTCGCGATGCTGGTGCAATTTGCAGCCTAAGCCTAGGTCCGGCGAACAGGCTCGAAGCTAGGCCGCAGACGTTTGCCGACTACCGGCCGGCGGCGAGTTTGTGCCTTTATCCGATCCGCTTTCCCTGTCCTCGCCAATACGGCTCGCGCAGCGCCCGCTTGAGCACCTTCATTGCGCCCGAGAGCGGCAGCGGCTCGGTGCGGAACTCTATAGATTTCGGCACCTTGTAGCCCGCGATACTCGCGCGGGTGTGGTTGATGATATCGACGTCGGTAACTTCGGCGCCTTCTTCGAGGACGACGACGGCGTGCACGGCTTCACCCCATTGCTCGCTTGGAATGCCGACGACGGCCACTTGACTGACCGCCGCGTGCGTCGATATTGCATTTTCCACCTCCACGGAATAAACGTTCTCGCCGCCGGTGACGATCATGTCTTTGATGCGGTCGACGAGAAACAGATAGCCGTCGTCATCCAGGTAACCCGCGTCGCCAGTATGGTACCAACCGCCGCGAAAGGCTTCCGCCGTCGCTTCGGGTTTGTTCCAGTATTCGCTCATATAGTTTCCGCCTTTGGCGCACACTTCTCCGCTCTCGCCGTTCGGCAGGATGTTGCCCGCATCGTCCTGAATCGAGAGTTCGACGCCGGTAAGGGGCCGCCCGACGGAGCGCAGCCGGGGGTTGCCGGGGAAATGCTGATCGGGCGTGAGGAAGGTCAAAACCGACGAACTCTCGGTCATCCCATAGCCCTGTGCGATCTGGAGATTCGGAAACAGCTCGAGCAGCTTGTCGAGAATCGCGGCCGGCATCGGTGACGCGCCGTAGACGAGTACTCGCAGGCTCTCCAATCGCTCCGGCGAAAATCCGGGATGGTTGAGCATCATGCCAATCATGGTCGGCACCATGGTGGTGGTCGTCACCTTGTATTGCTCGATAAGGTCGATGACGGCGCCAGGCTCAAACATCGGCATGAGGACAATCGAGCCGCCGGAGAAGGCGCCGGAAAGCAGGCCGACCATCGATGCGGCGTGAAAGATCGGCGTCTGTATCAGGGTGACGTCTTCCTCGTCGAATACTTTCAGCGTGATCGCGCAATGGTAGCAGTTGAGCATTTCGGCTCGCTGGCTCACCAGAACGCCTTTCGGCAATCCGGTGGTTCCTCCCGTATACATCAGCACCACGGGGTCGTCTTCTTCCGGTTCGGCCGGCACTTCCGGCTCGCCCCCCGCAATGAGCGCATCATAACGGACATCGTGCGGCCCATCGCCGTCGCCGATAAAAACCACTTTTCGGATCCGGCCGGGCTGGTCGCCGCTCGCCATCGCCGCGGCGAACGGCTCGGCGAAGTGCTTGTCGACAAAAACTACCTCGGTGCCGGAATCACCGACGATGTAGTCGAGTTCCTTGCCGGCGAGCCGAAGGTTGAGCGGATTGATAATGCCGGCGCCGAGAAAGGCGGCGTGGTAAAGCTCAAGATATTCGTGCGAGGAGGCGGCGAGAACGGCGAAACGGTCCCCCGGTTCGATACCGAGTTGGCTTCTTAGCGCGTTACACAATTTGAAAACGCGTTCGGCATGCTCTTGGTAGGTTGCTTCATACGCGCCGTCGACGACTGCCCTACGCTTTTTAAACTTGCGGATCGCAGGAAGAAACTGGCGTTGGTAGATGAGTTCTTTCACGATGCTAAACGCTCCTCCAGTCCGGTCGATGCTTCCGCTCGTCGCCACGCCGTACTGTGGCTTTCTTAATTCGTGAACATTGTAGGTTGAGTTAGCCTGAAAGGCGTAATCCAACAATTCAGCCATCATGTTGGGTTACGCCCTTCGGGCTAACCCAACCTACGGTGCACGGGCCGCCGCGCTTGCCGTAGCTTCGCGTTTTCTTACCGTCTCATCATCGGCCTCGACGATCCCGCAACACGTGGACGACGCTTTTAACGTTTGACCGCGGCCGCGGCAGCAGCCACACGATAATACTTTCCTCGATGGCCGCGGCGATACAGATCACAGTTGCCGCGTGGAAAGGCCAGGCCGGACCGGCGAGAAAGAGCAAGATCGCGCTCGGCGCCATCGTTACCGCGCCCGCCTTCACCATCCAGGTGTGGAGACTGGTCGGTTTCCCGAACTTGAGTACGCCGAAGGCGACCGGCACCAATACGCTGGCGGCGACACTTGCGATGTACGGCCATTCGCGGCGCACGACATCCGGCCATAACCACCACGCGCCGACAACGAACGAAACATAGATGGAGAAATCGGCCCAGCTGTCGATCCTCGCGCCAAAAGCCGACACCTGATCGAAGCGGCGGGCGATGGGACCATCCACGAGATCGAGAACAAAGGCCAGGATAAGAACGGGAATGAACCAATTAGCGAACTGGAACCAGGCGAGCAAGAGCAGCGCTGGCGCGAGCAGTAGGCGCAGACCGCTGAGGGCATTTGGTACCGTCACCGCGCGGCCCCTCTACGGACCTCGTACTCTTCCGGTCACGGATGCGCGGTAGCTACAAACGCCCCGCCGGGCTTCGCCCATCGACACACCTCCCTTTGGCGTACCTGAGGATGCGAATTCTATTCTATTTGAATCGATCGAAGATAGGCGATCAACGCGTCGATCTTCCGCTGCACAGACGCTTCGGAATACCCGGGCAAGGTTCGCTTGTAATGCTTTCCCCACACCGGCATCGCTACGTGGCCGTGCGCCGCCGCCGGCAATTCCCTCCCGTCTATGACGCGCCGGACGTAATCGCCCGGGAATTGATCGCGATTACCCTTCGACAATACCGTGAGGTCCGTCGGTCGGATGGTCAATACCGCCGCGACGGCACCATCGCCATGGGCCTTGGGTCCATGGCACGCGGCGCAATCGTTCTGGTAGCGCTCGCGGCCCAGTTCGACGAGCTCGGCGTCCGCGGCGGATGCGGCGGATGCACATAACAAAAACATTCCATACGCCAGCGCGACGGTATAGTCATTCACTCGATGACCGGCGTACATCTCTGTCACCTCCCAATGCAACAACGAATCTCGGTTTCGCCGTCTAAGTTTAATAGCACCATCGTGCTCCAGCAGCATTGATCCGCATCAGCTCACGCTCTAAAGGCGTCAACGGATCGGCGAAATTCTTAGGTCGGAGCAGTAACTACCGATAGTTTTTGCCCCGACCCCAATCGTTACCCTATCTTTCGGGCATCTCATCGCGCCCAGGCGACGAAATCGAACGCACGTGCACGTCGCGCTGCGGAAATGGGATCTCGATACCGGCTTCTGCAAAGCCCGCATTGATAGCTGTGTGGATATCGTGGGAGACGGGCAGGCGCTCGGCGAGATCGCGGATGTATACCTGGATTTCAAAATCCAGCGAGCTGTCACCGAAGCCGAGAAACAGGGCCCGCGGCGCGGGATCCTGCAGTACTTTCTCTGGTCCGTTCGCTGCCTCGTGCATAACCTCCAACGCCTTAGTGACGTCGGATCCGTAGGCGATCCCGACTTTTATAATGATCCGGACGACCGGGTCACTCAGGGTCCAATTTACGAATCGATCGGTGATGAAATTCTTGTTCGGGACGACGATCTCTTTGTTATCCCAGTCGACGATAGTAGTCGCTCGGATCCGGATCCGAGCCACCTTCCCAGTCAATTCTCCAATCGTCACCGTGTCGCCGACCCGGATCGGGCGTTCGAACAGCAGGATCAAGCCTGAAATAAAGTTCGCAACGATTTCCTGCAGGCCGAAACCCAACCCCACGCTCAAGGCAGCGACCAGCCATTGGATCTGGGACCAACGTGCCCCCAGCGCGCCTAGCGCGACGGTGACTCCGATCGCCGTAATGGAATACTGTGACAGGGTCGTGATCGCGTACCGGCTCCCCGGTTGCAAGGGCAATCTCTGCAATAAGCCAATCTCCAGAACGCCCGGGAGATTCTTAGCAGCTATCGACGTGACCGCAACGATAATCGCCGCCACGAATACGGTCGCGAGCGTGATCGATTGGATATCCTGCCCGCTTGCCCCGGGTACCGCTATATCCCACAGATGTACCGACTCCAATATGCCGAGCGCGGGCAACGCGCCTTGCCATATCAAGTAGAGGGCAACCGCGAAAGACCAACCGATGATGTTATTCAGGATCATCCTTGTCTGCGTATTGATCGTGGCAATATCGATCGGCAGGTCGTCGTCACTAATTTCAGTCCCCTCGACTTCGCCTTCACCCGCTTCGCGCATCGCGTCTCTTCGTTCGCGCGCCCGCCTAATTGCGAGTCGCGACTCGGCGAGTGTCAACGAACGCATTGCCAGCGCACGAATGACGACGGCGACGACAATCAAACCGCCCGTCTGCAGGAGATACCGGCTTAGGTTCAACGCCGTATAGTAATAGCCAATCGCCGCCAGGACGGCGAAACTCGCTGGGAGGACCACGGCGACTGTACCGATTAGCAAATGGAAGCGGGTAAGCAACGCGCCGGGATAACCTACGAGCAGATGCTTGACCAGAACACCGTCCGGCTTCATCAGGCGATAGGCGTACAGGGCCAGCGCGATGGTCGCCACCACAAAAGCCAGACGACCCATACCGGACTGGAACGAAGCGTTATCCTGGTGCTCAAACAGTACGGCGAGCAGATAAGCCGGAATGAATACGACGACCAGGCGCGCCGTCGAGCGTCTGACGCCAGCCGCCACCCCGTCCAACCAGCGGAAATGCTGGCGACCGACACCGTTCTGACGGAGCAAACGTCCGAACCATTGAAACGCGAACACGATCGGTGCAAGGGCCCGCAGTGCGTGGGCGAGCGCCAGACTGAAATCCGACGGGTCGGTGGCGGCACGCAGGATTTCGGCGCCCAGCCATAGAAAAATGGCCCACGGGGCGGCCAGTACTACGGAGGCCGCCATCGCGATCAAGGTAAAACGAAAGCGATCCGTACCGATCGTGCGGAGTTTCGCCCCGATTTCGAGCAGACTGCGCTCCAGCAGCCGCCGCAACCAAACCGCTAGGAAGAGCGCGAGGGCCAGGAGGCCGAGGCGCAGGGGTGCGCGGCGAAGCCCGTCGTAAACGTCGGCCAACGTGGTCCGCCAGTTTTCGCCGGCCACAAGCCAGTCGGCGGCGCGCGTCGCGTCGAGCAGCGTCCCGACGCCTACCGGCGGCACATTCGGGATCCAAATGATTTTTCTTTCGAGATAGTCGCCATAGGAGCGCGCGACCGCGGTGAGTTGTTGCGCTTCGAACTCCACGTCGCCGACGGCGCGCAAGTAGTTCGAATAATTCTCCGCGAGCACTCGTAGTACGTTCTCCTGGTCCCGCAGCGCGCCGCTGAGCTCACTGCCGATCTTCGAAGCTTTCTCGATCTTTCCGTGTTCGGCGGCGTAGTCGAGCAGCAACCGCTCACCGGCCATTGGGTCGTCTTCCAGTTCATTGATCCGGTCGTCGATTTCGATGCTTCGAAGCCCAAAGCGGGCAACCGTTGCCTTCCGAACCTTCGAGGCGCGGGTCAACAGCCGCAGATCCGGCAGGCGACGCCGTTGATCGATCAATAAGTGCCCCAGTCCCGCGCCGTAACCCGCGTACCTGAGACGTTCTTGCGCACGTTCGAACTCCTTTTGGAGACTAGCGTGGCGGGCCGCGATCCGCGCGCGCTCCTCGGCTACTTTGGAATGTCGTTCAATCACGGTCGACAACTCGCGGCCGAGGGCTGCATTTCGGTCGGTTGCCTGCCGTATCAACGGGTGACTCGCGCCTGCGACATCCTGCGCCCGCTGCGTCTCGGCGATCACGGACTCCGCCGCGTCCCGGCGCTGGTGCAACAACAACCTGCCCAACTCCGTAGTGCGCATGGTCCGGACTTCGAGTTCGGCTGCCGCCACGTCCCGCTCGGCACGCACTAACTCGAGCCGGATCGAATGGCTCAGCAGTTCCTGGTCGAGCTTTCTGAGCGCCGCTCTACGCAACACGAGCTCAGCTTCGAGCAACGCCGTGTCGGCCGCCGCCGTATCCGTACCGGCGAGTTCGGGCGGGGCGCCGAGAGCGAGCTCCAATTCCGCGATACGAGCCTTCGACGGCTCACGGTTAGCGCGCAACTGGGCCGGTCGAACGACGAGCGCACGTTCTCGGTTCTCTATTTCGGACAACTTGTCCACGGATCCCGTGCGCCGCGACTCCGCTTCACGATCCAGTCGCTCGAGTTCCACAATCGGCAAGGACTTTTCCCGGTCGCTAACCGCGGGTCGTTCGCGCCGGCGTTCGACTCCGGCTAAATCTCGTTGAAGTTCTTTGAGTTTCTTCGGCCCCGCGTTCGCCTCCTTTTCATATTGTTTCGCCTCCTCGTCGTAGCGCTGAGCCGACTGCAGAAGGTCGCGGGCATTCGAGTAGGCCCGCTGGAGGCGCTCCTTGGTGGCATCGTCCTCGCTATAGCTAGCCGCTATTCCGCTCAGACGCGCTTCGATTTCGGTCAGGGTGATCGCCTGCACGAACACCGGCACCGCGGCAGCGGCCCAAATACCGACACTAAAAACCCTGGCAGAAACGCGGCTCATGATCATCGTCGCTCGCACCTTTTCCCGAAAACCCGCCTATCCTCGAATGGTAAATTGACCTCGGCCGAATTGATACGCTCGGCCGCATTTTGGCAGAACTCTCGGTCGTCCGGTTTGCTAACACGCGTGAAGCGTCATATCCGCGATCATCTTCTGGTAGCATCCTCCTCATGAGTTGGAGAATATACGTGGGTATCGCCTGTTCGGCCGCGCTTCAATTCGTAAGCGCTGATGTCGGACTCCTATACCAGGCGCCACAGTTCATGGAAGGCCCGGTCGTGGCCAGTTCGATGCTCGGGACGACCTATGCGTACCGCGCGCGTGATATCTACGACCCCACCGCGCTCCAAATCACCGTCGTTACGTTACCGAAAATTGCTCTTTCGGCAGGCGAATTTTCTACCGAGCACTGTATCCAGTTGTTCTTGACTGAAGTAGCGAGAGATCATTCCGGGTTCTTTGCCGTCCCGGTCGAAAATGCGCTCGAAGCGGGTGACCTCCGCTTGCAGCAAGTACGTTGGACGCGCAAAGACACGGCCGCCGGAATGACGGGCGTCACGAGCTGCGGACTGGATCGCGATCGCTACGTATCGATCAACTTTCAGGATTCGCTGAAACGCGCCACTGCTACTTTTCCTGCAATCAGAAAAAGCTTGAAATCTCTCGGCATCGAGAGATGAGCTTTGCGGCGCCTCGATCGCTCGCCCCCATCTCAAAATTGCGCGGTTGCGCGTCGACGACTACAGGCGGGTACCGTTGAGCCATCACGTTGGGTTACACCATTCGGGCTAACCCGACGCGCAATATCTACGAATTTTGCAACCACCCTAGGTTGGCTTACCCCTCGTCCTGAAATCCCGCTAGCGACCGGGCGACCAATAGCGAGATCCCGACTAAGGTGACACTCCCGAAAAAGACGATTTGGATGGAGGTCGAGGCGATGACGCCGTGCAATTCGGAGTAGCCGAACACGCCCATAGCGAGCACGAAAACCAGCTGATAAGTGCCGACATAACCGGGTGCGGTCGGCACAAGGGTGCTCAAGGACGCGGCACCCATTACGAGCAGCGTCTGATTAAGGGACAAGTTGACGGCGACGGCATGAAACATCCACCACAACCCAAGGATTTCGAAAGCCCAGATACCCAGTGAGAGCGCGATCGTGGTCAGCAGCGATTTTCGATTGAACGACGCAATGCCGACGGCGAGATCGTGCGCGAGGCGCCTTGCCGCCGCCGGTATCGGAAACGATCGAAATTCGCCGCTGCGCAGAAAATAAATCGCGAGGATCACTATGCCGATCAGTAGAGCCGCGTTCAAAGCGATAATTTCGAAGCCGGCTTGCGGATCCGGTTTACCGTGCAAGTCTGTCAGACCCAAGCCAAGTACCAGGCAAAATAGGACGACGCATAGATCGAGCAGCCGCTCGATGAGAATGGAACCGAGTACCGTAGTCCTGGACATGCCGAACCTGCGCTTCGCGTAATCGGCGCGAAACAGCTCTCCGAGGCGGGCCGGGAGCACGTTGTTAACCGCGTACCCAATAATAAGCGTTTCGCCGACCTGCACGATCTGCGCCGTACCCAATTGATTCAGCAAAGAGGACCAGCGCGCGATCCGTAAAGCAATAGCAACCCAATAGCAACCAAGAGCGAACGCGACCGATCCGGCAACAATGTTGGCCGCCGCCCGACTCAGTTGTTGCAGATCGACATCACGGACGGCGAGCAGCAGAAAAAAGCCGCCGAGACCTAGACCGAATAGTGCAACGGCGGCATTCTTTTTATACGGCGACATCGTTAAGGAACCGCTGCTAATCGCAGGGCGTCAGTCGAACCGGAATTTGACCAAGTACCAGAGTGCTTTAACGCCATCCTTCCAGTTGATCTTCTTCCCCTCATCGTAGGTTCGTCCGAAATACCGGATCCCGATCTCGTAGATCCGCCACCGGCGCGCCAGCGCGACCTGCGCACTGAACTGAACCTCGAAGCCGAAATCGTTAGCCGTGATCCGAAGCGAGTCTAGAACTTCCTTCGTGAACATTTTGTAGCAAACTTCGATGTCGGTGAGTTGCTGGTTGTAAAGCGCATTGAAGATGAACGAGATGAGTCGATTCGCCATGTAGTGATGAAAATACAGGGCTCTGTGCGCCCGGCCGTAAAACCGCGACCCATATACGATATCGGCAACGTTGCGTATGGCGATGAGTTCGTACATTTCGCCCCAATCGTCGGGGTCGTATTCGAGATCGGCATCCTGGATCACCACGACATCACCCGCGGCCGCCGCCAGACCGGTTTGGAGCGCGCCGCCCTTGCCTTTGTTTACCTCGTGGCAAATTAGTCTTACCGATATGGATTTCGCGGCGCCGGTAACAACGCGCAAGGCCCCTTCCGGGTCCAATTCGAATGCACAGGCTTTCGCGCTCAAGCCATCCGCATTTGCGCGCAACCACGCGGTCGTTCCGTCACTCGAACAATCGTCGACGACGATGATCTCCTTGTCGAGTTCGGGAAGCGCGGCGCCGACGCGAACCAGGCACGCACCGATAGTCTCGCGCTCGTCGTAAGCCGGGATGATGATTGAGAGGTCCATGGGTGTTTTATCAGAAGCGGTCCGAGAACTATGCGACGGCGGCTGCTTTCGCGTCGCTTCGACAGTACTCTATAGCCCCCGAATGGTCAATTTGGTGAAATGTGCCTGCGATCGCCGCTGGCGCGTGCGCCGGCCGCCGAGGAGCGGACAAAAAAAACCCCGCTAGGGGGAGCGGGGTAAGAGGGGGAGTTAAGGGGGAAGTTAACGGTTTCGAAATCTACTCCGCTTAGTCGGATAAATAGCGGAACAAGTTCCGCTTTTGTGTTTAAAATTGTCACAAGAGTATTGCGAGATCGTTAAATCGAGTCCAATACATGGAGTTAGATAAAACACTGCAAGCGTATTATAGGTTTGACCAAGTGCTCACTAAACGTTCGGCAGCGGAGCGACCTCGTTCTTTTTCCCGGGGCCGCAGCGGCTACCCGACGCCCCCGCCGACTAAATGTGCGTTTCAAACGATGCATCACTTTTGTAGTTACACCAACCGCCGTCACCCCGGACTTGATCCGGGGTCCAGTTAAACAATGTCCGCCTGCGGCGGGCTTTATCTACTGGATACCGGGTCAAGCCCGGTATGACGGTGACGATGCACGGCCGCCGACCCCTATTCCGAAACTGATCGATATTTCGGAACAGTTATCTAGCGTGCATTCCAACCTGAGCCAGCCAAAATGAACACTGCCCCGCCAGCGGTAAGCCTCCGCGGACTCACTAAAGCCTACCGTTCCGGAACCGCCGCACAAGTCGTCCTATCGGAGGTCGATCTCTGCATTGGTCGAGGGCAATTCATCGTCATCCTCGGGCGTAGCGGTTCGGGGAAATCAACTTTGTTGAATCTCCTCGGCGCCATGGACCGACCAACCGCGGGCCAAATCAAAGTCAATGGCACCGACATCGGAACGCTCAAGGAAAGCGAACGGACGAAGTTTCGACGGACGTCTCTCGGTTTCATTTTCCAGGCCTACAATCTGGTACCCACTTTGAGCGTCCTCGAAAACGTGAAGCTACCGCTCGCGCTGAATCGCGTCTACGACGATGCACCCGCCCTGCGGCTGCTCGAAGAACTCGCGCTCACTGACAAAGCCGAAGCTTGGACCGAGGACCTTTCTGGTGGCGAACAGCAACGCGTCGCTATCGCTCGCGCACTAGTACACGGACCGGAACTGATACTCGCGGACGAACCGACCGGCAATCTCGATGTCGATACCGGCCGCAACATCATTCGTCTGCTCGATGAACTCGTGCGGCGCAATGGTCAAACATTGATCATGGCGACCCACAGCCGCGAGGTCATCGGGTATGCCGACCGCGTCCTGACCATCAACGACCGTAAACTCGTCGACCTGTGAATAGCAAAACGGAAACGTCGATTGTTCGATCATCGGCCGTCCAAGGTACGGCGCTTTGATGAACGCTAATGCAGATCTATGTCGATCCTGATCTTCAAATCGCTCTCGCGGCATCTGGCAAAGCATCCGTGGCAGCTAGGACTCGCGCTGCTCGGCATCATGGTCGGTGTTGCAGTCATCGTCGCTATTCGCCTGACCCAGCACAGCGCGTTCGCCGCCTTCGATGCCGCGACACGCACGACGTTCGGACTGGCCACGCACCGAGCAGTCGGACGGCGGGGCCAAGTCGGAAACGAGACGCTGCGATGGTTGGCGCGAACGTTCCCGGAAATCCACCTGACGCCGGTAGTACGCCGGCCGATGACTTTGCCGGACTACGCGAACCGGAACGTCGAACTACTCGGGGTGGAGCCGATTTCGCGGGTCGACGTAGCGCCCGCAGGACGGCCTGAAAGGCTGTCGTTCGACCCCGCCGAACTCATCGCGGAGCCGCTGTCCGCTGTAATCAACGAGCCGACGGCGAACGCTTTGGGGCTGCGTGAAGGTTCGAGCATAACGGTTCGCTCGGGCACCACATCCGCCCGTCTCCGGATCATCGACGTCCTCCCACCGGCACACGCGGCCGGAGGAATCGTTAACGACGTTATCGTCGTCGATATTGCCACGGCGCAGGAAGTCCTCGGTGTCTACGATGGTGTCAGCCATGTGAACTTGCGCGTCGATGACCCGCTGGTAGCGCGCGAGCTCGCCATAAAGAGTGCCGGGCTCGGGCCGTCAGTGAACTTCGAACTCATTGATCTGGCGGCGGAATCGCGGAGCATGAAACGCATGACCGCCGCTTTCTACTCCAATCTGACGGCGTTGAGCCTGATGGCCCTGCTGGTAGGCATGTTTCTGATCTATAACACCGAAACGTTCCTGGTCATTCAGCGGCGGGAGCTATTCGGCCGCCTGCGCGCGCTCGGCGTCGGCCGCAAGCAGATCCTGGCGAGTATCCTCCTCGAGGCGGCGGCCCTCGGCTTCCTCGGCAGCCTCGCCGGTATTGCGTTCGGCGTGTGGCTTGCCAATGGCTTGCTCGGGGTCGTGTCGACGACGATCAACGATCTGTATTTCGAGGCCTCGATACACACACTTTCCATCGCGCCGTTCACCCTGGCGCTGAGCCTGGCAGTCGGGGTAACGGCGACACTTGCCGCGTCCCTGTTCCCCGCGTACTCCGCGATACGCTTGGAGCCGAACGTGGTTATCGGCAGGTCGGGCTTGCGCCCGATGAGTATCGCCTGGATCTGCATCGTTACGGCTTTGGCATTCGCGCTATGTAATGTCGCGGCCTGGATCGTGTTGTCGCGGTCGCAAACTCCCAATGCCGGATTCGCCGGTATCTGTCTGGTCGTTATCGGTTTCGCGGCGCTCTGCCCGGGAGCGATCGTGGCCCTGTCCGCCGGTTCGCGCCGGTTGATCGGCGCCCATCGCCTCCTGCCGGAGCGCCTCGGCTTCGGGACGGTCAGTGTCACCCTCAACCGAACGGGGACGGCGACGGCCGCGTTGATGATCGCCACCGCCGCGAGTATCGGGATAGGAATCATGGTGACCAGCTTTCGGGGATCGGTTGCCGACTGGCTCGATAGCGTGCTGCGGGCCGATCTGTACGTCGCCGATGCAGAATTCGATAATTACTCGCGCGACCGGAAAATCCCGCGAGCTGTCGTGGATCGATTGGAACGCCTACCGGAGGTCTTGGCAACGAGCAACGTACTGCGCGGCGAAGCCGATAGCGCAAACGGAAGGATCCGCTTATCGGCATTTACTTTGAACGCGAAGGCCAAACAGGGTTTCAGGTTCAAGGCGGGCGACGTGCAGGCGATCTGGCGGCAATGGGAAACCGCGGATGTGGCGATCATCACCGAGCCGTACGCCTACCATCACGGTATCTCCGTCGGCGACGACCTCAATATCACGACTCCGCGGCGCAACAAACTATTCAAGATAGTCGGCATCTATCTCGACTACGCATCAGAACGCGGGAGCGTATCGATCAGCCGTGCAAGCTACGATCGGTACTGGGATACGAAGGGATACGACGGGATCGGAATCTACGGAGCACCGGCCGTGACTATCGAGGACCTCCGTAGCGCCGTTACCGGTTCGTTCGGAACGGAGACAAGCTTGCTGGTAAATTCGACCGCACAGCTCAAAGAGACGTCGCTCGCCGTTTTCGATCGTACTTTCTTGATCACAGAACTCCTGCGAGCGATCGCGGTGATCGTATCGTTCATCGGCGTCCTAGGCGCACTGCTCGCACAACAGCTGGAGCGGACGCGGGAGTACGGGATCTTGCGCGCGATCGGGTTCAGTAATCTTGAAATGAGCCGTACGATACTGACGCAGACCGCGCTGCTCGGCGCTACCGCGGCCCTTATCGCCATCCCAGTAGGAATTCTAATCGGCGTGATCCTGATTGAAGTGATCAATCCGCGTTCGTTCGGCTGGACCATGACGATGCAGATCCCGCTGGACCTTTTGTTCGAGTCCTGCTCGATCGCGCTATTGGCGGCGCTCTGCGCGGGACTCTATCCGAGCTATCGTGCCGCGCGCATCGAGCCGGCCGACGCGTTGCGCTACGAGTAAAATGCGGAGCCTCGCCGTCCTGTTTATCGCGGCGCTTGCGATCGCCGGCATTGCCTCGAAGCTCGCACCGGAAACACACGAGCAACGGACGGTCGCGGCCCTCTTGACCGAGCGGGATCCACCGGCCGGATTCCAAACCGCGACGCGCGCGCGCACGTTCGACTTCCCGGCTGATCACGCGTCCCATCCACGATTTCGATCGGAATGGTGGTATTTCACCGGCAACACGGACACGGACGGCGGCAAGGCACTCAGCTTCCAGGTCACTATTTTTCGGTTCGCGCTCCGCCCGCCGGCGCCGGCCTCGCGGTCGCCTTGGCGACGGCCCGACGTATACCTCGGACATTTCGCGGTTACCGACATCGGAGAAGGAACCTTCCATCACTTCGAAAGGCGCAGCCGCGGAGTGATGGATTTGGCGGGCGCCCGCGATGCGCCGGTCAAGATCTGGATCCGGGACTGGTCGATAGAACTCGTCGATCCGCAAAATGAGACGTGGCGCATTTCCGCGCGCGCTTCCGGTGTCGGCCTTAACCTGGTCCTGCGCTCCAAACGACCGGTAACACCGCAGGGTAACAACGGCTTGTCGAGCAAGAGCGCTGAGCCTGGAAACGCGTCGTACTACTATTCGATTCCCCGTCTCGCTGCCGCGGGGACGATCGAGACGCCAGAGGGCGTCCACCGGGTGCGCGGTAATGCGTGGTACGACCATGAATGGAGCACCAGCGCCCTGGCAGAAGATCAAGTGGGATGGGATTGGTTCAGCCTGCAATTGGACGACGGCAGCGACCTCATGTTTTACCAGATCCGAGACGTTAGGGGACACGCCGATCCGGTGAGCCATGGCATTATTTTGTCTCCGGACGGTGCGCGAACCGAGTTGGAACCCGAAGGGATCGACCTGACCGTGCGCGGTCATTGGCGAAGCCGCACGAGCGGTACGCGTTACCCGGCGGCGTGGTCGCTCCACGTTCCGGGACGCGATCTCACGCTGACGGTGACGCCGCGCTTGGCGAATCAGGAGTGGCGCGGAATTTTCACGTATTGGGAGGGCGCGGTACAGGTGAGCGGCGTTTCCGCCGGACGTCGGGTAAAGGGCACGGGTTATGTCGAACTCGTCGGTTATGATTGATGGTCGGGCGCTTGGACCGGGCTTCAGGGATAGAAGGAAACACACCTAAATCCGGAACCCAAGGCCCGAAACCGACTAACCGACGATCCGATAGCAAGGTGTATACTCCTGCCCCGGCAACCGCATGCGGCGCTCGGCGACAAACGACCGCAACAGCGCGTCCAACGCTCGCGCGACGTCGGGGCCGGCCCGCAGTTCGAACGGTCCGTGGGCGTCGACTTCCTTGATCCCTTCTTCTTTGACATTCCCAGAGACGATCCCGGAAAAAGCGCGGCGCAGGTTGCGAGCAAGTTCGTGCCGGGGCATCCGAGTACTCAATTCGAGCGCCGCCATCGCCTCATGCGTTGCCGTAAACGGCCGCTGAAACGCAGGGTCTATCCTCAGAGACCAATTGAAATAGGAGGCATCGTCGATACCGTCGCGGTACGCCAAAACCGCTTCGATTTCGCGGCGTAGGAGACGCGCGGCGGCAACCGGATCGTCGATGACGATATCGTATAGGCCGGCAAAATCGTCGCCAAGCGTCGATTTGACGAATTCATCCAAGGCTCGAAAATAGGATTCGCTGCTGCGCGGCCCGGTAAGCACCAGGGGGAACCGGTGCCCGGCGTTAGCGGGATCCGCCAGGATCCCGAGAAGATAAAGGATCTCCTCGGTCGTACCCGGGCCACCGGGAAACACAACGACGCCGTGACCCAGCCGCACGAAGGCCTCGAGTCGTTTTTCGATGTCCGGCATGATGGCGAGTTCGTTGACGATGGCGTTGGGCGCCTCGGCGGCGATGATGCCGGGCTCGGTGATACCGATGTAACGACCGTTTCGGATCCGTTGCTTGGCATGGGCGATAGTAGCTCCCTTCATCGGCCCTTTCATCGCCCCGGGGCCGCACCCGGTACACACATCGAAACGGCGCAACCCGAGCTGGTAGCCGACCTCCTTCGTGTAGTCATATTCGGCCGCGCCGATGGCGTGACCGCCCCAGCAAACGGCGAGACCTTTCTGCGGCCCCGATTTGACGAGGTTGGCGTGACGCAGAATGCGAAAGACGATCTCCGTGATCCCCGCCGAGGTCGATTCGTCGACGCCAGGAGAAGCCGCGAGGTCGTTGGCCATGAACACGATATCCCGTAGCACCGAAAATAAATGCTCGCGTACGCCCGTGACGATGACGCCGTCGACGAAAGCGGTCGCCGGTGCGTTTTGCAGATGTAACACGATGCCGCGATCGACCTGTTCGAAGTGGACATCGAAGTCTCGATAGGCCGCGAACAATTCGCGCGCGCTATCACTGTCGGTGCCGCTGGTCAAAACCGCGAGCGCGCAGCGCCGGAACAATGCGTAAACAGTTTCGTTTTGTGCAGCGCACAAATCGTTGACCTCGGCCGCGGATAACACGGCGAGGTGCGTCTCGGGACGAACGCTTACATGAGGTACGGTCGGGGTCGCAGCCATAGTTACCGGTACTCTGAACAGCTAAGTTAATAGAAAAAGTTGAAGTCTTTTATCATGATCCTATAATATTCGTCTAAAGATCAGAATATTAACCGATCAAAATAAGATCACTGATCAAGATCGCGTCGTAACTTGCTTACTTATGACGCACACGGGGGTTGTTGGAAATGGCAGCAAAAGTAATGTCGGAAGGGTTCGGAGACTTGGTCGATCAGCTCAAACAACTCGAAGACTTCCTGCCGCTCCTCGGCGGTTTGGACGACCGCGAGGAACTTGAGGACGAAGTCCGCGAGCTGGAACAATTGGTCGGCCTTGCCGGGGAGCCGAAGGACGAACACTCGATGCGGGCTCTGGCCTATCTGCAAACCGAATTAGCGCACAAGCGCGCACGCCTCGACGAATTCTGACCGACGAAATCCGCTGAAGCGGCTATCGCCTGCGGGCTCGCGCCGCCCGGCACGCTCTGGATACACGAAGAAGATGAGCCGACGGACGTGGCAACTTTGGCGGGATCCCGGAGTGACGGCGGCGGGTTGTAATAGTAACGCCCAAAGAGTTCTATAAGCGCTGCAGCCGGTCGCGCAGATAATCGGCAAACTCCTCGCTGAGTTCCGGATGCTTCAGGGCATAGTCAATGGTGGCTTCGAGATAGCCCAGTTTGGCGCCGCAGTCATAACGAATGCCGGCGAATTCGTAGGTAAGCACCTGTTGGCGGTCGAGCAGCGTCGCGATGGCGTCGGTCAATTGGATTTCGTTGCCCGCACCGCGTTGGGTCTGCTCTAGAATCTCCATGATTGCCCCCGGCAGTATATAACGGCCGACGACCCCGAGGTTGGACGGCGCAACTTCCGGTTTCGGCTTTTCGACGATGCTTTGGATCTTACCGATACGCGCGTCGATGGGCTTGACTTCGACGATCCCGTAGCGATGCGTCTCGTCCTTCGGTACGGGTTCGACGGCCACCACACCGCAGTTGTAGTGCGCGTATACTTCGACCATCTGCTTGAGGCACCCGTTCCCGTCCCCGTCGATGAGGTCATCGGCCAGCAGTACCGCGAAAGGTTCGCTGCCGATAGCGGGTTTAGCGCACAACACGGCGTGTCCGAGACCGAGCGGCTCCGCCTGCCGAATATAAATGCAGGCTACATCGGGCGGCAGAATATTCTGCACGATCTCGAGCATTTCCTTCTTGTCGTTCTTTTCGAGTTCGCCTTCCAGTTCGTATGCTTTATCGAAGTGATCCGGAATCGACCGCTTGGTGCGGCCGATGACGAAAATCAATTCCTTGATTCCGGCGTCGACCGCCTCTTCCGCTGCGTATTGAATCAGCGGCTTGTCGACAATGGGCAACATCTCTTTCGGATTCGCTTTCGTCGCCGGCAAGAATCGCGTACCCATACCGGCGACTGGGAAAACCGCCTTTCGCACCGTTGTCGTCATTGTGTACTCCGTTGGAATTTCACTACATTCGTATCCGCCTGGCCGTCGCCGCGCGCCTGCGTCAACTCTGGCACCGCTTCGACCAGCAGGCGGCGTATGACGTCTTCGTCGAACGCGTCGCAAGCGCGGACAAGCTCCTCGAAAAGACGCGCGATCCGTTTGCGGTCGATCCTCGAGTGGCCCGCAAGCAGGAGCTTGTCGTGACTTGTCGGCGAAAGCGCTTCCTCGGTGTGAAAGAGTTCCTCGTGAAGCTTCTCACCGGGACGCAGACCGGTGAATACGATGGGAATGTCCGCGCCCGGCTGGTGCCCGGATAGACGGATCATCTGCTCGGCTAGGTAGGCTATATTGATCGACTCGCCCATATCCAAAACGAAAATCTCGCCCCCTTCCCCGATCGCCGATGCCTGCAATATGAGCTGACAAGCCTCCGGGATGGTCATGAAATAACGCGTCGCCTCAGGATGCGTCACGGTGAGCGGCCCACCGGCGCGGATCTGGCGACGAAACAGCGGTACCACACTGCCGGCCGATCCGAGGACATTGCCGAAACGCACGGTGATATAGCGCGTCTTAGCGTCGCGATTCCTGTTTTCACAAATCAGTTCGGCGAACCGCTTCGTCGCGCCCATGATGCTGCTCGGCTTAACCGCCTTATCGGTCGAGATCAAGACCACATTCTCGCAAGCATGACGCTCGGCGGCTTCCACGACCTCGAAGGTTCCGATTACGTTGTTGCGCACTGCTTCCCGCGCCTGCGTCTCGAGGATGGGAACGTGTTTATAGGCCGCTGCGTGGAATACTAATCGCGGTGAAAACGTAGTAAACAACTGGTTCAACGCCACACGGTCGCAAATATCGCCGATCCTGCAATACACCGCGAGGTGCGGGTAGGTCTCGCGGAGTTCTTTTTCGATCTGATACAGATTGAACTCACTGTGATCGAAAACGATCACCTTGGACGCACCGAGCCGCGCGACCTGACGGCACAGCTCCGAGCCGATCGATCCGCCACCGCCGGTAACGAGCACCGCCTTGCCGACGAGCGCCGACTGAATGACCTCCCAATCGAGTTCGATCTTGTCACGCCCCAACAGGTCGTCGATCGAAACGTCGCGGACCTCCTGCAGCCCCACCTTACCGGAAACGACATCCTGGATCTTGGGCAAGGCGCGAAACGGCCGCTCGCTGAGTTCGCACATCTTGACGATGTGTTGCATTTCGGCGTTGCTCGCCGACGGTACCGCGATGATCAACGAATCGACGTCATACCGCCGTACTATGGAAGGCAAATGCTCTACCGGACCGAGTACCGGAACGCCCTGGATACGCGCCTTCAGCAGCGCGGGATCGTCGTCCACCAGACCGACCGGAACATAAGAACCGTCGCGAAGCATGTCGCGGACGACCATGTCGCCGCCGGTACCCGCGCCGACGATGATCACCCGCTGTCCGCCGGAGATATTGTGGAGACTCAGCGAATGATCTTTCCAGAAACGGTACGCCAGTCGTGGTCCTCCCAGAAAAAAGACCAGAAAAAACGGGTACAGGATCAAGAGCGAACGGGGGATATTCTCGAGGCGGTTGACCACGAACAACATGAGAGCGACCGACACCGCGCCGAGGGCCGCAACGCGAATGATGTTCCACAGATCCGGCAGGCTGGCAAAGCGCCACAGACCCTTGTAAAGGCCGAAATAGCGCGCGATGGCGCCTTGGACGATCAATACCATTGGGAATGCGGTCGCCGCACCGTCGATATACTCCGCCGGCGGCATTTCGAAATTGAAACGCGCGAACAAACTTAGCGCCCAGGCGAACGAAATCGCGACGAGGTCGTAGAGGATTACTGTCGCGCGATTGCTGATTAACACGGTCTAATTTTCTGCGTGCTGACGAATTCTTAACGTGACGGCGACCCATATGATAGCAGTTAACAGATACACCGCGACGGTCGCGCCCGGCGCGAACGAGGGGATACGGACCGCGACCACGGCCGCCGGCGCGAGGATCACGGCTGTGATTGCCAGCAGCGCGAAACAAACCCGGGCATGGCTCCAGCCATTCATGATCAGGCGTTGGTATAGGTGGGTCCGGTGGGCTTCCCACCACTTCTCGCGAGTCACGATCCGGCGGAGCAGGGTCAGGGTCGCATCGGTAATGAACGGCGCAAGCAGGATCAACCACACCGGTGCGCCGGACCCGTTGGTCGCGCCCTGCAATATCAATGCGGCAAACTGAAACCCAAGAAAGTAGCTGCCGACGTCGCCCATGAAAATCCGTGCCGGCTGCCAGTTCCACCAAAGAAAGCCGGCGCTGGCACCGGCAACCAATAGCGCGATCGGTGCGGTGTCCGCGGTGCCGCCGATGCTGACGATGGCCGCGCCGCCGCCGGCAACTAACAGAGCCTCGAGTGCCGCAAAACCGTCTGAGCCGTCCATGAAATTAAACAGATTCACCATCCATACCATCGCGACGGAGCCAGAAACAACCAGCAGGAGATCCTGGAAAGGGAGCGGCGAGGCGGTCCGCAAGGTAACGCAAAATAGAACGGCGAGCGCGAGCTGGCAGAGAAATCGAACCGCGGCGGACAAGTCGACATGATCATCGACCCAGCCGAGCAAACCGAAACCAAGGCCACAGACCGTCCACGAAACGCCTAAGCGCGGTTCCAACCATCCGCCTGTCGTCAGCGCGACGAGGCACGCGCTGACGACCACCAGGATCGCCGCGCCACCGCCGCGTGCCACCGGGGTTGCGTGCAAACCTCGCGCGCTCGGTCGATCGACGAGGTTTCGATCCAGCGCATAGCGTCGCACCAGGCCCGTCAGCGAAGCGCTCAGCACCAGTGTAGCAACGAAAATCGACGCTGCCAGCATCATCGATCGCCCGTGTTCACGCGGTACTGAGCGGCGGCTTCGGCGAGGGATTGTTCCAACGATCGCCGGGGCGCCCACGATAGTGCCTTAGCGATACTCTCGTTCTCTACGATCAATGAACCGGCGATCTTCTCGAAAGCGTCGGAACGCCCTGTCAACCACGCCGCCACCTCGAGCAGGCGCCGCGGAAATCGGAACAGGCGGACCCGCTTTCCGAGCGCCGCGGCCATGGCGCGCACGAGATCGGCGCTCGAGAGGTCGACATCGGCGAGGGTGTAGGTTCCGGCGACGGCGCGATCAGACGCGACGGCGAGGACCGCGGCCGCGGCAAGATTCTCCACACCAATGAGACTGCGGAGATTGCCGAGGCCGGCAAAGGGCAACGGCACGCCGCTATCTACGGCGCGCATCAGGTCCAACAGATTGGCCTTCTGGCCCGGCCCATAGACCAGCGGCGGACGCAACACGATGAGACGCATCGGCGTGCCGCCTGTTATCGCGTGCAACGCCTGCTCGGCCTCCCACTTGGTTTTCCCGTAGGCGGTAGTCGGCCGAGGTTCGTCGTTACCGCTGAACGGGCGCGGCACCCCGTTCGCATCCACAGGGGAAGACTCGCCGTTGACTTTGATCGAACTCATGTAGACGAAGGAATGGACGTCGGCGTCTATTGCCGCGCGCGCCAATTGCGTCGATCCGGCGACGTTGATGCGGCGATAGGCGACCGTGGGATCGTGACCCCCGCGCCGGTGGGTCAACGCGGCCAGGTGAACGATACCGTCAACTCCGTCGAGCGCTTCCAACCATGGCGTCTCCCCGTCGATGTCGCCGACAGCGACAGGCTCGCAACCGGAGACGATATCGGCAGGTAACTTACGCACGGCCGCAGTGACCCGATGATCGGCATCGAGCAACGCGCTGCAGACGGCCCGGCCGACGAATCCCGTCGCTCCTGTTACTAATACACGCACGTTTCGCTCACCCAAACCTCGTACCGGTACTTTAGCAGCGCCGGGCGAATTCACCTCCATCTTTCCGTGTCACTACCCTCACCCAGGAGGACAATTTCCGCTCTAATCCGGCGCCGGCCGCCTGCTGAACACATACTCGTTGCAGCCCTTGCCGCCGCCGCAGGTATACAAATTTTCTAGCGAGAATCCGCGTTCGTGGAAGAAGCGGAAAATTTCGTCGGGACGCGATACTTCGAACGGATACCCGCCGACCCAATCGATCAGGTCGTACCACGGCGACATGCCGCGGGCCGTGTGGTATTCGCGCCAATCATGGAATGGATCAAAACGCGTCAGTAAGTTACGTATGATGTTGGGTCCCCAGACCACGGTCAACGATGGGATCTCCAACAGAAATCGTACCGGCTTCGGTAAGGTGACGTAGGTTTTCTTGACCCAAGTCCAGAGTTGGCTGATGCGCCGTTGGTCGTTATATAAAGAAATGAAGAGTCTGCCGTCCATCGCGACCAAAGGCACGACGTTCTCCAATGCTTCGTACATCGCCCCGGTGTGATGCAGGACACCCCATGAATAGACGATATCGAAGCTTCCAAGCCGCGCCAAATATTCCTCGTCCAATACCGATCCCCGCTCGATCGTCCAATCCGGATCGTCGGAGCAATAGCGCCGTTTCAGTTCGGCGGTACAGGCAACCGACTGGGGATCATAGTCGAAGGAATGCACACGCGCGCCCATGCGCCGCGCCACGAGCGACGACAATCCACTGCCGGATCCAATATCAAGGAAGGACTTGTTGTGGAGGTCATCACACTCGAGCATCTTCACCATAGAAAGGCGCGCCGCTTCAAGCCGCTCGTCGTTTAAGACGCTCAAAAAATGCTGCCAATTCGTGCCGAATTCGAAGCGAATCTCACTTTCTTGTTTCATGGTACGGCGCCGTTGGCATGCCAGATCAGGATGGAGATTGTAAAAAGCGGCACGGAAGAAAGGGGTCGGAGTTAAAGTCCAACCCCTTTTCCCCGCCTTTCCGCTTGAGCGACCGGTCGCACATTCAAACGGTCAGAATCTGCCGATAGCACGCCAGCGTTTCCTGTCCGATCTGTTCGACCGAGTATTCCCTTTCCACGATTTCTCGACCGGCCAAGCCGTAGCTTCGCTGCGTGTCGGGAGATTCCAGCAGGCGGACAATGGCCGCCGCCAGCGCCTCGGGCGAACGCGGCGGGACCAAGGTACCGTTTACTCCGTCGCGACACACCTCACGGCATCCGGCGACATCACTCGCGACCAGCGGCCGGCCGCAAGCCGCCGCCTCCATTAGAACTTTCGGCAGACCTTCGCGATAAGACGGCAAGCAAACCAACTGCGCCTCGCGATAGACCGCCGGCATGTCCTGGCGATGGCCCCACCACTCGACCACGCCCTCCTTCGCCCAGGCGTCGATCACGGCCGGTGGGATCGCCGCCGGGTTATCGGGATCGGCGGCGCCAACTAGGACCATGCGGGTTTCTGGTCTGGCCTGCTTTACGATGCGCGCGGCGGCGACGAATTCCTCGACACCTTTGTCACGAATGAGTCTTGCCGGCAGTACGACCAGCGGGGCCTCGGCAATCGTTACCTCGGCGAAAGCAAAGGTTTCAATGTCTACGCCGACACCGGGGATCAAGATCGTGCGCTCCGGGACGCCGAGACCCTCGGTCTCGAGCAACGCCCGGTCTTCCGCGTTTTGTACGACGATGCTGACGTTCGAGCGGCGAAGCGCCATGCGCAGCACGGTAACCACACCTCGTTGGAACCACCGGGCGCGCCGATCGCGAGAGGAGAACAAATAACCCATGCCAGTGAACGCGGCCACGAAACGCGTCCGCCGACGGACGGCCAGCGTAAAGCTGCTCAACAGGATAGGTTTGAGCGAGACGAGATGGACTACATCCGGCCGTAGTCGCCGAACGATCAACCAGAGACCGAAGGCGGCTCGCAGATCGCGCAAAGGGTATGCTAGCGAACGCTCGAACGGTAGCGCAATACATTGAAACCCGGCCTTCGACAACCGCGTCTCGTGCTGATTAAACCGGGTCGCTATGGCGATAGCGCAACCCTGTTTCCGCAGATAATCGGCCAACGGTTTTCGATGCGACCAGAAATACCAATCCTCGGTTACGGCAAAGAGTATCGCCGGCGAGTGTCTTTCGCTGGATGCGCCCATTCAGGATTCGGCTCGAATCAGCGCACCGATAGAGGAACGTTCTCCACGCGCCAAACTCAAATAGACTCGGCGATATGCTTCCGCGCACCGGTCGATCGGAAAATGCTCAATAGCCCGTGTCCGTCCCGAACGTCCCATCTCCTGGCGCCGTTGCGGGTCCGCGGCCAACTGAACCACCGCCTCCGCCAGCGCACTCGCGTCGTTCGGCGGAACGACAAGACCCGTGTCGCCATCGAGTACCGCTTCCGAGTTACCGCCGACATCGGTGACGATCAACGGCACCCCGGCCGCCATCGCCTCGAGTATCGCATTCGAAAAACCTTCCTGATGCGAGGTCAGTAGTGCAATATCGGCTACCGACAAGTAACGATCCACATCGTCCTGTCGTCCCAACCAACGGATGTGCCGGGCGATCCCGCCCGCATTTGCCCTGCGCTCCAGATCGGCCTTGATCCCGGAATCTTTGCCGATCAACAGTAACGCCCAGGCTTCGGGCAACCGGTCCCGCGCAAGGACCAAAGCCGTGATCAAATCCGCGTGACCCTTGTAGGCGATCAGATTGGCCACGACGACGAGAACTACCGCGTCGGGCGCGAGGTCGAGGTCGGTACGCAGTGCGGCATCCGCCCCCGGCGCGGGCGCCGACATTCTTCGCACGCCGTTATAAATCACACCGCTGACTTCGTCGCCCACTCCTTCTTCGTGCAACTCTGTCAATACCGCTCGCGAATTGGCGAGAATACCGTCCATCTGGTGATGCAGCAGGCGCTCAATGGGGCGCACTGCAGCCCAACGGCGTTGGTAACGATTCAAACTTCGGCGGCTCATGATGCGCACGCAGCGCGGCAGGAGCAGGCTGCAAAATCCGCCGAGCAAATAGGCCTCCGGGAGAAAAAAATGCACAATCCGCGGGCGCTCGCTGCGCAACGTTGCTACCAAATGATAAGCAGTTCGAAGCAGGCCGAGCCATCGCCGCGAATACTTCGGCGGCCTGATCACGCGGATACCAGCCTCCATGAACGCGGGTTCGAGCCCGCCGCCACCTCGCAGGGCATAGACTGTACAGGCCAGCGGCGCACGATTGATTTTCGGTAAGACGGCGAGTAGATGCCGCTCGGTGCCGCCGACCTCGAGTTGCCCAATGATGACCAGAACCCTAACCGGCTCGTTCATAGTGATCGAACCACGCCTGAAACATGAGGATCGGCCACAGGAGGTAATGCCAATCGGCGTTACGGCTCAGGTGTTGCTGCCACTTGGCGCGCACCTCCCTGACGTGAAAGAACCCTTCGACCCGTAACCTCCTTTCATCGAGCAAATTTTCGGCCCAATCCCGCAACGGACCGCGCAGCCAGTCGTCAATCGGTACACCAAAACCCATTTTCGGACGATCGATCAATTCCCGTGGGACGAATCGATGCAAAACCTGGCGCAGCAACCACTTCCCTTCACCGTTGCGGACCTTGAGGTCCATCGGAATACCCCACGCGTACTCGACTACGCGATGGTCCAGGAACGGCACGCGCACCTCCAGACTCTCGCCCATGCTCGCGCGGTCTACCTTGGTGAGTATGTCACCCGGCAGATAGGACAAGAGATCGATCAACATCATGCGTTCGGTAAAACTTGGCAGGTCCGCGACCGCGCGCGGCAGCGCTGCGATCATATCGACGTCGTTAGCACCGATGACGACCTGAGACGGTATCAACCACATGCTAATGAGAGCCTTGTATACGGCTTCCGGATCGTTCGACCGACAAATGGAAGCCAGCTTGTGGACCTTATTGCCGAACTGCTTGTGCCGCCAGTGCGCGGGTATGAGCGGTTTGATCGGGCCGACGAGGCGATCGATTTTGTTAGCCGGTAGCGCTCCAGCGAAACTACCGAGAAACGCACGCAAAGGGCCGGGCATGGAATCGAATTTCCTCCACATCTCCTCCGCCAACAAATAGCGCGTATAACCGCCAAAGAGTTCGTCGCCGCCGTCACCCGACAAGGCCACGGTGACGTCGCGCCGGGCCATGGCAGAAACCAGATAGGTCGGGATCTGCGATGAGTCGGCAAATGGCTCGGAATAGAGCTTCGGCAACTTTGGAATGACCGCCTGCGCCTCAGCCGGTGAGACATAGAGTTCGGTGTGATCGGTACCGAGATGATCGGCAACCCGTTTGGCTTCATGGGCCTCGTTGTACTCCCCTTCGGCGAAACCAATACTGAACGTCTTAACCTTACTAATACTTTCAGCCTGCATCAGAGCCACGACCGTCGACGAATCGATGCCGCCGGACAAGAACGCACCGAGCGGCACGTCGGATATCATCTTGTCGCGAATGGTCCGCCGCAAGAGCGCTTCGAGCTCGTCGACCGCAGCGTCGGGACCGATGTCATCGCGCGCACGCGCCGCACCTACAGCAAGATCGGCGGCGGACCAGTAACTCACCGGTTCGCCATCCACCGCGCATTTGTCGCGGTCGACACGCAGCCACGTGCCGGGAAGGAGCTTCTTGAATCCCGCATAAATCGTCCGCGGGGCCGGGACATAGAAATGCTGCATGACTAAGCCCAGCGCGTCACGATCTATCGTCGCAGACCACCCCGGCATTGCCCGCAATGCGTTGAGATCCGAAGCAAATACAAAGGCATCGCCGATCTTTCCATAGTAGAGCGGCTTCTCACCAAGCCGGTCGCGAGCGAGGTAAAGCGAGCGGGTTTCACGCTCCCACAGCCCAATCGCAAACATTCCAACGAAACGGGTCAAGCCCTCGGCAAAGCCATGGTGCTCAAACGTCGCCAGCGCAACTTCGGTATCGGAATGACCCTTAAAGGGGTAACCACGCCGCTCCAAATCACCACGCAGTTCCTGGAAGTTGTAGATCTCCCCGTTTAGTACGATCAAGTAGCGCCCGCTGGCGGAAATCATCGGCTGATGCCCAGCCGGTGACAAGTCGTTGATCGAAAGCCGTCGCTGTCCGAAAACGATGCCGGCGTCGGCGTCGCACCATTCACCGTGATCGTCTGGGCCGCGGTGACCGATGGTGTCGCCCATTCGTTTGGCCAGCGCAAGTGCTGTCGTTTCATCGACGCCGCTGGGGTCAAGAAATCCTAAAATACCACACATAAAGCCAGCTCAATTGCTCCGAATACACCGATAGCGACCTGAACGGTTGCCATCGTCGACCCCGCATTAAGGCGTCGGGATGACGATCGAGAAATTAGTGATACGGCAAGAGAGGAAAGTCTAAAGCGAGGATCGCGCCCGAACCAACGCTTGTCAAAGCATAGCTTCCCATGCTTGGGCGACTGTTGCCGAATTCACGGCTAATCCTAGCCTTACGTCGGTTTGTAAGCCTTCGCATATAAGAACCACCCATAATGCTCATCAATTGGTTTCCTCAACCATTTCGGAATCAGCACCTCATAGCGGGGACCGATATTCAAACAACCGCAAAACATCTCGATACTGCTGAAGGAACGCAAGAGATGTTTCATTTCACCCTTTGAGTACACATCTCCTTTGGGGTTGCCGACGCCATCAACCTCGTTGACGAGTCGTTGAATACTCTTGCGCCGACGTCTCGCCTGCACCGGCATCCATACGCGATAAAGCAGTGAATTGCGATGATAGAGCATGACGATAAGGCGGCCTCCAGGTTTTAGACACCGGTAGATCTCCTCGGTCGCCCTTTCCGTGTTCGAAACGTGGTGAAGTACGCCCATTGAGCAAATGCAATCGAATGTGTTGTCACCAAAAGGTAATTGCTCCGCATTACCGACGTGGAACTCGCCGTCGATTCCGCCTATATCAAAGCGCCGCTTCGAGACATCTATTGCCTTCTTGGTCAGATCCAGACCGAAAACTTGAGCTCCGTGCTCGGCATACTTGGCCAACGTGTAGGCATTTCCACAACCGACTTCGAGGACACGCTTACCATGGAACCTACCGTATTCGTGTAGTTGCATTGCGAATTCATGAGGTTCGTTTTGTTGTCGCAACGCGTCGTAGATCGCGAAAAATTCGCGGCTGCCGGGTTCTGCGGCTATCCCCGACGCGCATAGCGGGCTTCCCTCCCAGAACTCGATGATCGCGGCATTCGGCGGGCCTGGTCTATTTGCCATGCTTTACGAAACTCCGCGCCGCCCTGCTGTGCGCGTCCCAAATACGACGATTGGTACGACCCCACCACTCGTCGTTAGAAGTGGACCCCAGAAATTTGACAGTGGATTAAGTAAAATCTTCAATCACCAGATCACGCGATCAAGTCGATATTGGCCACCCTAAAATATACCGCGTCCGGGGTGCTCCGCGCCAGTGAACTGTGGCGGCGGCGTTGTTTACAAAATTCAAAATACCGCTTAAGTCCCGCCCTGAGTTCAGCCGGTATTTCATAGGGGTGCAGATAGATATCTTCGCATTTAGCACCACGCCGCAGCCGCTCTATAAACACGTTGTCGATCCAGCGTCCCTTGCCGTCCATGCTGATCGCAATCTCATAGTCTTTGAGAACGCCAGCAAACGCTTCAGACGTAAATTGCGCACCCTGGTCCGTATCGAACATATCAGGTGCACCATAGCGCTCTAATGCCCCCTCCAGCACCTGAGTTATAACTGAATCTGGTGTTTAAGGAAGTTGAATAAAGGCGGCGTATCTGTTTGAAATATTGTTACCAAGCAGCAAACCAACCAAAAAGGATACGCCACCATGAAAGAGAATAACGTTGTTGAAATAGTAGGTCGAGAAGGAAATTCAGATCCATTGACTGAGCTATTGAGAAACGGCGCACGGAAACTGA
>PVBE010652447.1_pt1 | contig 30711 bp, 35 predicted proteins | sample 1631181 | NCBI WGS metagenome assembly PVBE01 (sample SAMN08397723, study PRJNA350692) | Marine metagenome, whole genome shotgun sequencing project. | isolation source: water | place: Pacific Ocean | collected 2012-04
CGCGCCTGCGCGCACAGTGGGACTCGATGGGATCGCGATGCGCTCGTGGGAGCGGTGGCTCGTCGCGCGCGAGGCGCAGTTCGGCCCGACGCCGCTCAGTAGCGCTGAGCTGGCGTTCCCGACCAAGTCGGGGCAGCAACTCCCTGGCTCGCACTTGCGTGCCTTGCTGCCTCGACTAGCGCGTCAGGTGGGGTACGGCGGGCGCGTCCACCCGCACTGTCTGCGCCACACGTTCGCGTGCGAGTGCGTCCTTGAGGGCCGCACCGTGGCGTTCGTGAAGAACTGCCTGGGCCACGACTCGGTGCTCACGACCCAGATCTACCTCGACTCGCTGATGCCGCTGGACGTTGTCGAAGGCATGTGCGAGCGGGCGAGCTAGGTCACTCGACGAACCAGTCGCGATAGGTTCGCAGTCGCATCACGACCAGCGCGTCATCATCCCGGTCACGCTTCCGCTTGATCACGCCGATGGGAGTTTGACCGGGATGCTCGACTGCGGCCTCGGCCTGCCGGCAGGCGTCGAGCATCTGCTGGTAGCTCGGACGGGCGAGCAACTTGCACTCCACGCTCAGGGTCTGGTGCAGCAGATCGTTTTTGCCGCCTCGCACGTCCCCGAAGTCAGCGCCTCGCCTCTCGCCACCGAGATACTTGGCGCAGCGCCGCTCCCAGGCTTTCCACGATTTGTCAGCCATCAGACGCATTGGCCCCGACTTGAATCGGCTCCCCGTTGGGCAGCAGGCCCCTCTCGAGCATCTCGCTGCACCGCTTCCGCAGCCACGCGAGCTGCGAGTCAGCCCGTGTGTCAGATCCGGTCACGGCCAGCTCCGCGTTGTACGTGGGATCCTTCTGCCGGCGACGGGAGATGACCCGCCGCGCGACCGCCGCCTTCACCTCGTTGATCGACGGGCAGAACACGCGCTTTGGCTCCTCGGTGATGTCGCGCAAGGCGAGCGACACCCAGCGCCAGGGGATCCCGCGCAGCTCGTCGAGGTACGCCTCCAGGCGCATCTCCACGTCCGGCTGCGGGGGATAGAGCGAGAACATCTTGGTCACCATGCGGACCTTCTCCGCGGCGTCAGACGGGTCGTAATCCTCGACGCTGTAGAGCTGCCTGTGCGGCGTCTTGGACGGGTGTTCGAGCACCTCCACCAGTTCGCTGCCGATCGAGTCCATGTGTCGTCTCCTTCGCAAAGGGCGGTGAAAGCCCCTGAGTGATCGCCTCGTCGTAGGCTTCGATGTACTTCTCGCGGTTCGACGCGCGGAAGATCGTCTCGAACGTAAAATTCGCGTCTGGGTCGTAGTTCCCGCTGGGGCGTCGGTGGTACGCGCGGTACCCGTGGATCGCCTTTGAGACGCTCTCCAAGCCGCTCTCCGCCACGAACGTCTTCAGCACCTTGGCGCGGGCCGCAGCAGGCTTCGATCGCAGCTTCTTGCCGTACTGAGCGAACGCGTCCCGCGCTGCCGCGTAAGCGGCGTCTTGTTCTTCAGAGGGAGAGGGAGAGGGAGAGGGAGAGGGAGAGGGAGAGGGAGAGGCGCGCTTTCGGCTGCCATTGGCAGCCGTTGTCTTCCGAACGGCAGCCCCGTTCGCGTAATGCGTCTCCTCGCGCCTCTCAAGCTGCTTTCGCGTGGGTTCATCAGCGTGGACGTGCCAGTCGTGGACGAACAGATCGTCATCGAGCCAGCCGCATTCGACGAGTGCTTTGATCAATTCGCTGGGATCCCCTTCCCAGCAAACCGCGTCCGCGATGTCCTCGGGCTCGTGGATCGCGAGGCTCCCCAGCGGCGCGTAGCGCGCCGTGAAGTGCCAGAGCAACTCCAGGGTGCCCACCGCAGCGGGACGCGAGAGCCCTAGGCGCCGGGCAAGGCGCTTCGTCTTCGGATGGTCCGGTGTTCCTCGTTTCATCAACCCCCCCCAGGGCTACTTGATCGCGATGTTCTGCTGCTTCACGAGCGAAGCTCCCGGCACCTTTCCAGCTTTGAGCGCAGTCTTGATCTTGGTTTTGTCAGGCGACATCGACACCCGCATCAGCTCCATCGGGATCTTCTGCTCGTCCACGACCTCGACACGGGTCGAGGTGCGCCACGAGATCTCGACAACGTCGTTCCGCAGCTTGCTGCCCGGCTCAAGGTTGTTCGCGATGTACGCTTTGATCCGCTCAGCCCGGTTGGCGTGGCGCTTGGCCCGCGCCGCGAGCGCGTCGGCCTGCTCCTTCACCGCCTTGGCTTCGAGCTTCTCGCCCACCATGTAGGCGGCGAGTTCCAGGGCGAGTTCATCGCGGTGCATCTCGAGGTCTTCGATCTGCTGCCACTGGGCGTCGGTGATTCCCAACACCTCGCCCGTGTCAGGGTCGACCTCGACCTGGGCCATGATCAGTTCGATCTCGGGGCGAACTTCAAACAGCTTCATGCCGCCTCCCCCGGCCAGCGCACGTCGCGAGCCACCACGGCGACGACCCGCTGCATCAGCTCGCTCTGCTCTGGGGTCGCGATCTCCCAGACGGGGATGTCGGTGTAGTGGCTGATCGCGGTCACGAGTCGCAGCGGGATCTGCTCGCGATGGCCGCTGAGCCATTTCGCGCACTGCTTGCCCTCGTCGCCGATGCACGCGGCGAGCTGGGCGACGGTGACCTTGTTTTCGACGCGCCAACTGTTCACGGCGGCGGCGCCTTTGTTGCACTTTTTCATGTGACTAGATGCCCCTTTTTAATTTGATCATATGTGTCCTGATGACACAATCAACCCAAAAAATGTGTTCTGAACCAGTGGCATTTAGTTACTCTTGTATACATGTCTACAGGACTCCACCTGAGAGATCTGAACGATCTCGTGACCCGCCGCGCCCAGCGAATGCTCGCTAAGGCAGTCGAAGATGCTGCTGACGCGGGGCACCGACTGACAGTCAGCACGGTCGCGACTCGGATGTCGCAGCAGTCAGATCAGAGCGCCGCGACCATTAGGAAACACCTGTCGAGGCTTCTCGATGGCGGCGCTAGTTGGCGCGCTGACGATATGCAGCGGTTCGCAAACGCCCTCGGAAGGCCCGTAGAAGACCTTTTGACGGATGACGTTGATGTCGTGGAAGCGACCGCGGCGGGGCAGCTTTACCGCACTCTTAACGAACGCATGTCTGCTAGTGACATGAAAAACCTCCTCCAGCTCATTCACCTGGGGCTCGACGACCAACCCGTCTATGAATTGTCCGCGCAAATTTCGTTGTTGTTGCACGATTCATTGACTCGACCGGAAGCAATCGAATCCGTTCTTGCCGCCGTCCAGTCGAGCGCCATGTGGGCCGAAAACGGCTCGCGCGCCTACGTGGGCGGGGCAAAGCGTCGACCCAAGCGGAAGCAGTTCCCGTCCGCGAGTTGACCTAAAGACACATTAAATATTTGCAATCTGTGTCTTAATGCCACAAGATCCTCCTGCAAGGGGGGCATCGAGTGCGGCATTCATTCCGATTCCGGTTCGAGCAAGAGATCCACCACGCTTGGTGGGACGGCGCGCTGACTGGCGCGTCCACCGTCGTCGCCCTGATCACAATCTGGTTTGTCCTTTCGTGAAGGCCCTTTGGGGGGGTCGCGAGAGGGCTGCGCGTGCGAAATGCGTGCGCGCAGAAACGAGGGTGCTGGAGCGGTCGGGACGCTGCTCTGGTGCCCTCGTTTTGCTTTGAGAGGGGGGCGAGATGAGCAAGGGTGAGCTGGTCGTGGCGGACGACGCTGCGGTCGTTGGATTTCAGGGGGCCGGCGGGATCGAGCTGGGAATGGCAATCGCCAAACCCCTCGCCGACATGGTCGAGGCGCAGGGCCTGAGCGTGCGGATCGGTGCCGGGAAGCACCTCAAGGTCGAGGCGTGGTGCGCGCTAGGCGCGATGGTGGGCGTTAGCCCCCGCACGGTCTGGACGAAGGAAGCCCGCAACCCAGAGTCCAACCAGCTTGAGGGCTACGAGGCCCGCGTCGAGGTCGTCCGCACTGGCGGCGATGTGATCGGCGCCGCGGAGAGCGGCTGCTACCGGGATGAGAATCGCTGGCGCAACGCGGAGCGCCACGCCATGAAGTCGATGGCGCAGACCAGGGCGACCTCCAAGGCGCTCGGACAGGTGCTGCGCTGGATCCCTGAACTCGCTGGCTACAGCGGCACTCCTGCGGAGGAGATGCCGCCTGCTGATCCTTCGCCTGCCCCTTCGCGGACACAACCCCCGGTCGCCGAGATCCTCGGACATCAAGACGTGGAAACGAAGGGGCAGGCGTTCGGAGAACGAGTCATTGTGATTGAGGAAGATCACATTAACGAGAAACAAGCCAGCGCCATTATCGCGCTGAGTGTGGCCGCAGGAAAACCGCACGGCCAGCACGGGTTTCACGTTTTGAACCGGACACTCAAACGTGAAAAACACGAGCCCTGCCCCGTTGGAAGCAGGAAAGACGACGTGCTGCTTCATCTCTGTGAGAGCGTGAGACTTGAGCAGTACGAAACTCTCTGCGAGGCGCTCAAGTCTTTTGCTCCCGACGCGGAGCAGTTCTGATGGCGGCGCAGTTCGACATGTTTCCTACGGTGCTCGACCAGCACGAGGAGTTCGCGGCATACGTCGCGGCGCGGCCCGACGTGTTGCGGGTCTTTCAGGCCGAGACGGTGACCGCGCTCCGCAACGGGGAGCAAGCCGGCAAGATCGGCGCGAAGGCAATCGCCGAGAGGTGTCGAGCTCAGGTCCGCTCGCCGAAGGGCGGCTACGGGATCGACAACCGATGGGTCACGCTGCTCTCGAGGCTGGTCGAGGAGCGCCTCCAGCGCGAGATCTTCCGCAAGAGGAAGACCCGCGTATGAGGCGCCACAATCAGGTCATCGAGGTTTCCTGGCCGTGCGTGATTTGCGCGAAGCCGATCACCGTCTGGCGCCACCCCGGCGTGAAACAGGCGCTCGCTCGGCTCGATCGCTGCCACGAGTGCGCTGCCGTTTTGGCCCGCCGACGCTTCCCAGACATCCGCGCTCGCCTGTTGAACGGAGCTGCCTAGCTTGTGGCTCTTCGTGCCCTCTCTCTCTGCGCCGGAATCGGAGGAATCGACCTCGGACTCCAGCTTGCCCTGGGAGGGGGAGTGCGAACTGTGGCTTACGTTGAGCGGGAAGCCGCAGCAGCGGCAGTCCTCGTGGCCCGGATGGAAGAAAAGACCTTGGATCTCGCTCCTGTCTACGACGATCTCGCGTCCCTCAAGTGCGGCCCGTGGCGCGGCAAGGTGGATCTCGTCACTGCCGGATTCCCCTGCCAGCCCTTCTCTGCCGCGGGCCAGCGCAAAGGCAAAGCCGACGAGCGATGGCTCTGGCCTCACATCGATCGAATCATTCGCGAGCTACGACCCGTGCGCTTCGTCTTCTTGGAGAACGTCCCTCCCATTGTTTCCCACGGACTCGACGCCATTCTCGGGACGTTGGCCGAATGCGGGTTCGATGCGGAGTGGGACGTGTTTTCAGCGGGAGGACCCCCCCCGCAAGGGTGCGAAGCGCCGCACCTCCGCAAAAGGTTCTTCCTCCTCGGCGTGGCCGACCCCGACAACGAGCGACGCGAAGTCGAGCGGGGCGGCGGGGTACTCGACAGCCTCGGGGCGCCACTCGGGCACTACGCTCACAGATCGAGTGACTGGAGCCCGTGGCCCCCTGGCCCAGACGACCTCGCAGGCTGGGAGCAATGGATCGCAGACGGGGGTCCTGAACCCGCTGTTCGTCGAGGCGCTCTTGGGTCTGCCAGAAGGAATGAGCGACTCCACCTGCTCGGTAACGGGGTTGTTCCAATACAAGTTGCTCTGGCGTGGACATCTCTCGCGGCTCGTCTCGGAGTCGTGATTTGACGTTTGCCGCCACATCGGACAAATTGCCCCAAAACTTTGGGGCGAGGTGGCTGATGGCGCGCGAGTTCGGGAAGCTGTATTTCGACAAGCAGCGGAAGGCGTGGCGGGTCTACTTTCGGGTCGAGGGCAAGACCTACCGACTGCGGAGCTTGCGCCTGCCCGGCGGGACCAAGGTCAGCTTTACGGACGAGGCGACGGCTCAGGCCGTTCTAGACGACATTCGCGCCGACATCCGCGCTGGAAGCACCCCGCTCCAGGCGATTTCCGCCTACATCGACGGGCCTGAGACGAAGTTCCTCCACCACTGGCGGCGCTTCGTCGAGTCGAAACAGCGGCAGGGCGGACACGGCCGGCAACTCGCAGAGCGCCGCGTCAAGGAACTGACGCGGTACGAGACGCGGGGACACCTTGCCCCGCTGTACGAGATTCCCGTAGCTTGCCTGACCTACGGCGAATTGGAAGACTGGCGCGACACTATGCTCGCGTCTGGGCTCGCTCCGAAGACGGTAAAAAACTACGTCACGGACGTGGGCACCATGCTCAACTGGCTGGAGCGGCGCCGAGACATCCCCAAAGCCCCTGCGCTTCCGCTGGTGCATGTCGACGAGTACGTGCCGCAGATCCCTACCGCGGACGAGCAGGCGCGGATTCTTGCGGAGATCCCAGAAGAGCGCGCCGGCCTGTTCCTGGCTCGGGCGCTGATGGGCCTCCGTCCCTCAGAAGCGATTCGGGCGAACTGCGCCGACTGGCACGCCGAGAAGCGTGAACTCACGGTCATCGGGAAGGGGGGGCTGGCACGCGTGCTACCCGCCCCGGACCTCGTCGCGGACTGGATCGCGCTCCACCGCGGCGACGCCTTCGGCCTGGAGCCGCTGTTCCCGAACCCCGCCGCCCGCAACGCCGAGATGCGATGGACCGACTGGCCGGCTCGGGAGGAGTTGCTCCGTGCGATGCGCCGGGCCGGCACCCCGCAGTTCAAGCCGAACGAAGCCTGCCGCCACGCCTTTGCGACATTGCACGCAGGACGGCAGTTCCTCTCCGAGTACCTCGGTCATCGTGACCCGAAGACGACCCGCCGATACGCCCGGATCAACGCCGCGCACCTCCGCGAAACGATCAGGAAGTAGCCAAAGTTTCCCCATAGTTTCCCCACGGCGAAAACGGGTTTTCAAGTTATTGTTTTTGTTGGTGTTTTGGTGACCCAGGCAGGATTCGAACCTGCGACGTTAGGCTCGAAATCGGCCTCTAACGCAACTGAGGGCCACTAGAGCGGGTTTTGAGGGCTGAGAAAGTTTCCCCATAGTTTCCCCACTCACCCCAGCGCCTTCAGTTTCTCCCGCAGCGCCACGAGGTAGATGACCATGTCGACCGCCTCGTCGATCGCCTCGTTGCACAGGTCAACCGCCTGGAATTTCCGCTCCAAGATCGAGCGAGCCCCGTACTCCTTGAACCCCTCGTGGGAGCGATGCGCGATGAGCCGTGCTGCTGTTTCCGCTACCGGGTCGTCGATCCTCAGACTGATTTCCGCCACTTCCAGAAAGCCTCCTCAATCTCGTATTGCACGGCCAGGAACTGGGGGCCGTGCTTGACTCGCTTGGAGCGGACGTGGGCCCACTCGTGAATCAGAGTTTCCGCCTGCGCCCAGAGCGGGGACGTTGCATCGATGCAGACCTCGATGCCGTCCGGGCCGTCCAGAACATAGCCTTGATGGTCTTTATCGATACGCTTGACTCGCAGGGTCGCAGGCCGGCGCACCGGGAACTCGGTCAGCAGCCACGCCCAAATCTCGCGTAAGCGGTCTTCTTTCCTCCGCTTGCCCATCAGTCCACCCAGACCGGGAAAACGGCGCCCTTGCGCCTCTCAGAGCGTTCCACGAGGAACATCTGCTGCGACGGCTCCTCGAACCCGAACCGCCGGGAGTACTCGCTGGTCCCGATCAGAGAGCCGTTCGCCACGGAGTGCTGGAGGTCGAGGCGCTGGTGCCAGTGCCCGATGCAGGTGAGCTGCGCTGGCGTCTCCGCGTTCCACCTCCCGATCGCCCGCTGGAGCGGAACGTGGATCCCCCCGATCCCGCCTCCGAAACGAAACGCATCGCCGTGCGTGAACCGGACCACGAAGTCCCCCAGGTCGAGGTACTTGAAAGCCGTCTTCGTGATGTCGAAGACGAAGCGGTCGTCGGATTTCAGGTCACGCGCCAGCGACTGGTAGACCATCTGCTCGAGGTTGTGGCTCGCCGCCGTGGCGATCCGGGGCTTGCCGCTGGTGATTCGCCCGTGGTTCCCGAAGCTCGTAGGGACGAGCACCCGGCACTTCGTCCGGTCTGCCACGAAGAGCAGAGCCTCGCGCAGCCAGTCGTAGACTTGGACCGCCGTCTCGGTCGGGCTGGTAGCGGTCACTTCGACGAGGTCAGAGTGGATGTGCCCGCTCATGAAATCGCCGCCCAGCCAGACCACGACCTCGCTGACCGGGTTCGTCTTCGCCGCCTGCTTGATCAGTTCAACCGTCCGTCCAATCAGGCGCTCGTAGCGCTGGCGCGCGATCTCGGGGTTGTACTCGTTGCGGCCCGCCGTCTGGTAGCTCTCGACGACCTCCTCGATGTGCCAGTCGCTCCAGAGGCAGACCGGGGTCACGGCCCCGGACTTGGCCTTGGCAGGTTTCAGCTTGATCGGTTTGAGTGAGCCTGCGCCGAGGGCGACAGCCAGATCGCGACGCGTCTGATCGAGTTCCTCGGTGAGTCCCCGCACCAGCCCTCGCAGTTCCCTTGTGGTGCGCGATTGTGCCGCAAGGACGCCAAGTGCCCTGGCGCGCTCAAGCTCCTCCGCTTCAGCTTTGACCTTGTCACTGATCGCCACGGAACAACTCCGGGTATCGCTTGGTCATCCAAACCGCAACGTGCTGATAGCCGTGAGGGAAATCTGGCAGCTCGTCCGACAAAACCTTGGCAAACCGGCGCCACCCGAATTTGTGCGTGCGCGCCGCGACGAACGCCTTCGCCGCTTCCTCAAGGTCTTTTTCACATTGCGGATGCAACCGCAGCCACGCGTCGAGTTTCGATTCAGGGACCGCCACTGATGCTGCGGCGGATCTCACCTTGTCTGCAATTTTCTTCATCGGAGTGCTCGCAAACCCGCGAAGTATGGCCCGACCTCGTCTACGAGAAAATCGCGCGTCGCCTCACACGTCGGAGTCCCCTCCAACGAATGAAGCTCGACCCGCACCGCCTCACTCGCGAGGGGCGGTCTTGGGATCTTGGGGGTCACGTAAGCCGTGCGACAACTCATTGATGCGCTCGCGACGACTCCGCAGGCGAGACAACTCGCGAGCCAAACGGCTCTTCTCCATCGCATCCAACACCTCCTTCTGCATGTCTCGCTCGGCTTCTGCTCGCGAGCTGGCCCGCACCCAGTGCCCCAGCCACCAGATGCAAACCAGCGCACCGACCAAGACCGCGCCCCACTTGGCAATAGGGGCAATCAGCTCAGCCCCCACTTGAGGCCCGCCGAATCCCCAGCGCAGTCAAAACTAGGCCCACGTTCGTCGACCACATCTCGCCGGTCGAGCAGATCGACTCGGAGAACACGCCCGCGGCGCACGCCTCCTGCAAACCCGAAGTCACGCCCACAAGCACCACGAGCCCCCAGGCCGTCAGGCTCTTGAACCAGGGCTTCCCACCAAAAATCGCGTTGAGATTGATTACTTCCGCCACAGATCCTCCTTCGGCATCATGAAATCCGATGCCTTGAGGCTCCCGCACTCGCGGAAAACCCTCAGTAGTTCAAACATTGTGTGCGCCGAGATCGCCCAGGGGCGCGTCTGCCCCTCGATCAAATTGACCACGCGCTGGTGGCCCACGCCCCGCATACGTTTTGCGATGGCGTACATCGTGCCGGTGAAGGTCGGATCGATGCGCTTCAGCTCCTCGATCGCGGACTCCAGCGCCTCGAACCTTGGCCCCCGCGTTTTCACTGGTCGCACGATGCGGACATCGGTACGGTTTTCTTTGTCCCGGCGAGCGTTGTATGCCGACCGTGTGTTGCTGCTCGAATGATCTGCAAGAGCGTCCGAAAGGTTTTCGGGTGACGCGGTACCCGTGTCGCTGCAAGGAGCCGGGGGGCGCCCGACGCCATCATCGCTCGGGGATTCCCGATCATGTGTTCGAGACTCAATACGAGGAGCGGACTCGGCTGGGCCTGCCTCTCGAGACAGATACGGAGAAAGCGGTGCGGAGTCGCTGGTCATAGCTTGAGCTCGAAATGGACCGCGTCGTAAAACGTGTTGTCGTTGAGGTCCGCGTCGCCGTCCCAATTCCCGCCCCAGCGCAGCGGTACGCCCATCTGGTCCGCGACGCCAAACACGTAGAACGCAAAGCGGTTGAACCGCTGGTGGTCGTCCCACAAAATTGGGTACGGGGCCACGTCAACAGCGAGCGAGCGCATCCAGCCCTCCTTCGCGTTGTGCATCGAATCGGGCCATTGCTTAGTCGATTTGCCCTCTTCATACGCGACCCGTTGCAGCTCCTCATTTCGCAAGCCGCACAGAACTGTGCAGTCGTGGCGCTCCACAACCTTTAGAAACACGTCTACGAGCTGCTGCTCGCAGGACAACAACCGCGCCATCGAGCGGGCGCTAAACCGCGGCATCAATCTCCCCCAGAGGTGTACGGTGGCGCGTCGCGGCCCGTCTGAACTTTGACGCTCCATCGGATGTAGTAGATGAGTTCTCTCGTGGCGCGAGCGTTGTCTTCGACTGCTCTTTGCAGACCGCGAAGCTCGTCCTGATTCGTCCGCAGTTGAAGCAGCAGGCGCGTGATCCACGCGCACCACGCCAGCCCGGCAGGGAGCAGGTACTTCGCGATCTCTTCCCAGGTCATAGGACGGGCCTCGTGATGTTGACGGGTAGTTCGATTTCGCCCGGCACGTCCTGGCCCATGATGAACCCGTGAAAAATCACGGAGTAGTCAGTTCCCTCGTTCGTGCCGTTAGGGATCGCCCAGCCTGTAGCTTCGTCCCTTGGCAGGGCATCGAAATAAAAGCTGACTCCGTCGGGGTCCATCGGTGCAAGCGGACCTCCCGAATAAGGCTCGCCCATTGACAGATCCCAAGTGATTGAAAGCGGCGTGTCCCGCTCGCTGGCGAGCTGCGCCTCTGTCGCGGTCGCCGGGTCGTACAGGCCGGTCTTTGTGTTGCGGTTCCCTTTGACCTCGTTGACGACTCCGGTGCCAACCTCCACGCCATTGATCCACTGCGGCGGGAAATTCCTCCAGAGGCCGTAGCGACCGTTGCTAGGAGAACTGTCGTCGTCCCCCACGTCGAACAACAAAGCGCGGGGCAGCGCCGCCGGTCGGCCAGCTACTGTGTGGCGCGAGTTGATCGTTAAGACCAGGGTCAGAAACTTATGGACTTGGCTCAGCGCGCCATCAGGAATTGGGTTCGAGCTGTCCGTCCCCGAACAGATGTCAATCGGGATCTGATCCTCGTCCGCTGACCCACCCGCGTAGAACGGGCGCGGCCATCCAAGCAGCGACGCGTACTGTTCTGCTTTCGCTTCGATCTTCTCGACCAGCACGCCGCTCGACACCTGGGTCACCGTCTGACGGCTCGTGTCGCACCACGGGAAATCGGTACCCGCGTTCCCAGGAGAAAAGTCGCTGGAATCCAACGCCGCGAGATCGATCGCCCACGCGTAGCGGTAGAGCGTTGAGGTCAGTCCCCCAGCGAGCCCCCGTCCCAACCCCGGAATCATCGGATGTCCACCGCGTGGTCGATGTGGATTTTCCCGTCCCGGCGCAGCGTCATGTAAAGCATGTCGACGGCGTTCGCCGCTTGCGTCAGGCTGATGCCGATGTTCGAGACGGTCAGGTAATCAGTCCCCAGCGTGAGGGAGTTCCCGCCGCTTGCGTCCTGGGCAATCTGGTACGTCCACGTCCCGCCACTCCCAGACGCCGGCTTGTTGGTCGGGTTGACCAGCGTCGCGTTCGACGAAAGCGTCGAGTAGAAGAAGTTCGACGTGCTCAGGTCAGGGGTCAGGTTGCCGCCAACGACTGCCACCTCGACCCACGTCCCGTGCTGAGATACGGCCCAGGTGTTGTTGAAGTTGCGAAGCATTCGCCCGCCCGCGAGGCGCCACGCCGAAACGCTTGAATCGTAGAAGGAGAGTTCGCCCTGCCCGGCTGGAATGTCGCCGCCGGTCAAGATCCAGATGGCACCCTCCTTGTCCATGTTTGGAGTCGACGTGCGCTCGGATGCGGTACCGACCCCGATCTTGTGCCGACCCGCAAACGCCGACCCGGCCTCGTAGTAGTGTTCGAGCTGGAGCGCAGTCTCGAGCGAGGTGTTGTTCGCGCTGACCGTGACCGTCGCCTCCTGATCTCGCATGACTGAACGGTCAAGCGCACGCTCCAACCCACCGCTCGGGATCCGCTGCGCGTTCGTGATGTCGAGGTTTTGGGTGACGACCGTTTCCCGACGAACGATCACGCGCTCCGTACTCGCAGGCGGTGCCGAGTCGATCGAGAAGTCCACGCGCCCGGTGGCGCCGTTCCCACCAGTCAGCATGTAGTCGCTGCCTTGCGTCTGCAACGTCTCGACCCCAGTCGCGATGACCTCCTTAAACACCTTCAGCTCGGTGTTGTCGAAGAATTGAAAGGGCACGTCGAAGAGGACCGTCGACCCATCGCCGGTATAGGTGGCGCTCGATGTGGTCGTCGTTACGGTCATGCGGTGTCGTCGCTCACGTCGCAGTACCAGTTCGTTCCGTCAAAAACGCACGTCATGTGATCGCCGTTTGCCGGCGACCAGTTGCTCCCCTGGTTCCCCTTGAGGGTTGTGCCCGTGAAGTCGATCGTGGTGTTCCCGTCAGCGATGATCACCCGGATCACCTGGCCGACCTGCCCGTCGTCAAATGCCGTGATCGTCGTCGAGCCCGCGTTCGCCGTTTTGAACAGGTACTTGTTGGCGACCGATGGGGTCGCGTCGGTGGACGTGAACGTCGCTAGCGTCGAGTACCCGGTGAGCTGCTCCTTATCGATCATCGTCGGGACGCCAGCCGCATCGAACGCGAGAACTTTGTTGGCCCGCACTACCGAAGCCGGGAGGACAGCGCCCGCCGCCGGGTCCGTCTTGGGGATCATCAAAGCCCGGTTCGTCGTGTCGCTATCGGTGTCCTGCGCCGCCATCACGCAGCGATCGAGTCCGCGCTCGACGCTTGCCGATGGGAAGCGCTGCGAGGGCGTGAAGTCGTTGGGCTGGGTCCGCGTCGTCTCGCGGATGATGTGAACCTGCTCGGTGTCCGCAGGCGGCGAACCGAACGCCACCGCGCCCGTCGTCCCGTTTCCACCGGACAGGGTGTAGTGCGTCGAGATAGACTGAAGCGTCTCGACCCCCGTCGCGATCACGCGCTTGTAGACTTTGACCTCGGTCGAGTCGAAGAACTCAAAAGTCACCGAGAACGATGTGGTCGATCCGTTCCCCGTGTAGGACACAGAACTATTTGTCGTGGAAACGGTCATCCTTCATATCTGTTCTGCTTCCCGGCAGAGGTTGCTTAAATTGAATCCCACTCAAAGTGGATGTGCTTGTCCTTGTACTCGATGACGTACTGGATACCCGGCGTTTTCGAGCGGGTCTTCACGAAGTACGCAATGTCCTCCCGCTGCTTTTGAGTGAACTCAGTCCCTCGAATGTCGACTGCTACGTCGCCCTCGTGGCCGCTAACCCAGCCCTCGGCTTTTCCGTTTATCCGGTTCAGCTCGCGCTGCTCATTGCGCTTTCGCTCGGCGTCGGTGACCACAAGTTCAGCGTCTTTCGAGTGGTGCCGGATTCGCTCCTTAGCCAGTTGCAGAACTTCGACGGCGCCAGGGTCCAGCCCCTCCCCGCTGACGCCCTCCTTAAACGACCAGCCCATTTCCTTGATCTGGAAGCGTGGCGTGCGGACGGGCTCGGGCGGTACCAACGACACAGGCGGCTTTTCCATCTCCGGCGCTGGAGCACGATTCTCCGGCGGGACGACTGGCGTATACCCCTCACGCCGTGCCTCCTCGTCTCGCAAAAGCTCCAGGCCAAACCGCGCAGCGTCGATCGCGTCGATGTAAAGCTCGTCGATCAGCTGACGCTTTTCTTCTGCCGTGTAGTAATCATCTAGCCAAATCTCGTTCGCTGCGTTGGCGAAGCCCCCGATGTCTTGCCTGATCTGCCTAAGACCCGGTATCACGTCGTCGCCGCGTTGCTCATCGAGCCGATCGAATGCGTCCCACTCGCCCGCAGCCCTTAGCTTTTGCAGCGTTTCTTCGACCTGTAGCGGCGCCTCGGATTTGTCATAGAAGTCCGCGATCGACTGCGCCGACATGGACGGGAACCGCACCGTAAAACCTTTGACCACAGGGATGTCATGCCACCCCTGCGCCGGATCGACTACGCCTGGAATCGCGCCTGCATCCACTAACGCGTCGCTGACGCCGTTCCAGATCGTCATGCCCAGGCCCGCGGTGTATCCTCGTACTCCGTGGTCGAGGTATCCAGGCGAGGCCAAGACGCTGCGATTCAGCGGGCCAATACCCGGCAGATCCATCTCCGACAGCCCGCCCGGCAGGTTCGACAACTGCCGGCCAATCTCTCGCGACAGCGCCGTCGTGTACGGCTGGTACTGGAACTCTGGGAGGATGTTCTCTCGATCGCGAGGAATGATGGGCCGGTCGGTGAACCGCGAACGGTTGTATTTAATCTCGAGCGGCACCGACGCCATCGTGGGAATACCATCAAAAACGAATTGCCCAAGAAGCGTGTCGAGTACGCCTTCAAAAGCGTCAGGGTCTTCTTGTGCAATGAAATCGAGTGACCGCTCGGGGATGGTCCCGAACAGATACCCGTACACAAACGGCTTCGGAATCCGCATCCAGACCTCGTTGCCGAACTCTGCGGTCAGGCCCATCCCGAAATCTCGATTGAGTCCTTCTGGCGTCCCTGCCCCTTCTGGGAGAGGAAAGACCCAGAAGAAATCGCGCTGCCACTTGGGGATTTCGCGGTAGTGGTTGCGACGTTCCTCCGTGCTGTTGGCCCACGCATAGAGCCCCATCGTTGGCAGCGTAATCGAGGCGAACCCTTTAGCAGCCAACCCCTTGGGGTTCTCTCTTGCCGTCTTGAGCAAGAGGTCAGCGCCTTGGATCTGCGCGTTGAAAAACGCTGCGACCTTGTTCATCTCTTTCGCGACAGAGCCAGCTCGCGCGAAGTCCACCGAGACGTTGCGGCTTCGGAACCCTGCTTGCCGAATGCTGGCCCCTTGCTTGCGGGCTCGCCCGTACTCGCCGACTCGCGTCGCCTGCTCCATTACCTGCGATCCCATTCGCAGGACTTCGACGAGGTTGCGCGGGTCGATGTAGTTGCGGACGTTCTCCGACATCTTGAGCGAGCCGTCGAGCTTCCTGATGTCGCTCGCCAGATAGCGCCGATCGAGCGCCACAAGCTCTGCCATCGGGCCGCCGCTACGCATCCACTCGTAGTAGAGTTCCTCTAGCCGCTGGGCACGCTCCTTCCCCGCGACGACCTTGACCCCTGGGCCGACTCTCTTGGAAGTGCTGGCGACCGCGAACGCGCCCCAGATTGTGTCCTGAAACAACCGGAAGCCGCTGTCGCTTTGAAGGTACGCAACGAACGTGTCTCGGATCGGGTTCCGCGCCATGAACTCGGGCGAAAGCGTGGCGCCTGCGCGGAGCAGTTTCGCCGGCCCCTCCATGAACTTGATGAACGCGTTCGTCTCAGTCTTGTCGAGCGAGGCGAGCGCTTCTGCGATCTCTGGGTCGAGCTGCCAGACTTCCTTCTTGCCCTTGTTCATGCGGACGATTTCGCCCGTCTCTCTGATCTGCGAGAAGGCAGGCCGGAAGATGCTCACCTCCTCGTTGAACCCCATCTCAAGGCGGGACGCCTGCTCCTCGGTTAGCTCTAGCTGTTCGCTGAATAGCTCGGCAAATTTCTTTGCTTCGCTTTTGTCCAAGGTGATCGGCTTTACCTTGCGCTTCTTCTTCCTCGCAAGGTCAGTGCGGCCAGTCCTCTCGACCATTTCAAAGAACTGATTAACTCCCCACGCCCGATCCGACGCCCGAATGAGCATGTGAGTGTTGAGAATGATGGACTCAAGAGGGTCGTGAATCTCTCGCTCTGACCCCTTGATGCGGTAGAGCGGCGTAGTCGCCCCTAGAGTCGCTCCTGCTTTTTCGGGGCGTGGGTCCATCAGACGATTGAACGGAACGTAGTTCTTGTTGCCCTCAAGCATTAGCTCGTAGGTTTGCTTTGAAATTACGCCTGCATCTTTTGCGTACTGGAGCACACTGCGCTGAAACTCGAACAGGTCTGCGCGAGACTGTTCGTATTTCGCACCGTATTGCTTAACCACGAGACGTGCCTGGGCCGTATCGACGCCGGTTTCAATGCCGCGCTCAGCCAACTCCAAAGCGCGAGCACTCACCAAGTAGGTGCGGAACAAGTCGAGCTCGCCTGGGTGCCGCTCAAAGATAGACCGAAGTGACGGCCCGGTTTCGGCGAGGCTATTGAAGTCGAATGTGCCTCGCGTGATGAAGTGCTCGGCTTTGGCGCTCGACGCCGACAACATACGCATGAGTTCATACGCGTTCTTTTCAGTCGGGAGTTTGCCTTCGGCGCTTTCGACAGCGAGCTTGATCGGATCCAAGCGGTCGACGAAGAGCCGGTACATCGCGTTGAAACCGGGACGCTCTGGCTTCTCCCTCGCGCCACGTACCACTTTGCTGAGTACGTGGTCTACCGCTGCGTCGACCTCGAGAGCCAATGCCGATGGGTCTACGGGCTCAGCCTCTGGCTCACGCGCCACTTCAAGCAGGCTCTCTTGAAGCGTCCCGACCTTTTCTTTCGCGGCCTCAACCGCCGCCTTCTTCGTGGCGAACTCGGCGTCTTTGCCGATGACGCCCTCCTCTCGCAGCTCCTTCGCAGAGGTCTTCGCGATGCGTGCGGCTTCCTCCCGCGCGGCGCTCAGCTCCGACTCGATTGATACGCGCTGTTCCGCCTGCGGTGAAACCTGCGGCTCGGCGGCGGCGCGGGGGGTGGGAGCGGGGGCGTCAAGCGCCTCTAGTTCGCGCGCTAGTGTTTCGCGAATCTGCGTCTCTTCAGCTCCGCTGAGCGGTCGGCCCTTGCTGTCTTCAGAGCGCGCCGCTCGCTCCTCGAACACTTCGTCTACGCGCGCCAACTCCTCGGGCGTCGGCTCGCGCTTGGGCTGGGGCTCCGCTTCCGCTTCTTTCGGAGTCGAGCGTGCCGCTTCGGCCTCGGCGAGTTCCTCGTAGGCGCGCGGGATCTCCCGGTTGACGGCTGCGAGATCCTCTTTGATGGTCGGGTCCGACTTCGCGTCTTCAACGACTTCGGCAGGGCGACGACCCGTTCGCGCATACGTCGTTTCTAGGCTTTGCTGAAGGTGTTTGCCGGTGGGGTTTACCTGCTCCTTGAGCCTGTAGACGCCACGGATACTCGGAGATACGGCTTTGAGTCCGCCAAGCAAAATCGAGTTGAGGACGAAGTCCTCGGCGCTTGGCACTTCGCCTTCCAGCGCAGCGCCGACCGTCGTGAGCGTTGCGATCTCGGCGGAAAGGGATGCGCCAGTTGGCAACGGGGCCGGGAGTTTCTGGACCGCAGGCAAGCCGCCTACGACCTTTCCCGTGCCTACTGTCGCTACTCCCAAACCGTATGCCTTGGCGGTTTCGATGAGCGCGCCGCTCGCAAATTCCCAAAACTCAGGAAAATCTTCTACTTCGCCTTTTTCGATCTTTTGAATGTAGTAGTGGCGGAGTATGGCAGGCAGCGCAAAGGCAACGCCGGCCCCGTGAAGCGGCGCAAACGGACCTGTTGGCAATCCTCCAGCGGTAGCTGCCATTCCGCCTGCAACCATGACCGGGAAGTCACCAGCAAGCGTCGCCGCGCCCGACACGACCTTGTGGAACATGGAGGCGTTCTCGGGGACCGCCAAATCAGGCATCTCGCCACGCACTGCGAGCCCAGGGACAGAAATCTGAAAGCCAGCGTTCCAGGCGTCGATTACGTTCGTGGCTTCTTGCGGGCCTTCGTCGGGGAGCCAAGTCTGCGTAAAGTCCGCCCCTGCCTGACGGTACTCCTCGCGCGACATCGGCCCGATAACCGGATCGCCCCAATACTCGGAGGCTTCGGCGAGTGAGAAACCAGCCCCGACCATCTTTTGCTTTTGGCGGTCCTTGTACGCAAGGATCTCGTTCCCGCTAAAACCAGCGGTCGCCATCTTGTCGAGTCGCTCAACGCCGGTCGCCACTTAGTTTCCTGTCCTTGAAGACCACTCTTCGCCTGACTCGCCAGGTTGCCTTGCACTATCCCGAGGTGGGTTCCCCCTGCCAGTTTTTACTGCCTGCCTGCCGCGCTCGCGCAAGCGATTGCGATGTGCCCTCCATTCCTCCCGCGTGGGCGGGCCAGGAACCTGACCGACGATATAGTGCGGGCTGTCCGGTGACAGCATTTCAAGAACCGAAACACCCTCTGCCTCTTTCGCCGCCCTCTTCTGTTCAAGCAAGATCATGTAATTTCGCCATCTATCTTCTGCAACCGCAGGCCCAACTCCCATATCGCTAACGCCAGTAATCGACTTGCGAAAAGTCGTTAGGGCCTCGCCCCAGATCCTCGAGGCGCTCTTATCTTTTTGGCTTGCATCCCACTGCGTTTGCAGGGAGCGCGCCTCCTCAATGCCGATTCCTTTACCGACGTAGCTCCAAATTTCGGCAACGGGGTTAGTGATGGGGTTGTCGACAGGCGCCCACACGCGCTTCGTCAAATCCGCGAGCAGTGCATAATTGGCGGGCCGGTCGATCTCGCCTCTAGCTTTTCGTTGGACGAGGTCGACTGCGGTTTTAATTTGCCCACCCGACAAGAGTGGGTTTGAGGTGATGTCGTCGATAGTTGGGAGCTGCCCCCCGCTATAAATTTGCTCGATGACGCTGCGGTACGCCTCTAAACGCTTTGCAGTACGTAACTGCGACGCGGTTAGGCCCCGCTCAGTTGATTTCGCCTCCGCGCTAGCGATCAAACTCTCGCGCGTTTCCCCGTCCAATACTTTGAGAATTGGGTTTTCGGGATCTTCAAGCTGGCGGATCGCTTCGTCAGGATCTTCGTTGACGATCCTTCTGCCATAAGCCTTCGCCCCGCTCGACCCAAACGCACTCAACTGCCCTACGAACTCTGCCTCGCTGATGTCTCCGGTGCGCCGTGCGAGTTCCAGCCGGCGCCTCACGTCCTGCTTTACTGCGGCCCGGCCCTCGTCGCCCTGAGCCAAGCCAAAGCGAGCGGCGTCCTGCTTGATACCTTCCTCAAGATGCGCGACGGTCGCAGCCTGCGACAAACCGGCAGCTCGCACGCGCATCCCACTAGACTGTCGAGCTGCCTGTTTCCCTGCGAACTCTCGCACCGCATCGGCAACGTCAAGGTCTTCGATCCCGTCGACAATTCTATCTAGCCGCAATTGCACAAAAGCGTCGTGCTCGCCGGGAAAAACCTTGTAATCGTTCCGGTCGCCAAACTCGGAGAGTGCCTCTGCAAGCGCTGCGCTGACTTCGCTTTCCGCCTCGTAGACGCTCTGCCGCTGCTCGCGCTTGATCTCCCGGTCGCGCTGCTCAAGGCTAAACGCGGTCACCTGATCCATCGTGGCAGAAAGGCGATCGGCGGCTCGCGTGGGCTGCGACAGCGCCGTGCGGTAGGCAGGCGTCCTCGGAAGAGTGTCACGCTCGACGGTGGGGATCCTGGGCATTTACGCGTACCCCGAGTAGTCGCTGGCCTCAATGTTTTTCGCAGGCGCTTTGCGTTCACGCCGATAGAAACCATCGCGAACAGTTGTAACAACGGCACGCTTCCGTCCCTTTGAACTGGTGTCGCGTGTTTTCGGATTCAACCCAAACAGCCTTTTCGTCGTCCTCGGGTTTTGCCCCAGCTTGTCGAGTTGAGTGCCCAGAATCGTGCCCGCTGCATTCTGGAACCCGGCCATCAGGCTTTCGGTGGCTTCGCCTTTGACGACTGCGGCCTGCGCGTCGTAGTCGAACTTCGCCATCAGCGCGGCGATCTCACCCTCCAGCGCCGTGTCTCCCTGCACGTCCATCGCCGACCCGCTGGTGGGGTCGATCCCGCTCGCAGCGGCAGCGGCTTGCTGGGCTCCGAGAATCCGGCGCGTCCGCACGCGCTCCTCATCGGCAGAGATGACGCCGAGTTTTCGCAGCATCGAGGCGTTGCTCTTGCCTTGAGAAAAGCTGGCGATGCCGCCCCCGATCTGGCTGAACGCGCTGATCCCGCTGCCAATGTCAGCAAGATCAAGGTCCCCTAGCATCGAACTCATCCCGGTCATTGCACCGTCCATTAGCAACTCCTGGCGTAGAGGTCGTAGTCGCCGACCCCGTCGATTCCGTAGTTCCGCATGGTCCCCTCGCGCTCGAAGCCCAAGTGCTCGACCCAGCGGACGCCAGCAGCGAAGTCTGATTTGACGACAGCCTCGACGCGCGCCAGAACCATCGCCTCCTGGGCCTCGGAAAGCTGGGAACGAACAGCGGCGTGGAGCGTCTTCGGGTGGCGCAGCGCCAACTCCGAAAGATCGCTCCAAGCTCGGGCGACTCGCGGCCACATCGGCCAGACCCCAAAACACGCAGCGACGACGCCGTCGATCTCGAGGGTCCTGGCGAACTCCTCCAGAACCAGAGCCACGCCGGGCGACTCATCGAGGTTCTGGAGCGTGACCCGCCTGCTCTCTGGAGCAGAGATCGAGTCGATCGCTCGGAGGTGCTCTGGCGTGCAGGGCAAAACGGTCATCGGCTGCGGTTCCCCCTGCGGCCCTTCTGCATCGGCGTGCTCACCGCGAGCAGCGTGAAGGGCAGCGGCTGCGACTGCCGCACCGCGAATCGGTTGCTCGTCTCCCAGGGAGCGTCGAGCGCGACCTCGATGTCGTCGCTGAAGAGCGGCGGCACCGTGTCGAAGAGGTGATCGTGCGGCAGCAGCAAATCTGACAGGTCCGTCATGTGATCGAGGTCGTGCCCAAACTCCCCCCCCAGAGACGAGTCGAGCCTCAACACGAGGTGCTCGATTCGCCCCAGGGTCATCTCAGATGTACCTTCCTGGGAAGGTAACGCCTGCCGAAGACTAAGGAAACTGCTGGGGTAGCGCAGCCCCACATGAACCTTTGCCGCCGCCTCGTCAAGCGTCAGCACTCCGCTTCCAGAGATCCGCGCCTCTTGGACGACCTTGCCATCGGCGAGCACGTCAACCAGTTCGTTCGTGAGGTGAGTTAGCCCCGTTATGGTGGTCGCCGCGGTTGAGTTGTACGTGACCCCGCTGTCGACGAAGAACCCGTCCTCGGCGGCGTCAGTGGGCTCGAACACGTCCTCCATGACCTCGACGGTGGTCTTGGTGGCCCCATTGATCGTGCGCTGCACGATGACCCAGAGTTGATCGTGGTCAATGTTGGCGCGGCCCACTGTATTCGGGTCGCCGCTGGGCGCCGGGATCACTGCCGCCGAGAGCACCTTCGCGTAAGTCGCCGTCCCGAAGTTGATCGTCCCTGAGCCCACGGTTGTCAGGTTCACCCGCGAGCGGTCGTCGTTGGCGTCCTTCTGGCTTGTGAACACGGCCAGCGTGTTGTCGTCGACCGAACGCACCCAGTAGTCGCGGTGCTCCTCGAGAGGCGCCGGCATGGTCCCGCTCGTCTTGAAACGGACCTTCGACCCTGTCGCGATCCCGTGCGCCGTATCGGTGATCGTATCTGCGGTGATGTTCACATCGCTCGTCGTGAATGACCGCCCGTAGGCGGCGACGTAGACGCCCCCTGCGACAACCCGGCTCCAGCCCGCGATCTCTTGGTCTGCGATTAACGTAAGCGCCGCCAGTTGGCCGTCCGACCGAACCGCGTAAACGGTGCTCCAAGGGTCCGCGGCGTAGGCGAGCTGGATGACGCCGGGCCTCATTACATGCTCGGCGACAATCGTCAGGTCGTTCCCCACGTAGCTGTCGGAGTCGATGCTGTACCCCGCGGTGTACAGTTTCAGTCCTGTGTTTGAGCAAAAGACCGGCCTGTTGTCGACTACCACGGGCTGGATGCTGCTTGCGCCACGCGTCCCACCCGGCTGCGCTTCAGTGTTGGTCGGCGAAAAACCACTTGAGTCTGATGCTGGCTGAAGGTTCCAGACGCGTTTCGATGTACCTGCCAGCAGCGTCCGAGACGGAGACAGCCAGCGAAGCGCGTTGATCTCGTTTGATGCGATCCTCGCCGTGATCGCGTTGCTGTCCGTCACCGTCGAATCCAAATCCGTTGGCTCTGTGGTCAGACTGCCAGAGGGACTGAACGTCTCAAAGTCGGCAGACTTTGACGCGTAAACCGTCTGCGGCGCTCCCGCGTTTCCCGCAAACCAAAGACGCTGCTCGTGAAACGAGACGGTGCGCGGGTACCCCACTTCCGCATCCGACGAGAACGCGCCCAACCGCCAGGACGCTTTCGCGGACGTGGCTGCAAAATCCGCTTTCACGTTTGCGGTGCAAGTGATGCTCGGAGCTGACGCACCCTGAAGGAAGTGGTTGCCACTGCCCGCGCTTGTCATTGTTACCACGGCGCCGCCGCGCGTAGTCGAAAGCGCAATCGAGTTCGCGCTGACGTAGACGACGTAGTAGTCCGTCGACCCCGACAGACCTCCAGGCAGAGAGCCGTCAGTTGTTGCCTGCAACGGACCTTCCCCGCCACTGTACCCGTGCGCGACGATGTCGATAACCGAAGTCGTTACCGCTCCAGCAGGCGAGCCCGAACCGGCAGACGCTGGGTCAATCCGGTTCGAGTCTGCAATCGCGTCCCCTTTCGTGGGGAAAAACGCCAGTACATTCGTGGAGACATTTCGAGCGTAGTAGGTCGTGGAAGTGTTGAACCCAGACGGGAGCGTCCCTGCCTGCGTAAAGCGGACTGCCTCCCCGGTGTCGATGCCATGAGCGGAACCAAAATCGATCTGTCCACTGCCGCCCGTCGTCACTCCTGAGCTGTTGAAGTTGTTGCTTTCGATGTCCGCGGCGCCGAATTGCCTGGGGTTTACCGACACGATTTTTGCGTAGCCCCAGTGGGTATCGGGACTACCACCACCGCTCGTATTCAAAATTCGGACGTGTCTTCCTACGTCGCTCCCCTTAAAAATCGCTTTTGTCGCCGTGATCGTGATCGAATCCCCAGTCACGGCGTTGACCGCGAGCGTTGTGTCTGTCGTGTTCTCATCGAGGTACGGGCCGTCTTGGAGATCGACCTCCTCAAGAAAAAACCCCTGCGCTGAAACACGGACCAGTTGCCGGGGCGCGTGGCTTCCGTGGACGATGTAAAGCACGTCTCCGCTTTGAGCGAAATGCAAGTCAGGGATGTCGGCCGTTTCGTAAGGCGTCGCAAGCGTCACGGCGATCGGCGTCGTCGGCGTTAGCGTGTGCAACCCAGAGCCCGGCGCAGTCAGATCGCGATGTGCCCCTCCCGCGCTAAGCGACAGCCGGAACTTGTCTCGCTTGTAGCTTTCTGTCGGAGCGATCGTGTGAGTGCCCGCGCCGACATTGGTAAAGTTGACTTTCCCGCCACCCGGAGCCGTCGAGAGCCCAAAGGTTGTCGTGCTCACATAGACGACGTAGTACTCAGTCTCGTAGTTCAACCCCCCTGGGAGGGTCTGCGTAGACGACACCGTAAACGGCCCCATCTGGTCGCTCAGCTTATGACCAGCGGAAACTGTGAACTCGTTGGTCGAACCCGCAGTTGTGTTTGCGGCAGTAACGCTATTGGTCGGAGGCAGTGAGACAAAGTAGTTCGTATCGACGGCAAGTCCGGTGGGGACTGCCCCGCTCGTCGTAATTCGGACAGGCCCCTCTTGGTCGTTGTAGCCGTGGCCGACGACCGACAACTCATCGGATACGGTGCTCACCTCATCTGCCGCTCGAATCCCAGTTAGCGTCTGCTGGACAAGGAGCCCCTCGTTACGAAAGAAACGGATCTTTTGATTCGAGAACTCCAAGACGTATGCTTGGCCGTCCGAAAACACAAACTCCTCTACCCGCGTGGCGCCGGTCGCAGCGTCCGCCACGTACCGGAACCCAGAGCGCCGCTCTAACGCGCCTTCTGGCATGATGTGCCAGTTCTCGATTGTCTCAGAGCCTGCCCGGTACTTCTCAATGTCCGTTCGCCCCAACATCCGAGGGCTGAACTCGCCGCCGTTGAAACTGTTCTGGATCGGCTTTGCTCGTGCCATCTAGCGCTCCTTTTCTCCACGCCACAGTTGCCACGCGGTTAGGTTTGGGTCGCGCGGAGACTCGTCCTGCCCGTTGGTGACGCGGGCCTCCTTGAGCAAGACTGCAAACCGCTGGGCTGCAATTTCGAGCTTGTTCGAGTCGCCTGTGATCGCCTCGGCCAACTCCAGCGCCAACGCTGCCGAGAACAGGTGCCGGAAAGAAGAATCCATCTTTATTGGGTCTTCGATCCTTGCGACGTAGGTCACAGAAAGCGGCGCCTCTACGTTCGTCACAATCGCGTTGCTCTCGACGCGCCACCCGAATCCCCACCGATCATCGACCTCGAGGACTCGCAGGCAGTCGAAAGGAAGCGGGAAGCTGTTCGTGTAGCCCCACGCCGGGGATACTGGAGACGCGGCGAGCTGGGCTCTCTTGGTCGCGAACAACCACGTCATCGATCGCAGCAACGCATCGCGCACGTCGTCGAATCGGGTCTGTATCAGGTTGGCCGACTTCGTGTTCTCGTCGAGGTCATTGATCCTTCGCTCGCCCAGGATTACCAGCGCGCCGTTCGCGATCGATGTCTCTGACGGGGTCCGCGGGTCGGGCTCGGAATCCGTCAAAAGAGCGAGGTTCGAGACGACGCTCGGCTTCGACGTGATCGAGATCGTTTCCGGCAGGGACCAGTGGGCTGTCAGCACCATCCCGTACAGCGACCCGGTCGTCGCCGAACTGTGCTTGACGCTGCGGAAATAACGCTCTCGGTCGTTGGTCGTACCGTTGAAGTCTTGCAGGCGAATCCCGATCCACTGGCCGGTCGACGTGCGCGCATCTAGCGCCGCCTGCAAATTCGCCGTGAAGTTGGTCAGGGTTGTGCCCGGCGCATAATGCGCGTGACCAAACGAGTAGGTAGTGCCGCTTGAGAAATTGGGGCATGTGATCTGGTCCGTTGTCCCAGACTTCGCTGCGGTTCTGATGCGGCTTCCGGTTAGCCACTGGGCGTCGCCGCCAAACCCCTGGAGCACGCGCGCTGGATCGGGAGACTGGCGCGCGTGGATGGTCGCGTTGCGGGCCGATCCCCCAGATGCGGTGGACAGGATCCCTACCTTGATCGAACTCGACCCTGAGCCCCCAGAAAACACCAACTCTGAGATGTAAGTACCGCCTGAGTCTGGCGTCCAGGCGCTCCCCCCTGTCGCTGCCGGGACCGTATAAAACGCCGCCAAGGCCGACGTTCCAATAAGGTCAGCAGAACGAGTCTGGCCGGCGTCGACTAGGTCGCCCTTGGTGTAACTGCCCGCCGACCCACTCGCCTCGTACACTTTCGTGGTCACAGTCGTCGAACTCATTGAACCCACGCGCTGGAGATACCAGTAGTGCGCGAAGAGTGATTTGCTCGAAACATCAGCAACCCAAGACTGAGAAACGCTTCCAATTCCGTGCTCAATGTTGAGCTTCATTTCGATTGATTTGTCCGACCCAGTGAGGCGCCCGTCATTCCACAGGGACTGGATCGGAAAAGTGTTGTGATCAGGCAAATAGATAAACTGGGCGTCGTGAAAGCTATCGGTCGTTTGGTTCAGTTTCGCATTGAGCGCAAGCACGTCGATGTCGACGGTAAAAGCCCCAGAGTCGGTTGCCGTCGCGACAACCTCAAATTTCGCCCTTGAGAGCTTGGCTCCCAGCGGAATGCCGCTCGTGTTGTAGTGCTGGACGCAACCGCGGTTGATCGGCGTTTTGTCTCCGTCCCGGCCGAAACGACTCTGCGTTTCATCCCAGTCGATCAGCAAATTACTGACGTAGACGGCGTCGCCGCCTTCGGTGTAAGCGTTGGCCGACCGGGCGGGTTCTAGCTGGACTTCAGGCATGGCTAGCTGCCCGGCGCGGTGTGCCCACGCTCCCTGTCAGGATCAGGGTCAGTCGATTTCCAGTCCGCGAGCCAGCGGACGGGCGCAGTCGCGCCATCGTTCCAGACGACCTCGCGCTTGCAGTACCGCTCGAACATCGGCACCACGCCCACCCACTCGTGCTGCGGCGGGTCGTTGTCCGCCACCGAAGGGAAGCGCCAATGGTCGACGACCAGCGCGCCGCCGTCGTGCATCGGCATCGGGTTGGCGTCCATCCATTCCATGATCCCAAACATTCGGCGCCAGAAGACCGCGGCGACTGCCTCTGCGGCAGAGATCTCGTCGGCGTTGATGATGTCGCCGCTAGGGCCAAGTGCCGGCTCAGGGATCCGCGCGGCGATGTCCCCAAACATCGGCCCCGGCAGAGCGCTGACAGTGTCCTCGTCTCCCCCAACAGCACGCGCGCGATAAAGCACCCAGGTGCCGTAAAATTGACCGTCTCGAAACACCGCGAACGGGATGTTGCTCTCACTGTCGGAGCAGTGGACCCACCTCTCAGAACGCCAGGACTGTGTGGCGACCTCGCTTAGATCGCGCCAGCGCTCTCGCGCTTGCTCATCCAGGCCCGCGTCGTCTTCCGTGTGGCGGAACTCAAGGTCGTCGATCGTGAAGGGGACAATGTGCGACATCAGCTCACCGTGAGCTGGGCAATCGCCGTCACGTTGAACGTCACGTAGATGCTCGTTGTGGCGAGGTTCACGTCGGAGCCAGCGCCAATGTCGACAAACGCCGCTGCCTGTTTCGAGCCCGCGGTATCGTTGTACAGGATTCCCCAGCGAATGTTGCTCGGCCCGCCGCCCGTTGCCGTCCACGTCGCGTGCGGCCCAGAGCCAACTGTCCAGCTTGCCGTTGCCCCCGCAAGCGCGACGGACATCGTCGAGCTGACCGTGGCGCCACCCGCAGCGTAACCGCTGCCCGACACCTCGTTGCCGCTGTAGGTGCTGTATCGAGGCGTCGCCTGAGTCACGACTGGCACGAGCGTGTTGCTCACGAGCGCCAGCTTGTACGTGTCGTCTGCGAGGTCGATTTCTTTCTCAGCGAGTTGCCGCGCGAAATCGTTGAAGAGCGTCAGGTCGCCGAGAGCCATGCGGTGACCTCACTCACAGAGGAGTTCCGACGCCAGACGGGACGCCACGCTGCGGTCCTGACTCTTCGCGGGCATCGAGCCACTCGGAGCTTTCAATCGCGCGGGGAGAAGGCTCCTGGCCGTCTGTGTTTCGAGCCTCTCGAATCTTCCCAAAGACGATCGCCTGCATGTCGCGGACCTTGCCGTCGTCGCCCGTGATCGCCTCGGCGACCTCGGCGGCGAGCTCGGCGGCGAGGGCCTGCCGGAACAGCACGTCCATGTCGTTCGTGTCGGTGACTTGCTTCGTGTAGGCGATCTGGAGAGGGCTCTCGAGATCGGTGACGATGTTCCGCCCCTCGACCCGGTAGGGCCAATGGTTTGGGTTTTCGACCTCTAGCAGTCGCAGCAGATCAGACGGCAGCGTGTAGGAGTTGTCGAACCCCCAGGTCGGATCTGCCGTGTCTTGCGCGATCTTCACGCGGGTCGTGGCAAAGTTCCACGGGTGCCGGCGAAGCAGCGCATCGCGAACCTCGTCGAATCGCTCCTTCAGCACGTTGGCTGTCTTGGAGTTTTCGTCGAGGTCGTTGATGCGCCGCTCGCCCAGCAGCGTGAGTGCGGCGTTTGCGATGGTTGTCTCAGACGCCATCACTCTCCCTGTGGATGGGCCGGGGGGGAAGAGGCATCCCCCCGGCCCGTTCGAGCCCTTCCTTGCCGGGAAGCATTAAGGAAGGTCTGCGACTAGTTGCCGTCCGACGTGTAGTACAGCTCAAGCACGACCTCGCCGCCTGCCGTCACGGAGCTTTCGGTTCCCATCGTCATCGACACCCAGTATTCGACGAGAGGATCCTCAGTGTCGGACCCAGCGCCCAGCGCGAGGACTTCCCAGAAGGGTTTCCCCACCGACTCCTTGGTCATCTGGGCAGTTGCGGATGCGAGCGTGTCGACCCTAGCGATGGCAACAGTGAGATCGTCAAGCCCGGTCGCGGCGTCTTCCTGAGCGCCGAGAATGTCAATATCGAGCACCCCGCCGTCCGCGTCGTACAGACCGATGTCTGCGGGCTGCGCCGACCCGGTAAAACTCAGCGTCGACAGGTACAGGAAGTGCGGGCGATCTCCAGACTTCACCTTGAAGAAGTGACCGATTTCGCCAGTCGTGATAGACGCCGGGAACGTAATGCTGGCGCGCTTGTAGCGCAGCGTGCCGTGGTTGACGCCGCTCGCCACCTTGATCGACGGGCTGTCAATCGACGTTCCGCTCGTGGTCGCCGTAAATTGGTCGCTGTAATAGGGACCGGCCATGATTTACCTCAGTATGCTTTCGGGCCGCACTCGCTACGGACGACCATCGCCCGCAACTCTGTCGCACCCTCCGCAAGAAGGGGGCGCCGCCAGTCAGGCCAGCGGCGCCCCCGGATTCAGGGCTACTCGGTCACGAGGATCCGAACGACACCCTTCTCGTCCATGCGCGTCGCGCCGCAGTCCTGCTCGTAGCGGACCTGCAACGAGTGCCGCTTCTGGGGCAAGCGGTCGATGAAGGCGCGGGGCTCCTCGCCGATCGCGAGCTGCATCGACTTCTTGACCCAAGCGAACACGTCGCGGACACCGCCGCTCGTCTTCGCCGCCCGCTGCGACTTGATGAAATTAAAGCCAAGGAAAGTTGATAGGCTCCCGTTTACAAGTGCCTTCACGCTCGCATAATCGGCGCTTGTCACTTCGGTCTGGAGGAGCAAATCCTCCCGACACGACGCCGACATCACGATCGACCACTTGTTCTCGCCGTCGTCTTCCTCGTTCTCCGCGGCCTCCAAAAGCCTGCGCGCCTTGATGAGGTCGTTAACCTCAAGTGCGTTACTGCCGCCAGTTGCCGTATAAGAAAAGTCGGAGTCCATCGCCGCCGTGCCTGAGCCGTCAACGCCCGTGCTGGCCGTCGCGTCGAACGCCGCGAGAATCACGTCGTCCGTCTGACGGTTCGCCGCCGCAGCCATCGCCCGCGAGTACGGGTTGACCGGGTCGTTGAGCAAACGGCGCTGGTCAGCGCGGTCCACAAGGTCGGCGACCTCGTAGGTCGTCAACGTGACCATGCGTCGCTTGTGAGGCGTGTCGGTGTACTCGGTGTCACCGTGTCTGTTGGTGACCTCGTTCATTGCCGTAGCGTCAACCTGATCGTAGAACGAGCGATCGCCCTGGACGCCGGAGTCGACCATGACCGCGTCCTGAAGACGCGAAGTAACCTGCTGCTGGAGCATCCGAACGCCAGCGCTGTACTGCTTGACAAAGGCGGTAGTGATTTGTCCTGACACGAAGGTGTCTCCTCTCGAATTAGTTAAAATTCTCGAGGGACTCCCCACGCGTCGCGTGGACCCGCTCTCGCACTAACGTGGCGTACCCGGCCCTGCTTTCGGGCGTGCGCCTGGACCGCTCGCGGCTACCCAGGTGGGACCAAAGTACATTTACCTTCCCAGGAAGGCAACCCCACCTGTCAGAACGGAATGTCTGCCGCCTCAATCGACGGGCCTGGAGGTGGCGCCGCAGCCTTCAGGCGCTCGACCTCCCACACGTTCAGGCTGTTGAAATAGCGCGTATCGCCCTGCGGGCTCTGCCACTCCCGGCCTTGGAGCTGGAAATCCACGTTGACCTCGTCGCCCTGGTTCATCCCGTCGATCATCTCGCAGCGGTCCCCGGTGAGCTGGAACTTGCAGAACTGCGGATACTTGGAGTCGCCTCCAAGTTCGACGACGAACTCCCGCACCCGAAAGCGCTCGGTTTTCTGCTCAGTCGCAAAAATTGCGTGGATTACCCCACGAGTCACGAATCCCACCTAGCCCTCCTCCGGGTACGCCGCGCGGTAGAGCGCGTCGAGCTTTCGCTTCACCGCGCCGTGCTCGGGGTGGCCGCGGTCGGTGTACGCTTGCTGGATCTCGCGGGACGCTTCCATCTCGGCGATCTGCATCTGCGCCGACTCCGGGGTCTGCGCGAACCCGCTGGTCGCGCTCGCCCCAGCAAACCCGTCCTCCTGCATCCGGCTCCCCAGGTTGTGGAACGCCTTGATGAAGACCGGATGGTCGCCCAGCATCTTGCCGTCCACGACCAGCGAGGCGATCTGCTCGAACGACTCGCCGAAGGTCGCCTTGAACGCGCGAGTGGCGAGTTGGCTGTTGCCGTCGAACTCAGCGCCCCACTCTTCCCGCAGCGCCTGTTCCGACTGTTGCCCCGCCGAAACCATCTGTTCCTGCATGGACTCAAACGACTGCGTCTGCGCGTCGAGGTACCCGCGCATGACATCGTTGGCCTGCTTGCTGCTTAGCCCCGCCTTGTGGAACTCCTCAAGCATCTTGCCCTGAAGGCCGTCGTCCCACGGCACGCCCTCGGGCGGCGCGAAGTCGCCCAGGTCATAGCCACCAGCCTCTTCGGGCCGACCCAGCGAGTTGTAGAAGCGGTCCCAGTCCTCGGGCGGACTCTTCTCGGTCGGCTTCGTCACCTTCTCGCCACCGACCAGACGCTGAAGGTTGATGTGCTCCTTGACGAGCCCCTCGAACCCGGACTCGTCGAAAGTGTCGAGCAGCGTGTGCTCACGCATCTCGTCGGGGAGCGTGCCGCGCAGCCCCTTCCAGTCGTACCCCGTCGCTTGCGGCGCCTCGGCCAGCGCAGGCGTCTCTTGC
>PVBE011982365.1_pt1 | contig 30708 bp, 25 predicted proteins | sample 1631181 | NCBI WGS metagenome assembly PVBE01 (sample SAMN08397723, study PRJNA350692) | Marine metagenome, whole genome shotgun sequencing project. | isolation source: water | place: Pacific Ocean | collected 2012-04
AGGTTGGCGTGCTTGAGTACCGAAGCCTATCGTTTGACCAAGTGCTTAGGCGAACGAAATCTTCCGCTAGTAACGCTTAATCTGCGCCGCCGAGCTTCTCAATCATAACGATCAACGGCAGGAACATCGCAATGACGATACTGCCCACGATAACTGCCAGAATGACAATCATGATAGGCTCAATCAGCGAAGTGAGAGACTCGACAGCTCTATCCACCTCTTCATCGTAAGTATCTGCGATCTTTTCCAGCATCTGGGGCATGTCACCCGTTTTTTCACCGACGTCCACCATGCTGATGACCATCGGAGGGAAAACGTGTGAGGCCTCAAGAGGCGCGACGATGGTTTCACCCTCCTTGACGCTGTCATGGACATTCTGTACAGCACGAGCCACCACAACATTTCCAGAGGTATCCTTGACAATGTTGAGTGCCTGCAAGATCGGTACACCGGAGTTGATGAGGGTACCAAGGGTACGGGAAAACCGGGCAATAGCTACCTTCTCCACCACGGGCCCGATCACAGGGAAGACGAGGCTCATCTTGTCCAGAATGTAGCGACCGAAGTTCGTACGGCCAATCATGGAGAACGTGAAGAAGCAGGCGAAAACGCCGGACATTGTGCCCATCACATTCATGCGCACCACATCGCTAATGCTGAGGACGAGTTCGGTGAAATCGGGGAGGCCTTCCTCGCCGATCATGTCTGCAAACACGTCCTTGAACTTGGGAATGACGAACACCAGCAAGATACCCATGATGATCACCGCCACCACGAGCACAGCGATCGGGTAAAACATGGCGGCCGTGACCTTGCCCTTGATTTTCATGGCCTTCTCCATGAACTGGGCCAATCGGTCCAGCACCACTTCAAGCACACCACCAAGTTCGCCTGCCTTGACCATGCTGACAAAAAGCTTGTTGAACACCTTGGGATGCTGGGCCAAGCCCTCGGAGAATGTGCCGCCCCCTTCGATCACCTCAGCCAACTCACCCAGCACCCGCCGCAGAGTAGCGTCCTTTTCCTGCTTCTCAAGCACCCTGAGACCGGAAAGCAGTGGTAATCCGGCGGATGTCAACTGAGCCAATTGACGGGTGAAGATGGTAAGGATTTTCTCCTTAACCTTGCCACCCAAACCGGGGATGGAGATCTGCATATCCCCGAGACCTTTTTTGGCTCCCTTTTTGCCCTTGACACGACTCTTGGCTTTGCTTTTTTTAGGAGCGGCCTTGACTTGGTCCACCTTGGTGGGGGCCAGGCCCATTTCCTGTAACCGGGCCAGTGCTTCGGCCTGACTGGCGGCGGGCAGTTCTCCCTTCTCGGTCTTGCCGCTTTGGGTGTTAACAGCTTCGTATTGGAAATTGGCCATGAATGCGTCCTGCTATCTTAAGATGTGTAACGGAGCACCTCTTCCACGGTCGTATCACCATCGAAGATCCCGCGCAAGCCATCTTGTCTGAGGGTCGTCATGCCCAGTTCGATGGCTTTTTGTCGAATGACGATGGTGGGGGCGCTTTCGTTTATCAACTCGCGGATCGGGTCGGCAATCACCAAAAACTCAAAAATACCGCGTCGACCGGAATATCCGGTGTCATGACACGAGGAACAACCCCGACCATAATGAAACTGGGTGTCGCTTAAATCGCTTTGCTTCAATCCCAATCCCTCCAACTGGTTGTCGGTTGGCTCGAACGGGCTGTTGCATTTTTTGCAGATGGTCCGGATGAGCCGCTGGGCAAGCACACACAAGAGGGACGAGGATATGAGGAATGGCTCAACACCCATGTCCAACAAACGGGTAACCGCACCTGCGGCATCGTTGGTGTGAAGGGTGCTGAGCACCAAGTGACCTGTCAGCGATGCCTGAATGGAAATCTGCGCGGTCTCGAGATCTCGCATCTCTCCGACCATGATAATGTCAGGATCCTGCCGCAAGAAAGCGCGCAAGCCGGCGGCGAAAGTCATCCCGACGGCTTCCCTCACCGGAACCTGCATGATGCCGTCAATGTCAAACTCGACCGGATCCTCCACTGACAAAATCTTGTCGCCAACAGAGTTCACCTCGTGAAGGGCTGAGTAGAGCGTGGTGGTTTTGCCAGAGCCCGTTGGGCCGGTCACAATAAAAATCCCGTTGGGGGTTTTTGCGATTTCCTTGATCCCACCCAACATTTCATCAGGAAAACCGAGGGCATCCAAGTCCAGCGTGATGGCTTCTCTATCCAGTACACGCAACACGACGGATTCGCCAAACTGTGTCGGCAGGCAGGATACACGCAGATCGATCTTTCGGCCGTCAGGCATGATCCGCGGAATGCGCCCATCCTGTGGTCGGCGGCGTTCGTCCGGCTTGAGATCTGCCATGACCTTGATGCGACTGACCACATTGGAAGCCAAGCTCTTTGGCGGACTTGTCAACTCATAGAGGGCCCCATCCACACGGGCTCGAATTTTGAAATCGTTCTCAAACGGCTCGAAGTGAATATCGCTGGCGCGATCACCAATAGCTGTAACCAGGACAGCGTCCACAAAGGCAGCGATATCTCTATCATCCCCGGAGACATCGATCTGCTCGATGTCCTCTTCCTCCACCTTGTCGTCGGTGGAGTCAGCTCCCATCTCCTTGAGAATTTCCTCAAGCGCAGCACCTCCGACCACGGCATCCGCCTCATCCTCGCCATAGTGCTCCTTGACTGCGGCCTCGACCTGAGCCGGATCAGCCACAACCACCTGAACATCCAATCCGGTTGTGAAGCCGATCTCATCAATCGCCGCAGGGTCAAGCGGGTCCACGAAGGCCACCTGAATCGTTGGATCAAAATGGGACACCGGTACGCACCGGTGCTGCTTCGCCAAGTTGGACGGCAAAAGCTTGATCAATTCCGGCGTGATCAGGGCATCGTTGAGATCCATCGACTCAACACCAAGATGATCACACATTACCTGAATAATCCTGTCGGCATCCAGATAGCCCAAGTCCACCAAGGCCTGAAATCCCGTCACGCCCTTGGCCTCCACCTCGCCGGCGGCCTCCTCAATCTGGAACTCGTCCAGAAGGTTCTGGTCTGCAATCAATGACAGTAGCGGTATGGATGTATAGTCAGCCATTAGCCCTCTTCTTCCTCTTCCTCAGCCGCCATGCCAGCCTGCACGGAGCGAAGTTTCTCCATAATGGTTCCCGGATCCTGCGCCTTGGTGATCACCTCGTCCTCTGAGATCAGGCCGGCTTGGTATTTTTCCAACAGGAACGTGTCCAGATTTACCATGCCGTACTTGGCTCCAGTTTGGATATCAGAGTTGATCCGATAAGTCTTGTTATCGCGAATCAGCGCTGAAATGGACGGGGTTAAGTTCATGATCTCGAACACCGCCACCCGGCCCGGCTTGTCAGCACGCGGACAGAGCAACTGGGAAATCACGGAGACCAACACAGTGGAAAGCTGGATACGGATGGTGTTCTGCTGGTTGGTCGGAAATGCGTTAACAATACGATCGATCGTCTTGGCGGCTCCTGTCGTGTGCAGAGTGCCAAACACCAAGTGACCGGTCTCTGCGGCAGTGATTGCCGACTCGATCGTTTCCAAATCCCGCATCTCACCCACTAGAATGATATCCGGATCCTGCCGCAGGACACGCCGCAGTGCCTCGCCGAAACTGGGCACGTCCACATGCACCTCACGCTGTGTGATAATGGCGGCCTTGTGGTTATGATAAAACTCAATGGGATCCTCAACGGTGACAATGTGGGCGTCGTCACGCTCCATGTTGATGATGTCAATCATCGAGGCCAGCGTGGTACTCTTGCCGGAACCGGTTGGACCGGTCACCAAACACATGCCACGCGGCTTGTACAGCAGTTCCTTGACCGACGGCGGCAAGCCGATCTGCTCGAAGGTCAGCAGGGTTGTCGGGATTTGCCGCAGCACAGAGGCAAACCGGCCCTTCTCCTTGAAAATCGCTACCCGGAACCGGGCTAACTCTCCGAATGCGAAGGCAAAATCCGCTCCGCCACGCTCGCGCACTTCCTGGACATTCTCGTCGGAAGTGATGGAACGCATCAACTCCTCTGACATCTCTTCAGTGACGGCTGGGCCATCTACTTTCTGCAATATTCCATGAAGGCGGATGGACGGCGGTACACCCACCCGAATGTGAAGATCGGATGCCCCCTCTTGGACGACGAGGTGCAGCAGGTCTGACATTGAATATGACATATCTGGTTCCAGTAAAAACTAATTCTCGTCACCCACAGTGACACGCAACACCTCGTTGGGGGTGGTCATCCCGGCGACCGCCTTGCGGGCGCCATCCTCGCGCAACGTACGCATGCCCACTTCGCGAGCCCGTGCACGCAACTCAGTGGTCGTCACCTTGTTCACAATCATCTTTCGGCTTTCATCATCCACGACGAATACCTCAAACAAGCCAAACCTGCCCTTGTGTCCGGTGCCGTTGCACTTGTCGCAACCTTTCCCGGCCTTGAAATTGGGATCCTTTATGTTTTCCGGATCAAGGCCAAGCGCCAGTAGGTCCGACTGATCCGGGGTGGCCGGCATTTCGCATTTTGGACAAACCTTTCGAACCAAGCGCTGCGCCATGAGACACCGGGTGGCCGAGGCAATCAGAAATGGCTTCACACCGATATCTGTCAACCGCGTCACCGCCGATGGCGCGTCGTTGGTGTGAAGTGTGGAGAAAACCAAGTGACCGGTCAATGAGGCGTTAATGGCGATCGAAGCTGTCTCATAGTCACGGATTTCACCCAGCATCACCACGTTCGGCGCCTGCCGCAGCATCGCCCTGAGCGCGTTGGCAAATGTCAGGTTCACTGCGGTGTGGACCTGAACCTGATTGATCCCCTCAAGCAGATACTCGACCGGGTCCTCCACAGTGATAATCTTGCGATCCGGCTTGTTGATGTAGTTCAGGCAGGAGTACAGCGTGGTCGTTTTTCCCGAACCGGTCGGCCCGGTCACCAGCAGGATGCCATCAGGTAACTGGATCAACTTCTCGAATGTCTGCTGGTCATCGGCCAGAAAACCCAACTGGCCAAGGCCAAGTTTCAATCCCTCCTTGTCCAATAGCCGCATGACGATGCTCTCACCATGAGTCGTCGGGAGGCAGTTGACACGCAAATCAATGGATTTACCACCAACGTTGGCCTGGATACGGCCGTCCTGCGGTATGCGTTTCTCGGCTATGTCCATTTCGGACATAATCTTCAGGCGACTGATCACCGAGCTCTGCAACCGTCTTGGCGGCGATTTCTGCTCGTGACATACCCCGTCAATACGGTATCGCATCCGAAACCGGGCAGCCAAAGGCTCGAGATGGATGTCCGACGCGCCCATCCGGAACGCCTCCACGATCATGGTGTTGACCAGCTTGATGATCGGAGTGTCCGCATCGACGGCGTCACCGTCATCCTCGACGCTTACTTCGCCCAAAGTGCTGACCTGCACTTCCCCCTCGGTGATGTCCTGAATCAGCTTGCTGACGTTGTCATCCTTGGCCGCCCCGTAATATTGCTTGAGGGCACCCTCGATTTCATCCTCATCGGCAACACTGATCTTCACCTCCTTGTTGAGTGCTTGGCCAAGCGCGTCGATCGCATCCAAATCAGAGGGATCTGACATGGCGACTGTGACGCTCAAATCGTCCTGATACAACGGCACCACCTTGTACTGGTGCGCCACGGATCGGGGAACCGAGGAAATCACGTCGTCATCAATCGCTTGGTCTGCGATCTCCACAAACTCTGAACCGAATTGCGCTGCCTTGGCTTGAGACACCTGAATGGGCATGACCACCCCCTTGGTGATGAGGGTATCAACCACCCCCTCCCCACTGGACATGGCCTCATCCTCGGCGAGGGCACGCTCCTCGTCCGTCACCACGCCCATCTCGGTCAGTGTATCCAGTAAATAATCGTCTCGTGCAGACACAGTCTTTATTTAAACGGCGCTCAACCCCAAAGAGCGGGGTAACCTATCCTCTTTGAAAACAAAGTAAAAGCAGACAAAAAAATCCTCAGACAAACCCCAATCGGCTCGGTAAGGGCGCAAAGGGCTACCCGAAGCTCCCCAGTCAGCCAAGTCTTATTTCATTATTTCCCTACACCCACCCAGCCCGCACCCGCAAATGACAGGAGCACACAAGTCCGAATTGCCTTCAGGCGCCGAATTCGCCAATGTCTCCCCGGCCCGGCCCGCGCCTGGCCAAGCCAAGGCATGGAGTCTCCTCTTCAATTAGTCATCGGCATCGACGGTGGCGCCACTTACAGCCACGGCGTAGCGGCGACGCACGATGGGCGGGTGCTGGCGGTCGTCCACTCTGCGTCGATGAATTTCACCGGCTCCTACCAAAAAGAGGTTCGACGCCGGGTTGGCGAAATTCTTCGCGACCTTGAGCTTCGGCTGCCCTTCGACAACGAATTTACCCATTACGCCGTCTCCGCAGCCGGTATTTTCAACGAATCCACGGCAGATCAAAAAGAGAAGCTTTGCGGAAAAATATACCCCTGGAAACGTACCCGCCTCGTTGGCGACTCCATCGCCGCGTTTCAAGGCGCAACACTTGGACGTCCGGGCGCGCTCGCTATTTGCGGGACCGGCACCAGCATTATTGCCTGCAACGAGGATGAGGAAGTTACGCAACTGGGAGGATGGGGTCCACTGCTGGAGGATGTCGGCAGTGCATACTGGATCGCCGTGAGATGCATCTGCGCGGCCATTGCCGAGTTCGAGCAAACTGGACCGAAGACACTCATCACGGAAGCCCTTTGCGAATGGCACGAGATCAAAAACGTGCAAGGTCTGGTTCCGTTGGTTTATCACCCGGAATTTACGCGCGACAAATTTGCCATCCTCGCCTCCAGATTGGATCGCGAGATCGGAACTTCCGATCCCATCTACAGGAAAATCTGCCGCGAAGCCGGTGAGGCCGTCGGCAATCTCACCATTCAAGCCGTCGAAAAATCAGGCTTGAACACCTCACCTCTGCCTTTGTTCTTCTCCGGAGGCGTCCTTCAATTCAACCGCGAAGCGATGAAATCCTTCGAGGCAACCGTTCGCAGAGCCTTTAAGATCATGCTCAGCCACCCCAGACTGCCAACGGTGCTTGGCGCCGTCATGCTCGCCCTGCGAGAAGCCAAAGTTGAAATCACCGACACACTCGTCACACAACTCGAAACGACCTACAAAAACATCGATGAACTCGTCTCCGATTGACTCCGCTCAGCTCGCCTCCTCTAATTCAACTTCCTCCCCCCAATCCCCGACCTTCAGAATGTTCCGAACCTTTCGCCGCTCATAACGGTGCTGCTTCGCCTTACCCGGTTGGGTTTGCGCTTGATGAAAAGGATGCTTCTCGCGGACGAGGCCGGTAACGACTTCGGTTTTCTTGTTCATATAGGGTATTGGATTTACGGAAGAAACCGTCCGGGGTTGGTGGCAAAACCACTCTGGCTCGAAGCAAGCCATCCCTCCTGCATGTATCAAATCACGCATAACAAACGGTTAATGGGTTCGACCGCTCCCAGTCAATAAACGTTCGAAAAAATCAGGGCAAAAACCCGAACGCCCCAGACCGCCACTCTTTAACCGTCTCCGCCGCAATCAGTTCCATCCCCAAGTCGCAAAAAGACTCTTCCACTTGGCCAAATTGCTCAGCCAAAATCCCAGCCAAAACCAACCGCCCTTTTACAGCCAGCCATGATGCCAATTTTGTTCTCTCCGCTATCAACAGATCATACATAAGATTGGCACAAATCAGGTCAAACTGTCGCCCTCCCGGCGGTGTCTTCGTCAGATCCTGCTCATCAAACGACAGCGCTTGGCCAAGCCCATTTTGCTCTACGTTTCGCCGCGCCACCTCCACCGCCACAGGATCAAAATCCCACGCCTCCACCGGCCCGTAGCCAAGCTTGGCCGCCGAGATCGCCAATATCCCCGAGCCCGTGCCAACATCGAGAAAACTTTTTCCGCCGCCAAGTGGCATGTACTCCACCAATTGCTCAAGGCAAAACAACGTCGTCGGGTGATGCCCCGTCCCGAAGCTCATCCCCGGATTCAGCGTCACCACCGCTTGGCCTAGCTTCGGTTCACGCTCCTCCCACTCCGGCTTCACAAGCAACCTGTCGCTCACCTCAATCGGGTGAAAATGTTTTTTCCATGACTCCGACCAATTCTCCCGTTTCACCAACTCGACACACCAACTCCCTTCGCCCACATCCACCCCAGCGGCACGAAGCTTATCCAGCCCTTGGTCAAGCGAGACCTGCTCCGCCGAATCAATCGATGCGCGCTCAAGGTACACCGTCACTCTGGCTTCGTTAGATTTGTCCTCAAACCAAACCGATGCTGTCATCTCGAAGATTGACTCCAGCAACGCCCCCACCGACTCGCCCGCCTCCGGTGTCGTCAACACCCGAACCGAAACAATCTGCTCCAAACCCCCGCTCACGATCCACTGGCCTCACCCAGCCAGAGCCAGGGAGCGAAGTTGTGCAGCTTGATTTCTGCTCGGTTTGACCGGTGCTCAACCACCGTTAGGCTCGCGAAATCCACTTCGTAGCGATCCATTCTTGAGAAAGGCTCTTCGAGTAATAGCGACAGGAGCATCCGGATCACGCCGCCGTGGCATAGCACGAGCACGTCCTGTCCTGCCCCTTCACTCATCATTTGATCTAGGCTGCCCCGAATGCGCGATTGGTACTCACCCATCGGCTCGGCTTCGGCGACGTCGCCGTTCTCCAAGTGTACGAGCCAATCCTCGGCATCGACGCCGAATTTTTCCTGTATCTCGTGCCACTTGTGGCCGGTCCAGGTGCCAAAATCAACTTCGCGCAAATCGTCGATCACTTCGGCCTCTCGGCCAAGCGCGGCGAGCAGCGGCTTGGCCGTCTGGCGCACGCGAACCATCGGGCTACGGTAAATATGGTCGAACGTGCGGCCGTTCAAAAACTTGGCCAAGTGCTGGGCCTGCTCGTGGCCATACGGCGACAACTCCATGTCGATACTGCCCCCGAATACCTGATGGTACGCCTCATCCACTTCGCCATGGCGGACGAGGTGCAGGCGGGTCGGTTGTTCCCTGACGTACATGGTGCGCGCCCGTTCTCAGCCCCCGGCGATGGCGGCCTTCTGTAATTCCAGCAGTTCGCCAATCCCCTTGCGTCCATGTGCCAACATGGTGGTCAGTTCAGCCTCGGTGAAGGTGTTTTTCTCGCCGGTGCCCTGCAGTTCGATGAACTCGCCGTCGGCGTTCATCACAAGGTTCATGTCCACCTCGGCGGCGACGTCCTCGACGTACGGCAAATCCAAAACCGGCACGCCGTTAACCACGCCGACGCTCACTGCGGCTACCGGTGAAAGCACCGGATCGCACGACAGCAACCCATCCGACTGCAGCTTGGCCAAGGCCAGAGACAGCGCCACGTAGCCGCCGGTAATCGATGCGGTGCGTGTCCCGCCGTCGGCTTGGAGCACGTCGCAGTCGATCCAGATCGTGCGCGAACCAAGTTTTATCATGTCCACGGCGGCCCTCATCGAACGGCCGATGAGGCGCTGAATTTCCTGCGAGCGCCCGTCGATCTTGCGCTTGCTGATGTCGCGCCGTTTGCGATCGAGCGTCGAGTACGGCAGCATCGAGTACTCGGCTGTGAGCCAGCCGCCCTCGACATTTTGCATCTTCATCCAGCGCGGCACCGATTCCTCGACGGTGGCACTGCAAATGACGCGGGTATCGCCCCACTCAATCAGTGTTGAGCCGGTGGCGTACGGGGCGATGTTGTTTTTGAATGTAACCGTACGGAGTTGATCCACCGCGCGGCTGTCCGGTCGTTGTGTTGTGTTCGAGTCTCCCTCGCTCATGGCCGCGCAAGCTACCGTCACCCGGGCGGCAACTCAATCTCGATCGCGCAAATCAGTGATAATGTCGCGGATGATCTCCACAGACGTTGCGATATTTGGTCGCAAACTCGATACAGGCGCCGGTGTCAAGCTGGCCGACGCAACCCCGGTACATCTCCTGCCAAGGCGTCTGGTGATGCAGCTCCGGCGGCGTGTAATTTTCACGCCGCTTGGCCAAGGCCTCGTCGGGCAACAGCAAGTCGACCCGACACTTGTTGAGGTCCACACGCACCTCGTCGCCGGTCTCGAGCAGAGCCAAATTCCCGCCCGCCGCCGACTCGGGAGCGATGTTCAAAATGCTCGGGCTGGCAGAGGTGCCGCTTTGACGGCCGTCGCCCATCGTCGGCAGCATGTCGATGCCCTGTTTCAGCAACTCATCCGGCGGTTGCATGTTCACCACCTCACCAGAGCCGGGATAACCGACCGGGCCACAGCCGCGAATCACCAGCATGCAGGAGTCGTCGATTTCCAGCGATGAATCATTGAGCCGTTCGCGGTAATCCTCCGGCCCCTCAAACACAATCACCCGCGACGTGAACACATTTTCATTCCCCAGTTCGACCAAATACCGTGCGCGAAACTCATCGCTGATGACGCAGGTCTTGATCAACGCCGCGTCGAACAGGTTGCCGCTCAACACGAGAAAACCAGCCTGCTCTTTCAGCGGCTCGGCGTAGGCGCGAATCACCTCGCGATCCGCCTCCGGCACATCCGCCTGGTTTTCAGCCACCGTCCTACCGCTCACCGTCATCGCGTCGCCATGGATCCGCCCCGCACTGAGCAACTCGTGAAACACTCCGGGGATGCCGCCCGCACGGTGAAACGCCTCGCCGAGGTACTTACCGGCCGGCTGGCAGTTGACGAGCAACGGCACGTCGTAGCCGATGTCCTGCCAATCCTGCAGACTCAATGCGACGCCCAAATGCCGCGCGATGGCGGTCAGGTGAACGGGACAATTCGTGGAACCGCCAATAGCCGTGTTGACAACGATGGCGTTCTCGAATGCCTCGCGCGTCATCACCTTGCTCGGTGTCAAATCCTCGTGAACCATCTCCACGACGCGCTTGCCGGTGCGATACGCCATCTGACCGCGCTCGCGGTACGCAGCCGGAATTACCGCGCAACCAGGCAGTGACATGCCCAACGCCTCGGCCAGCGAATTCATCGAGAGCGCCGTGCCCATCGTGTTGCAGTGACCGACGCTGGACGACGAGGCGGCCACTTGGTCGAGTAGTTCCTCGACGGTGATTTTACCCTCCGCCAACTGCTTGCGTCCCTCCCAAACCATCGTGCCGGAGCCGGCCAACTCACCGTTGTACCAGCCGTCGAGCATCGGGCCGCCGGACTGCACGATCGCCGGCAGGTTCATCGTCGCCGCCGCCATCAGGCAGGCCGGCGTGGTCTTGTCGCAGCCAGTCGTCAGCACCACACCGTCAAACGGGTAACCGTGCAGCACCTCGACAAGCCCCAGATAGGCCAGGTTGCGATCCAGCGCAGCAGCCGGCCGGCGACAACTCTCCTGAATGGGATGCACAGGGAAGACAAACGGAATCCCTCCGGCGTCACGAATGCCAGCCTTGACGCGCTCGACCGTCTCGATGTGCCCGCGGTTGCACGGCGTAATGTCGCTGCCGATCTGAGCGATGCCGATGATCGGCTTGCCAGCGCGCAACTCCTCCGGCGTGATGCCATAGTTCAGAAACCGCTCGATGTAAATGACCGTGCCATCCGGGTGCGCCGGGTTGTTGAACCACTCCTCACTGCGAAGCCGCTTGGTTGCTTTTTCAGTATCACTCATGCGCTCGACCTAGCGTAAAGCATTCCTCCGAGTTTGCCAGCACGGAACCTCTTTTAAGTTCACTTGGCCAAGGGTTGAACTTGCCAAGTAGCGCGGTCTCGGAGACATTGCCGCGCATGTTCAGCCTTTCGGGTAAGTCTGCCGTCGTGACCGGCGCGGGATCGGGCATCGGCCAAGCGATTGCTCTCGCCTTGGCCAAGCAGGGCGCGTCTGTCGATGTGCTCGAGATCAACGACGAAGCCGCCGGGGAGACGGTCGAACAGATCCGCTACGCCGGAGGCCAAGCGGAAGCGACGGCGTGCGATGTGGGGGATCACAGTCAGGTGCAGGACATTTTCAACAAACTTGGCAGCGACCGCGGCGGGCTGGATTGCCTAGTCAATAATGCCGGCATCGCGCACGTCGGCAACATCACAGACACCAGCGAGGAGGATTTCGACCGTGTGATGAACGTGAACCTGAAGGGCGTGTTCAACTGCCTGAAGGGCGGGGTCAAACTGATGCTCGAGAGTGGCGGCGGCTCGATTGTCAACATCGCCTCGACGGTGGCGACGATGGCAATCAACAACCGCCTGGCCTACAGCACGAGCAAGGGCGGCGTGCTCGCGATGACCTACTCGGTGGCCAAGGATCACCTGCACGACAACATTCGCTGCAACGCGATCTTGCCGGGCCGCATTCACACGCCGTTCGTCGAAGGATTCATCGCGAAGAATTATCCCGACAACCAGAAGGAGATGTTCAGGAAACTTTCCGATTATCAGCCGATTGGCCGCATGGGCAAGCCGGAGGAGATCGCCGCCATGGCGGTGTTCCTCTGCAGCGATGAGGCGTCGTTCATCACCGGTGCGCCCTTCCCCGTCGACGGCGGGACGCTGTACGTTCGCTGATTTACCAGCATGTCGAAATTCTCGCCCGACATTGTACTGAACGCTGACACATTGCTGCACAAAGCCGCCACGCAAAGCCGTTTATCGAACTTCGGCGATGATGCCTTCCATGAGCCGTTTGAAATCCTGCTTCGATCGTTGCGGGACGAGGCTCAGCTAAACACGAAAGGCGTGATCATGCTGCAACGCACGATCCTGCGACTGCTCGTGAACCGGTTGCTCACTGAGCAGTCGTTCGCCGAGCATCCGGAAATGGCGGATACGCCGATCGAGCGACCGCTGTATATTATTGGCTTTCCACGCACCGGCACAACGCTGCTGCACAACCTGCTAGCCTGCGATCCTGCATCACGCTGGCTGCGTCTGTGGGAGGGACTGCACCCGGCGCCGGCGCCGGAGTCACTGGAGAATGACCCTCGCATCGCGACCACGAAGGAGTGGGTTGCCGTTTTTGAGAAACTCGTTCCCAACCTCGCTCGCGCGCACAAGCTCAACGCCACCGGCCCGGAGGAATGCCTGTGGCTGATCGAGCACACGTTCGCGGATCTGATTTTTGAACTGCGCGCCAACGTGCCAAGCTACTCCAAGTGGCTCGCCGAGCACGAGGCGGACGAGTCGTGGTACCGCTACTACCGCCGTCAACTACAGATGCTCGGCTGGAAATGCCGGGGCAACCGCTGGATCTGCAAGGCGCCGCGTCACCTCTCCGGACTGGGTGGATTACTGGGCGTTTTCCCCGACGCACGAATCGTGCAGACGCATCGCGGGCCGGAAAACGTTCTGCCAAGCATCTGCAGTCTGTGCGAGATCACGCAAAGCGCCGCGAGCGACGCAGTGGACAAGCTCGCCATCGGAGCGCATTGGCACCAACGGTTGCTTGAGATCGAGCGGCGATCGGCCAAAGTCCGTGCTGCAGCCGACCCAGGGCAGTTTTTCGACGTGCAATACGCCGACCTCGTCGCCAATCCCACCGACACGGTGCGCCGGATTTACGAGCATCACGGCTGCGATTACTCGGAGGAATTTGAAGACGGGATGAAGCACTGGCTGACCGGCAACCGCCAGCACAAGCACGGAGCGCACCGCTACTCGCTCGAGGAGTACGGACTGGACGCGGACACGGTGCGAACCGACTTTGCAGGAACCGAATAATGAACAAGGACAAACTGAACCAAGCATGGGAGGCGCTGACCTCGCAACTGGCCGATGCGGCGAAACAGGTGGACGCATTGAGTGAAGGCCACGAGACGGTACGCGCCGAGGGTTATCGTTTCCTCACGCGCATTCTGGTAGCCATGACGGAATTTCAGGTGGAACAGGATGCGGGCGCCCCAAGTCTGGTGCAGATCATGTCGCCCATCCGCAAGTTTTTCGTGGACAACCCGGACACGCTGTATCACCGGGCGACGCTGAATCCCGCCCTGCGCTATCGCATCCACGGACGACGCGGAGAGGATCTGTACCTTGCCTTTTGCCTGTACGGCCTGCGCGGCCGGACGAACTGCATCCTCGCCAACATCTGCGACGCTGAGATGGCGTTTGACGACGACGGTCGGTTCGAGTTGGTACTCTCCGCCGAGCGGCCGGACGGCGTGAAGAACTGGGTGCAACTGGACAACATCGCACGCACGATGGTGACTCGGCAGTACTTCACCAATCTCAGCCAAAAACCGGCTGAGTTAAACATAGAGCTGCTCGACGATGTTCCACCGCCGCCAGCGCCGACGGAGGAAGGTGTCGCGCACCGATTGCGGGCGCTTAGTCAGAGTCTGTCGCGCACATTCAAGTCCACGCAGTTGGCCTCGGAGGCCTGGATGAAAGAATCGAACACGGTGAGCCTCGACAGCACGGTGGAGGGGCTCGACAGCCTGTTCCCCACGCCGGACAACGAGTACGTTGGTGGGTGGTACAAGCTGGAGGAGGACGAGGCACTCATCATGGAGGGTCGGGCGCCGGAGTGCCGCTACTGGTCGGTGCAGTTGTGCAGTCGCTGGCTTGAGTCGCGCGACTTTGCGAACCGGCAAATCATCCTAAACCACTCGGAGGTAAAACTGGAGGGGGACGGCTCGTTCCGCATTGTCGTGGCGCACCGCGATTTCGGTGAAGCAAACCAACTGGACACAGAGGGCCATCGCGAAGGCGGGGTGGTCTTTCGCTGGCTGCTGCCAAGCGGGGAATGGAATCAGCCGACGTTTCGCGTCGAGAAACTTTAGATAGCCAAACGCTTGGCTTAATCCGAGAACAAATACTCGAGATCGTTTGTGGTCAAGCCCTTGGCGAAACCGTCGTCACCGAGCACGTCGGAAACCGTCTTGGCCTTCTGCTGCTGCAGGTCCCATATTTTCTCCTCAACGGTGCCGGGTGAAATCATCTTGTAAGCGTTCACGGTGGCGGTCTGGCCGATGCGGTGCGTTCGGTCGATCGCCTGCGCCTCGACGGCAGGATTCCACCACGGATCGTAAATGACCACGTAACTGGCGCTCGTCAGGTTGAGGCCGGTGCCGGCCGCCCGCAGGCTGAGCAGAAAGACCGCCGGCGACTCGTCCTCCTGAAACGCATTCACAACGTCCTGTCGGTTCTTCGTTTCACCGGTCAACATGTAGGTTGGCATCGCCCGGTCTTCGCACTGTTTCTCAAGGATTTGCAGCATTCGGACGAACTGGCTAAACACCAGCACTTTGTGCCCCTCCTCGAGCAGCGGCTCGACCAACTCGTAAAGGGTGTCCATCTTGCCGGACTCGGTGTCGCTGCCGACGAGGCCCGGGTGGCAGCAGATCTGCCGCAGTCGGGTCAATGCGGCCAGCACGTGCATCTTGCTCTTGGCCACGCCCTTCTGCTTGACGGCTTTCATGACCTGCTCGCGGCTGCGCTTCAACTCAGCGAGGTACAGTTTACGCTGTTCCTCCGGCAGCTCGCAGTCAAGCCGCTGCTCGACCCGGTCGGGCAGATCCTTGGCAACCTGTTTCTTGACTCGGCGCAGCAGCAGCGGCCGCAGCTTGGCCGATAGTTTGCGCCGGGCAATACGGGCGGCGCTCTCGTCCTTCTCCGCGCCGCGCAAGTCGTACACCTGGCTGAAGTGATCCTGATTGCCGAGATAGTTCGGCTGCACAAAATCAACGATGCTCCAGAGGTCGAGCATTCTGTTCTCGATCGGTGTACCCGTCAGGGCCAGTTTGTGGTCCGCCTTGAGTTCCTTGACCGACTTGGTTACCTGCGCGCTGGGATTTTTGATAAATTGCGCCTCGTCGAGGATGATGGCGCGAAAGTCAAACTTGGACAGAGCCTCTAAGTCGCGCCGTAGGATCGAGTAGTTGGTCACCACAATGTCGTGGTCGGGCACTTTCTTTCGAAGGTTGTGCCGCGCCTGGCCACTCTCCAACACCAGCACTTTCATGTCGGGAGTAAACCGCTCCGACTCGCGGCGCCAGTTGTGCAGCACCGAGGCAGGGCAGACGACGAGCGACGGCTTGGTCTTGGCGTTCTTTCTCCGGCTTGTCCTAAGCCACGACAGCCAAGTGAGCGTCTGCAACGTTTTACCCAGGCCCATGTCGTCAGCAAGGATTCCCCCGAGTTTAAGCTTGGCCAAGTGACAAAGAAAATTGAAGCCATCGAGTTGGTAGGGCCGCATCTGCGCGCAGACGCCATCTGGCAATGCTGTGACCTCGACCCCCTCAAACTCATCGAGCCGTCCGCGCAACTGCTCCAACTCCTCCGACGGGACGAACTTGGCCAAGCCGTCCTCGTCAAGATGAGCAGCCTGCTCGATCCTGATTTTTTGCTCAAGAGCGGACAAGCCGTCCACTCCCAAGTCAGCCATGGCTTCCTGCGCATCCTGCACCGCCTTTTGGTCCAACTGCACCCAACCGGCGTCCGGCAGATTGACAAAGTTCCCGCTGGCCCCGGCAAGTTGCTGAAGGTCGCGATCCGTGAGCTTCATCCCCTCCTCCTCCCACTCGGCAGAGACAGAGAGCCAGTCGATGCCGCTGCCGCGGACGATCAACTTGGGCTTGAGGCGCTTGGGCTGCAGGAAGAGGCGCTTAAACTCCTCGTCACCAAGGTATTCCGCGTCCGGCTTATCCGGCCAAGCGGTGTGCAGGCTCTCGAGAAAATGCGGATTGGCGTCGCCCACCCAAAGACCCGGTTCCGGGGTAAACCAGTCCAGTCGCTGGAGCCATGCGACAGCCGCCTCGAGCCGATCGTCATCAAGCACCTCCGGTTTGTTGGCCTTTTGGCTGCCGCTTTGCTCGTGAATCCACTCGTGGCCATTCCACTGCCAGAGACTCTTGTCGGATTCGCTCTTGGCCAAAAGCTTGAGCCGCACCGTGTCGTTGGCCATCTCGAACACAAACCGAGGCTTTGCCTTGTGGGTCTTGCAAAGCTGAGACCAGTTGACGCCGTTGGTGGTGGTGATTTTACGCAGCTTGGTAAGCAAACGATGAGTTAGCTTGGACACCGGAGCCTTTTGCATTTTCGCCCAGTTCCCCAGCACCTCCTGGGGGGGAGGGTTGCGCAGAAGAAAAACCTCGTTGCAGATCAACGCCAGCGCCGGTTCCCCGGCAAAAAACCTTACCTCGGAAAGCGCACAGGTCTTCTTGCCCGGCAGGATCACCTCGTGTGTGAAAAACAGCTCCGACTTAGACTTGTCCAGATGCGGCTCCATCTCGATGATGCGCCCCAGAAACTCGATCGGCTTCTTCTCCCCCTCAAGATCCATCCGGCCGGATTTCCCCCACTGCACCAACCACTTCAGCAACTCTGCACCATCGAGCGGAATCAATTCCGCCTCGGTGTCATAGTCGTGCCGGATTCCCGAAGACCAGCGTATGAACGACCAGTCATCCGCCGTAAACAATTCCTGCTCATGCGCGGCGCGCATCGTCAGATCAGCCATATCGTCCAGCGTCTTCACCCTGTCGCCGGTGCGGGGACGGATAACATGAATCTCCACCCCAAGTTTGTGCAGTCCCGACAGATCGGCGTCCTCCACCAATCGACCTATCACTCGCAGGGCGGCTCGAGGTGCATCGAGATGCGCTGGCGTCGGGGGGAACATCCACTCCTCAAGTCCCTTGAACAACTGATGATCCTTCTCAGCCTTCTCGACCTGGGCGAAGCGGGTGAAGTTGGCATGCGGCATCAACTCGTTGGGAACTGATCGACCCGACTTCATGAACACCAGCGCCAAGTCCTCCAACCGTTTCTCCCCCTGTGTTTGGGACATGCCCGCCCACCAGTCGTCCTGGCTAAAATCCTTGCGAGCCAAACTGAGATTGTTGAAGTAATCCTCCAGCAACAACCACGAGCGCTGCGAATCTTCACAGGTCGAGAAGATCTCCAGCAGCTTCGCACGCTCAGCAACATCCTCCTTTGACTCGGACAATTGATGACGCAAATCAGCAAAGTCACCGTAGGTACTATCGATAACTTTGTGGTGCGCATCGTACTTGGACGCTTTGGCTGAACTAATTGGTTGCTTCTTTTTCTTGGCTCGAGGCATTGCGAAAGTCAATAAAACAGGCTAGTGATAACGACATAATGCATCCTGTCCCGTCAAACTTAAAAAAATATTTTTCTGTTCCCTTGCCATTTAAAGTTTCTTGACAAGTCTACCCTGCTTTGACTTTTCCGACTGTCTCCCACTATCTTGCCGCCCGATGAATTTGATCCGACACACGGATACCGGCTTCGTCGCCAAGCTGGAAAACCTCACCACCGCCTCCAGCCTGTTTGACGCGAACGTCGAGCAGCGCGCCCTCGGAATAATCCGGCGTGTCGAGCAGCATGGCGACAAGGCTCTGCTTCAACTAACGGAAAAGTTCGACGGAGCAAGGCTGAATACCAGCAAGCTTCGAATCAGCGAAGCCGAACTGCCTGACGCCTGGCGATCCATCGATGCCCGAACCCGCAAGGCCATCCGCCTAGCCAAAACAAACATCACCAACTTTGCGAAACAATCTCTCCGCAAAAACTGGCAGGTTCGCAACGCACAAGGCGGCGTGGTTGGGGAAAAGTTTGATCCGTTCGATCGAGTCGGCGTGTACATCCCTGGCGGCACAGCGCCATTGGCATCAACCACACTGATGACTGTCACGTTGGCCAAGGTCGCCGGTTGCCGCGAAATTGTCGCCTGCACGCCGTGCGGCAGAGACGGCCAGATAAACACCGCCCTCCTCGCCGCGCTTGGCCAAGCCGGAGCCACCGAGGTCTTCCGCGTCGGAGGCGCGCAGGCAATCGCCGCGATGGCGTGCGGCACAAAAACAATTCGCCCGGTACAAAAAATATTCGGCCCCGGCAACGCCTACGTCGTCGCGGCCAAGCGACTGTTGTTTGGCCGTGTGGCCATCGATCTGCTGCCTGGGCCAAGCGAGATGTTCATCCTTGCCGACACATCGGCCAACCCGAAGTTCGCCGCCGCCGACCTGCTCGCCCAAGCCGAGCACGGCTCCGGGCACGAACGGGTTTGGCTCGCCAGCAATTCCAGGAAACTCATCATCGACGTACAACGGGAAATCGAGAGTCAACTCCCCTCCCTGTCACGCCGGAAGCTCATCGAAAATGTGCTCAGGAACAACGGCTGGCTGATCCATCTGAAATCCATTCGCGACGGGATCGCCTTGGCCAACCGCATCGCACCGGAGCACTGCGAATTGATGCTCCGCAAACCCGAGACCGCCGCAAAGGCAATCACAACAGCCGGGGCGATTTTCATTGGCCCGTGGACTCCAACCGTTCTCGGCGACTACATGGCTGGCCCCAGCCACACGTTGCCCACCGGCGGCGCGGGGGCGTCGTTCGCCGGGCTGACCGTAGATCAGTTCCAGCGCCGCACCAGCGTCGTAAAATACAGCAAAAGCGCCCTGGCCAAGTCCATCGAAACAATCCGCACGTTCGCCGCGATGGAGGGCCTAGACGCCCATGGCCGGTCCGCAGAATTGCGGCTTGAGGATTAACCCCAGCCCATGACAGTCAGGCGCACAGGCAATTCCCCGGAGAAACTGATTCGTCCGTTGTTGCGGAAACTCCGCGGCTACGTACCGGGTGAACAGCCCAAAGTCCGCGGGCTCATCAAGCTCAATACCAACGAGAATCCCGCGCCGCCCTCGCCCAAGGTCTTACGCGCCATCCGCTCGGCCACCGACGAACGACTGCGCCTCTATCCGGACCCAACCGCGCAGCCACTGCGCGAGGCCTTGGCCAGATTTCACGGCTGCAGCGCGAAAAACATCATCATTGGCAATGGCTCCGACGAGTTACTTGCGCTGGCCACACGCGCCTTTGTTGAACCACGCCAAGCCGGCAGTACAAGTAGGCGGCAAATCTCGAAACAAACCATCCAGTATTTCACACCGAGCTACTCGCTCTATCCAACCCTCGCCGCCATCCACGGCGCACGACACAATGAAGTGAAGCTGCCCGGGAACTTTGGATTGCCGAACAACGAGGATCTGCGGAAGAGCAACTGGGACTTCAACGCCGCGCTCAGCTACATCACCACACCCAATGCACCCAGCGGCTGCGGCTATTCGACACGCGCCCTGGCCAAGCTCTGCGCTGAACAAAAAGGCGTAACAATACTGGATGAGGCGTACGCCGACTTCGCCGATGAAAATGCGCTGCGCCTAGCCGAGCGGTACCCGCACGCCATCGTGTCGCGCACATTCAGCAAGGCCTACTCGCTGTGCTTTCAGCGCGTGGGCTACTTTGTTGGCCACCCGACGCTGATCGAGGCGCTTGGCCGGATACGGGACAGTTACAACGTGAACGGCATTGGCCAAGTGGCCGCGCTGGCCACGCTCTCGGACATAAGCCGTTACCAGAATCGGTTCAAACAGATTGCGCAACTGCGAAAAGAAACCAGCGAAGCACTGGAGGCGATCGGCTTCGAGGTTCTCCCCAGTCAAGCCAATTTCATTTTCGCAAAGCCGGTTGGGATCAGCGCTGAGGAGTGGTTCCAAAGCTTAAGGCAACGCAATATCCTGACCCGCTGGTTCGATACACCCCGGGTGCGAAACGGGCTTCGCATCACCATCGGCACTGAAAACGAGATGGCAAAGTTCCTGTCCGTAACCGGGTCGATACCACGAACCAACAGAAACGAATGAACGCACTGACAGTCAAGTTACAGGCTTCGCCGCTGCTCGCGCGAGTGCTGCCGTTTGTTGTGTTTCTGGTGCTAACATCGTGCCAGGGTAGCTTCGGCCCGGAATCCCATTTTTGGGTGTACCTGGCCAAGTGTGTCGTCGGGGCGTGGATGATTTGGGTGACATGGCCGCTCGTGTCTGAGATGCGCTGGACGATCAGCTTCGAGGCGCTGTCCGCCGGGGTGCTGGTGTTCCTAATGTGGGTGACGCTCCCGAAATTCTCAAAACCGGACGATGCATGGAACCTGCCGAAGTACTATGAATCTGCACCGGCGATGGTATGGGCATTTGCCGGTGTACGCATTGCCGGCTCAACGTTGCTGGTGCCAATGTTGGAAGAGGTGTTCTACCGGTCATTCCTGTACCGCTATATTCTAGCTCCGAACTGGATGTTCACTGCGCACAACTCGTTCCACATTAAGCCGTTTCTGCTCACATCCGTCATTTTCGGCTTTACCCACCAACACTGGATAGCGGGCATCATTTGCGGAATCATCTACCAGTCGCTGGTACTTCGCACGAACCGGATTGGAGATGCCATCACCGCGCACGCCACCACCAACTTCCTGCTTGGAGTCTGGGTGATAACCCAAGGATTCGGCTATGCCGATGAACCGCAGTGGTATTTTTGGTAAACCGTTGAACACTCACTCGCCACCCTCCAACGGCTCTCTTCGCAAGTTGCGATCCGGACGCGACCCCGCGACCAACGCCTACCGACTCGTCCACGGCCAAGCCGATGGCTGGAAGGACTTGTACGTTGACCGCCTCGGTGATTATTTGCTGATGCAGTCACCGCAATCCCTCACGGAATCCCAGACCGCTGCCGCAAAATCGTGGAAGGAAACGCTCAAATCCAGGGGGGTATACTACAAAAAACTGAACCGACAGGTGCAAAAAAGCACAACGAACTCCGCCTCACCCCGGTTGGTCATGGGCCTAGAGGCGCCGGATGAATTTGAAGTCATGGAGAACGGCTTGAAGTTTCGACTCAGCATGACGCAGGGATACTCAACCGGATTGTTTCTCGACATGCGAGAAAACCGGCGGCGCATACTGGACAACAAAATCGAGCCCGAATTCACGATGTTCGACGCCTCCCTCGGATCCGCCACAGTACTGAATGTTTTCTCGTACACCTGCTCGTTCTCGGTCTGCGCAGCACGTGCGGGAGCGACAACCACCAACCTTGATCTTTCACGAAAATACCTCGACTGGGGCCGGGGAAATTTCGAGCTCAACCAAATCAATCCCAAGGATCACGATTTCATTTATGGGGATGCTCTCGGATGGATGAAGCGATTGACCAAACGAGGGGATACTTATGACTTGGTCATACTGGATCCGCCCACCTTCTCGCGCTCGAAGCAGTCCGGAGTGTTCATGGCCAAACGGGATTACGGCAACTTGGCCGGAGTGGCGGCACCGTTGGTTCGCAAGGGAGGATTACTGCTGGCGTGTTGCAACACAGTGAGGTTGAACAACGCGAAGTTCAGAGAAGTCGTACGGGATGGTATGCGCTCCCGACGCAGAAAAATAGTGAAGTCGTTCTCGGCAGCACAGCCCCGGGACTTTCCGGTCACCACCCAAGAGAGTGCCTACCTAAAAACAGCATGGCTGCGACTTGAGTGACTCTCAACGCCAAGACTGGTAGTCGCTCAACAAGTCGTAGTGCGGCCTGTTGTCGTTGTTCCACCGGCGAAGCGCCTTGAAGTTGCGCTCGTGAAGCTGTTTCCGGTCAACCGCCTCAACATGCCCGTCACAGAAAGTGATGTTGTAGCGCCCACCATGCCGCGCCACGGTGGCGTCGATTATCTTGTTGCTTAAAGGATACGCTTTGCGTTGGACAAAATTGCGATAGTTGATGTCCAGATGCGCCATCCCGCTGGCGCCCTCGACACCCTCCTGGCCGTACAACATCTTGATCATCGGCTTGGTCATCCAGATCAAGGTGGCGTCGCCAACAGCGATCATATTTGCAGAGGATCGTACATCCCCGTCAGAAATCCTCGATCCTTCGGAAGGAACCTCATCCAAGTCACCACTGATCAATGTGTGACTGAACGTCCCCCCGAGTCCGAGGCTGCTGTAGCCAAGTTTGACGCCGAAGGCGTTGTAACCGTAGCTGCCCAAAGCAACAGCACCGTCGTTGCCCGGCTGGATCGTGCCCTTGTAGTCGGAACAGGTGAGTGGCGCCTTTTCAGCCCACTCAGCCCCGATGTAAGGCAGAAGACGGTCGTGCCAGTACAACTGGTTTTTACCCTCGGCATCGGTCGGGTCGAAGTTGTAAACGGGATAATGCCCACGATCCCCAACGTAGGAGTTGAGTGCGATGCCGTATTGGCGAAGGTTGTTTTTGCAGGCGATGGAGCGGGCAGCGCTCTTGGCTTGGATGAGGGAAGGGAGCATCAATGCCGCTAAAATGCCAATGATCGCGATCACGACCAGCAACTCAACGAGGGTAAAACCTCGCAACCACCCCTCCCGTCTCCCTGCGGGATATCGCTCCGACCGCTTGGCCAGACGTTGGGTTGCCTGCACTTTCATTCCATCATTCCATCGACACAATCCGGTAAAACCGGCTTTTTTTGGAGGAAATATCGTCTAACGCAAAGTTTCCGGTCGTCTTTTTCAACTCCCTCCAACTGTCTGGCGTCAAGTTATCGCTGAACTGAACCTGATATTCAACCGTATTTTCAGATTTTTTCCAGTTCAACAAAATCCGTTTCCCAGTGGCATCCATCGTAATTTCGAGCCCCTCAACAGGTTGCGCTGTCGCCGTCGATTCACCATGATTGTTTTCGAACTGTCGCCACAATGCGCTCGCAACAGAAAATTCATCCGCCGGCGGCACACTGTCCTGCACCGAACTGATCTGGGCGACAATCCCCATGTCTTTGCTCAGCCAGTAGTAATTCCGGATGTAATCGGTGGAGGCCTTTTGCCAGTCCTCAATCAGCCCTGGAATTTTCACGTATGTGTCGTATTGCACCAGTTCGTTGATCCGTAGGCAGTCATGAAAGCCCGACCCGGGCATCATGATGATTCCGTGGCCGTCCACTTCCATTTCCGAAAGGTAAACCAGCTTCGTTGGAGCCTCAATCGTCCCCACTCCGAACATCTCCTGACGGGTAACAAACTCAAACGTCGTGTTTCCGCTCCACGAGTCACCATATTTCATGACCGCCGGAAAATCGTTCAACCGGGTGCTGAACGGAATCGCCGGGGTTTCTTCGTCGATGCTCACATCATGGAAACCATACACATTCCGACCGTTGGTGGTGTTCACGTCAAGAAACATACTTTTTTGTTTGCCGGTCGAATCGAACGTCGCCCGCTCCACGATGGTCGCTCCCTCGAACTCCACATCCGTCTCAATCGCGCTTGGTTTCACATAGTCAAACCGGATCACTTCATCTTCCGGCCCTTCACGAAAGTCCCACACCTGATCCTCCCCGGCTTCTCCGATGTATTCAAACGCGTCCACCTCCTCGCGGGCGGCTTCTGAAAAATGGCCGACAAAGTTGGAGTACATTTTGTAGTACTGCCCCTCCTTGCCAAACATGTCTTTGGCCGTGACGGTGATCTGTCCCACCGACTCGCCCGGCACAGCCAGCACACCGATCACCACAGCCCAACCCGCCAGCCATCGATTGGCCAAGCGCTTGGTTTCCGTTCCTGTCAATATGGGTTTAAGCATCTCAAATTCAAATCAGCATCAGGTATGCCACGGATTCGCGGCTTGGTTTGCAGAGCTACCTCCGTCAAACAACTCGCACCCCTGCGCGACAACCACGCAGCCTGCGTGGCGCAGACACTCAGAAACTAAAACCGGTCAAGGCCAGGGTCAACCTTTCCTGTTTCGGGTTGCACCCGGACGACTTGCCACTACAATCCAGCTCAGGCGGCCACCCGCATTACCGGAATGAAAAACCACCTCGATTTTGAGCAGCCCATTGTTGATCTCCAAGCCAAGCTGGATGCGCTGACAACGAGTTCGTTGCCCCTCGGCATCAAGGTAGATTTTCAGGACGAGGCCGATCAAATCCGGACCAAGATCGAGGAAACCCGCGAAAGCATTTACTCGAATCTCTCCCCATGGCAGCGCGTGCAACTCGCCCGCCACCCACGCCGGCCCTACGCGCTCGACTATATCCAAAACGCCTTCGACAATTTCTCTGAACTGCACGGCGACCGCCTCTACTCTGACGACAAAGCGATGGTCTGCGGATTTGCCGAACTGGGGGATGATAGGGTCATGGTCATGGGCACCCAGAAAGGGCGCGACACGAAGGAGAATGTAATGCGCAACTTCGGCTGTGCCCACCCCGAAGGCTACCGCAAGGCGCTGCGTCTGATGAAACTTGCCAGCAAGTTTGATCTGCCAGTGATCACTCTCATCGACACCGCAGGCGCCTTTCCCGGTATCGGCGCAGAGGAGCGGCACATCGCCAAGGCCATCGCCGTCAATCTGCGCGAAATGATGACACTCAAGGTGCCGATCATCGCCGTGGTCATCGGCGAGGGCGGCTCCGGCGGCGCGCTGGGTATCGGTGTGGCTGACCGCGTCCTCATCCTCGAGAACGCCTACTACTCAGTCATCAGCCCAGAAGGGTGTGCCTCCATCTTGTGGAAAGATCGTGCCGCCGCGCCCGACGCTGCCGCTGCCCTCAAGATCACTTCGGATCATTTGAAAAAATTCGGACTGGTGGACGAGATCATCCCCGAACCGCTTGGCGGTGCGCACGGCGACCCGGGAACCACCGCCGCCACGCTTGGGAAACACCTCATCAAACACCTCAAGGCGCTCAAGCGCATGCCGATGAAAAAAATGCTAAATGCCCGGTACGAAAAATTTCGCCACCACGGACAGTTTGAAGAGGCGCCACCGGCCAAGGCAGTAGACCGCTAATTGCCGTTCTCCGGCAGCGGCAAGGTCATGGTTTTCTGCCGCCCGAATCCTTTGATTTCCAGCCGGTCCGCGTGAACATCCACGACGGCATAAGCTGTCTGCTCCGTGTCCACCATCCCCGTAAACGTCACGAAGTGGCGCCTGTCCAAGCGGCCATAGTTTCCGGCGTGATTATGGCCGTTCATATACGCCACCACGCTGCGGTTTTCCCTCACGACAGCCAGCACCTCGGCGGCGTTCCACAGGTTGTGCACGTTCTCCGGGTACACGGGAAAGTGGCAAAACAGGATAACCCTCTCTCCTGCCCGTCCGGCCTTACCCAGCGCCTTATTCAACCAGTCGAGCTGCGCCCGGCCAACGGCACCGTTCCACGTTGGCGTGCCGTCGGGCAGTTTTTTGTGGGTTTCCTCGGCAGCCTTGTGTCGCGGATCGTTCGCCGGGTAGGCGTGCAAGCTGACGTCGTTGCCGTCCAGCGCGATGAAGCGGTAACCACGATACCGAAACTGGTGGTACCGTGACTTGAGGCCAAGTGCTGCAGGCACCTTGGCCTTGTGCTCGTCTGCCACGCTGAAGTCGTGATTGCCGAGGACGTGATAGTGATCAGCCTTGAGCCGATCATAGATCGGCGCCACTTTTGCAAAGCTCTTGAAGTCGCGGTCGATAAAATCGCCGAGGTGCACGACGAACAGCAAGTCGAACTGGTTCATGTGCTCGACACACGCCGTCAGTTTTTTTGGCGACAACTGGTATTGACGCGCCGCACTTTTCGACACCTTGACGTTGCAGTACTGACAGTCGGCAATGACGCCGAATGAAAAAACCGGCTCGCCGCTTGGCTGGGCTGCCAGCAATCCTTTCGCACAAAGCCACGCCCCAAGGCAAAGCGCCAGTCGGTTCATCGGTTTACGAGGTCACTGCTGTGTTGTTGCATCCACAGCACGTCAGGGTTTTCCGGGGAGGAGACATTGAGTTGCAACTCCCGCCCCTTGGTCAGCGGCGGAGTCGTCCGGGAATCCAGCCACTTGTGAATCTCCGAGTGGCCGTCGGCAAAGGCTATCCCGGCTGCGTTGTTGTGGTACGAGGCGGGGTAGTCCACCAGCTTCATCACCTTTGGCCGATCGGGATAGCCGGTCATGTCCACCGCGAAATAGCCGTCGTTGATGCTGTCCTCGCGCTCGTCGAGCAACACCATCGCCTCGGATGGCGAGGGGCCGATGATCTGGTGTTGCTTCACGAACACCCGGTACGGCCCACTGTCCGGTTGGCGTGAGCCCATACCGGCGCCCCCCCAGCCGGGGCCACCCATCCAGCACTGCATCGACATGCTCCGCACGCGGGGATAGACCTTGCCCTGCCACTTGCCGGTGGTGGTGTCGGCCGGGCAGCGCCAAATCTGGGTGGAGTTGCCGCAGTACTCCCAGAGTGGACTGGTCTTGATGACAATCTCCGGCAGCACATCGTCCGCGCCGCTCGTTGGCAGATCGAGCCAGCCGAACACCCAGCGCGGCCCGGCCCAGCGGCGGCCGGTCATCATCCCCTCCTTGGACGACACAAGCCCGTCGTTGTTGTCCTCGGCATACATGCGCCACGCCAACATCAGCTGCTTGGAGTTGTTCATGCAGGCGATGCCGTGCGCCTTGGTCTTGGCCTTGGCCAAGGCCGGCAACAACAGCCCTGCAAGGATGGCGATGATCGCGATGACCACCAGCAACTCGATCAATGTGAAAGCCTGTTTCGGCTTGGTCTGGGAGGGTCGTTCCATAGTGGAAGGATGGTGCTTGGGGGCTGCTCTGGGGTCAATTAATTTTAGGAACAGGCCGCCGCTTGGCCAAACAGCTGCTTCACAACACCCAACCCTTGCGGTACTCGCGGCGGACGTGGCGGTTGGCCTTCTCGCTGTTGGTCGAGCGCAACACCTTGGCATCCCACTGCACCGGCTCGCCGGCACGGAGGGCCAAGTTGCCAAGCAGCACCATCTCGGTGAACGGCCCGGCAATCTCGAACCTGCTCAGCGGCTTGTGGCCCTTGCCGATGGCGGCGTTCACCCACTCGACGTAGTTGCCCTCGGTGCGCGGGAGGCTCTTCGGGGTATTGGCCTCGATCTGTTTCACCTCGTCCGCGTCTCGGCCGGTGATTTTCCAACCCGTGCCACTGCGACCGAAAAACATCCGCCCCTTGTCACCGATCAGCATGGAGCCGTAGCCTCGCTTGCCCTTGGCCACCATCTGGACGCCATCGGTGGTCTCAAGCGAGGGCGCGTTTTGGACGCCGTTCTTTTTGCCGTCGTACCAGACGAGTTTCACTGGCGGACGACTGCCGCGATAGCCGAACCGGTAGTCGATGACCGACCAGTTCGGGGCGCTCTCCGCAGTGTTGCCGCCGTGCCGGGCGCTGATGCGGGTCGGCGATCCAAGCTCGAGGCTCCACCAGGCCATGTCCATGATGTGGCAAGCCATGTCGCCGAGCGCGCCGGTGCCGAAGTCCCACCAACCGCGCCACGCGAACGGCAGGTAGCCGTCTCCGTATTCACGGTGCGGTGCGGTACCAAGCCAAATATCCCAGTCCACACCCTTGGGCACGGCGGCCTTGGGCGGACGAGCCTTCATGCCCTGCGGCCAGATCGGGCGGTTGGTCCAGATGTGCGCCTCGGTGACGTTGCCGATGATCCCAGCGCGCACAAGCTCCACCGCGCGACGGATCGACTCCCCCGCATGTGCCTGATTACCCATCTGCGTGGCCACGCCGGTGCGCTTGGCCAAGCGGGTCAGGTACCTCGCCTCGAACACGTCGTGCGTCAGCGGTTTTTGTGTGTAGCAATGTTTGCCCATTTTCATCGCCATCGAGGTGGCCACGGCGTGGGTGTGATCGGGCGTGGAGATGGTGCAGGCGTCGATGCTGCCGCCCATTTCCTCCAGCATCACGCGGAAGTCGGCAAAGCGTTTGGCCTTGGGATGCGCCTTGAACATACCGGCGGCCTGACGCTCGTCCACGTCGCACAGCGCGACGATGTCGCATCCGGCCTTGGCCGCGCCGGAAACATCCGCCCGTCCCTTGCCTCCCGCGCCGATCCCGGCGACAGCCAAACGATTGTTCGCACCGAAAACACGGCTGGGGACGACTTGAAAACCGAAGATGGCCACCGCACTCGCGCCGATAAAACGCCGGCGCGTCATCTCTGTTTTGTTCTGTTTGTTTGTCATGACAAAAAATCTCAATGCAACGCAGCTCTCAGTTCCAAGCCCTCGACGATCCGACCCTCGGCCTCATTCAATTCCGTCAACCGTCCGTACACTTGATCTTTCTCGAAATACTCCAGCGCCATTCCGACAAAAATATGCCCATGCCGAGACTCGGAAACCCAAAGATCGTGGTAAAACTTCTGCAACCCCTTGTCGTCGTCGAGTGCCTCGGACACAAGCCGAAAACGCTCCGCGCCCCGACACTCGATGATCGACGCCAGCAACAACCGGTCGAGAAACCGCCGAATCAAGTCCGAGTGCAACCGCTTCATCAGCGCCGTGATGTACGGATCCTTCGGAATCTCCTTGACCAACGGGATGCCCCGCTGCCGCATCACCTCGTACACCTGCTGGAAATGCTCTAACTCCTCGACCCCGGTAGCGATCAACTCCGGGATGATCTCTAGCCGATCCGGGTACTTGGCCACTAGGCTCATCACTAGCGCCGAGGCCTTGCGCTCGCAGTCGGCATGATCCTGCAGGAACGACGGCAGATCAGCCCTCACGGCATCGACCCACTCCGGCCCGGTGTCCACAGTCAACTCGAGGGATAATTTCATACGACGGCGGGCAGGCTAGCAGTTTGGGCAAGCGGCGTGGAGGCTGAAGTTGTTCTCCGAACTCGACGAAGCAGACTGCCTGGTGTAGTGTTGCCCACATGTTGCAATATGCGACCGACCAAACATGAACGAACCACAAATTGACGACTCAGTCGGAGCCATCGTGGCAGGGTGCCCGGCGCTCGCACGCGTATTTGAAGACGCCGGCATCGACTACTGCTGCGGAGGCAAAAAGACGCTGAACGAGGCCTGCCGGGAGCAGGGCTTGAATCCACAAACCGTTCTCGCCGCGCTGACTGAGTCAGCACAGTCCACTCAAGTCGAACCCATTGCGGACACTGCCGCCATGGCGCTGACCGAACTGGCCGACCACATCGAGCAGACACATCACTCCTATTTACGTTCTGAATTTCCGCGGCTGGATGAGTTAACCAACAAGGTGGCATCCGTTCATGGCGAACAGAACCCGCGACTGCATCAAGTTAGGGAAATCTGCCTGGCGCTAATTGCTGAACTATCTGACCACATGATGAAGGAGGAGCAAATACTCTTCCCCATGGTACGACAACTGGACTCGAGCGACATCGCCCCGACGTTTCACTGCGGTTCACTGGCCAATCCCATTCAACAGATGGAATCCGAACACAGCCAGGCTGGTGCCGCACTAGAAAGACTCCACGAATTGACAAACGGCTTCACCCTGCCCGATGGGGTCTGCAACACCTACCTCGCCATGCTGGACGCCATTGCCCACTTGGAGCGCGATCTTCACCTGCACATTCACAAGGAAAACAACGTGCTCTTCCCTCGCGCACTCGAGATGGAACAGAACAAAAGTGCATGAGTTCTACCTCCCCTTGGCCAAGCGCTTGGTTTAGCCTTCGTCGCGTTCGCTTGGGACAAGAGAGGTGAATATCAACGACCTTTTTCTCGAATGCACGCAGAAAATCACCCTTCAAAATGCGCATGAAACCGGCCAAAGCCACCCACTCGGCTCGCACTCAAATCCGTTCCAACAGCGATGCGCTGTTTGTCGGCTTCAATGTTTCCTTTAGCGGCAGCATCGTGAATTGAGATGTCTGGCGCTTTGGCTGCCGGCGGTTCTGGTGCTGGAGCCGACTGCTGCGACTCCCCACACCCCACCAGCACCACGGCTGCGATTGTGATTAGTATGTTTTTCATTTTCCTTCAGCTTTCAATTCTTCACCCGTCTTGCCGCCGTGTTTGCGGAGTAGGTCGGCGGTTTCAGCGCGATCGTTA
>PVBE011295726.1_pt1 | contig 30704 bp, 19 predicted proteins | sample 1631181 | NCBI WGS metagenome assembly PVBE01 (sample SAMN08397723, study PRJNA350692) | Marine metagenome, whole genome shotgun sequencing project. | isolation source: water | place: Pacific Ocean | collected 2012-04
AGGTCATTGCAAACACCATAAACCGGTTTCAACACTGTTTTGTTGGCCGATTCGAAAAAAAAACATTTCTAAGACCGGGAATCCTATAAAATCTCAATCCAACTGGATTTCGATGGGTTTGAGTTCTTACGGGGTCATCAATATTTATATAATATTAAAATTTTACTGTTTATAATAATAATACAAAATTTGGTATATCATTTTAGAAGATTAATCAAATCCCTTAATGATTATTTGATTTACAGCATCATTATTTGGCCTTTCAAACTGGAAGATTCACATACATCAAGTAGTCTTTGGATTTCAGCACCGCGTTTAAAATCAGGTTTTTCATGGACACCATTTTTTATACTTTTTATGAAAAGTTCATAAATATTTGGTGTAATTCCACATTCAAGTGAATCCCACTTTGCATCATCAATATTTTCACCCACACACCATTCAAGTTTTGTTGGGGATTTATCCAAATTGATTCTTAGAGAACCCTTACTTCCGAAAAGGCGCATTGAAACGGTGTTGTTGTGGCCAACGGCCCAACGTGTAGTATGAACTGTCCCTATAGCACCGTTTTTAAAAATGAGATTTATTACTGCCGAATCATTTGCATCTAAAGGATATTTCCCTATACGATTTCCTTTAACATTGTCAAAAGTCTTTAAAACACAACTGATTTTTTCAACTTGGCCAATAGGGTAAGTTGCAAAATCCAGAATGTGTACACCTACGTCTCCAAGTACACCTTTACTACCATGCTGTGTAGAAAGCCTCCATAACCAACGAGATTCATTTTTCCAATCTCCCCATGCTTTACTGACAAGCCAACTTTGAAGATAACTAGCTTCTAGATGAATGACTTCACCGATTTCACCAGACTGTACTATCTTATAAGCATTTTGAATTGCTGATGCATTTCGGTAACTAAAATTTACCATGTTAACTAGCCCCTTAGATTCCGCTAATTCAGACATTTTTAGGGCATCATCATAATTTTCAGCCAGTGGTTTTTCACAAAGCACATGTTTACCTGCTTCTAAAAGGGGAATTGTAGTTTCATAATGGTATCTATCTGATGTGACATTTGCTACTGCATCAAATTCTTTAAATTTGATAAGATCTTCAACACGATTGAAAACATTTTTAATTTCGTGTTTTGTTGCAAATTCTTTGGCTACGCTTGGTGCAATATCGCAAGCTGCGACGAGTTGAGTACCTTCTATATTTTTTAATTCTTCAGCATGGGTATTGGCCATACTTCCAGTTCCAATAATTGCAATTCGAATCATCGGAATCCTTCACTTCCATTTTCGTGTAGTTTTGGGCCACGCTCCACTATTTTTTCTATAGGCTCCGAAGGCTTACTTGAATAGTTATCCATCCATAATTTCTCTTCAGGGCGAGCCCATTTAACTGCATTTCTTAAAATCATGCGTATTTCTTTTTGATAGTAGATAGGATAAGTTTCATGACCAGGACTGAAATAAAATATTTTCCCATTTCCGCGTCGATAAACCAGTCCAGATCGAAATGTTTCTCCTCCTTGAAACCAACTGGAAAAAATAATTTCTTCGGCGGAGGGTACTTGAAATGGTTCTCCATACATTTCGGATTGTGGAATTTCAAAGAAACGATTTAATCCATTTGTAATTGGGTGTCCAGGATTGCAGACCCAAACTCGTTCCATTTCTCCTGCTTCTCTCCAAATTAGTGAACAGGTTGTTCCCATCAATCGTCGAAAGATTTTTGAAAAATGCGCAGAATGAAGTACAATGAGTCCCATACCTTCAAGAACTCTCTCTTGCACCCTGTCTACAATTCTATCTTCCACCTGATTATGTGCTGCATGCCCCCACCACGTTAAAACATCTGTCTCTTTTAAAACTTCTTCAGTTAAACCATGTTCATCCTCCTGGAGTGTTGCAGTTCTGGAGGATATCTCAGGATCTTCATCTAAAGCTGAAGCAATGCATGAGTGCATACCTTCAGGATACATATTTTTTACTAGCTCATTCGAATGTTCATGAACATTCTCACCCCATACGGTTACTCTGATTGACATATTCGTATTATCATTTGTTGTTTATAATTAAGTATTGAATGTAATTTGTTTAATATATTTTAGAAAAAATCAATATTTATATTTCGAATTTAGTTTTTCGGATGTTAATATTGAACATATTATTGTATCATTTAATCAATAAAAAAACATAAAGATTATTAATAAAATTTAATTAATAAATCTTAAATTACTATCAATAAATCAAGTATTATGATTTTTATCATTGATGATTTGAATCGAAATGTGAATTAATTGCAGGTATTGGTATAAGAAATTATCTATTGCTAAGATTAAATGGATTTAGATTCTATGGACACCAAATGTTTTTTTGGATATTTGAAATTATATCGTCTATTATTTAATTGATTCAAAATTTGTTGCGTAATTAGCCCTACTCAGAAAAAATTATGGATTCTTCATATTGATTTTATACGGGTAAATTAAACTTCAATGCATCAACATAGCATCGACACAGAGATTATCCAATTACTTCTCGAAGGAGAGTTCCACGCGCCTCGATCATGGCTTGGATTCCATGAAGAGTTGAAGGGAAAAAAACGCCGGGAGTGGGTGGTCCGGGTTTGGGAACCTTCCGCAGTTGAAGTGAAAATTGACTGGGAGGCAGGACCGCAATTGGGAGAGGGGGAACCGATGCAAAAGCTGCATGAGGCGGGCATCTTTGAATGGCGTGGAAAAAGCCGTCCAAAACTCACTCCCTACCGTCTCCACTGCCGTTTCCAGGACGGTTCTGTTTTGAATTGTTTCGATCCCTACTATTTCCAGGTTCATTTTGAAGAACTGGACCAGCATCTTTTTGGTGAAGGAAGTCACTTGCGTCTCTTCGAAAAAATGGGTGCCCACCCGCAGGAAATCGATGGTGTGCAGGGAACCCGATTTTCAGTCTGGGCCCCAAATGCAAAACGTGTGAGTGTGGTTGGTGATTTCAATGGCTGGAACGGACTGAAACATCCGATGCAGGCCATCGGCAGCAGCGGCATCTGGGAGCTTTTCCTGCCGGGTATCGGCCAAGGGATGTTCTACAAAATCGAGATCAAGGGTAAAGGAGGTGAAGTTTTTCTTAAATCGGACCCATTTGCCTTTGCCTCGGAGATGCGCCCTTCAACTGCCTCAAAGGTAGTCCATCTGGAAGATTATGTCTGGCAGGACGAGTCCTGGATGGAGAACCGCCGTACCCAGGATCCGCTTAAACAGCCGATCAACATTTACGAGGTTCATCTTGGTTCTTGGAAACGCAAAGCGGATCAGCAGGACCGTTTTCTCAGTTACCGTGAAGCAACCGAGGAACTGATTCCCTATGCCAAAGACATGGGATACACCCATCTGGAACTTCTGCCACTGGCGGAGCATCCGTTGGATGCCTCATGGGGTTATCAGGTGACGGGCTATTTCGCTCCTTCCTCACGCTATGGTAGTCCTGCGGATTTCATGAATTTTGTGGATCAATGTCATCACCATGGACTGGGTGTGATCATGGACTGGGTCCCTGGACATTTTCCGACCGATGCCCATGGCCTGGCGCGTTTCGACGGCACCCCGCTTTATGAGCATGAGGACCCGCGTAAAGGAACACACAAGGAGTGGGGCACACTGGTTTTCAACTATGGACGCAACGAGGTACGGAATTTTCTCATTTCGAATGCTCTATTCTGGTTCGAATATTATCACCTCGATGGAATCCGAGTTGATGCAGTGGCATCGATGCTTTATTTGGACTACAACCGTAAGCCGGGAGAATGGGTACCTAACCAAGATGGAGGAAGGAAAAACCTGGAGGCCGTCACGTTTCTACGGCAACTGAACCGGGTTCTTTTTGAGAAATTCCCGGGAATCCTCTCGATTGCCGAGGAATCCACTTCCTGGTCCGGGGTCAGTCACCCGACCTACACCGGCGGACTGGGATTCAACATGAAATGGAACATGGGCTGGATGAACGACACTCTGCGTTACATTGAAAAGGATCCGATTTACCGAAAATATGATCATCATCTGATGACTTTTTCGATTATGTATGCCTTCAGTGAAAATTTTGTACTTCCGATTTCCCACGATGAGGTCGTCCATGGCAAGCGCTCTCTTTTAGATAAGATGCCTGGAGATGAATGGCAGAAACGTGCCAACCTTCGGCTTTATCATGCCTACCGGATGGGGCATCCGGGCAAGAAACTGATCTTCATGGGCGGAGAATTTGGGGAGTGGCGTGAATGGGATGAAAACACGAGCCTTGACTGGCATCTGCTCGAAACCGAAGGACACTGCCAACTCCAGCACTTCAGCCGGGAACTGAATCGGCTTTATCTTGAATTGCCTGCACTCTACAGCAATGATTTTGACTGGAATGGTTTCTGTTGGATCGATCACAGCGACCAGGACAACAGTGTTCTTGCTTTTTTACGCATGCCTGAAGAAAATTTTGGATCGAATGAACACTCGGAACGTTCATCTTCTTCAGACTCTCCTGTGGTCTTTGTCTTCAACTTCACTCCGGTGCCGAGGACGGGTTATGTGTTGGGTATGCCTGAAGCAGGAGCCTACCAAAAAATATTCGATACGGATGATTCCTGGTTTGGAGGTTCTGGATTCAACAACCAATCCAGGATCCCGATGGAAAATCATTCCAGCCATGGATTTTCCAAAAGAGTGACTCTGGATCTGCCTCCATTAGCGGCATTGATGCTTCAACCTGTGTGAGAACGATTCATCTTCTAAAACGCTTTTGAGGGTAACAGGGAATCAAAATGCTGATTTTGTCAAGAATGCTTTGATCATAATGGGAATTTAAAAGATGCCGCAAAACCGTCCTGAAATGGAAAAAATCTGGGATCTGATTGCCGATTACCGTCGTTTGGACAGTGAGGGGTTGATCCACTCGATGGCCCATCATCTGGAATTTTCCCAGTGTAAAAACCGTTATACCGTTGAGGATTTTGATGTCTATCGGAGCCTGACGGTTTCTCTTCGTGACCGTCTAGTCGAGTTTTGGAACGATACCCAGCAGACCTACCACCTGAATCCGACAAGGCAGGTCTATTACCTCTCACTCGAATACCTGGTCGGGCGCAGTCTGCGCAACAATCTGATCAACCTCGGCATCTATGAAGAATGCCGGGAAGCTCTGCGATTGATTGGCTATGACCTGGATGAGATCGAGGAAATGGAAGTGGATGCCGGATTGGGAAACGGGGGACTGGGCAGGTTGGCATCATGTTTTCTGGACTCGATGGCAACCCTCCAAATTCCTGCCCATGCCTACGGCATTCGTTATGAGTTTGGTATTTTTCAACAAATGATCGAACGCGGAGAGCAGAAGGAAACACCCGACAACTGGCTCAGTCAGGGATACCCCTGGGAGATTCCGCGTTGGGATGTGCTTTATCCGGTCCAGTTCTACGGATACGTCCAGAGCCGGAAGGATGACGAAGGCCGTGAATGGAGGCAATGGGTGGGCGGAGAATCCGTGCAAGCGATGGCCTATGACGTTCCAGTCAGCGGGTATCAGAACCAGACGGTGAACAACTTGCGTCTGTGGTCTGCAAAAGCGTCAAAGGTTTTCGATTTTCAGATTTTCAACCGGGGGGATTACATGCAGGCGGTTGAAGAAAAACAGCGCAGTGAAACCATTTCAAAGGTCCTTTATCCTAATGACCAAGGTTTTTCAGGCAAGGAACTGCGTTTGAAGCAACAGTATTTTTTTGTTTCTGCCTCGCTTCAGGACATCATCCGACGTTTTAAAGCACACCATTCCGATTTTTCACGATTCCACGAATGGGTTGCCATCCAACTCAATGACACGCATCCCTCGATTGCTATACCGGAACTGATGAGACTCCTCATCGACGAGGAGGGTCTGGAATGGCTCGAAGCCTGGGAGGTGGTGATTCAGGTCTTCAGTTACACCAACCATACCGTTCTGCCAGAAGCCCTCGAACGTTGGTCTTCCTCGATGCTAGGGCATCTCCTGCCGAGGCACCTTGAAATCATCTACGAAATCAACAGGCGTTTCATCGAACAGGTCCGCATCAGTCATCCAGGTGATGAAAACCTTGCCAAACGGGTTTCTCTGGTGGAGGACGGCCCGGATCAGCAAATCCGCATGCCTTATTTGAGTATCATAGGCAGCCACGCTGTTAACGGCGTGGCCGCACTGCACACTAAACTATTGAAAACCACAGTTTTCGAGGATTTTTTCAAACTTTTTCCGGAACGCTTTCTCAACAAAACCAACGGAATCACCCCGAGACTCTGGCTGTTACAGGCCAATCCGGAACTTGCAGAACTGATCACCAGCCGAATTGGTCACGGTTGGGGAAAAAATCTGGAGGAACTCCGTTCTCTTGAGCAGCATCTCGATAATGACGGTTTCCAGGCGCAATGGCGTGAGGTGAAGCAGCTCAAAAAGAATCAATTATTAGGCTGGCTGGAAAAAAAAAACGGATATTTCCTCAATCCAAGTTCCTTCTTCGATGTCCAGATCAAACGCATCCACGAATACAAACGCCAGTTACTCAATCTGCTGCATACCGTCTATCTGTACCGCGGGTTGAGGGAGGACACGAATCTCAAACCTGAGCCGCGGACGGTGATTCTTGCAGGCAAGGCAGCGCCGGGATATTTTGCCGCGAAGCTGATCATCAAATTGACTCACGACATTGCCGATGTGATCAATAATGATCCGCTTACATCAGAACGATTGCAATTGGTGTTTATTGAAAATTATGGGGTCACCGTGGCGGAAAAACTGATCCCGGCGACGGATCTTTCCCAACATATCTCGACTGCAGGAACGGAAGCATCTGGAACAGGAAACATGAAGTTTTCTTTGAACGGGGCTTTGATTCTTGGAACCCTCGATGGAGCAAACATCGAAATCCGGGAGGAAGTTGGAGAGGAAAACCTGTTTGCCTTCGGATTGGATTCTGACTCGGTGGGGAAACTTCGATCAGAGGGCTACCGTCCTTCGGATTACCTGGAGTGCAATCGTGAACTGGAAGAAGTACTGGAGATGATCGAATCCGGTCATTTCAATCCAGGGCGTCCTGAACTGTACTCGGAACTCTGCCGGGACCTCAGGGAACACGACCACTTCATGCTGCTTGCTGATTTTGATTCCTACCTCAGGGCCCAGCATACCGTAGTCGAAGCACGAAAGGATCAAAAAAGTTGGACTCGGAAATCAATCATGAACACGGCAGGTTCCGGAAAATTTTCCAGTGACCGAACCATCCTTGAATACGCCCAAGAGATTTGGAAGGTCGAACCCGTACCGACTGAACTCCATGGGCACAAGATCTGATCTTGACAACCTTCCCAACCTTAAAAACCATCTAAAAATATGATTTCGAATCAGGACTCGGATTGGTGGAAAAAAGCCGTTTTTTACCAGATCTATCCACGTAGTTTTTATGACAGCAACAATGATGGATTCGGAGACCTGGTTGGGGTGATCGAGAAACTGGATTACCTCAACGATGGCCGGGGTGGAGGTCTAGGCATTGATGCGATCTGGTTTTCGCCCATATTTAAATCCCCTCAAAAGGATTTTGGATACGACATTAGCGATTACTGTGGCATTGATCCGGACTACGGGACTTTGGCAGACTTTGATCTTTTAATTGAGGAAGCCCATCGTCGAGGAATCCGGGTGGTGCTTGATCTGGTCCTCAATCACAGTTCAGATCTCCATCCCTGGTTTGTCGAATCGAGAAAGGATCGTACGAATCCCAAACAGGACTGGTATGTCTGGGTGGACGCGCAAGCAGATGGTTCTGTACCCAACAATTGGCTTTCACTTTTTGGAGGAAAGGCCTGGACCTTCGAGGAACAACGCGGCCAGTATTACCTTCATAGTTTTCTCCAGGAACAACCCGACCTGAACTGGTACAATCCTGAAGTCCGTGAAGAACTAGCTAAAGTGGTGCGTTTTTGGATGAACCGCGGGGCTGACGGATTCAGACTGGACACGGTGAACTTCTTCGCCTATGACCAGAAGCTCCGGAACAATCCCAGGAGAGATCCCGATGATCCCATGCTTGAAAAAGGACAGGAAGCGAACCCTTATTTCCATTATTACACCCTCTATTCCAAAGATCGTCCGGAAAACCTGGAATTCATTCGTTTTTTGCGTGGGCTCTTTGATGAAAAGCATGGAACCACTTCGATCGGAGAAATCGGTAGTAATCTTGGACTGGAAGGGACGATCAAGCAAACCGCGGATTATGTCAAAGGAACGGACCATCTGCATATGGCCTATACCTTTGCGATGCTCAGCACCGAAATGAATGCAGCTTTTTTTGCGAGGGTCGTGGAATTGACCGAGGCCCATTTTGGTGATAGTTGGCCTTGCTGGTCCTTAGGCAATCACGACACCTGCAGGTTGATGACCCGTTTTAACTGCATGGGAGAACGTCAAGGTTTCCAGCAGATGATGCTGATGCTTCTGCTTTGCCTGAAAGGAACTCCAATCCTTTATTATGGTGAGGAACTGGATATGGAACAAATTTCATTTAACCAAGATCAGTTGAAAGATCCCCTTGGAGTTTATTTCTGGCCACAGAATAAAGGGCGGGATGGCTGCCGTATCCCTTTTCCGTGGAAATCCGATGAGCCGAATCAGGGCTTCAATCTAGGAGCGGAATGTTGGCTTCCTTCTGGTAGTCCCCTCGCATTGGATGAGGCAGAAAAAATGCCTGAAAGTACTTTGAACCTGATCCGAGAGATGCTCAAAATCCGAAAACAACGACCTGCCCTTCACTCAGGAAAATATCTCAGACTTCTGCTGGAAGAAGACTGCCTCGTGTTCAAACGTGAAACCGATCAAGAAAGTATCACCATCGCAGCAAATTTTTCGGCCGTCGAAAGGAGATTGGATCATGATCTTTCCAACTGCAGGGATCTGACTCCGAAGGGTTTGATTCGACGAGGAAGGATGGAGGGTATGAGCCTGAAGCTTCCTCCTTCTGGAATTTTCATCGGAATGCACTAGTTTGAAAGATTCCCTGCTTCCTAGGGAGTGGATTCTCAGCCGAAGGGCACTCAACCTGATTTTCCTATCCAACGGTTTCAGTTTCGCAACCATCGTACCGCATTTTCCATGGTTGCAGCGCAAGCTTGAACTGGGTGATGCAATGACCGGATTTGCGCTTTTGTTCCCGGCCATAGGCGCGGTCAGCATGATGCTTTTGACGGGGAATCTGATTCAGCGCTTCGGTAGCAGGAAACTAATCCTGGTTGGTGGATTGGTGATGCAACTATGTCTCCCCCTGATTTTACTCATGCCCACACTTATTTTTCTGGCTCCGGTTCTGTTGCTGATTGGTGGAGCTTCGGGAATGATGGACATTTCCATGAATGCCCAAGCGGCCCGAATCGAACATGTTTACGATAAGCCGATCATGTCTTCATTCCATGCAGTCTGGAGCCTTGGCACATTGCTGGGCGGTGGATTAGCGAGTCTGCTGCTCGGCCTGGCTTGGACTCCCTTAGAGCACGCAGGAATGATCGCATGCATGCTGTTTATTCTGGTGATCGTCTGTGGGCGTTGGTTGATTACGGAGGAGGAACCTTCTCCAGAAAAAGCCCCCCTGATTTCCATCCCTCGTGGGCCGGTGCTGGTGCTTGGACTGTTGGCTTTTGTGGCAATGATAGCCGAAGGCGCAGCCACAGATTGGAGTTCAATCTTTGCACGAAACGAACTGGAAGCCACTCCAAGTCAAGCAGCTGCGGTTTTCACCGTTTTCGCACTAACGATGACCCTTGGGCGTTTTCTTGGTGATCGACTGGTGCATCACTGGGGGCCGGATCGCGTGCTTCGATATGCCTGTTGGGTGGGAGCTGCAGGTTTTATGGCAGGACTTTTGTCAGAAAATCTGGATGGCGTCATGTTCGGATTTGCCTGCCTGGGTCTTGGACTTGCGAACACGGTTCCGATACTTTTCAGCGGTGCCAGCAGGATTCCGGGAGTGAACCCGGGAGTCGGAATCGCTGGAGTTGCCACTCTTGGTTATTTCGGATTCTTGATCGGACCTCCTTTGATAGGAACAATTGCTGAGTTTTTCGGCCTGGACCATGCTTTGCTGTTGATCGTCCTTTTTTGCACACTGATCGCTCTCAATGCCGGAAGAATAAGCCAAGGGAGAGATTCCAAACCTGAGAATCCAGAAACGGTTCAGGGATCATAAGATGGAAGGAACGTCCAATTTTCAACGCGGAGGGGGAATTCTCCTTCATCCTACCTCTCTACCGGGGCCATTCGGGATTGGAGACCTGGGGCCTTCTGCCAGAAAATTTATTGATTTTCTTGCTGAATCGGGGTTGACCTACTGGCAGGTGCTTCCCCTCGGCCCCGTGATGGACGAACTGTCCCCTTACCAGAGTACTTCTGCGATGGCAGGGAACCCCTATCTGATCAGTCCTGAACTACTTATGGAAGATGGACTTGTTTCCGAAGACAGGATTCGGAAGATTCCGGATTTTCCTGAAAGACGTGTTGATATTGCATCGGTTTTGAGCTGGAAGCCGCAATTACTGAAAGATGCATGGAAAAATTTCGAGCAAGGGGTGAGTTCACTGGATCAGGAATTCGAAAGATTTTGTGAGCATCATTCGGAATGGTTAGAAGATTTCGTGCTGTTTTCCTCACTCCGAGAAGTAACAGGAAAAAAAGCCTGGACGGAATGGAATGAGGGCTGGAAAAAACGAGAGCCTTCTGCTCTTTCCGAAGTACGGGAGCAATATGCTGATCAAATTCGGTTTCACCGTTTTATCCAGTTTCTTTTTTTCAGACAGTGGCAGCTGCTGAGAAATTATGCCCACGAAAAAGGGGTTCGACTGATTGGGGATCTTCCAATTTTTGTGGCGCATGACAGTGCGGATGTCTGGACCTTTCCCGACTGGTTTGAACTGGATGAGAGAGGACGACCCCTCAGAGTAGCTGGAGTGCCTCCGGACTATTTCAGTCCTACCGGACAGCACTGGGGGAATCCGCTTTTTCTCTGGGAGCAGATGGAAGCTTCCGGATTGTACTGGTGGAAACTCCGGTTGCGGATGCTCTTTGAATCAGTGGACCTTGTCCGGATCGACCATTTTCGGGGATTCGATCAGTACTGGGCCATCCCGGCCACTGACAAAACCGCGGAAAATGGTAGCTGGGTGAACGGCCCCGGCAAGAAATTTTTCGATGCCATGATTCGAGAATTCGGAACTTTGCCCGTGATAGCTGAAGACCTTGGGCTGATCACAGCAGAAGTGAACACGATGAGAAAAGAATGTCGATTTCCGGGTATGAAAGTCCTTCAATTCGCTTTTTCTGAAAACTGGCAACAGCCTTTCCTGCCACACAACGTGGAATCCCTGTCTGTGATCTATACTGGTACCCATGACAATAACACCACCAAGGGGTGGTGGAAGAAAGCTTCCCCCGAGATTCGTCAAAATATAAACCGTTACCTGGGATTTGAAACAGATGAGGAAAACATCTCCGCGGCCCTGGTTCGTTTGGCCTGGATGTCTCCTGCAAACCTTGCACTTGCGCCATTGCAGGACTTGCTCAACCTTGACGAAAGCTCCCGCATGAACCTGCCTGGAACCATCGAGGGCAACTGGCTTTGGCGATGTTCAAACGAAGAATTCCATTCGCTGGATCCAAATTTCCTTCGAGAATGGACTGAAATTTCAGGACGCGCCTAAATTTTCCTCCTTTCCATGTTTCCAAAACTTGTTAGTTTACGCAATATTCAGATATTATAAATGGTTTAAGTACTAAAATCACTCATCAATATCCGTAGATTTGCGAAAAGAGAAACAAGCCCAGTTCAGATATATTCTATGTTTTCAAAATCAATTCAAGATCGGGAGACCCCAATGATCATTGGAGTTCCAAAAGAAATCCACTCTGGCGAAAGAAGGGTTGCAGTTGTGCCTTCGACGATAGGGCAACTGAAGAAGCTGGGTTACGAGGTCATCATTGAACAAGGGGCAGGCGAACTGGCGAATTTTCCGGACAATCTCTATCAGGATGCCGGAGCAGAGTTGGTAGAAAAACCAGCGGAAATATGGGAAAGGGCGGATCTGTTGATCAAGATCCGAGCCCCAGAAATGCATCCGCGGCTCAAAAAGCATGAAGTTTCTCTGCTGAGAAGTGAAAGCACCTTGATTGCAATGCTGGATCCCTCCAGGAACAAGCCTCTGGTCAAGAAACTTGCTGGTACTGGAGGAACGGCGCTTTCCACGGATGCGATTCCTCGTATATCCAGGGCGCAGTCGATGGACGTGCTTTCCTCGATGGCCAACATTTCTGGTTACCGTGCAATGGTCGAAGCGGCCCATTTTTTTGGCCGACTGCTTTCAGGGCAAATCACCGCAGCTGGTAAAATTCCGCCGGCCAAGGTGCTAGTGATCGGAGCCGGGGTCGCCGGCCTTTCTGCAATTGGTACTGCGAAAAACCTGGGTGCGATCGTTCGTTCCTTCGACACCCGTCCTGCGGTCAAGGATGAAGTGAAGAGCATGGGTGCGGAGTTTTTGGAGCTCGAATTTACTGAAGAAGGTGAAGGCACCGGTGGTTATGCAAAGTCGATGAGCAAGGAATTCATCGAAGCAGAAATGACCCTTTTCGGACAGCAGGCACAGGATGTGGACATCATCATCACCACTGCGGCGATCCCAGGCAAGAAAGCGCCGAAGCTGATCACCGAGAAAATGGTTCAATCAATGCGTCCGGGGTCGGTGATTGTGGATTTGGCTGCTGAAAGCGGAGGCAACTGCGCATTGACTAAACCAGGAGATTTGGTGCGGGAGTATGGTGTGTTTATCGTGGGTTTTACCGACCTTCCAAGTCGGCTTCCGACTCAGTCGAGTCAGCTTTATAGCAACAATATGCTAAAGTTGATCCAGCATTTTGGAAAGGCGGAGACTTGCAAGCTCGACCTGGAGGACGAGATCACCAGGGCGATCACCGTCAGCCATCAGGGTGAAATCACTTGGCCCCCGCCTGAACCAAAGCAACCTCCTCCCCAACAGGTTTCAGCAAAACCCCAGCCGATTGAACCTCAGAAAGTCGAACCATCCCTAAAAGATCCTGAAATGTCTGGCCTTTCCTCCAGTGGAAGGATCATTCGCTGGATGGGATTAGGACTCGGAGCTCTACTCATGGTGCTGATCGGGTTTTCCGGATCCTCAGATTTTTTGACCCACATCACTGTTTTTGCATTGGCTTGCTTCGTCGGGTATATGGTGATCTGGAATGTCACTCCGGCTTTGCACACGCCATTGATGAGTGTCACCAATGCAATCAGCGGAATCATCGTCATCGGTGGATTGATCTCATTTGATGTCAATCCCTGGCTTTCAGGAATTGCGGTTTTCATCGCTACGATCAATATCTTCGGAGGATTCTTCGTAACCCGAAGGATGCTTGAAATGTTTCATAAATAACAAAAAGCGTCAGCCTCTGTCCTAGAGTGAAATCCTTTGAATTCCCTGTAGAGAAAGGATGCGGAATGTCCCATGAAAAACTTCATGGATTTCGCAGACTTGCCAAGCCAGATTCATCTTTTATTGTGAGAAATCTCCATGCCTGAAGGAATCATTACTATTTCCTACCTTATTTCCGGGATCCTTTTCATCCTCAGCCTGGGTGGGCTTTCAAACCAGGAAACGTCCCGAAGAGGAAACGTATATGGAATAGTCGGTATGGGGATTGCGATCGTTGCAACCCTGGTTGGTCAACAGGTCAGTGGTTTGGGCTGGCTGATCATGCTGATGCTTCCTGCCGGGGCACTTGGTATTTTCGTGGCCAAGCGTGTTCAGATGACCTCAATGCCAGAACTGGTGGCGATACTCCACAGTTTTGTCGGTGCGGCTGCGGTTTTGGTGGGTGTCGTCAGTTACCAGGATTCTGGAAAATTCAGTGGAAGCGCCCTGATCATCCATGAAGTGGAAATCATCATCGGCGTGATTGTCGGAGCCGTGACCTTCACCGGTTCGTTGATCGCTTTCGGCAAACTAAAGGGAATGATCAGCAGCAAACCACTATCTCTTCCCTTAAGGCATCAGATCAATCTTCTGATGCTGATCGCCTGTGTGGTTTTCGGAGGAATGATGCTGATCGGCGAACCTTCGGGGGAAATGAATGCCCTGATCTGGATCATCATCATCTCCTCGGTGCTAGGGATGCACATGATCATGGCCATTGGAGGAGCAGACATGCCGGTCGTTGTTTCGATGCTCAACAGCTATTCAGGCTGGGCGGCAGCTGCAGCGGGGTTCATGCTTTCGAACAACCTGCTCATCATTACCGGTGCCTTGGTTGGTAGCTCCGGCGCGATCCTAAGCTACATCATGTGCCGTGGCATGAACCGTTCCTTCATCAGTGTGATTGCTGGAGGCTTTGGAGTGGCCGAGGGAACCGTGGTTGCTTCTTCTCAGGAAGCAGGGGAGGTTTCCTCGATGACCCATGAAGAGGTCAAGGATCGGTTGATGGAAGCCGAAAAGGTGATCATCGTCCCCGGCTATGGGATGGCGGTGGCCCAGGCACAGCACATTGTCCAGGAGATGACGGATAATTTACGAAAAAGGGGCAAGAAGGTTCATTTTGCCATCCATCCTGTAGCCGGACGTCTTCCAGGACACATGAACGTGCTTCTGGCGGAAGCCAACCTACCCTATGATATCGTTTTCGAAATGGAGGAAATCAATCCCGAGTTCAGTGAAACCGATGTGGTGCTCGTCGTCGGCGCGAATGACATCGTGAATCCGGGTGCTTTAGATGATACCAGCAGCCCGATCTATGGAATGCCTGTTTTGGAAGTCTGGAAATCATCCACGGTGGTGGTGCTCAAACGCAGCATGGCGACAGGTTATTCCGGAGTCGACAACCCTCTCTATTACCGTGAAAACACCTCCATGCTTTTTGGAGACGCGAAGGACAGTCTCAACAAAGTCACTGGGATGTTGACTGCTTGACTTAGATTTTCTTGATCGTCATGTAGGCATGAACATAGTCCATGCCATGACCTTCTGGATAGCCCAGGATCCTTTGATGGTACGTTCCATAATAGGATTCTATCAGTTCCTGCCTTTCCTGCATCGGTCGTGAATCGTCGAGTGCTCCCATGAAGATGCTTTGGTTCCAACTTCTGATGGTGGGGATGTATTCATCAGCAAATCGTTTGACGTCCCCATGTTTTTTGAATTCTTCTGCAAATGGACAGGGCACGATTCGTGTTCGGATGTTTTCCAAACGTAACCCTGATTGGAAAACAGGATTTGCAGGATCGGTCAAGGGTCGGGAAAATTCTTCAACCGTGTTGTAATATTGAGGCAGGGTCATGCGTCGATATTCATTAGTGCTGATTCGACCTGATTCTAGAAACTCCTTCCAAATTTCGTTGAAGGTTTCAAACATATTGACGCCAAAGGTGTTGCCGAGGTAACGTCCTTCTTCATCAATTCCGAAATTCACCAGGACCATTCTTCCGCCTGGAATGAGTTCCTGAGAGCGATGAAGCAGAATTGTTTCCCAGTCTCTGCGGCCGTATTCCGAAAAGATAGCAAGCTCCTCCCCTTTTGCCCCAACCATGTGCACATGATGGTTTAAATCACAGGGTTTTTTGCTGAGCCAGTGCATGGCTGTCGCAGAGAAACCAAAATCTAGGCTGGAGTCTGGAAGTATCTGTTTATAGAAAGAATTGGCAGAGAACAAAGGATAAACTTTTTGGTGTTTTTCAAGATAACTGGGGAAATGCCCCAATCCAAAAACGGTTTGAATCAATCCGTTGTAATCATTGTTCGGTTGGTCTGTATAGTGTATCTTGACTTCGATATTTGGTTTTTTACCACGTAATGTTGTGATGAGTTGGTTGATCATCTGAAGCGAAGTCCCCCCATCGGCACAACCCATATCTGCAAACGAGAAATTTCTCTTTTCCTCCAGTTCCATTTTCAATAAGGCCTCCTCAACCATCGGAATGGCCGCATTGATGACATCCTCAGCACCACGGGTTGCCAGAGAATAAGCTCCTCCGCTGGACATGGTGATGTTTTGTAATTCTACTGAATTCATGAAAATTCAATATTTTCTTTGTTTTATTGTTAAAAAATTATTAGAAATATTTGATTTATTTAAAAATTAAGTATGGAAGCCAAAGGACGATTTGAGGAAAAATCCAAATAAGACTTAACCCTAGTATTTGAATTCCAATGAATGGCATGACTCCTAAATATATATCCTTGGTTTTTATCTCTTTTGAAGCAACTCCACGGAGATAGAACAAAGAAAACCCGAATGGAGGAGTCAGAAAACTTGTTTGCAGGTTGATTCCGATCATAACCCCTAACCATAAAGGATCAAATCCCATTGCAATTAAAATTGGAGAAACAATTGGAACAACAACAAATATAATTTCGATAAAATCCAAAAAGAATCCAAGGAAAAAAATTATCGCCATAACAATTAACATTGCTGAAATAGTACCACCAGGAAGGTTCAATAAAAACTCTTCCACTACTACATCGCCACCGAATCCACGAAAAACAAGTGAAAACATTGAAGCTCCAATGAGTATTATAAACACCATTGAACTTATTTTAGTTGTTTCTTGTGATACAATTTTTAGAATTTCCAAATTGAATTGTCTTGAAATAATTGCAATTATTGTTGCTCCAACAGCTCCAACAGCAGCAGATTCGGTTGGGGTGGCAATACCTGTTAAAATCGATCCTAATACTACAATTATTAAAATCAGTGGTGATAATATTATTTTTAACAACTGGGGAAAATTAATTTCTTGAATATGTACTTTATCATCATGATTTTTTTCAACTAAAGCAGGGCATAAAGAGGGATTTATTGATGCTAGTATGATTTGGTAAACTAAATAGAGTCCTACCAATAATAGACCTGGTAACAGTGCTCCAGCAAATAAGTCGATCGCAGTAACTGGATTATCTGGAACTAGTTCTCCCTTTAATTCGGATGCTTGTTCGTTTGCTCCTTGAAGTATATCAGCTAGCAGAACCAATACTATGGATGGAGGAATGATCTGGCCAAGTGTTCCTGAAGCACATATTAAACCTGATGAAAGTCGGGTACTGTATCCAGCTTTTGTCATCACTGGCAAACTCATCAAACCCATTGTTACAACCGTTGCACCAACAATTCCTGTTGATGCTGCTAATAGAGCTCCAACAATAATTACAGAAATTCCTAGACCGCCAGCTCTTCTACCAAATAGCTTCCCCATGGCTTCAAGCAATTTAAAAGCTATGTTGGATTTTTCTAGCATGACTCCCATAAAAACAAACAGAGGAACCGCAACAAGGGTCTCTGCCTTCATTACACCAAAAATTCTAAGTGGATAAAGTGATAATATCCCTAGATTGAATAATTCAAGATAGTCCCCAATCAGTGCAAATATTAAAGCAGAACCTGCAATCGTCAATGCAACAGGAAAGCCTAATAAAAGTGTTATCATGGTTACACCAAACATGGTGAAACCAAGAAATTCTGAAGTCATTTAGTATTAGGATTTAATGATTAAATAATTTTCCCATAAATAAGATGATAAATATTTTTTAATGCCATAGAAATAAATTGAATTCCAAACAATATAGAAAAAACCAACAAAACAGATTTAAATAAAAAAAGTCCTGGTAACCCTCCAGCTTCAGCTGATTTTTCAAGGACTTTCCAAGATCTTTCAACCATTGGTAAACTCTTAATAAAGATACAATAAATTACTGGCAGGGCAAAAAACATACTTCCAAAAAAATCAATTAACGATTTATATTTGTTACTAGCTGTGCGATAAATCAAATCTATACGGACATGCCCCTTATGTAAAAGTGTGTATCCGGCACCAAGCAAAAAAACAATGGAGTGACTCCAAACATATAATTCCTGCATCCATATTGCTCCAAAACCAAAGACGTATCTCAGTACGACAACAAAAAATACATTCAGAACCATTAACACGAGTAGCCAAGAAATAGCTCTTCCTACCCAATCGTTTATTGAATCGATAAAATTTACAGTACGCTCTATGTAAGACATATCGACTTTTAAAAAAAAAGGAGATTCCTCCCTAAGAAGAAACCTCCTTTTGTTATTTCAGTTGAGGTTAAAAATTACTCTGGTAACAGATTTAAATTCTTCTCATGTTTGCTGCCTTACGCGCTTCTAGAAAGGCTGCCTCAGCATAGGTGGACCAATCTAACATTGATTCACGAATTGCAACAATTTCGTTATACAAAGCTTTAGCGTCGGATGATTTCGATGCAATTTGTGGAAGAACCTCAGCTGCACGATTTCCTATAGCTTTTAAGAGTTCATCGCTATAACTCCGCAATTTGACACCGTGATCTTTAGTCAGTTTTTGTAAAGCATTATTGTTGATCGCTTGAAACCTTGAAAGAATATACAAATTCGTTCCAGCAGCACCTCTTTTAACAATTTCTTTCAAATTGTTGTCCAAATTATCCCATTCATTCATATCTATGAATCCGTCAAGAATAGTTGCCGGTTCATGCCATCCTGGGTAGTAATAATTTTTGACAACTTTATGTAACCCTTTACCCATATCTGCTGCAGGGCCAATCCATTCTGTACCGTCAATAGCACCAGAAGTTAATGCAGGCAAAACTTCAACTCCAGGAAGAAGGATAACATTGACGCCAAAGGTCTTTAGGATTTCTCCACCTAAGCCCGGCATCCGAAATTTAAGACCATTAAGATCTTTTACAGTATTGATTTCTTTTGCATACCATCCACCCATTTGATTTCCACTGTTCCCCATGGGTAGAAATTTTAAGCCTAAGGGGTTGTATGCATATTTATCTGCCTGTTCAATCCCTTTACCATAATACAGCCATGCATTTTGTTCTTGAGCAGTTAGCCCATATGGCATTGCTGCCACAAAAGAAATGGAATCAGATTTTCCTGCCCAATAGTATGGAGCGCCATATCCCATTTGAGCAGCCCCAGATTGGACGGCATCCATTGCTTCAAAGGGTTTTACCAATTCACCCGCATGGTAAGCTTTAATTGTAAGTTTCCCATCAGATGCAGATGTTACAAATTTAGCAAATTCTTCTAGGGCTTGCCCTAGAAGGCCTGCTTTACCGAATGCAGAAACTACATTCCATTTTTTTCTACTTTGAGAAATGGCAGGATTAGGAAATGTTGAGGCAGCAACAGCAGTTGCTCCGCCTGCTATGGAGGAATTTTTCAGGAATTTTCTTCGATTCATTTTGCTCCTTAATGGAAATTGTGAGAAATAATCCGAATGATATAGTGTAAACAACATAATTATAATTAATAATATTCTAAACTACACCTAACAAAATTTTAATTCAATATGAATTCGAATGGGTTTAATTAGAGAGGTTTCTAAAGATCTATAGAAGGAGTTAGATGCATCGAATTGGGATTGACCTGGGAGGCACCAAGACCGAACTGATCGTTACCGGTGACAACCCCCTGGAGGTGATTCAGAAAAAACGGGTGGAGACGGAGCGGACGGGTTATTCAGCGTTGCTGAGACAATTGAAGGGGCTAGTGGATTCGGTCCGTACTTTGGCCGTCGAGAGCCCTGCAGTCGGTCTGGGGGCTCCGGGTTTTGTAGATCCCTACAATGGCAGTGTAGGGAGCTCGAACTTGACATCCTTGTGTTTCAAACCCTTTCAACAGGATCTGGAGGAACAGTTGCAGATGCCGGTCAGGGTGGTCAACGATGCCAACTGCTTTGCCCTGAGTGAGGCCCTGCATGGTGCAGGAAAAGGATGTGGAATGGTTTTGGGCATCATCCTTGGAACTGGAATGGGGGGAGGCTTGGTCCTGGACGGGAAAATTTGGTCAGGAAGCCAGGGCATTGCCGGAGAATGGGGGCATGCGACTGTGGACCCGAAGGGCCCGGAATGTTATTGCGGACGACGAGGGTGTCAGGAACTCTACCTTTCCGGAACCGGGATACAGCGTCTTTATCGGGAACGTTCGGGAAGAGAACTTGGCTCCCTTCAAATATACGAAGCCTGGAAGCAGGGAGAGGATGTTGATGCTGCTGAAACCATGGAAATATTTCTGGAAATCTTCGGTCAGGCCATTGCCAATCTGGTGATGTGCCTGGATCCCGACGTCATCGTCCTCGGTGGTGGGGTTTCGAATCTTCCCATTCTTTATGAAGAAGGTTTGGAACGTGTGTCGCAGCAGGTGTTTCAGGGGCGCCAGAAGATCCGTATCGTGCCAAACCATCTTGGAGATTCCAGTGGAGTCTTCGGAGCCGCCGCCGCCGCAGGTACTAAGCCATGAGACTTAAATCTTTCCCTCTCAAGGTTTTCATCTGCAAAGGATTTGCAGGGTTCTTTCTCTTGATGCTGATTTCCGGCCCAATCCGAGCTGCTGGAGATTGGGCCTGTGTCGGATACACTCTGGCGGAATCGGTGTTTCCCGGATTGGGATATGGTCTGATGGGAGATTTCGACAAAATGCTGATTTTCGGAGGACTGCGTTGGAGTGCCCTTTCCAAATACAATGAATATTCTAAAAGCCCGCATTATCAAGAGGAAATCAGTGATATTTATAAAGAGACGGAACTTGAGAATGAAAAAACCCGGACGGACATCTATTATTCCAAAGAAACATTCTATGGCTCATCCTACGCAAGCATTTACAGCAACCTGACCTACGTCACCTTTTATGATCTCTATGATGGTAACTGTGAAGAAAATCCAAAAACCTATGGTTTAGTCTTCTCTCCTTTCAGGATCTGGGATTATGGAATGGAACCGACGTTCTGGGCTCCGACTATTTACGTCGCTGCGAGACCCATGGATGGAGGCCTTGTGAATTATCACGTGGACCAGGATCTAAGCCGTGATCAAATGCTGCGGCAATCCTTTTTACAGTACCAACTGGTGGGGATTGGAGAAGAAATGCTCTTCCGCGGGGTTATCCAACGTTCACTCTTCAATTTATATTCTAAAGGTTTCAGCAAAGGTTTTTCACGTTGGAGCAGCATTTTAACTGCCAGTGCCCTATTCGGGGCGGCTCATACTGGGCAGGGGTTCACGGCCACCCCGGCTGCAGCTTTTATCATGGGAGTCTATTTCGGCTGGCTCTATCACCCCGCAGATGGAGAGTTCAACCTCGTTGAACCGATTGCCGTCCACTCCTGGTGGGATACGATTCTGGTCCACCGTATGATTTCTGAATCCCAGTTTACAGAACGCTCCGAGGGCGAAACTGCAAAAAATGCAAACCTCAGCACAGGCTCACGTTTTTATCCGCTTTTTGGACTGCGCGTTCGTTTCTGAAGCACCTTCCTTTTTTTGCTAAAGCTTCTTCCTGGTATGCCGATACAAGATTCAAATGGTTTCTAAATGGGAGATACTCCCTCATTGACATGACAGGATTAGTTTCCTCAAGTTTCTCGTAAGTGTGTCGATAAGGAAACCAGTACCGGGTACAACGGGCTCTCTGGGCCAGTTGTTATTTGGTGATACTGGTTCTTTGAACAAAAAAGTTTTCAGGCGAGGTCTGAAACCAGGTTCTGAAGAGTGATTTGGAATGATAAAGGACTGCTGCAGGCTCATGAAAAGACTGCATTTGATACAGTTCCTGTTTGAGTGCCGATTGCTTTTCAATGGAAAGAAAATGACCGAACATATTCGTATGTTGTCACCATGACTTTTCCAGAGAAAATCAGAACACAACGGTTTCGATGCTTTTCCTGCTGTGGAAAGACACTGATTCCAATTGCCACATCCTGATTCAGGAAATGGCAGGAGTTCGTGCAAGGACTCAGAATTCAGGATTGTTGCTTTTCCCGCTCATCAAAACAACTCCAACATGGATGCAGGGGCTGTTGGGCGGAAGAGCCAAGCAATGGGCGGGCAAGACAAAAGACGTTTTGCACTGCTCAACGGCGATAATGCTGAAGCAGAAATCCGAATGGATGTGAGTACGCTCTGTTACTGCCCTTAATGTAAAGGGCGGGGAGTACTCCGTCTGCTGAGTACAGAAACATCGAAATGCTGGGTTGAGTGAATCATAACCAGTATTTCTGAGAAGCAGGATTGCAATGACACGGGATCTGCAAGAAGGGGCAATGAAAGACCATCATTGACCCGCTTGAAGCTGATCTGATGCCTGAAGGTTAGAATCTGGAATGATTCCACCGACCCTAAACTTGGCGGTGAAGAACGAATCAATACGTCATATTAATGATCATAAACTGATTAATGCGTGTTGTGAACAGACCAAAACATTTCAACTTTCAATGATTCAGTTTCGAAGAGACTGAATGATTGATGGTTTAGATGAGCGCAACTGAGGTTTGTGCCTTCGAAATATATGAATCGCCGCCAGTATGTATGGCAGCGAGTCCAATGATTGCGCCCTTTTCATAGGGCCTATGAATACGAGAAACGGCCACGGAATGAACCGTGTGCTGAATGGAAACCTGAACCTGTCCTAAGGAGGGTGAGTATGTTTTAGGGTTTAGAACTGATTAAGGTTTTAAACTCATGTAACCATTAGTGGAATCATGATTTTCCGAGTCCTGTTCTGTAATGAAGAAGAGGATTCCGAACTATCATAAATTTATATTTTTCATGATCTGTGAAACATTAAGCATTTGTTTTACAGAAAACCATTAAGCAAAGGAGGGCACCATGCGTGTCAATCATAACATCGGTTCAATGACGGCGTTAAGGCATTTGGGAAACACCTCAAATGCAACCGACAAGAATCTGGAACGATTATCTTCCGGATTAAAGATCAACTCCGGAGCCGACGGCCCCGCAGACCTTATGATTTCAGAGCAGATGCGGGCTCAAGTAGCAGGTTTGAACCAGGCGGTTCGAAATTCGGAGACCTCGATTTCAATGACACAAACAGCGGAAGGTGCATTGAACGAGGTTAGTTCCATTCTGGTCAACATGAGACAACTTGCACTTCATGCGGCCAACGCCGGTGCCAACGATCGCAAGATGTTGCAGGCAGACCAGAATGAAATCGAAAACCTTCTTGGAACCATCAACCGGATTGCAAGAAGCACCCAGTTCGGAACCCGTGTCCTTTTTGATGGCAGTAATCAGGCCAGTGGTGTGACAGTGGGAAACGGATTAAGTTTTATTACTGCGACACCAAAAACCTCTGAAGCTCCAACCAAGAGTGGTTATGAAATTGATATCCAACAGGTAGCAACCCGTACTCAAGTTGCCGGTAACAGGGGGATATCCATTGAAGATCTTGATCAGGGCATCACCATGGTGGTCAATGAAGGAGGACGTGTTGCTAAACTGAACACCAAAGAAGACGAAAATCTGGATCAAAATGTAAGTCAGATGCTGAACAACTTCAGACTTTCTCCTGAGATTTTCTCCCGTGCAGATACAGAAGCAACCCTGCGTGATCTGGTCGCGCGAAAACTGAATGAAAAAGCCCAGGACAATGGTTTGAAAGTCGATGTCTTCATCGATGAATTAGGAATGCTCACCGTCAGACACCAGCATTTCGGGAGCAAGCCTACTTTCAGTGTTGTTTCTGAAACCGCGGAAGTATTGGGTGATCAGGCAAACGTAGCAAAGTATTCTGATGGTGGTCGCGATGTGGCTGGCTGGATCGGAGGTGAAGTAGGCATTGGAGATGGTCAGTTCCTGCATGGCGCCCAAGGCACCCCTCTGGAAGGCATGGTCCTCCAGTACGATAATGTTCTTGAAAAAAGATTGGTCGATATCAAGGATGCTCAGGGTAATGTAACCGGGCAGAAAATTGTGCAGCAATCCAACGATGAACTGGTTGGAAACAAAGTGGATGGTTATGTCCATCTTGCGCAAAACTCCCTGGAATATCAGATAGGGGCTAATTTTCGTCAGACCGTTTCATTCTCTCTTGATGATCTGCGGAGTGAAAATCTTTCAACTGGGGTGGAGAATGACAGTGACTATCGTAGTCTCGCGGATCTTGATGTCACCAATGCCCAGGGTGCTCAAGACGCGATCAACATGATCGATGACTCGATTGAACAGGTAAGTGAATTGAGGGCAAACATGGGTTCTTTCCAGAAAAACGCATTGGAAGCCAACCTGAGGAATCTACGTGTGGCCAGTGAAAACCTGACCCAGGCTGAATCCGTCCTGCGTGATTCGGACATGGCGGCCGAAATGAGTGAATTCACTAAGAATCAGATTCTGCTTGCATCCGGTACGGCGATGTCGGCCCAGGCGAATCAGATTCCGAAATCGGTCTTGCAACTTCTTGGTAGTGCGACTGGTTAATCCTTTGATTCATCCGGTTGACCTGGTTTGATCAGGTTTGCCGGATGACACCATAGAGCTCGGGAGGGCTCTGGAAGCGTATTGATTAAACAGTACGTTTTCAAATCTTTCCCGGAACCAAAACATTCCGGAATGGATCTTTGATATTCAAATCTGATTTGAGTTGATGGAGACTTTGAGAGTCATTCCTTCAAACTAAAGATACTTGAGGATGTGGCGGTTCACCCCAACAACGGGGTTGGCTAAATCCTGAGAGTATCACTGAGTGAAGGTCGATTTTACCAGGTCTGCACGACTCACCAACGAGAAGGTGTATGAACCGACTATTTTGAATCCAACCTTCATTTTTTGGTTGAAGTAAAAAATAGGTTTTCATTGCAAGAGTTCATCTGAAAATAAAGAAATCTTTTGGATGAAGTCTTCAAGTTGTCGAACGGAATCCATGGGGTATGTAATTCAGGATGAATGACCCAGGAAGAAGTTGAAATATTTGGGAAGAACGTCCGGTTTTCGTTGAAATGAAATCATGAACGTTGATTTGGGATTTGAAGCATGGATGCCGATGATTTCGATGATGACCAAGTAAGCTCGAATCAGAGAATATCAAATGTCATTAAAATATATTATTTATGAAACAGTCATGTGTTTTGGCTGTTCTTGAATGAACCTTTATCCATGAGGTCTCATGTCGGTAATGAACATTCAGTCTGGATTGAATTCGTTCAATCAGAATTATTTGATGATGAATCGGAAAAAACAAAAGCAGGATGAAGAATCGGATGGGAACATGCTCAATGCTGAGAGATTAGAAGGTTACAGCATCGATTTTATGAATGCGCGGGAGCATCTTTCCACAGAGAATCTGAATCATGAAATCGCTGATGTAGAATCCAACGTGTCATTAGTCCAAACAGCGGCTTCAGCACTTCATCATCTTGAGGATCAGCTTTCACGAATTTGGGAATTACTGAGGCACTATTCTGACGAACAGAACATTGAGGGTGCAAAGGTTTCCGTGGGAATGATGGAGCTTAAAGGTTTACTGGAAGAAATCGACCGGATTGCATCACGAACCCGCTATGGAGAAGATCGTTTATTGGACGGAACCCACACCGTCAGAGCGGTTGTCAATGGTGCAGATCTGGAAATCGTTTCGATCGGAGATGACATTGTTTCCTCACCCGTAAGAGGTTATCCGGTTTCCATCGAGCAATCCGCAACACGATCAGAAATGATTGGATCGGTTCCCTTGAATCAGAAATTGATTGACCATGGGGAACAGATGCTGGTTCGTGAAGGAAATTCCCTACTGCGTTTCACCACGCGTAATGGAGAAAATCTGGAAGTGACACTGAAAAGATTCCAACAGCTTCTGAGAAAGCATGATATGCCGATCGAAGTCAAAAGCATCGAGGATGGGAAACTTAATCTGCAGCACATCAATTATGGCAGTCATTTCCGTTTTGGTGCAGCCAGTTCCACACCAGGGGTGTTGTCATCCGAAAGTGGAAAGATAGAACCTGCCTATCCCGGTAGGGATGTGGTCGGCTCCATCAATGGTGAAATCTGTCATGGTAAAGGCCAAGTGCTCAAGGCTTCTGAGGATTCTATAAAACTTTCGGGATTACGACTTCGATATTTTGGATCAAAAAACAGCCAACAACCTTGGGAGGCTGGATCCGTCTCGGTTTTCCAGAATGCCTACCTCTTTGATGGAGGAATGTTGAAGCCCAATATTCAACGCCTGGGCCTTCAAAGCATGAAGTCGGAACATCTCGGCAGAGAAATTTCAAATGTCTCTGGATTCCGCTCTCTAGCAGAGATAGGAATTGAAAGTTCGGAACAGGTGTCTGATTCACTAAGGCTGGTTGAAAAAGCTCTTGGAGAGGTGTCCGACACCCGAGAAAAAGTCGAACTGTTCAACCAGGACCATCTGAAAAATCATTTGCACGAATTGAAAGCAGAACATGACCACCTTCATGTGGACAAAGTTCTCTCGGATGATGGAATAAGAGCCCGAAAAATGGCTGAAAGAACCAAAGTACAAATCATTCACGAAGGCGGGCGTTCCACGCTTGCCCAGGCTTATCAAAAACCGCAGACCGTTCTGAGTTTATTGAAATGAGCGCAAACGGTTGAGAAATAATGAGATCAATCCAACTGGGGAGTTGGAGTGACACGATGAACTGATCGGCTGACACGGACGGGGAATCTGTGATGCTGAAGAACAGAGAATTAAGGAGAGTGAAAAGAATATAATAAAAATATTATTTATATGAACCATTGAGCCAGCAGGTTGAGGTTCATTTGGGTTTCAAGGCAGACAGGGATTAGGGCCCCTGGAAGCCATCCGGTAACGGGTAAAAGGCCGGCAGCAAAGGCATGGATGTTCTGAGCTGTCAGCTAAGTTAACGTCAAATATCATCAAATCCACTGAAAGGAGACAGAATGTCTTTAAGGATCAACCATAATATCAGTGCGATGAATTCACATCGCAATCTGATACAAAACACGAAGACTCAGGCGAAGAACCTGGAACGTTTGTCTTCGGGTTTAAAGATCAACCGGGGTGCAGATGCACCAGCGGGTTTGATCATTTCGGAACGTTTGAGATCTCAGATGTCGGGACTCAAGCAGGCCATTGACAACTCAGAAGCAGGAATCAGTTTGATGCAAACCGCAGAAGGAGCCTTGGAAGAAGTGAACCGGGCATTGATCAATATCCGTCAGTTGGCCGTTGCTTCGGCAAACGAAGGCACGAATGACGAGTTCATGCTTGAGGCAAATCAGGAAGAGATTGTTAACAGTCTGCAGTTGATCGAACGCATTTCACGGATTGCCAACTACGGCAAAAAGGCGATCCTTGATGGCAGTATGGGGGCGAACGGCATTACGACCGGAGACCACCTTGAATTCATCCAAGCAACGGTTGACACACAAAGTTCGCCGGTTGGAGGTTACGGTGTTCAGATCAATGAAGCTTCAACTCGTTCCACTTTCGAAGGTGCAGTCGGATTGTCAACTGCGATCATTGACCAGGAAGAACAGATCACAGTGGTGGAAGGCGGTAAGACGTTGAATTTTGTGACCACTTCCGGGGACACGGTTGAAACCACCATGAACAAGCTTGAAAAAGCACTCAAGGCCTCTGGGTTGAATCTGGAATTGATTCGTGAGCCGGGAATGGCAACCGAGCCGAACCAACCACAGCTTTTGGTATTCCGTCACAAGGAATTTGGAAGTGAACCGTCATTCCAAGTGGCGAGCAACACACCGGGACTTTTATCAACAGACGGCGATGTGCCGGTCCTGATTCAAAACGGAATCGATGTTTCCGGAACCATCGGTGGGGAATTCGCTCAAGGAAAAGGACAGGTCCTGACGGGCAGCGAGCCAACCAAAGTCTCTGGTGTACAGGTTAAATACACCGGTGATCTAGCCCCTGAAGGCGGGTTCGCAGGTTCTGTGACGATTGCCCAGAACTCCAGCATTTTTCAAATCGGTGCAAATTACAAACAGTCCACTGCATTTTCTTTGAGATCAACCGGGACAAAAAGACTGGGGAACGGAATCCTTAACGATTCAGGCTTCAAGTCACTTCAACAGATTGATGTAACCGAAACGCAGAAAGCACTGGATACGATGAAGATCGTTGACCGAGCCATCGAAGAAGTCAGTGCTTTTCGAGGAGAAATGGGAGCCTTTCAGAAAAACAACCTGGAAAGCAACCTGAATTACCTGCGCAATGCGCATGAGAACCTAACCAATGCAGAGTCAGTCATCCGGGATGCCGACATGGCTGAAGAAATGACGAATTTCACGCGTAACCAGATCATGGTCCAGTCCAACACAGCGATGCTGGCCCAAGCGAATCAGACGCCTAACTCAGTCCTCACATTATTGCAGGGACGTGCTTAAGCGCTGAAGGAACTCACCTGTCCCCGCAGGTGGGTTTGATGATGACGTGTTTCCCAACCGGGATCATGGATGAACCCGGTGGGAGACGATCCACGTCATAGGGGCAAACAGCCGCCATGCTGAACGGCGCCGGTTGAAACCGACGCCGCTCAGGGTGACGGAGGTTGAATCTGTTTCCCTCGTTCCCAAAGCATTTGCTTTGAGGATCGAATGCACCTGTTGTCCGTTTTCCAGGGAGGAAGACGTAAGGATAAGGAATCCTGAAAAGGCAACAGACCCGTGAAATGATAAAAATGACTCCATATCAACCTGGATAGGACGGTTGGATAGAGGCATTCGAAAAGTTGATCGCCTAAGCCAGGAAGGTTAAGGGAGCTACTAAGGTTATTTCACAAGGTCAGGGTGTTAATGCCATGGAGGGCACCAACGGCTCCAAGGAGGTTTGAAGCCAAAAATATTTTGAATGATGACCTAGATTTTTACCAATGATGGTAATTAATTTGTCATTAAAATAATATATTTATTAATTGAAAGGTAATTATGACTGTCAGAATCAACACCAATGCATCGGCATTAAACACCCACAGAAATGTCGTTAACAACAGTAGGGCTCAAGCCAAAAATCTGGAAAAACTGTCTTCGGGATTGAAGATCAACCGTGCAGCGGACGCTCCTGCAGCTCTGAACGCTTCAGAACAGTTACGGGCTCAAACTGCCAGCTTAAAACAGGCGATCGACAACACGGAAATGTCTGTTTCATTAATGCAGACCGCAGAAGCAGCTCTTGATGAAGTCAGCCGATCACTGATCTCGGCCCGCCAGTTGGCAGTCCATGCGGCCAATACGGGTACCAATGATGAGTTCATGCACACTGCTGATCAGCAGGAAATTGAAAGTATTCTTACTGAGATCAACATGATTGCTGCGAACACTCAGTATGGGAAAAATTTCCTGCTGGATGGAAGCCGTGCCGGTAACGGGATCACCACCGGTGAGAGTCTCGAGTTTCTCGATGCGGACCATAGAGCAACCAGTTCGGGTCCCGGTGGGCATGAGATTAACATCTCACGGGCATCAACCCGTTCTGAAATAACAGGAACTGTGGCATTGTCCCAACAAATCATCGAACAAGGTGAACAGATGACCATCACCGAGGGTGGCAGAACGGTTAATTTCAAAACCATCACCAATGCCAATGTCGAACAGAACATGAATGAACTGGCCTTGGCAATCGAAGAAGCAGGTTTGAATCTGGAACTAGTCCGGCCTGATACCGGAGGTAGTGATGGGTTTACCCCACAACTTCTGACTCTACGTCACAAGAATTATGGTAGTGAACATTCTTTCCAGGTGACCACGAACACGGCCGGATTAATTTCCAGCCAGTCAGATGTGACTGACTGGATTCAGACTGGAGTGGATGTCGCAGGGGAGATTGCGGGTGAAGAATCAACCGGAAGAGGGCAGGTTTTGACTGGGGGTCCTGGTGCTGGTGTGGCGGAAGGGATCCGCATCCGTTATACAGGAGAAAAGGCTCCTGAAGGACAAACAGCAGGAACTGTGACCTTCATGCAGAACTCCCTTGAATTTCATATTGGGCATAACGTCAACCATCGGACCAAGGTTTCCTTCAACAGTGTCAAGGCCGCTACTTTAGGGAGTGGGATTCAAAATGAATCTAATTTTTCTTCCCTAGCGGACATCAACCTGATGGACGGTCAAAAAGCCATGGATTCAATGATGGTGATTGACCGGGCCATTGAAGAAGTGGCAGCAACGCGTGGAAGAATGGGCGCATTCCAGAAAAACACACTGGAAAGCAACTTGAACTTCCTGCGAATTGCCCATGAAAACACATTGAGTTCAGAATCGGTCATTCGTGATGCGGACATGGCAACTGAAATGGCGAATTTCACGAAAAATCAGATTCTGATGGAATCCAGCGTTGCCATGCTGGCCCAGGCGAACCAGGCTCCGATGAGCATGCTTCAACTTTTACAGTAGTTCTCAAAAAAAGGGGCGGTAGTAGACTACCGTCCCTCAATTCTTTAAATGGATTTAATAATTGAACAAGTTATGGAGGGTTTATGACTGTAAGAATCAATACTAATGCATCGGCATTAAACACCCACAGAAATGTTGTGAACAACAGTAGGGCTCAAGCCAAAAATTTGGAAAAATTATCTTCAGGATTGAAGATCAACCGTGCAGCGGATGCTCCTGCTGCTCTGAACGCTTCTGAACAGTTAAGGGCTCAAACTGCGAGCTTAAAGCAAGCGATCGATAATACGGAAATGTCTGTTTCATTAATGCAGACTGCAGAAGCAGCTCTTGATGAAGTCAGCCGTTCACTGATCTCCGCCCGCCAGTTGGCAGTCCATGCCGCCAATACCGGTACGAACGACGAATTCATGCACACAGCGGATCAGCAGGAAATTGAAAG
>PVBE010497886.1_pt1 | contig 30696 bp, 14 predicted proteins | sample 1631181 | NCBI WGS metagenome assembly PVBE01 (sample SAMN08397723, study PRJNA350692) | Marine metagenome, whole genome shotgun sequencing project. | isolation source: water | place: Pacific Ocean | collected 2012-04
AGGGCCGGACCTGGCAGATCAGCGGTATTTTTTCGGCGGGCGGGTCTGCGTTCGAGTCGGAGATCTGGTGCCGGCTCGACGGTCTGCAGCAGGCGATGAAGCGGCAGGACCTGAGCCTCGTTGTCGTGACGCTCGCTCCGGAGGGGGACTTTGCGGACCTCGATCTGTTTTGCAAGGAGAGACTCGATCTGGAATTGCAGACGATGGAGGAGACGGCGTATTACGAATCGCTCCAAAAAGATTATGGCCCGGTCCGCAGCTTGGCCTGGCTGGTTGTGCTGCTGCTCGCCGGTGCGGGTATTTTTGCCGGCATGAACACGATGTACGGATCGGTGGTGGGGCGGACCTCGGAACTCGCCACACTGCAGACCATCGGGTTTGTCCGCCGGGCGGTCGTCGTGAGCCTGATCCAGGAGGGTCTGTTGCTTTCGGCCGCCGCCAGTTTGCTCGCGGCGGTACTCGCTTTGATATTTGTCAACGGCGTTGCCGTGCGGTTCACGATGGGTGCCTTTGCGCTCCGCGTCGACAGCATGGCGATATTGATCGGTTGTGGTGTGAGTTTGCTGCTCGGTTTCGGCGGTGCAATCTACCCGGCCGTGCGGGCTTTGCGGATGCCTGTCGTAGACGGGCTCAAATCGGTTTGATGGAATTTTCGCCGGCGGTACGAAGCCGCTGGAACACAACAATTTTTGAAGGAGTCAATACAGTGAGAAGTGCAATCATTAGTTTCGCGATCGTGGGCCTGTTCTTTGTGGTCGGTTGCTCGCAGGAGAGCGGTAAGACGGCCGCGCCAACCCCGTCGGCTGGCGGGCTAAAATATATTTTAGGCCAGGAACCGCCGAAGGCGAACGATGTCATTGGCGCTCGGGAAACGGCCAAGAGCGGTGAACCGGTCGTGGTTGTGGGCCGCATCGGTGGCAGCGCCAACCCCTGGATTGAAAACCGGGCGGCGTTCAGTATCGTCGACCGGTCGCTCAAGGCGTGCAGCGATATCCCCGGAGACGCCTGCCCCATTCCCTGGGATTACTGTTGTGAGACAGACAAGTTGCCGACGGGCACCGCCCTGGTGAAAGTCGTCGATGGTGAGGGCAATCTCGTCAAAGAGGATGCGCGTCAATTGCTTGGCGTGAAGGAACTTTCGACGGTCGTCGTCGAAGGCAAAGCCGAACGGGACAAGACCGGCAACCTCACCATCCTTGCCACACACATCTTTGTAAAACAGGATTGATAGAGCATCATGGACAATCAGGTTGACCTGAAAGAATTAGCAATCGATCGAAGCGAACCGGCCCGCGCGAGCGGTGCACTCCGGCGGCACCTGCTCAGCCGTTACGTGATCCCCGGGATCTTGATCGTCGGTTTTCTCGGTCTGGTTGCCTGGGCGTCGTGGGACTTTGTCTTTCCTCCGCAGTCGGTGAAAGTGGTTCCGGTGTTTTCTACCACGGCGGAGATGCGGCAGGCGGGGACTCCCTTGTTTCAGGCAGCCGGCTGGATCGAGCCGCGGCCGACTCCGGTGCGCGTTGCGGCCCTGGCAACCGGGATCGTTGAGAAACTGCTGGTGGTCGAAGATCAACCGGTTCGCGTCGGCGAGCCGATTGCCCTGCTTGTCGAGGAGGATGCCCAACTCGCCCATCGCCGCGAACTGGCCGACCTGGAACTTCGCAAAGCCGATCTCACTGCGGCCAAAGCGACATTGCAGGCCGCCGAGGTCCGGCACGATCAGCCGGTCCACCTCGATGCCTCTTTGAGCGACGCAGATGCTTCGCTCGCGCGCGCCGACACCCAGATCAGCAACATTCCCTTTATGATTCGCCGTGCCGAGGCCGACTATGAAGCGACGCGCCAGGATTATCGGAGCAAGCTGAAGGTCAAAGATATTATTGCCAGTGTCGATCTCGACCTTGCCAAGGCCAGGCAGGATTCTGCATTGGCCGCCCTCGAGGGGCTGCGGGACCGGGCCGACTCGCTCGAGCGGGAACGGGAGGCTCTTTCGCAGCGGCGCGATGCCGTTAAAACGCAACGGGAGCTTCTCGCCGACGAAATCCGGATCAAGCAGGTTGCCGATTCCAAAGTCAAAGTGGCCGCCGCGCGCGTGGAACGTGCCCGCGTTTCCGTTGCCGAAGCCAAGCTGCGGCTCGACCGGATGACGATCCGCTCGCCGATCGATGGCCGGGTGTTTCGTTTGATTGCCCATCCCGGTGCTCGCATGGGCGACACCATGGCACAGATGGCGGGACATGACGGCCGCACCATCGTCACGCTCTATCGTCCTGAAATGTTGCAGGTGCGGGTCGATGTCCGTTTTGAAGATATTCCCAAAGTCCTGCCCGGGCAGCCGGTGGTGATCGACAATCCGGCACTCTCCTCTTCGCTTGCAGGTACGGTACTGTTTATCAACTCCGAGGCCGACATCCAGAAAAACACACTCCAGGTGAAGGTGGCGATCACCGATCCCCCTCCGGTGTTCAAGCCGGAGATGCTTGTCGACGTGACGTTCCTCGCACCAGAGCGCGATCCTGAGGCGGTGGTGCAGACGGAGGAAGTCAAACTCTACGTTCTGCCGCAACTGATCCAACGCGATTCCCAGGGTCCGTATCTCTGGGTGGCCGATCAGTCCCAAAACGTCGCCCGCAAAACGAGGATACAACTTGGCCCGACCGGAGCCGGAGGCCTGGTTTCGATTACGGGGGGCCTGAACAGTTCCAGCCGGGTGATCGCTTCGGGCACAGAGTCGCTTCGGGACGGTGCGCGGATCCAGATTTCCGGTGAGGCGGCAACTCCCGGCCCGTCGGCAAGTGCTCAGGAAGGTGAAGCCAACCGATCTTTAAACCCATCACCCAACGGAGGTGATCTCTAATGTCTTTGATCGAAATCAACAATGTCACCAAGCAATACCACAAGGGGGACGAGACCATTACGCCCCTCGATGGGGTCACGCTCTCTGTCGAAGAGGGGGAGTTTCTCGCACTCATGGGCGCCAGCGGTACGGGCAAGTCGACGCTGCTGAACCTGGTGGCGAGCATCGACAGGCCCGACAGCGGCACGATTGTGGTCGATGGAGTCGACATCACCAGCCTTTCGCGAACCCAATTGGCGAGCTGGCGTGCGGCCAACATGGGCTACATTTTTCAGACGCACAATCTGGTTCCCGTCCTGACCGCATACGAAAACATCGAGTTGCCGCTGCTGCTGCTGCCGATGCCCCGAAGCGAGCGGCGCAAGCGGGTAGAGATTGCCCTCGATGCGGTCCAGTTGCGCGATCGGGCAGAACACTATCCCCGCCAGCTTTCCGGTGGCCAGGAACAGCGGGTCGGGATTGCCCGGGCGATTGTCGCGCACCCCAAAGTGGTGGTGGCGGACGAACCGACCGGAGACCTCGATCCCGATACGTCCGGACAGATCATCGACCTTTTAAAGCGATTAAACGAGCAGTTGAACGTGACGCTGTTGATGGTCACGCACGATACCGAGGTGGCCTTGGCGGCCGACAAACAATTCCATCTCGACCACGGCCGGCTCGTGCAGACAGGTGGGGTGGGTCTGGAAACGTCCGACGCTTACCAGGTCCAGGCGTCCGGCCACTAACGGAGTGAAATAACGATGATCAAATTTTTTCCCTACATTGGCAAGACGCTCTGGCGGCATCGCTCTCGCACGCTGCTCACGGTGAGCGGTTCGGCCGTTGCGCTGTTTGTCTTCTGCTTTGTGGGCGCGGTGCAGGAGGGGATGAACGCCATCCATCGCCAGCAGGGGGCGAAAGGTTCGCTCATCACCTTCCAGGCCAACAAGTTCTGCCCGGCGACGAGCAATCTGCCGCAGGATTACGAACAACAGATTTCCAAGCTCGATGGCGTGCGGCAGGTGGTGCCGATTCAGGTTTTTACGAACAACTGCCGGGCGAGTCTCGATGTGGTCGTGTTTTACGGCGTGCCGCCGGAGAAACTCCGCCCCGCGCGCGATTTTACGCTCAGCGCCGGGAGTTGGGAGGAGTTTGAAAAGCACCAGGATGCCGCGGTGATCGGCCGGGCGGTTGCGGCGCGGCGCGATCTCAATGTCGGCAGCAAGTTTTCGATTGGCGATTTGAGCGTGAACGTGGCGGGCATTTTTGAGAGCAGCGACCCGGCGGAGGAGAATTACATCTACTCGCATCTCGAATTTTTGCAGCGGAGCAAGGGCAAGAATCTTGTCGGGACGGTAACGCAGCTCGAAACCCTGCTCGCCGAGGGGGTCGACCCGGTCGCCAAATCCGAAGAGGTCGACGAGCTGTTTCGGGGCGGCCCTGTCGAGACCGACACGCGGCCCAAGGGGGTATTTCAGGCCCGCAGTCTCGGCGATCTGGCGGAATTGATTGGCATGGCCCACTACCTCGGTTACGCCTGTGTCGGTCTGGTGCTCGCACTTGTTGCCACGACCACGATCATGTCGGTGCAGGACCGGATTCGCGAGCATGCCTTATTGCAGACGATCGGCTTTTCCGGGCCGAAGGTTTTTTGGCTTGTGGTGACCGAAAGTCTCGTGTTGGGCGTTGCGGGCGGGGTACTGGGCGTGGGGCTTGCGATGGGGATGTTGCAGTTAAGCAGTCTCTCGGTCGGTGCCGAGGCGGTCACGATCGCCTTCACGCCGTCGCTGCGTCTGGCGCTCTGGGGCCTGTTGATTGCGGCGATTTCCGGTCTGCTTGCCGGCATTGCGCCGGCGATTGTTGCGGCCCGCGCGGAGATTGTCACGGCCTTGCGTGCGACCTGAGCCGGGGTGTGCAGGTTAGGCGGTTAGAGGTATGACTTTGCCATCAAGTGGAGCGGAGGAGAGTCGAACTCCCGACCTCTGCATTGCGAACGCAGCGCAAAACAGCTTGCGGATAAGCAACAAAGTCCAAGGGCAGCTGCGGTTTATCGCCCGGAAACTATTTTCTCAAGCGTTCGCCGCGACGCAGAAAATAGACCATCGATGCGCGCATGTTCGCGGTACCGATTTCATAAAAATGGTCCACGCGTGCCGTTTTGAACTTTGGTGCCGCAGACCCGGCAGGTATCCCTAACTCGGATTCAGCAAAAAACTTACAACAAGTGGAGCGGAAGCAACTCGCCGGTTGGCCGGCAGGAATTTTACGAATTTGGTACATTTAGGGAAACGAACAGGCCGTAAACGGTGTCTATCTATTTGTGCGAAAAAGTTCTGGCAGGCAACATCTGTTTTTCGTGCAACTAGAATGGAGAATTGGCTTTGGTAACTACCTTCTTTACCGGGTTACCATCTTTGAAAAGGAAAGATCATTCCATGATCTCAACCCCCGCTACGCGTTCCCTCTATTGCGCTGCTGGTGTGGCGCTGGTCTTGTCGGTGGTCTTGTCGGTTTTTCTCAGTTCCATCGCCCTGGCGCAACCGGCGTCGGAAGAATCGGCTAAAGACGACAAGAAAGATTCCGTACTCCGCGAACAGACGATCTACGTACCGTATTCCAAACTGCGCGACTCGTTCGAGAAGAATGGACGCGGAGTGTTTCTGCCGTACGACCAGTTCCAGGCGTTGTGGAAAGCTGCTCGGGCGGCCGAGAGGCGGGTGCCGGACGAGGGACCGCCGGTCCGAGCGGTGATTACCGAAATTGAAAGTAAAGCAACGATTGATGAGGACGTGATCTCGGTCGACGCCAGTCTCAAAATTGAATTGTTGACCGACGGCTGGCACGAGATTCCCTTGAGGCTCAACAACGCGGCGATCGCGGAGGCACAACTCAATGGCCAGCCCGCTCGGCTGATCGGCAAGAACGGATACAAGTTGCTCGTCAAGAAGGAAAAGAACGACCCGCAAAAAATTGAGCTTTCGTTACAGTACTCCAAGACCTACACCAAGGCTCCGGGTCAGAACAGTGTGGCGATCCAGGCTCCCCAGGCGGCGGTGAACCGCTGGCAGATCCGGATCCCGGAAGCGGGCGTGAAGGTCAACGTCAAGCCGATGATTGCAGCCGCCGAGGTCCCAAACAAGGACGAGAGCGATGCGAAAGAGACGGTGGTGATGGCCTTTCTCGGCGCGGCGCCTATGGTTCGGATTGATTGGACGCCCAAGGCCGAAGGTGCGCTCGGCCTGGCCGCTCTGGCCACGGTGCAGGCGGAACAGCAGGTGACTCTGGATCAGGGTGTTGTCCGGACCCGATCTCAATTGCGATATGAGATCACCCGGGCCGATTTGTCTCAACTCCGCATCGAAGTGCCCGCGGACCAAAAAGTGGCCGGAGTCTTTGACGCAAATGTCCGCCAGTGGGATGTCAAAACCGAAGGGGAAACCCAACAGATCACAATCCAGCTTTTTCAGCCGACTCGGGGAAAACAAAATCTGACCGTGGAACTCGAAAAATTTGTCGGCGAGTTTGAGAAGAAACAGTTTGTCGTCCCGGTGGTACAAGCGCTCGATGTTGGCCGGCAACAAGGGATCGTAGTTGTCCGCTTGGGCGCAGGTCTTCGCGCCGAAGGGATCAGTCGCAGTGGATTGTTGCAACTCGACGCCTCCGAACTGCCTCGCAGGATCGGACCTGACCGGTGGAACTTCGCCTACCGTTACGCCGCTCTGCCCTTCGATCTAAAAATGGACGTTGAGAAGATTCAGCCGAGAGTGGTTGCGGACCAGCTTGTCGAAGTGTATCTGGAGCCGGACAAACTAACGCTCGATTTACTGGTGTTGTACAACATCAAAAAGGCAGGTCTCTTTCAGTTCGACATCGATATCCCGGCAGGTTATCAGGTCCGGCGGGTGAGCGGACGGGCAGCACCCGGCGCAACGCCCGTCCATGTCGATAACTACGATATCGACGAGGATGATAAAACGAAACTGATCGTCAATCTGGCTCGCAAGGCGATTGGCAAAGTCGGTCTCTTCCTCGAGCTTGAAAAGCGGCTCAAGGACCCGAATCTGCTGAGCCCTACGGGCAAGGCTTCGGAAATGAAGTTGTCCATCCCGCGCGTTGCACCTGCGAGTGTGGAACGGTCGACCGGCAGGCTGGTGATCTGCAAACCGGAGAGCCTGAAAGTCAATCCATTGAAGCAGGAAGGGCTTCGCAGTGTCTCCATCGCTGCAGCTTATCAGAAGATCCCCACCTGCCGCGACACACGGTTCCCCAAAGCCAAACCTTCCCTGGCCTTTGCGTTCACCGACCAAGCGGTCTCGCTCGTTGTCCAAGCGGAAAGGCGAAAGCCACACATCACCGTCCGCCAGCTACTGACTGTGGAAATCAAGTCGGGCCAAGTCAAATATGTTTCCCGCTTCTACTATTTGATTCGCTACAGCGGCGTCGAGTCGTTGAGGATCGACGTGCCGGCGGACCTGATCGAAAAAATGAACAACACCACGCCGGCCATTCGCCAGGTGCGGATGCAGACACAGCCGAAGGATGTCGGCGAAGGCTATGTCGCCATGGAGCTGGCAGGCGAGACCGAACTGCTTGGCGAGGTGGTCGTCGGTTTCGAGTGGGAGCAGAACATGAGCGACCTGGAAGTCGGCAAGCCGGTGTCGATCGTCGTGCCGTCGCTGAAGCCCTCCGGTGTCGATCTGGCCTGGGGACAGATCGTGGTCGCCAAGAGCGAAACGATCGACGTACGACCGAGCGAGGTGGACCGCTTGCGTCCGGTCGACCCGCAGCATGACATTGATCAAAAAGACCGTCTTGAAGGTGCCGCCCTGGCGTTCGAATTTTATGACGATTGGAAGCTCATCCTGGAAGCCACGCGGTACAAACTGGAAGCAGTGAAACGGACGAGCATCGAAATGGGGGTCGTCCGCCAGGTCATCACCCGCTCCGGCCAGGTTGCCGTGCAAGCCCGTTACCGGATGCGAAGCGCGCGGCAACGCATCAAATTGGTGCTCCCCACGAACAACGAGAACAAGCCGGAATTTGATGCACAGCCGGTAAGAATCAACGGCCAGTCCGTGCCACTGGAAAGTGGTGGCAAAGACAACTACTACATACCGCTGGTAGGTCTCGACGCAAAAGACACCTTCCTGTTGGAACTGAATTATACGCAAACAGGTTCGGCCCGAGACCTGCAGGTACCCTCTTTTCCGGACGAACCCGCGGTGCAAAATGTCTACTTGTGCGCATACGTGCCGGACGAGCAGGTTTTGTTGGGGGTCAGCGGACCGTGGACCAACCAGCAGCCCCCCTGGTGGCGCTTCCACCCGTTATCCAATTCCCGCAAGAGGGTGAAGAAATTGCTCGAGGAAGTCGCCACGGGCACAAAACAGAAGGGCAACATTACGGACACCTTCTCTGTCGCCGGTCAACTCTATCTGTTCTCAACACTTCAGCCACCGGGTGGTAAAAAAGGCGCGCTTTGTTTAGTGACCATGAACGAAAACTGGTTTCAGTCGATTGTCTTCTTCGCTGTCCTGGCGATCGGGTTGGTGATGATTCGACGGCGCGTTTCGGAGAAGTTCACGGCGCTGGCCGTTCTGGTAATCGCCTTGATACTGATGGGTGTCTTCCTGCCAACGCTCTCGGGTGAGGTGCTGCGGGGCGTGTTATTTTGGGCGCTCGCCATCGTGCTCATCCTCTGGGGTGTCTGGTTTGTGATCCGGGACCTGCCGAGGCTCGCATCGAGGCGCAATCCACCTCGAGGCGATGTTGTGACGGCAGGCATCGTTGCGGATGCACCATCGGGAGACGAAGAGGGGGAGATACCGGGAGAGACCGAGAAGCAGGGAGAGGGGAAAAGTAGCGAATCTCCTCCCGAGTTGGAACCGGAAGAAGGGTCTGACGGTGACGACGGTGACGAACCCTCAGGCGGCTCTTCGGAAGGAGGCCGGGCCGATGGCTAGGTTTTTTTCCTCGGTTTGCGGTTGCAGAATGGTGGCTGTGACCTCCAGTCGCAGAGAAACGTTCACTCCGGCACGCTGCGGTAGTCACAAGCGGTTGCTTTTTCTCCTCGTGCTGCTCGCCAACATCGCGCCTGCCCCGGCCGCACCACCACCGACCAAACAACCCGAAGTCGTGCGTGAAATCTTCGTCCCGTTCGAAGACTTGAACGTCATTCTAAAGAGCGGCGTGCGGCGGGTTTTCATGAAACGCCAGCAATACGAAGAGATGCTGGCCCGCGTCCGCACTTCGCCCGGCGAACCGCCGCCTGTCAAGGCGCTTGTCTTGTCGGCCCTCTACAAGGGGAGCTTGAAACAGGACAGAGCGAGAATCACCGGCACGTTGCAGGTCGATGTGCTGGAAGATGGACTGCAACAGTTGCCGTTACGTTTCAGCGGCGTCGGTATCCGCGCCGCGACGCTCGACAAGACACCGGCACCGTTGGCCAGGGGACCGGACGGCCGGATCGTATTGTTTGTCGAAGGACGTGGCCAGCACACGTTAGTGCTCGATCTGCTTGCGCCGCTGCAGGCCTCTGCTGCCGAACAGGCGTTGAACATCCAGGTCCCGACGCCACCGAGCACGAAATTGCAACTCGTCGTGCCGGGAAACGTGGAAGTAAAAAGCGGCGCGGCGGTGGTGAGCCGCAAGCTGACCGCCGACACCACAGAACTCGAGCTGCTCCCGCCAGGTGGCCCGCTATCGGTGGTCATGTCGCTCAATAACCGAGCGGCCCAGACGCGGCAGGTTGTCGTGGCACGCAGCGTCCTTGTGGACGAAGTCACCAAGGCCTACGAACGCCTGCACGCCCAGGTCTCGATGAGCGTGCTCTACGGTGAAGCGGCACAATTTCGATTTGCGCTGCCAGACGGGTTTGAGGTCAGCCAGGTCGAGTCGCCACTATTGGCCCAATGGGCGGTAGAGGGGAAAGATGCTCAAAGGGTGCTGACGGTCAAACTCCGCGAGCCGGCAGCGGGTACCGTTTCCATGAATATTGTGCTGATCAAAACGGCAGTGGCGCTGGATGATTGGCAATTGCCGCGTTTGACTCCGCTCGATGTCGCCGGCCAGGTCGCGGTCGTCGGGCTCGTGGCGGAAGAGCGGCTCGATGCCGAACAAATCACCGCCAGCGGGTTGATTACGATCGAAAATCAGGTGCTCATGTGGAGTATTCCAAAAAGCGTCCTGCAGACCGAACCGGGGGCTCCTGCGATTCGCTCGATTGTCACCTACTTCGCACCCCAAGCGGACTACGGACTGACTGCCCGCTTCGTCCAACCGCCCGCGCAACACGAGGTTGTCTCGAACCTGATGCTGACGGTTTCGGAAAGCGAGTTGGCGTTGCGCGCCAGTTTTACCGTCGTTCCGACCGCCGAGCGACTTTTTGAACTGGAAATCGAGATGCCGAAAGGTTGGCACGTGACGAGCGTTCGCGGTGCCGATGGGCAGGTGGTGCTACACGAACAAGAAGAGGGGGATACCGCCTCGCTGCTCCGCATCCGCGTCCCCAAGGGGGCTCCGGTCCGGGTGCCGACTGTTTTTCAAATCGCCGCGGTCTCGGTACCAGAAAATTGGCTCAACGACTGGAAGCAGAACAAGCTGACTTTTCCAGCCTTTGTTGTCCGCAACGCCGTTCAGGACATCGGTGCCCTGGCGGTCGTCGCCCAGGATGATCTGATCGTGCGCGCGGACCGGATCGAAGGATTGATTCCCTTGAATCAACAAGACCGGGCCAGGTATGGCCTGGCAGACGTTCCCACAGCGCTCGCCTATTTCTACGACCGCCAGCCCTATCGAGCCAGTTTAACCGTCGAGCGGCGTGATCCCTGGATCACTGCCCGCACGTATTCATTTTTAACCGTGTTGCCCGACAGTCTCAAAGCGCACTACGAGGTCGATTTCCTGGTCCAGCAGGCTGGCGTTCGCAAGCTCATCGTCGAGTTGCCCGCCGACACGCCCGACTCCATCTCGATCCAGGGGATGGACGGTGCTGCGTTGAAGGAATTCAGCAGCCAGCTTACCGGCGGCGTGCGACGCTGGACGGTTTTGTTGGCCCAGCGCCGCCGTGGCCACATTCGCCTGGCCGTCGATTTTTTGCAGCGGCTTGAGTCGGAAGAACCGAAAAATCTGCCGTTGCCGCTGATTGCAGCCGTTGACGTGGCATTCCAATCGGGCCACGTTGCCGTGGAGGGGAGCCCGGAACTCGATGTGCAGGTGGTGACGACCGCCAGAGAGGTTGACGTGGGAGAACTCTCCGCCGCCGAGTACCTGCCCGGTCCCCGGCTGCTCGGTGCCTACGCCTACGGTGGGGGAAAGGCCGATATCAAGATCAACGTCTTTCGCCATCCGGGATACGGTTTGCCCGGCGCGATCATCGAGCGTGCTGAGTTGGTGACCGCGATCGGTGCCGATGGCATCAGCCAGACGGTCGCTCGCTATCAGTTGAGGACCAAGGCTTCCTACCTGGAAATTGAACTTCCGCCCGGGTCGAGCCTCTGGTCTGCGTTTCTGGACGGGGAACCGATCAAGCCGCAACGGGAATCGCGGCGGTTGCTGTTGAGCCTCCCTGCAAAAACGACCGCTGGGGTACGGAAACTACAGGTTGTCTTCGAGACTCCGTCGGATGTGTTGGGCCTGATGGGGACGGTCGAACTGGCTGCTCCAAAACTTTACTTGTGGTCTGCTCCCGACCGGCAGCGGGCGGAAGTCCCGGTCGCCGACGTCCAGTGGAGCTTGCAACTACCTGCCGGTTACCGTGTTGCCAGTTCGGCAGGGACGGTGTTTCTCAGTCAGGCTCAACAAAGACCCTCACCATTAGCGGCCGTCGTCCGGACCCTGTATTACCTGGCCGGAGGGTTTCAGCCATTCGTTATGCTCTCGAGCATAAACAGTGCGAGGGAATCAAGTCGCAGGGCAGCCGAGGAGTATGCAGAATATGTAGAAAGAGAGCGTTTGAGCTCAGGTAGGGGAGAGTTGACGATCGAAATAGCGGAGGATTCCGACGTCGAAGCATTTGCATTGGACGAAATAGATGAAATAGAAGAAATGGAAGTAACAACAGAAGAAATGGATCTATTAGAAGAAGCAGAACCGAGCTCTGTCTCTGCCTTCGGCTCTCGTGCCTACGGAGGAAGGGCCAGCACACGGAGCGTACCGCCCAGGTCCGGGAAATATTTCAAGTCAAAAACAACAGGCAGCTGGGCCCTGGAAGGTCTCAGCAGTCTGCAAATCGATCTACCCGAAAAATCGGCTAAAGACATTTCATTCCAGAGCCTCGGTGTCGACCCGCTCCTGCGAGTAAAACTCATCGAGAAAAATCGCGTTCAGTCTTTTGCTGCCGCGATCGGGCTGGCGATCCTGCTGGTCGGCCTTCTCCTGACCCGGCGACCGGTGGGGACCAAAACGCGTTACCTCGTTGCTGTCATCCTGATCAGTAGCCTGGTGCCGCTCATAACGGGTTGGACCAACCAGCTTGGCGACTCGTTTGACGTTGCCTTTTTCACCGCCTGTCTGTTGATTCCCTACTACTTGTTTGTCGGAATCCTCCGCTGGTTCGCTCATCAATGCTGCGGCCGTCGGCCAACGCGAGGTACCCGTTCGGTCACGGCGACGATCCTGTTGTTGTTCATTACGATTTCGGCAATTTCCGAGGCCGCGCCGCCGGTGATCGTCCAGATCGCGCCACCTCCGGAGCCGGTCAAGATACCGCGCGACGCAATCATCATCCCCTACAATGTTGGCGATGGGGTCGGGATCGATTCCCGGGCTGAGCAAGCGGAAAAGGTTTTGGTCCCTTACGACCAGTATGTGAAACTTTGGAACCAGGCGCACCCGGACAAAAAAATCGAGGTCGCGGAGCAGACGGCCAAATTCGCCCTCTCGGGTGGAACATTCTCCGCTCGATTGGAAGGAGATACATTTCTCCTCGTCCGTGGCTCGGTGGATGTCGATCTGTTCACCGACGATGACGTCGTCTCCGTGCCGCTGGCACTGGCTGGGGGTGTGTTGACCGAAGCGGAGCTTGACGGACAGCCGGCCCGGCTGAGATTCATCTCAGCAGCCGACCCGGCCGCGACGAATGCTCCTGCCCAAGTCCCACAGCTTCGCCACGCGAATGTTCAAAAGACGAAAAAAGCGCAGCGGGCCGGCCCGGCGGTCTCCCAACGGCCCCAACGGCCGCTGGTCGTACTCTTGGCGTCCGGAAAAGGGCGGCATCGGCTCGACGTGGCGGTTCGTTTGCCCTTGGAGCGTCGTGGCGGATGGCGATTGCTCTCGGGCAACATTCCATTTTCCCCGGCGACGGCGCTGACGCTCGAAGTTCCGCTGGCCAAGACCGAAATCCGCATGCCGGCCGCCGCCGACCGCAAGACTTACGAGACCACCAAAAACAACGAAACGATCGAAACAGTCCTCGCCGCAGGTGGGTTGTTGCAGATCGAATGGCGACCGACGGTGGCCGAGGGAGCGATCGACCGCACCCTGACTGCCAACTCCCAAGCCGTATTTGATGTCCGCGAAGATGGTCTTTTCCTGATGTGGCGCCTCCAGGTCGACTTTGGCCGGACCTTACGCGATTCGTTCACGATCGCCGTTCCAAAAGAGTATCTGCTCGAACGAATTGTGGGTGACAATGTTCGTAATTGGCAAGCCAAAACAGTGGGCGATACCCAGCAGGTGGAGATCACGCTGTTGAAAGCGTCTCAAGGCCAGCAGAGCGTTACGATCCAACTTTCACAGCATCGGGCCGTGGGCCAACAGCAGGTATCCCCGTTTGATGTTCCCAACGTCATGGTCACCGGAGCTGCACTGCACCGGGGCAAGCTGACCGTTCGCCGTAGCCCGATCCTGCAATTGCAGACGACCCAGCTCGCGGGCGCGACACGAACCGATGCTTCGGATCAAGCCGCGACCCGCCTGGCCGCGGTGATCGGAGCTGAAGAGAGTCCGCTCGGCATCCAGCCCTACCAGACGTATCGGTTTGTTTCGACGCCGTTTCAAATTGGACTCTCGGACGCACAAATCACTGCGGAGACATCGGCCACCGTGCAATCGATCCTCGGCGTCGCCCAAAGAGAAACGACGCTTGAGAGCCGGATCCAATATCGGGTGAAACGTCGAAAAATCTTTCGCTTGAAGATCGTGCTTCCGGAGGACCTGGAGCTGAATAACCGTGTCCGCGCGCCGGAGCCGTTTCAGTGGTCGGTGGCTGAGGAAGAGGGCAAACGCGTATTGAGTATCCAGTTGGGCGAGGGTCGGAGGGGCGATTTTCCTGTCTTCATCGGCGGTACGATTCAGGGTGGTACCGACAAAAAAACTTTTGAGCTGCCACAATTATCGATCTTGGGCGTTGACCATCAGGAAAGCGATATTGTCCTTCAGGTCGATCCGGCCTACGAAGTCCGCGCAGCAAATCTACAAAATTGCCAAAATGTATTGCCGCAGAGTGTTTACAGTTGGCTAATCCAGCGGCAGCAACGCGAGTTGGCAAGGCTGGTTCTTCGTGCCCGCAATGCCGACTATGCCGGGTCACTTGCCTTCACCCGTCGCCAGCCCAAAGTGACCTGCCGTACCATTACGAACACGAAAATCACTGAAAATACCATTGAAGAAACCATCCTGCTCGATTTCAGTATCAGCGATGCCGGGATTCGCCAGGTTGTTTTTCTATTGCCTGAATCGATGCAGCAGGCTCGGATCAGTGCCCCGCAACTCAGGCAAACGACGGTCACGCCCGTCGCTGGCAAGCCACTCGTCCGCGTGCAGCTCGACCTGCAAGACGATCTCAAGGGGCAGTTCGACGTCAAGATCGTTCACGACCATCTGTTGACCGAAGGCCTCCATACGGCGCCGATCCCTGTGGTTCAGACAGGGCAGACCAGGCGTCGATTTGTGGTCCTCGAAAATGCAGGTCGAGACGAACTGGTGGTTGAGCAGCAGAGTGGCCTGGAGGTGCTCAATCGACAGCAGCAGCAATGGCGAGAGCTTGCTACGTTGCTCGGCGAGGGGCTTACCCTGGCCTATGTCGTCCGCAAAGGTTCCGACACCGCTGAATTGACCTTCAAGACGCGCGAGCGCAAAGCGGTCGAAACAGCCCGCGCTTCGATTGGCCTCGCGCGGACCCAGCTCGTTGTCGATGGCAGCGGTGCCTTTCGTGGCGTTCAGGAATATCGTCTCGATAACGAAACCGAGCAGTTTTTAGAAATCGCCCTGCCCACCGGAGCCCACCTCTGGTCCGCCACGGTGGCGGGTGAGCCCGTTAAACCTATCGAAGAGCCTGCAACCGGCGGCGCGGCCAAGCTGCAGATCCCGCTCATCAAAACTGCCAAGGGGGACCAGGACTACGCCGTAATTCTCAAATATGGGGGTACACTCGGGTCGCTTGGCAACCTGGGCACGGTCGGTTTTCCGCTGATTCATACTGTCAATATCAACGTCGAGACGAGCCAGGTGCGGCTCTACTTGCCGAAAAACCATTCTTGGTTCGACTTTGGTGGCGACATGAAACTGGTGACCGAAGCAGACCATGCAGCGGGCCAGGTAGCTTACAACACAAGACAACTACAAAAACTCGCCGAGGTCCTCAGTGGCGATGACGATTACGCCAGGGCCAGGGCGATCGCGAATTCGAGTGGACTGATGGCAGAAAACAATAAATTGATCAACCAGCAGGAAGAAAGGCATTTAAATCAGGAACTCAGCGAAAATGTCGATCTGAACGCCACTTGGCGGGACCTTGTTGGGGACAAGTTGGAAAAGGCGGACGTCGTGGACGCGACAATCGACACGGTTGACAACCGCAGTCGCTTAGACGAGGCGTGGCGAGCCCAACGCAACGACCGGGCTTCGAATGTCGTGCAGGACACGGGCCGTAACTGGAACGCTGATGGCGAGCTGAAACAGTTGGAAAATGGTTGGAGGATCGGTGGCAGAATCAATGATGCCGAGCGTCCAGTCGACCGGGGATTCAACGAAAAGTGGTTGGTGGGAAACGAGTTGGATCGTGATGGTATCTCCCCGGAACAGGTTGATGAAGAGAGCCAAAGCGAACTGGCTGCCCCCACCCCCGCCCCCGCCCAACAGGCCGGTCGCTATCAGGTTGCGCAAGACCCTGATAAAACCTCCAACAAGGTCGGCGGAAAAGCAGATCTTTTTGCAGACTCGATCCAAAAAGGCCAAATCCAAAAAAGTGAGATAGGCGGGCAGGGCGGCATCGGCGGTGGCGTTATCGGCGGTGATGGCGGAGATTCTGGTTTCCTCTATCGCCCCGAGTCGGACATCGAAAGCACCAAGAACAACGCCCGCCGCTACCAGGAAAAACTCGAAGCACAACAATCCAATCAGGACAAACCCGGCGGCAAGGCTGGCGGTCGGAAGGGCAAGGCCAAAAAGAAAAGAGCACGCAAGGAGGGGCAGATCCCTGAACCCGCCGAGATCGCTAGAGCGGACCTGGAAGAAAGTCCGCAGGACGCAGCTTTGCCGACGACCGGTGGACTCTCGATTGGCGGGATGGCGAGTCTTGAGGTTACGATCCCTGCGCGGGGCGACCTCTACCTGTTCACAACCCCTCGCGGCAACGCCCAAATTAGCGCGCGGACCATCTCCACGCCGCTGCTCGACCGTCTGATAGCGCTCGGGTGGGTTGTCGGTGTCGTGGTCCTGGCCCTGATTTTGATCCGCTGGATCCGCCGCGGCGTCCTCTCTGCGCTCGGCGACCGCCGAGGCTCACTGATATTGATTGTGCTGGGACTCGCCAGCCTGTTGACCTGCATCTTCCCTTTTGCAGGTCTCCTCATGATCATCGCCGGACTGGTGATCTTTTTCTTTTCTCGCCGAGCCGCTGCTGTCTGACTTGCGTTTTGAGACACCGCATTTTGCTTATCGGTTTGGCTCGCTGCGTCTGGCGATTTGTGGCCGAGTTGATTGCGGCGAATATCGGTCTGCTTGCCGGCATTGCGCCGGCGATTGTTGCCGCCCGCGCGGAGATTGTGCCGGCCTTGCGTGCGACCTGAGCCGGGGTGTGCAGGTTAAACTGTTCGAGGCATGACTGTGACATCAAGTGGAGCGGAAGGGAGTTGAACCCTCGACCTCTGCATTGCGAACGCAGCGCTCTCCCAACTGAGCTACCGCCCCAGAATATTTTTTTACGTCATGCCTTCTTCATACGCTCTCAAGTCGATCCAGATTCTTCTTGCCCGCACCTTGTTGCCCCGACCTTACGGTTGCCGAGGGCATGGGCGAAGTGGGTGTTGGCGGTCGTCCCTACCGCCCTTCATTTTAGCGGCATTTTTTCGATCCGGTAGATTGGTGGCGATGACTGGCCAAAATCGATGCCGATCGCCGAATGCGACCGCTCCCATTCATAAGGCACAAGGATCTCTCTTTTTTAGCTCTCCCGGCCCGCAGGTGACTGGTTTTTCGGTATCTTGTCTGCGTAGCTGGCCGGTGGTAACGTTTGGATGCACTCTCCAAAAATCGACAGCGAAACGCGCATAGAGAATCGTAAAAGGTGTGTAAAAGGTGTATCGTGAAGCCGATCCTCTTTCTCGCAGCGGGAATGTGGCTCGCGAGCGTCTCTGCCTGGGCCGACGGGCCAAAGGATAGGCCGCAGAAAAACGGGCCAAAGGAAGCCGGGCCAAAGGTAACCGGCGCGGCCTACCTCAACTGGGTAGACGCGCAGGCAGAAGGCCAACTCCCACCACTGCCCGACGGCAGCGGGCAGCAGTCGACCGCACTCGGTGTGGCCGGCCCGTTCGCCGGGGTCCACCACGACCGGCTCATCGTCGCCGGCGGCGCCAATTTTCCCGATGGCCTGCCCTGGATCCCGATCGATGCGACTGGCAAGCTGCCACAAAAAATCTACTACGACACCGTGTTTGTCCTGAGTAAACAAAATGGTGCGTCGCCCGAATGGTCCGTCGCCAAGACGCACCTGCCGCAGCCGCTCGCCTACGGCACGTCGATCCCGACACCCAAAGGTGTGCTCTGTATCGGAGGTGAATGGAAAACCTATGCCGAAGATGCCGGCGGTAAGGCGACGAGCACCACACACCCCTCGGACCAAATTTTTCTGCTCGCCTGGGACCCGCAGAGCGAATCGGTCAGACTCAAAAACCGGTATGCCGAGGCGCCGGAGCCTGCGGAGGATTTTCATCCCTTCCCACCGCTCCCGCAGGCGACCACAATGCTCGGCGGCACGATCGTGGACAACAAAATCTACGTTCTCGGTGGCGCCACGCAAACAGGCGCGACCGACAAGGTCTGGATGCTCGACCTGGACCGCGCACGCGTCACCAAAGATGCTGCGGGCAACGTCCTCCCCTGGAGGTGGCAGGCCGGGCCGCCGATCCCCGGCCCGGCACGCATCCTGCCGGTCGTCGCCGCCCAAAACGACGGCACGCGCAGCAACGTCTACCTCTTTTCCGGACGCACCCCGGGCAACGCCGAAGAGTCGGTGATCCTGACCGATGCCTACGCATTGGACCCCGAACAGAAAAGCTGGAAGAGGCTCCGCGATGTTGGTGGCGATGCGCCCCGTTCGGTGATGGCCGGTAGCGGCCTCGCATCGGGGAAATACAACATTCTCGTGTTCGGTGGCGATCGCGGAGATGTGTTTTCAAAAATTCTTCGGCTCGAAGCGGACCTCAACACCTGCCGGGCGGCAGGCAACCAGCAGGCGGCGGCGAGCACGCTCGAAGAACTCAATCGTCTCCGCGGTAGCGAGCACCCGGGGTTTTCGCGCGATGTGCTGGCGTATCACACCGTGACCGACACGTGGAGCAAACTAAAAAATCCCATTCCCGCCGCCACCGAACCGGTCGATGGGCAACATCATGCGAAAGGGGGGCCCGTCACTACCGCTGCGGTGCGGTGGGGCGAGGATATCGTCCTGGCATCCGGCGAAATCCGTCCCGGCGTCCGTAGCGGACAGATGCTGCTGGCCAGGCCGATCTCGCGCAGCACGTTCGATCGGGTGAACTACACGGTGCTGGGGCTCTACCTGCTGGTCCTGGTCCTCATGGGACTTTACTTCTCGCGGCGGATGCATTCGACGGAAGATTTTTTCAAGGCTGGCAAACGCATTCCGTGGTGGGCTGCAGGTGTGAGTATTTTTGGGACCCAACTCTCGGCGCTCACGTTTATGGCGATCCCCGCCAAAACCTTCGCGACCGACTGGCGTTACTTTTGGGCCAACATGACGATCGTCGCCATCGCTCCGTTGATCATCTTTCTGTTCCTCCCCTTTTACCGACGGCTCGATGTGACTACCGCGTATGAGTACCTCGAGTTGCGTTTCAACCTGCCGGTCCGCTTGATCGGCAGCGCGATGTTCATGCTGTTCCAGTTCGGGCGGATCGGGATCGTGCTGTTTCTGCCGTCGATCGCCTTGAGTGTGGTCACCGGGATCGACATCAATCTGTGCATCACCATCATGGGCCTGCTCTGCATCCTCTACACCGTCATGGGCGGTATGGAGGCGGTCATCTGGACCGACGTGCTGCAGGTACTCGTGCTGATGGGCGGTGCGCTCTTGTGCCTGATCCTGATCCCCATGCAGATCGAGGGGGGGTGGAGCGGCACGCTTGCGCTGGCCGAGGCGGGCGACAAATTTCGGATGCTCGACTTCCGGTGGGACTGGAAAGATGCAACATTCTTCACCATCGTCATCAGCGGTTTCGGGTTGCAACTGATCAGCTATGGCACCGATCAGACGGTGATCCAGCGGTATCTTACGACCAAAGACGAACGGGGGGCCCGGCGGGCGATCTGGACCAACGCCGCGCTGACCATCCCCGCGACGCTGCTGTTCTTCAGCCTCGGCTCGATGCTCTTTGCGTTTTATCGCTCGCATCCGCACGCGATGGACCCGACGCTCGCGAACGAAAGTGCGATCTTCCCGCTCTTTATCGTTACGCAGATGCCCCTCGGGGTCGCGGGGCTCCTCGTTGCCGCGATCTTTGCCGCGGCGATGAGTTCGCTCGACTCGTCGATGAACTCCGTTTCCGCCGCGTTCACCACCGATTTTTACCAGCGGTTCGGCAAGGACATCTCGCAGGCCAAAGCGCTCGCGACCGCACGGGTCGTTACGGTGGTGATCGGCGTACTGAGTATGGCCTTTGCGCTCTGGATGGCCTCGCAACCCGATATCAAGTCGCTCTGGGATGAGTTCAGCAAGTACATCGGCCTGTTCGGCGGCGGGCTCGGCGGGGTGTTTTTGCTCGGCATCGCCACGCGACGCGCCAGCGGCGCAGGGGCGCTCGTCGGCATTATCGCCTCCGGTATCCTCCAGTACTTGATCAAGCAATACTTCCCGCTGCACCCGTGGGCGTACGGCGCGACTGGTGTTGCCACCTGTTTTGTCATAGGGTACGTCGTCAGCCTTGTCCTTCCTACGAGTCGCCGCAGCCTGGCGGGCCTCACGCTCTATACACAGCAACCACTCACTACGCAGGTGAAGGAGCCGCGATCATGATCGAACACGAAGAAATGCTCGAGCTGAAACGCTGGAATACGCCGACCATCTACAATGGATGGGAACAGCTTACAAGCCGCGATGCAGGGCGCGACTGTTTCAACCTTGAGGAAACCCACGATTTCATGCCTCAGATGGGCTCGATGGTCGGCCGGGCGGTGACCGTGGTGATCGAACCGGGCAACGCCGAGCACCAGCAGAAGAATCCGGATGCATGGAGCGACTATCGAAAATATGTTGCGTCTGTGCCGGGGCCGAAAATCGTCGTCGTTCAGGATCTCGACAAGCCGTTCACCTATGGTGCTTTCTGGGGCGAAGTGAACAGCAACATCCATCGGAGCCTCGGGTGCGTGGGGACCATTATCGATGGCGCGATCCGCGACGTCGATGAGATGTGCAACGCCGGATTTAAGGCGATCGCCAGGCGATTGTGCGTGGGGCACGCCTATGGCATACCGGTCCGCTGGGACTGCGAGGTCGAAGTTTTTGGCACCCGCGTCGAGCCGGGAATGCTCATCCATGCAGACAAGCATGGGTTTCTCGCAATTCCCTCTGAGGAGACACCCCGGTTGCTCGCCGCGGCGCGGATCATGGACCGCTTCGAGTGCCAGACCATGATCGCAGCGGCCCGCAGCTGCGTCGGCAAGTCGCGGGAGGAGATCCTCGAACAGATCGATACTGCCTGTTCGGAGTTTGGCCGGCTTGTCGAAGAAAAGTTCTCATCCGGCGGAGGGGAATGGGGCTAAGCGGGGATAAAGATCGAGCCGGGAGAACGCCCCCGTTCCGGTGGGGCGGCAGAACGCCATGCCCCGTTCGGGCTACGCGGCGACGGGTAAAGAGTCCGAGTGACAACGACCCGGTAGGTTTGAAAAAGAGGTGGCACGACGCTTGACTTTCCAGGCGCCGAACCCCACGATGAGAAGGGGGGTGCAACTCCGCAGGTTCCCGTAGGTCCAATCTAGTTCAGGCACCGCGAGAAGGTCTATCTAGACCTCGAAGGAACCGTCCAGGGAAAATTTGATGAAATTGGACTTAATGATCTTGTTGCCCATTTTTGGGAGTGCTAGGTTGTCATTTCGTCCATCTTGGTTAGATTTTCTAGAGACCAAAGCAACAAGCCTCGGAATGTTCGTGGTGTCACGATTGACTCGAATCAAGAGACCCCTCCTACTCTTTTTCGCCCTCTCTTATGTAGCCGCGTTGCCACTGGTCACATCGGCACAGGATACCCCGGACTATTTTCGCCAGAACTGTCTTAGCTGCCACACCATCGGTGGCGGGCGTCTCACCGGCCCGGACCTGAAAGACATTACCGAGCGGCAACCCGATCGCGAGTGGCTGATTAAGTTCATCATGAACCCGACCGCCGTACTCGCCAGCAGCGACCCGTATGCCAAAAAAATATTCGAGGAGTCGCGCCGCGTTCCGATGCCGATGGCGCCACAAATGACGCGGGAGCGTGCGGAAAAGCTGCTTGAGCTGATTGAGACGGAGTCAAAACTCGACGAGTCCCAATTCCGCGGGCTGCAAATATCGACCGAGCCGTTTACCGAGGAAGATCGCGAACGAGGCAGTGAAATCTTTCTGGGGGTCCGGCCGCTCGAGGCGGGTGGTGCATCATGTATTTCCTGCCATAGCATTCACGGTCTTGCACCACTGGGCGGTGGACAACTGGGACCCGACCTGACAAACATCTGTGAACGGCTGGAAGGACGCGCGACGTTGAGTGCCTGGTTGATGGCGCCTGCGACCGAGACGATGTTGCCGATCTTCAAAAAACATCCACTCTCAAGTAACGAAATCCATTCCCTTGTGGCCTACTTCGAATCGACCGCTGGCCAACAGGCCGCGAGTACGGCGGGCAATCGGGTGGCGTTTCTGCTGAGCGGTCTGATTGGGGCGGTGGCGATTATCTTTCTCTTTGATGTGATCTGGAAGCGACGATTCCACGCCGTCCGTCGGCCGTTGGTTGAATCCCTACCCAAAAGAGGTAAAGCATGAGTCTGTTGGACGCAATCGGGTGGATTCGAGACGAAGTGAATCCCAAGGCCCGCAGTTGGGAGGAGTTTTATCGTAATCGATGGCAATACGACAAAATTGTCCGCAGCACGCATGGTGTCAACTGCACCGGTGGCTGTACCTGGCAGATCCACGTTAAAGACGGAATCGTCACCTGGGAAATGCAGGGGCTCGATTATCCTGCGCTCGAGTCCGGCATACCGCCCTACGAACCGCGCGGTTGCCAGCGGGGGATTTCTTATAGCTGGTATCTCTACAGTCCGCTGCGTGTGAAATATCCGTACATTCGCGGTGCGCTGGTGGACCTCTGGCGGAAGGCCCGCGCCGAGTGCAGCGATCCTGTCGAAGCGTGGGCGAGCCTGGTCGGCAATCCGGAAAGCCGCCAGCGGTGGCAGCGCGCGCGGGGTAAGGGCGGGTTGCGTCGAACCGACTGGGACACCGTCTTGGAAATCATCGCAGCATCTCTCGTGCACACGATCAAGACACATGGGCCGGACCGCATTGCGGGATTTTCGCCGATTCCCGCCATGTCGATGATCAGCTATGCGTCCGGCGCGCGGCTCATGCAACTGCTCGGCGGCATTTCGCTCTCTTTCTACGATTGGTATTGCGATCTGCCCAACGCGTCGCCGGAGACGTGGGGCGAACAGACCGATGTGGCGGAAAGTGCCGACTGGTACAACGCCAAAATGCTGGCCGTGATGGGTTCGAACCTCAACATGACCCGCACCCCGGACGTCCATTTTGCCGCCGAGGCCCGCCACAACGGGACCAAGATGTGGGTCTTTTCGCCCGACTTCAGCCAGGTCTCAAAATATGCCGACGAGTGGGTCGGTTTGAACGCAGGGCAGGATGGCGCCTGGTGGATGGCGGTCAACCACGTCCTGCTGACCGAATGCCATCACAAGAACCCGGTTCCTTCGTTTTTGCAGTACACCCGCAAGTACACCGACGCGCCCTATCTGGTGCAACTCGTCAAAGGGGACGATGGTGTCATGCGACCCGGCCAATTGCTCCGCGCCGGACGGTTGGCAGACTATGCCGACGAGGAACATGGCGACTGGAAATTTCTCATGTGGGACGAAGTGGCCAATCGGCCCAAGATGCCGATGGGAAGTTCCGGTTTCCGTTGGGGCCAGGAGCAGGGCAAATGGAATTTGCTGCTCAAGGACGGCAAAGATGGAAATGAAATCAACCCGCAACTGACATTTCTCGCCGAACAGAACGCTGTCATTCAGATCGAACTCGATAATTTTGGTGCCGGGACCGTCTGCACCCGGGGTGTGCCGGTCAAGTCGATCGAGACGGCCGATGGCGAGTCGGTGCAGGTCACAACGGTCTACGACCTGTTGATGGCGCAGTATGGCGTGGATCGTGGCTTGGCCGGCGAGTATCCGGCCGATTACGACGACACCGAATCGCCCTATACGCCCGCCTGGTCGGAGAAGTACACAGGAATCGGTCGCGATGTATTGATTCGATTCGCCCGCGAGTGGACCACTACTGCGGAGAAGACGGACGGACGGTGCACGATTATCATCGGCGCCGGGATCAATCACTGGTACCACGCCAATTTGATGTACCGTGCCGGTATCCATGCGTTGATGTTCTGCGGCTGCGTCGGAAAGAACGGCGGTGGGCTGGCGCATTATGTCGGCCAGGAAAAGCTCGCACCGATGGAATCGTGGTCGTCGATCGCGCTGGCGAAAGACTGGTATCCCCCGTCGCGTCTGCAGAACGCGCCGAGTTGGCACTATGTACACTCGGACCAATGGAGGTACGAAAAAGATTTTACCGACTACCATACCGTACCCCAGCATGCGGCCAACAGTTCGGCGCGCGGTCACGCGATGGATATGCAGGTCCGCGCAGTCCGCCAAGGCTGGCTACCGTTCTATCCCCAGTTTCCCGAAAACCCACTCGACATCGCCCAGACGGCGAGGGCCGACGGAGCGAAGGGAGCGGATGAAATTTCGGCCTGGATTGCCGAGCGTTTAAAAAATCGGGAGATGAAGTTTTCTGTCGAAGACCCCGATGCCGAAGAAAACTGGCCGCGGGTCTGGTTTATCTGGCGCGGCAACGCGCTGATGTCCAGCGCCAAGGGTCACGAATATTTTCTCCGCCACTATCTCGGCACGCACGACAACCTCGTGGGCGAAGACATGGCGGCCGATTCGGTCGAGGAAGTCGTCTGGCACGAACACGCCCCCCACGGAAAAATGGACTTGGTCGTCGACCTGAATTTCCGCATGGATACCTCGGCCCTCTATTCGGACATTATCCTGCCGGCCGCCACGTGGTACGAGAAGGCCGATCTCAACTCGACCGACATGCACAGTTTTATCCATCCGCTCTCACCGGCGGTGCCGCCGTGTTGGGAATCGAAGAGCGACTGGCAAATTTTCGAATCGGTCGCCAAGCGTTTTTCCGAAATGGCCGAACGCCATTTTCCCGAACCGGTGGAGGATGTGATTGCCACGCCGCTGGCGCACGATACGCCTGCCGAGATTGCTCAGAGCGAGGTCCGCGAGTGGATTCGCGATGAGACGCAGGCCATTCCGGGCAAGACGATGCCCGCCTTCAAGGTCGTCTCGCGCGATTACAAGAACGTGTACAACCAATATATTTCCTACGGCCCGATGGTTTCCAAAAACGGACTCGGCGCCCACGGAACACACTATGCCGTCGACGATGTCTACGACGAGTATCTCAAAACGAGCCCCACCGTGACCTGGGGCGGCAAGACGTATCCATCACTGAAGCGCGATACGGAAGTCTGCAACGTCGTACTGCATTTTGCGACGACCACCAACGGTGAGTTGGCGTACCGTTCGTACAAGAACATCGAAGCGAAGACAGGGGTGCCTCTGGTACACCTCGCGGAAAAAAATCGCGGCGTCCGCTGCGACTTTAAGGATTTGCAGAGCCAGCCGCGCCGGTTTATCAACAGCCCCATGTGGTCGGGTCTGCTGGAGAATGGCCGTCCCTATGCGGCGTTTACCTACAACGTCGAAGCGGACGTTCCGTGGCGGACGCTTACCGGTCGGCAGCATTTTTATCTCGACCATCCGATCTATATCGAATTCGGCGAACATGTGCCGACCTTCAAGCCAAAACCGCTTCCCACGCAGTATGCCGATCTGAATTTCAGCGAAGATGTCGAAGGAACATTGATGCTCAATTACCTGACGCCACACGGCAAGTGGCACATCCATTCGACCTACGGCGACACCGAACGCATGACGACACTCTCGCGCGGTGTCGATCCGCTCTGGGTCAGCGACCAGGACGCCGAGGTTTTGGGAATCGAAGACAACGATTGGGTGGAGGTCTACAACGATCACGGCGTTGTGGTTACTCGTGCTGCGGTCAGCGCGCGGATACCACCGGGCATTTGCCTTCTGTACCACTCGCCCGAGCGGACCTACAGCGTTCCTAAGTCGCCCTTACGAAAGAATCGGCGCGCCGGCGGGCACAACAGCCTGACGCGAACCCGCCTGAAACCGAATTTTATGATCGGTGGATATGGCCAGTTTACATTCCACTTTAATTATTGGGGCCCTATCGGTTGTAACCGCGACACGCACATCCTGGTGCGGAAGTGTCCGACGGTTGATTTTTGACGAAAGGAAAGGTGTCGGGAACATTGTTCGCCACGAGGCATGGTTGTGATTCGCAGCGGTGCAGAGTGTAAAAGATTCCCGGTCCTCTGCTACGGAGATAAACAATGGACGTTCGATCGCAAGTTTCCATGGTGTTTCATCTAGACAAGTGCATCGGCTGTCATACGTGCAGCGTTGCGTGTAAGAACGTATGGACCGACCGCAAGGGCACGGGATACATGTGGTGGAACAACGTCGAAACCAAACCGGGCACCGGCTATCCCACCCAGTGGGAAAATCAGGACAAATATCAGGGGGGCTGGGAAAAGAACGACGACGGTGAACTCAAGATCAAGTCGACCGGCAAGGCCGAGGTGGTACCCAATATTTTTCATAATCCGCACATGCCGAGCATGGACGATTATTACGAGCCTTGGACCTACGACTACCAGCACCTGTTCAACGCTCCGGAAGGTGCCGATCAACCGACGGCACTGCCGATTTCAAAAATCACCGGTGAGGTGATCGACGTGAAGTCCGGCCCCAACTGGGACGACGATCTGGGTGGCTCGCAGATTTATGCGGAAAACGATCCGAATCTGGAAGGCCTGACCGAACAGCAGCGGATGCAGTTGAGCAGTGTCGAGCGGTTGGTGCTTTTTTATCTGCCGCGAATTTGCAATCACTGTTTGAATCCCTGTTGTGTCGCTTCGTGCCCGTCCGGCGCTCTGTACAAGCGCGGCGAAGATGGCATCGTGCTCATTGACCAGAAGCGGTGCCGGGCCTGGCGGTCGTGCGTGGCGGCATGCCCGTACAAGAAGACCTATTTCAACTGGTTCTGGGGCAAATCGGAAAAATGCATTCTCTGTTTTCCGCGGTTGGAAACGGGGCAGGCGCCGGCATGCTTCCATTCCTGCGTGGGGCGGATCCGTTACTTGGGCGTTTTGCTCTATGACGCGGAGCGTATAGAAGAGATCGCCAAGCTGCCCGATGACGAGCTGGTCGAAGGCATGCGATCGATCATTCTCGATCCGTTCGACCCCAAAGTCATCGCCGAGGCCGAACGCAACGATATTCCCGAGGGCGTGATCGACGCTGCTCAGCGGTCGCCTGTCTATCAGTTTGTGATGAAATGGAAGATCGCACTGCCGCCGCACATCGAGTACCGGACACTGCCGATGCTTTTTTACGTGCCGCCGATGTCGCCCGTGCTGGCCAGTCGCGAAGAGGACACGATCCATCACGCAACGGACAATCTGTTTCACGAGATCGACAATGCCCGCGTGCCGATGAAATACCTTGCCAACCTGCTCGGGGCAGGCCACGAGGGCGTTGTTCGCTATGCGTTGGCCAAACAGATGGCGGTCCGCTGGCACCGACGCGCCGAGACGGTGGGGGATGTCGATCGAGAAATGGTTGACCGAATGTTGTTCGAGGCGGACTGTTCGGTAGAAGAAGCCGAAGCGATCTACAAACTCACGTCGCTATGCACCTTCGACGATCGATTCGTGATTCCGCCGATGTATCGTGAGCAGGCGATCGAGATGATCAAAGACCCGCATGAATACCGTAGGGATGCCGGCTTTGGATTCGTCGGTGGACCGCGGAGGGGGCTCTGATGTCGCATCGCACACAAGCGCTCTCCGCGTTTGCCAAACTGCTGAGCTATCCGACCGAAACGTACGTCGAGGCGGCTGAGGTTTTGTACGTTATCCTGCAAGATGCGTTGCCCGAGGCGGCGGAGTCGATGTCCCGTTTCGGTGCCTTTGTCGAGCCGTTGGAGTTAACGGCACTGGAAGAAATCTACGCCAGCACCTTCGATGTCAATCCGGCCTGTGCGCTGGAGGTGGGTTGGCATCTTTTTGGCGAAGAGTATGCCCGCGGGCTATTTCTTGTCCGGTTGCGCAACGAGATGCGCGAGCGGGGCCTCGAAGAGTCGACGGAACTGCCGGACCATCTTGCCCACGTCCTTGCGATCATAGCGGCGATGAACCAGGACGAAGCGGAGCGGTTCGTGCAGGCGTGTGTGCATCCGGCGGTGGACAAGATGCAGCAGGCGCTCGAGCGGGTCGAGAGTCCGTTTCGCGACGTGATCCGTTGTCTCTCTCTGATGTTGGAAGACGAATTCGGCCGCGCTGCCGATAGCGATGACGATCTATCCGAACCGGTCGTACGATCCGCCGCCCCGCACGGTGACCCACTCCGCGACTTTCCCATGCCGTGCGTTTCGTGCGAACCCGACGAGACGGTGGAATTGCAGATGGATCTTCCACGCACCCCGGAGATGGAATCGCAACGAGCAGACAAAACCGATAGCATCGCGGAGGCAGACGATGTTCTCCCGGTGAAATCGGGCAATGAGACACCGCAGAAAGACTGAGATGGACCCACACTTTTTAGACCAATTTCTGTTTGTGGCCCTGCCCTATATTTGCCTCTCCACGCTTTTGCTGATGACGATTTACCGTTACTGGAGGCAGTCCTTTTCGTATTCCAGCCTGTCGAGCCAGTTTCTGGAAAACGAAAGTCACTTTTGGGCGGTCGTGCCGTTCCATTACGGTATCCTCGCGATTACTGTGGGCCATCTGATCGCATTCCTGATTCCCCGTTCGCTGTTGGCCTGGAACAGCCATCCCTTGCGACTCTACATTCTGGAGATTGCGGCGCTCGTGTTCGGGCTGATGACGTTAATCGGTCTGGTGGGTATTGTGCTGCGGCGGGCGACGATGTTGAAAATTCGCAAAGTCACCACGCGGACCGATTGGATCCTGATCGGCATGCTACTTGTGCAAACGGTGAGCGGAATTGCGATGGCGATGTTCTACCCCTGGGGCTCCTCCTGGTTCGCGTCGAACCTTTCGCCATACCTTTGGTCCATCTTCACGTTGAGTCCGGATATCAGCTATGTTGTCGCGATGCCTCATTTGGTCAAATTCCATGTCATCCTTGCGTTTCTTACCATTGGATTCTTTCCCTTTACCCGTTTGGTACACGTTCTGGTAATCCCGAATCCATATCTGTGGCGCAAACCCCAAGTGGTCCGCTGGTACCGTGCGCGGCGCGATCGCAAAGAGACACTTTCTTAAAATGGAGCAGTGGTAATGTCCACGGAAGCGATGAACGAGAATTTGACGCCACAGGAGCGGCATCGCGCGTGGTGGATGCTGACGGTAAACACGCTGACGTTCACCATCTGCTTTGCTGCGTGGATGATGAACGGCGTTCTGATCACCTTCCTCGTCGACAACGGAATTCACGATTGGGGACCCTCGGAGATGGGCTGGTTGATCGGTATACCGGTTTTGACCGGGGCCCTGTTCCGTTTGCCGTTGGGTTTGGCGACCGATAAATGGGGTGGCAAGTATGTCTACGGTCTCTTGCTGCTCGTTACAGCCGTGCCGATGTTTTTGGTCAGCTACTGCAATACCTATTGGCAATTCTTCATTGCCGGCCTGGGATTCGGATTCACCGGGACCGGTTTTGCGATCGGCATCGCCTACACCTCACTCTGGTTTCCCAAACACCAGCAGGGCACCGCGCTCGGAATTTTTGGTGCGGGCAATGCCGGTGCGGCACTGACCAGTCTCGGCGCGCCGTGGGTCCTGAATTGGTTGACCAGTGGCGGCGAAAATCTGGAGGGCTGGCGAAACCTGCCGCGGCTCTATGCAGCGCTGCTGGTCGTTACGGGGATCATTTTTTTATTGGTGACCACCAACCGGCTTCCGCCGGGCACCGCGCACAAGACGCTCGGCGAGCGACTGGCTCCTCTGAAGGTTCTGCGCGTGTGGCGCTTTGGTCTGTACTATTTCTTCGTCTTCGGCGGTTTCGTCGCGCTAGCGCAGTGGCTGGTGCCGTATTACGTCAACGCCTATGCCACTTCGGTGGCGCTGGCCGGCGCGCTGGCGGCGTGCAACAGCCTGCCGTCGGGTGTCATTCGCGCAGTGGGCGGGTGGATGTCCGATGCGTGGGGGGCCCGACTGGTCATGTACTGGGTGCTGGGATTATCCCTGGTTTGTTGTGTACTGCTGATCGTCCCGCAGATGGATATTCGCTCGCCCGGTAGCGGTATCATGGCAAGAGCATCCGGTCGAGTCGTAAGTGTCTCCGATTCAGAAATCGTCGTCGAGAGTGGGGCAGAGCGACAGAACACATACGCATTAAAGACGAAACAGGGTAAGTTGGTGACGCCGGAAGAGCGTGCCAAGAGGCTGTTGGTCTTGCCGCGGTCGATGGCCTGGCAAGAACCTGTCGTGAAAGAGGGACAGGAAGTTAAGAAAAAGGAGTTGCTGGCCCGCGGAATCACCGAGATTTTCTTTCAGGCCAACATCTGGATCTTTACGGCGCTGAGCCTGATTATCGGAGCGGTGATGGGGATCGGCAAAGCGGCAGTCTACAAACACATTCCCGATTATTTTCCGGAAGATATTGGTGTGGTAGGAGGTATTGTCGGTGTGTTGGGTGGCCTGGGTGGATTCATCTGTCCGGTCATCTTTGGGTATCTCTTGCGGGCAACGGGACTATGGACATCCTGCTGGATGTTCTTCTTGGTGCTGATCGCTGTCTGTCTCGTGTGGATGCACTGGGTTGTCCAGAAAATGATGAAATCCAAAGTTCCTGAACTAGTCCGACAAATGGAGTAACAAACAATGGCAAGTAGTCTGAAACATTGGGATGTCGAAGACAAGGCTTTCTGGGAATCGACCGGGAAGAAAATCGCCAACCGCAATCTCTGGATCTCCATTCCGAACCTGTTTCTCGGTTTCGCG
>PVBE010283112.1_pt1 | contig 30692 bp, 23 predicted proteins | sample 1631181 | NCBI WGS metagenome assembly PVBE01 (sample SAMN08397723, study PRJNA350692) | Marine metagenome, whole genome shotgun sequencing project. | isolation source: water | place: Pacific Ocean | collected 2012-04
ATGTCCTTATCGGGATTCTCGGACTCGAGAAACAAGAGCTGCGCGACGACTAGGTTCGCGACGTTGTCCTCGATACCACCGACAATGAAGACGACACGGTCTTTCAAGAGCCTTGAGTAAATATCGTAGGCTCTCTCGCCGCGAGCCGTTTGCTCCACCACCATGGGCACCAGATTCAGTCCTGTGATACTCACCGTCGTACTCCTTATCTATCCTCGACCCCACTACGGGACCTGTGCAGATTAAACAGCCATGAACTGATTGAAATCTATGGACTTCTCCGCAGTCTTAGCATTTTCTAGCAGAAAATCCACTACTTGTTCCTCCACGACGCCTACTTCCAGCTGAGCCATCAGATCGCGATCGCTACGGTACATGCGCGCGGCCTCGTCAGGCTGCTCGAACTGACCGACCAACCCCTCGATACGCTGATCCAACCGGGATCGATCGAGCTTGATTTCGTTGGCGCGGATAAGCTCCTGTACGAGCAGGCCCAACGTCGCCCTGCGTAGCGCAGGCTCGGCGAAGTTCTCACGTGGTGGCGCCTGCTCCGGATCCTCTATATTGAGTTGCTGCATCGCGTTCGCCTGCATAGCCGTGATCTCCTGCTCGATCAGGGCCTTAGGCACCTCTATCTGATTTGCCGCGAGCAGGCTGTCTAGAGCCCGGCGCTTGGTCTCGACGCGCAGCCGCTCTCCGAGTTCGCGCTCCATGTTTTTTCGAAGTTGCTCACGCAGAGTCTCAACGCCGCCTTCGGTAATCCCGAAAGCCTGCAGGAACGCCTCGTCGATCGCGGGCAGTATTTTCTCCTCTACACGCTGAACCGTGAGATCGAATACTGCCTTCTTACCTGCCAGCGTATCGACAGGATAGTCCTTCGGAAACTTTACTTTCGCGGACTTCGATTGCTCGGCGAGCATCCCCTTGAGCGCCTTATCGAAATCGTCGATTACCTGGCCCTCTCCGACGACGATCGGAACATCCTTGCCCTCACCGCCTTCGAAGGTCTCTTTACTGATCCTGCCAACGAAATCCACGATCACGCGATCACCCAGCGCAGCCTTACGCTCGACGGTCTGCCAGTCACCGCGCTGATCTCTCAACTTCTCGAGCATATCGTCGGTATCGGCTTCGGTTATCTCCACTTGAGGCTTCTCGATCGAGAGCGAACCAGTCGGCTTCAGGGCGACCTTGGGATAGACCTCGAACGTCGCTCTGAATGCGAACTGGTCGTCTCCCTCGTCGTTCACGGGCTCTATGCTCGGCCCCCCGGCGGGCTGCAGATGTTCCTGCACGAGCGCACGAGAGTAGCTCGAACGAATCATGTCGGTGATCACTTCCTGCCGGACCTGGTCGCCGTAACGCTGCTGCACGATCTTTGACGGAATCTTGCCAGGGCGAAAGCCCTTTATCTTTGCCGTCCGCCCGACGCGCGTCAGCCGCAGGCCGACTTCCTTTTCGATCTCGACGCTCGGAATGCGCACGGTTATGCGACGTTCCAATCCACCCGGTGCCTCCACCGATACGTCTACGGTGTTAGTAGTCGTTTCGTTCACAAGATCCTCTGCCCCCGAGGGTCGATATACCGGTCGGCGTCCCGGCGAGTTTCCAGTTTCAAGACATCGAGACGGGTGGTGCGAAAGGGGAGACTCGAACTCCCACGGGTTGCCCCACTGGATCCTAAATCCAGCGCGTCTACCAATTCCGCCACTTTCGCTCGCTGCCGTCAGTGGTCGCTATTATAGCGAACTCCGTTTCGAGCTCAGCGTACTGCCAAACCAAGCTGCCAGGCCATGAAAGCAACCTGGTCAGCGGTCTCCGACACCCGGTCGGCAAGGGGTTTTCCTTGACCATGACCGGCCGAACGATCAACCCACAACAGAATCGGATCCTCGCCCTGATCGCTCACGGTTGCGGTTTGCAGCGCAGCCGCCATCTTTCGAGCATGCAGTGCGTGTACGCGCGTATCGTTTTCGCCAGCCGTTAACAACGTCGCAGGGTAAGCTCGGTCCGGTGCGATGTTTTGATACGGCGAATACGCGCGTATGAAATCGAAGTGCTCGGCATTCTCGGCAGACCCGTACTCGGGCACCCAATAGCGTGCCATCAGAAAATTCTGATAGCGCAACATGTCCAGGAGCGGAACACCTACGATCGCCGCCGAGTACAGCTCGGGTCGCTGCGTGATTGCCACTCCCGTCAGCAGCCCGCCATTCGATCTGCCGGCGATCCCCAACCGTTCTACCCGCGTATAGCCACTGTCAATGAGCCACTCCGCCGCCGCGTAGAAATCATCGAAGACATTCTGCTTGTTGGCGAGCATACCGGCTCGATGCCAATCCGCTCCGAACTCACCTCCGCCGCGAAGATTAGCGACCGCATACACGCCGCCTCTACTGATCCAGGGCAGCCACGCGGCCGCGAAACTCGGGGTCAGTGAGATATCGAAACCACCGTAACCATAGAGCAGGGTCGGATTATCTCCGTCGAGTTCGACGTCCCGGCGATGAACCAGAAACATCGGAATCGGAGTGCCATCCCTCGATGGATAGAAAATCTGCGTTACCGTGAGATCATGGGTATCCACGGGGAGTTCGGGACGCTGCCACAACGTGGTGGAGCCCAGGGCTAGATCAACGCTGTAGATCCCTTCGGGATCGCTGAATGTCTCGAAGCTCAGCCAGGCGGTAGCCAGCTCAGAATGCGTATGGATCGTCGCGCTACCGATGCCGGGCAGCTGTACGTCGGTCAGCCGTTCACCATCGCGGTCGAAGACGCTGATACGACTGTAGGCGCTGGCCAGATAGTCGACGACGATACGTCCCACCGCCGGAGAGATATCCCCGATCACCGCGTTCTCGTCCGCCGGGATGAGTTCACGATAGACCGATGCATCGGCTGCCGTCAGATCGAACGCGATCACACGCTTATTCGAAGCCCCTAGAGTCGTCAGGGCGAAAAACGTGTCATCCTCGATGAACCCTACGGTGAGCGCATCTTCGCCCACGAGCAGATCATGCCGGACCAGTTCGCCGGTCTCGTGCCAGTGATCGAGGTCGTAGAACCAGACGTCATTGGAATCCGTGCCGGTAAAGTAGATAACGACGAGCCAACGGCCGTCGCGGGAGACGATGGGATACGGTCCCCATGTCGTCGCGAGCTCTCCATCGGTGTACTGTTCGAACAAGACGGGGTCGTCATTCGAGTCACGGCCGAGGCGATGCAACGTTATCTGGCCCGAGTAGGGATTCTCGGCTTCCGACAGTCTTCGAACGATGAACTGCTCATTGTCGTCGAGCCAATCCACCGGATCGACGCGTCCTCCGATCTGGTCCGCGAGCCACTCGCCGCTGTCCGTTTCGAGCACGAAAGCCATCGTCTGTTCGTCGCCGGCCTCATAGGTACCGAAAGCGACGTGGCGCCCATCCGGACTCGGCCGGTACCAGTCGAGCGCCAACAGCCCGGTTTCGTCGAGCGCATTGACGTCCACGAGCACTTTTGTCGCCCCACCGTCGGCGGCCATTGCGTAGAGCACGGGCTGAGCCTGGTCACCGTGCCGCAGCGTATAGAAGAGCCACTCACCGGCGACGCGCGGAATACCGTAGGAGTCCAGTGACAGAAGCTCGGTGAGTTCGCCTTCCAGCGCGACTCGCCCATCCAGTCCATCGAGTATACCGCGCGTGTAGCTGTTCTGCGCATCGGTCCACACGCTTACACGTTCGTCGAGTTCGATATCCAGAGCCGCGATCTCCGGCGCATCGCTACCTTCGAGCCAAAGGTAGGGGTCTTGGATAACCTCACCGTGCAGAGTGTAGGTGAAGGCCTGCTGTTCCGTCGGCGGAGGCGCAGCCGCCAGAAAAGCCGCCCATAGGAGGAGTACGAAGCCCCCGAACAGTCTCGACGATAGTTTTGTGTGAGCTTGCATCAGATTATCGAAGCTGGTGGGCCGTATAGGAATCGAACCTATAACCAACAGATTAAGAGTCTGCTGCTCTGCCTAATTGAGCTAACGGCCCTAGGATACCTTCGCTTTATTCTAAAGGAATGGGGTGGACGATGGGACTCGAACCCACGACGACCGGGATCACAACCCGGGGCTCTACCAACTGAGCTACGCCCACCATTATTCAACGAAACCAGTTCTCCTCGATTGGCGCGCCCGGCAGGACTCGAACCTGCAACCCCCGGCTTAGAAGGCCGGTGCTCTATCCGGTTGAGCTACAGGCGCCCACGAAAATCGTACCAGTTAACGGCACCGAGGAGGTAACCCGAACGTGGTCGGGGCAGACGGATTCGAACCGCCGACCCTCTGCTCCCAAAGCAGATGCGCTACCAGACTGCGCCATGCCCCGCCGCACTCGGGCGCCACTCTGACGCCAGCCGGTCATGTTAATCGTGCGCGGCGAAACACGTCAATCGGCGACGAACAATTGCCACAACCCTTGAGGCCATCGGAAGCGCCATGCGAGAATCCGCACCCCCCCCAAGGAGCGCCCAATGGCCGCGACCATTATCAACGGCAAGGCTATCGCCCAGCAGATCCAGAGCGAGATTGCGGTGCGAATACAGGCCAGGACGGCGACCGGCCTCCGCCCTCCCGGTCTCGCAGTGGTACTCGTCGGCGATGATGGTGCATCGCGCATTTATGTCCGCAACAAGCGCCGCGCCTGCGATGCTGCTGGAATTGTTTCGTTCGATTACGACCTCCCGTTCGATACAGAACAATCGGCCGTACTCGGCTTGATCGACGCGTTAAACGACAGAGAGGAAGTCGATGGGATACTGGTTCAACTACCACTGCCCGAGCATATCGATGAGACCCAGGTTATCGAGCAAATATTGCCCACGAAGGATGTCGACGGATTCCATCCCTACACAGTCGGCCGCCTGACACAGAGAATACCCATCTTAAGGCCCTGCACGCCTCATGGCATCATGGTTCTTCTGGAGCGTTCGGGTGTCGATGTGCTCGGCCAGCATGTGGTCATCGTGGGCTCGTCAAATCACGTCGGCCGGCCGCTCGCGCTGGAGATGCTGCTCGAGGGCGCGACCACGACGGTGTGTCATCGCTTCACGAAGGACCTCGAGAGCCATGTCCGCCAGGCCGACATCTTGTGCGTCGCTGTTGGCAAAGCTGGCTTGATTCCCGGGGATTGGATTAAGCCGGGGGCGGTCGTGGTCGACGTCGGTATCACCCGGCTGGAAAGCGGGCGACTCGTCGGTGACGTCGACTTCGAAGGCGCGAAGGACCGCGCCCGGCTGATCACACCGGTTCCCGGCGGTGTTGGACCGATGACCGTCGCCATGCTGCTGAGCAACACGCTGGCGGCGCTCGAACTTCGTGCGGAGTAACGAACCGGCGGTTGCGATGTTAGGATTAGCGACTGACTCGCATCGATCCACTCACGACTCCGACTCGAGAACAGGCCCATGAGGTTACCGATAGCACTGATGTACATTTTCTTGGCGCCGGCCATTGCAGGAGCTCAGGAGATTTCCGCAGACTCATCCAATTCCCGGGTCGAGGTCGTCACCAATCTGGGCAGCTTCGTGATCGAACTCAATCGCGATCGCGCACCATTTACGGTCGAGAATTTTCTGGCCTATGTCACCGAAGGGCATTACGAAGACACTATCTTTCACCGCGTTATTCTGGGTTTCGTCGCGCAAGCCGGCGGTTATTCGGAGAGCATGCAGCTCAAGCCCGTCGAACGATCGACCGTGAACGAGTCCGGTAACGGTCTCAGCAACATGCGTGGTACGGTAGGCCTCGCGCGAACCGCCGATCCACATTCAGGCAACGCCCAGTTCTATATCAATCTGGCAGACAATCTGGATTTGAACCCTCGCCCCACTCGCTGGGGATACACCGTTTTCGGCACCGTGGTAAGCGGCATGGAGGTCGTCGACGAGATCGGTCATCGTCCGACCGGCGCGAGCGGCTCGTTCGAGCGCAATGTGCCGGTGGATGTGATCGTCATCGAGCGCACCGAGGTGCTGACCGAGTAGGTCTCGATGACGACCCTGTTCATTTCCGATCTGCATCTCGATGCGGATCGGCCCGAGAGCACAGCCCAATTCCTGGATTTCATGGAAAGTGAGGCGAGCCAGGCCGAAGCGCTTTACATCCTGGGCGATCTCTTCGAAGCCTGGATCGGGGATGACGATACAAACTCCGATAACGCGCTAATCATCGCCGCGCTCGCGACCCTGAAGTTCCGCGGCGTACCGTGTTATTTTATGCATGGAAATCGTGACTTTCTCGTCGGTCGACGCTTCGCGACGGCGACAGGCTGTGAGTTGCTGACCGAGATCAAAGTCGTCGAGATCGCGGGTGATCGAGTCCTGCTGACACACGGCGATCTCTTGTGCACGGACGATGAACCCTACATGGCCCTTCGAGCCGCTGTCAGAGACGCAGCCTGGCAACGCGAGTTTCTGGCCAAGCCGGCTGCGGAGCGCCGGCACATCGCCGACGATCTGCGCGCGAAGAGTCAGGCCGCAACGGCGGCAAAGACCGAGGAGATCATGGACGTCAATCAGGATGCGGTGGAAACCGCCATGCGCGACAAAGAAGTATCGATCCTCCTGCACGGCCACACGCATCGTCCGAACGTGCACAAGTTCGACATCGACGGCGTGGAAGCAACACGCATCGTATTGGGTGCGTGGTACGAGCAAGGCAGCGTAGTACGCTGGGACGAGAACGGCTTCGAGCTCGCGACGCTCTAGAAAAACGGGGCCCGGGGGAAAGTGGGGCCGGGCCCTTGTTTCTATCCGGTCGCCGAAGACGGCCGCGGATCGTCCAACCAGGGAATGAGTTCCGCCACGGTCTGAAACCGTTCCGCCGGATCGGCCGCCAGCATACGGTCCAGCATTGGCTGAAGGTCGGCGAGTTCCCCGGGCAGTTTCGGACGCGGCGCGTGCGCGTGATTGCAGATCACCGCCATCGGCGTGTCGGCCGTGAACGGGTGCTGCCCGGAGAGCATCTCGTAGACGATACAGCCGAGGCTGTAGATATCCGAACGCTCGTCGACCGGTGCGGCATGACCTTGTTCCGGACTCATATAGTACGGAGTGCCGAAGATCTGACCCGTTCCGCTGATCGCTGCCTCTAACCACATTTGTTTCGCAAGACCGAAATCGATCAGAGCCAGACTGCCATCATCGCGTAACATGATATTCGCCGGCTTCAAGTCGCGATGCAGGATCCCGGTGGCGTGGATGGCGCCCAGTGCCAGGGCGATCTGCCTGCCATAATTCAGCGATTCCTCACGCGAAAGGACACCCGTGAACCGCTCAGCGAGCGTGCCGCCCGACAGGTACTCCATCGCGATGTAGGCATGATCGTCCGCAACGCCTAGACCGAAGATTCGGATGATGTTGGGGTGATTTATACGCGCGACGACCTCGTATTCCTGTAGAAAGCGATCGAATAGCTGCTCGCCACCGGAATCCGGTACGTGCCGTAAGACTTTATAGGCCAGCCGGACCCGGGTATCCCGGTCCTGTGCCAGGTACACCGAAGACAAATCGCTGGAATGGAGTCGTGCGATGAACTCATGCGTCTTGATACCGCAGAGGTCCCATTCCCCCTCGGGGTCTCGAGTCCGCATGTCGGGGCCACCATGGCGCGCTACCGCGGTAGTTATCGACTCGATTAGACGCTTATGCGTGACGCGCGACTTGGGGAAATAATCGCTTGCGCCGCGCTTGAGAGATTCCACGGCAAGAAACTCATCTCCCGCTCCAGCGAATACGATGACCGGCGGGCAACCCCGACGCGATAGAAGTTCGCGTAGCCAACGCAGGCCGTCCTCGTTGCGCACGGGATAACCCAACAGAATCGCGTTCACGGTATCGATCGGAAAGGTCCCGGGTAGTTGCCCAGCGACGGTCGGCTGTTGTTCCCCAATTATCGAATTCGGCCACTGGACCTCGAGATAGTAGCGGAGCGTCCGCCGATACTCGGCGTCAGAATCGATAATCAGGAGCCGCATCACTCCCTATAGGCCGCTGGCGACCTGAACTGGATCCTCGTCCTCATCGTCATCATCCTCCTCTCGGAGCACGCGTTTATCACGCTTTACTTTCACCGAGTCAGCACGTTCGAGTTCCAACTCATTCAGATAGTTTTGGCTGATATCGCCGGTGACATACTCGCCCGAGAAACACGACGAATCGAGGCCTTCGATTTCGGCGTTCTCATGGTGGACGGCCTGTATGAGTGCGTCGAGCTCCTGATAGATCAGCCAATCGGCGCCGATGATTTCTTGAATCTCTTCATCGGTGCGCCCATTCGCGACGAGTTCGCTCACGGCAGGCATGTCGATTCCATAGACATTGGGATGCCGGACCGGTGGTGCCGCTGAGGCGAAGTAAACTTTCTCCGCACCAGCCTCGCGAGCCATATCGATTATCTGGTGAGATGTGGTCCCTCGAACGATAGAGTCGTCGACGAGCAGGACGTTCTTGCCGCGGAATTCGAGATCGATTGCGTTGAGTTTGCGGCGCACGGACGCCTTGCGCTCGGCCTGCCCGGGCATAATAAATGTTCGCCCAATATAACGGTTCTTGATGAATCCCTCGCGATACTTCACGCTGAGCTCGTGCGCGACTTGGACAGCAGCCGTTCGCGAGGTATCCGGCACGGGTATCACGACATCGATGTCATGATCGGGTCGCAGCCGCAAGATTTTCTCAGCAAGCTTCTCGCCCATGCGCAGACGTGCTTTATAGACCGACAGTCGATCGATGATCGAGTCGGGTCGCGCAAAATAGACAAATTCGAAGATGCAAGGCGAATACGTCGCCGGCTGAGAGTAGCTGCGACTGTGAACGCCCCCTGTCGTGTCGATGAACACCGCCTCCCCCGGCCGAACGTCGCGCTCGACATCGAAACCCAGGGCATCCAGTGCGACGCTCTCCGACGCGATCATGCGCTCGACGCCTTTTTTCGTCTTACGCCGGCCAAGGACCACGGGCCGAATCCCGTGCGGATCCCTGAACGCGACAATTCCGTAACCGATAATCATCGCCACGACCGCGTAACCGCCGGAACATCGGTCGTGGACCGCTTCTACCGCGCTCAGAATCGCGTCGGGTGTCAGTCCGTTGTTTGACTGTTGAGCTAACTCGTGGGCGAATACGTTCAGCAGTGCCTCAGTGTCCGACGTGGTATTGAGGTGTCGACGGTCGCTCTGGGTTACTAATCGCTTGAGTTCTTCGGTGTTGACCAGATTGCCGTTGTGAGCAAGGCAGATGCCATAGGGCGAGTTGACATAGAACGGCTGAGCCTCCGACAGACTCGCACTTCCGGCCGTTGGATAGCGGACATGTCCGATGCCCATCTTGCCGCGTAGCCGAAGCATGTGCCGTTGATGAAAAACGTCTCGGACGAGCCCGTTGCTCTTGCGCAAATAGAGATGACCGTCTTCTGCCGTCATGATGCCGGCAGCGTCCTGGCCACGATGCTGCAAATTCGTCAACGCGTCGTAGATATACTGATTGACAGCGCTCTGCCCGATGATTCCGACAATCCCACACATGATGCAAACCTCTAATGGGTTACCCGAACTCCACACCTGAACCAGACCGATATCCGGTCCTAGAGATACTGACTACCCAGCTCAGCGTAATATCGAATGCCATCAGCCACTCTCTCGAAAAATAGATTCAATGTGGCTTCTTGCCACCATGGATCCTGATCTAGCTCCATGAACTCCAGTACGATCGCTGCCAGACCAACGATGAGGGCACCTCGAATCAGCCCGAACAACGAACCCAGGATGCGATCGGTACCGCCGAGCGCAGAGCGTTTGATTATCTCTCGTACGAGCCACCCAGCCAGCCCACCAGCGATCAGGAAAAGCATGAAAATAAAAGCACGCGCAGCCCAGATCTTGAGCTCCGGCGCAATAACCCATTCACCGAGGAGTGGCTCGATCACCCCGGCGAATCGCCAGGCCAACCAGATCGCGGCGAGCCACGTGATAACGGATAAGGCTTCCTGCGCGAAACCACGCCAGAATCCGAATCCAGCGGATCCCAAGCAGATCACGACGATCAACCAATCAACCCAGGACACGATCGTGTTGACTCCAAGAGCGAACTATTCCTCGACGAAAACCTGCACCACGAAGCCGTGATCGGAAAGTGCCGAAGCAACGGCCTGAGCGCTATCCCTGGACGATTGCGGGCCGATACGAACCCGCTGCATCTGCCGGCCGCCGGCAGTATAGATAGTCACCTGCACCTCGAATCCGTAGCTCGAGACTCGCTCCGCCTGGCGTCGAGCGTTCTCGATGTCGGCGTAGCTACCGGCCTGCACGAACCAGCCGGCGCCTGCTGCCGAACTCGATTGCACGGGCGTCGACGCTGCCGCATGTGACGACGGCTGCGCACGCGCCGTGGAAACCTCATCGCGAGCCGACTCCTGCGTCTCGGCCCCGGAGCTACCTAGTGCCGGCGTGGGCGGCTCGCGGTCGTTATCGAGCGTTATAGTCTGAGATCGGAGCGGAGGGGAGTCGCTGGGCGCGGGGAGCATTAACGCATCGGACTCGGTTTGAATCGATCGATCGGACCCATCGAGGACCCAGGGTATGAGCCACACGCCCAGGGCCACGAGTACCGCGGCGCCAACTAGCCGTTCCTTTAAACCCCGGTCCATCTGGAGGATCTATCGTCCGCTGGAGACGGTGCGCAGTATAGCCCAAGCGCCGTCATCGCGGGGCCGACTATATAACATGATCCGAAGACGACCACCCGGTCGCCGTCTCGGGCCAAATTTCGGGCATCACGACATGCCTCGACAACACCGGATGCGGCACGCGCATGCGCAGTGCGACCGTCCCGCAGTACCTCCATCAGCGAGTTTTCCGGGGCACCTCGTTCGCTATCGGCGCGTATCACGATCCACTCCTCTACAAAATCGACGAATGGCTCGACGACTCCCGGAATATCCTTGTCCGCCATAGCCGCGAATACGGCGATCGTGCGACCGGGGCGGGCGGCGGCCACGAGTTCCTCGGCCAGGACGCGAGCCGCCTCCGGATTATGCGCGACATCGAGGATCCATTCGACGCCGTCGAGCGAGCGGCACTCAAAACGCGCGTGCAGATGCGCGCGCGCTATGCCACGCGAGAGCGCCGAGGCAGTAACCGGCAGATCCGGTTCGAGCGATTCAATGACTGCGGCGCACGCTGCGGCATTACCGAGCTGAACACGTCCGCCGAACGACGGCACTGGCAACAGAAACGAGTTCCCCGAGGCGTTTTGAAATCGCCAACGAGCAGCAGATTCATCGTCATGATCGAAGTCCCGTCCGGAGACACGCAGCGAGGTGCCTAGATTCCGCGCATACTCGAGCAGACATTCCGGCGGGTCGCGATCGGCGACGATGGCCGGGCGCCCCTGGCGCAGGATTCCCGCCTTCTCGAGCGCGACTGCGCCCCGCGTCTCACCGAGCCACGCCTGATGGTCGAGATCGATGCTTACGATCATGCTCGCGTCCGGGTCGAGCGCGTTCACCGCATCCAGGCGGCCGCCGAGACCGACCTCCAACAACGCGACCTGAACCTGCTGCCGCGTAAACCAGACGACCGCTGCCACGGCCGAATACTCGAAGTAGGATAGCGTCACGTCGCCACGCACCGCCTCGATCGCTCTAAAGACGTCAATGAGCTCGGCGTCGGTCGCTTCGCTACCGTCCACGCGCAGTCGCTCATTGAATCTCCACAGATGCGGTGACGTAAACGCCCCGGTCCTATAACCGGCCTCCAGATAGATACTCTCGAGTATAGCGACACAGGAACCCTTACCGTTCGTACCGGCGATCGTAATGACGCGATATGGCGGCCGCTCCAGACGCAGAGCTGACAATACCGTCTTGACACGACCCAGACTGAGGTCGATCTTCTTCGGATGCAGCGTTTCGAGCCAGTCAAGCCAGTCCTCTAGACTCGAGAACCGTCCCGATTGCCGCGGGTTAGTGTTCAAGACGGTGGCGGTCGATCCGTGATCTTGGCTAACAATCCGGCCGCCTCGTCTCGTGCATGGCGCCGATCGACGATCATGTCCAGCGCGCCTTTTCCCAGAAGGAATTCCGCACGTTGAAAGCCTTCTGGCAGTTTTTCACCGACGGTCTGCTCGATGACTCGGGGACCCGCGAAACCGATGAGCGCCTTAGGCTCGGCGAGGTTGAAATCGCCCAGTAACGCCAGGCTTGCCGAGACGCCACCTGTCGTTGGGTCGGTCATGAACGAGATATAAGGGAGCTTTGCCTCCGCCAACTCGGCCAGTGCGGCACTCGTCTTTGCCATCTGTAGCAACGAAAGCAACGCCTCCTGCATGCGCGCGCCACCACTCGCCGTGAAACAGATGAATGGGCGCTGGTGTTCAATGCTGTAACGTACCCCCCGGACGAACCGCTCGCCCACCACGGAACCCATCGAGCCGGCCATGAATCGAAACTCGAACGCGGCGACCACGACGGGAATCGCCTTTACCGTCCCGGCGTATACAACTAATGCGTCCAACTCACCGGTATCTTTCTGTGCCTGATTCAGCCGATCCCGGTAACGCTTGCTATCGCGAAACCTGAGTGGATCCTGCGGCCTCAGCTTCGCGGCAATTTCATGACCGGAGTCCGAATCGAGAAACATCTCCAATCGGTCTCGCGCGCCCACGCGCATGTGGTACTCACATTTGGGGCAGACGAAAAGATTGCGTTTGAGTTCGGCGCGGTAGAGTTGGGCGGCACAGCTGCTGCATTTTACCCAGAGCCCCTCCGGCACCGAACGCTTTCGCTGCTCGGTCTTGATCCGAGAGGGCATTAACTTGTCAAACCAACTCATGGGCTCATCACTGACTGCGCGGGCAGGGAATAATAACGAAAACACCGCATTCGCACAGTGATGCGCTCACAAGACCATCCGAGCACGCTTCGTCAGAGCCACCACCGTGCCCGACGACACTGCGGCCGACACCGGCGGGTATTATCGTTCGTGTCGACCCGAAGACCTCTGGCAGGGTGTTCAAGAGGAGCGTGGTGGGTAAGGTGCAGGGTAGACATGACCATCGCGACCGCCGTTTTCGACTAGGCGATCGGAGCTGTCGCTCGACGCCGGAAGCTCAAATCGCTCCGGATACGCGACCTCCATAAGCGCCAAGCCTTGCGGCGGCGCCGTCACCCCACCGCGAGTTCGATCGCGGCCGGCAAGGACCTCAGCTGCCCACGCCGGCGCTTCGCTTCCGGTACCGATCTTTACGAGCGCACCGACGAGATTGCGCACCATGTGTTGTAGGAAAGCGTTGGCCGTGAAATCGAATGAAATCAGGGATTCCTGCCGGCAGATCGCTACGGATATGAGACGGCGCATCGATGTAGACGATTGACAGCCCGCCGCCCTGAACGCCGAAAAATCGTTCTCGCCGAGCCATGCGCCGGCGGCCGCCGTCATCGCTGCGCAGTCCAGAGGGTCGCGCAGCCACCAGGTTCGACGTCGCAAAAGCGCCGAGCGTACGCTGCGCTGGGTGATGAGATACCGATAGCGACGCCACAGTGCGGAGCGGCGAGCATCGAAATCGGTATCGACCTTTCTGACCCATTGGACAGCGATGTCGGCAGGGAGATTGGAGTTGATGCCGAGAAGCCACTGCCGCAGCTTACGATCCGCCTCGGTATCGAAGTGTGCAATCTGCTGAGCCGCGTGTACGCCGGCGTCCGTGCGACCGGAGCCGGAAACCGTGACGGGATGATCGGCGACCGCAGCGATCGCTTGACTCAGACGCTCTTGAACGCTGCGGCTGTCGCGCTGCGCCTGCCAGCCGACAAAGTCAGTACCGTCATACTCGAGGCCGATAGCGATGCGCACGATAAGCGCCTATCCGAGAGGTTCACGCGGGGTACTAGAGGGAGTCGATGATCCCCTTAGCTTCGTTCTGCTGATCCTCATCGCCTTCCTCCAGCACCTCTTCGAGGATGCTGCGCGCGCCGTCAGGATCCCCTATATCCATATACGCACGAGCGAGATCCAGTTTCGTACCAACCTCGGTCATGGTCATCGTATGTGAATCAAGAAGGCCGCTCTTACCCGGGGCTGCTGATTCCCCGCCTGGTGTAGAGTTCGTATCGAGGTTCAAATCTACGCTCTCGCTACCACCAAAGACATCGGATCCGACGGACTGTGCGATAGGCTGCTCTACCGTATCGCTTTCCATTAATGCTGACACCAAGTCATCCAGCTCGATACTAGCGGTGGCATCCGCCGACTCGGACGAAGGCTCGGGAAGCCCATCCTCGACCGGTACGTCCAAGCCTAGATCCTCAGCCGACGGTTGTTCCATCCGTTTCGTACTTCCTGCCGAGTCGGTCGAGTCGTCTCCGAATCCTGGAGCCAAAAGCGTGACATCCTGATCGCCGAGCGATGCGACAGCTGAATCATCGCTCGAAGCGAACCGCATCGCTTCGTCGTCCGAGATCGGCTCGGCATCGTCTTCCGCCTCGAGAACCTCGGATACTCCCGATGACGAGAGAACGCCCTCTTTCTCGGCGCTCGCGGCGCTGGCCTCGAGATCCTCGGCACCCGCCAGGATACCGAGATCTCCGGCCAGATCGGCGAGGTCTTCAACGTCCAGGCCCAGATCGTCGAGATCGATCTCCGCGGTTCGATCACCCGTATCCCGAGTGTCATCCAGTGCCGCCGGTTGCTCGACGGTAGGTAACTCTCCAGTACTCTCGAGGACGCTTTCGAGCGTTCCCGAGTCTGCGGTGCCCGCGGGTTCCGGATCCAGAGTTGTTTCCTCAACCGTGGGCGAAATCGGTGTCTCTACGGCCGGCGACTCCTGTGTGGCCGCCAGGCTGTCCGCATCCAGGTCCGAGTCCGAGTCCAGATCCGCGCCCAGATCCGCACCCAAGTCTATGTCCAGGTTCAACGCGGCGGCGGAATCTTCATCGGGCGCGTCGTCGCCAGCCTCGTCGGCGATCTCATCGCCAATAGCATCTCCGGACTGCTCGAATAGCACCGCTTCGAGACCGGCAGCTGTCTGATCGCCTACTAGATCCAGACTGTCCTCCGAGGCCACTTCCTGCGTACCACTCGCCTCGAGTTCGAGGCCGACGTCCGGTGTCGAGAGATCGCCCAGGTCGAGATCGACGCTGTCGCCCTCACCCGAGTCGAGCACGAGATCGACGGCGACCGATCCGGCAGACGCGGAAACCGCGGAGAACAGCGCATCATCCGGGCAAATCTGCTTGCCCATGATGACGACCTTGTCCCAATCGGAATCCGAACCGGAACCGATCTCCGCGTACAAAGCCTGCGCCGTCCGCAGGAATGAATCCTTATTGCCCCAAACGAAGAAGACCTCGAGAAGCTTGAGCGTCAGATCGCGGCGTCCGGGCTCCGCTTCCAGCGCTTTCTCCACGAGCTCGGCCGCCTGATCATAAAGACCGTAGGCCATGTGGAAGTCAGCTTCGGCGACCGGGTCGGCTTGCTCCAGATTGATTACCGTCTGACTTGAAATCATATCGTCAGGCGACGCTTCCGGCGGTGGCGGAACCCCGATCGTCATCATCTCACCAACGGGCCGTTTCTCTGACTCGGATCCGGATTCCGCTTCGGGTGCCAGCCCGAGTTCCGAATCCAATGCCCCCAGCAGGTTCGACGGATCTTCTGCGGCTGCTTCCTGCTGCTCTTCGACGAGAAAATTCACATCTTCGCCGTCATCCTGATCTCGTAGCCGGTCTGTCGCTGCGCGTGATTCACTATCCTCATCGAGGTCAGCCTCGAGCGCCTCCCAGCGACCCGTCACGTCGTCACCATCCTGTTGCCGATAGCGGAGGTACCAGACGGCCGTCCCGGTCAGTGCAAGCAGGCCGAGGCCGATCAACAGGATCGGGCTCGTGAGCCCGCCGAGAATCCGCGAGACCAACGACGGCTCGGGCGACGGCGGAACGACACGAGTAGTCGCCACGGATGGCACGAACGCGGCAGGCTCGGCGCTCACGGGCACCACTGCGGGTTCGGGTACCGCTTCGTCAGCGAAGAGCGGCTCAGATTCGAGATCTACACCGACAACCGACACCGGCTCGGACTCGGCGCCGGCAACCTGTTCCTCTGGAACAGCCGGAGTTTCCTGGGCAGCCTGCAATTGCTCCTGGAGATCCTGCAGTTGTTGATCTCTGATCTCGAGCAATCGCTGGCTTTCATTCAATTCCTCGCGCAGCGCGCCGAGTTCTCTCTCCAACTCAGCGACTTTCGCTGCTGCCGAATTAGTCGTTCCGGCTCCGGCGCTCGAATCGGCGCTGGCGCTCGCAGTCGTCGAGGCCCCGGCAGCAGCCACAGAGTCCGGCGTCACGAGCCGCAGACGCGCCTGCTGATCCACGCCACCCTGCCAGATCTCATTTTGTCGCAGCGCTTCTTCGGTCGCGGCTGCGGCAGTTACATCGCTGAATTCGGCGGATTGCGGTATGCGTAACGTCACGCCCTGATGCAACGTGTTCATATTGCCGCCAAACGCCTGCGGGTTCGCACGGTACAGGGCCACCATCATTTGGTTCATCATGATGCCCGGCGGACGGTAGCGTTCGGCGATCGACCACAGCGTCTCCGCAGATTGAACGGGCCCATAGCTGGCGTATGCCGACGACAAAGTCGCAGCCGATACTGGTGGTGGCTCCGGCTGCGGGGGTGGTGACGCCGCTTGAACGGGCGGCGGGGCTGTCTGAACGGGCGGCGTCACAGGCGCTGGACGATTGATGGCCGCCGCCGGCTCGGGCACGGGTGAAACGGCGGTTTCCGCGGGTTGAATACTCGTCGCAACTTCCGGCACCGTAAGCAGCACGGGTGGATCCAACAGGACCGTGTACTCGCGCAGAATACGTCCCCGCGACCAGCTGGCCTCGACCAATACCGTAACGAAGGGCTCAGCGACGGGTTCCTGAGAACTCACTGCCACGACCGGCGATCCCACATTGTTAGAGCCGACGTCAAAACTGATGCCGGTGAGAAAGGCAGGACGATCGAGTCCGTAGCGCTCGAACGTCTGCTGGTCGGCGAGCGTCACCCGGAGGCTGCTGAGCTCCTCAGTCGTCGCCGAAACGAGCTGAATCTCGGCCCGGAGAGGCTGATTGAGACCGGAGCCGAGTTCGATATCACCTAGCCCTAGTGCCCATGCCCCGGGGGACGCGAGCAACAGTATGAGGGCACTCCAACGCGCCGTTGGTGTCATGGAATATCCCCTACCAATTTCCGTCCAGCTCGACATAGAAATGCCGTCAACGCCAAACCTGAAAAACTCCCTAACAACAGATCCAAACCATACATTACATAACTTGGTTTACCAAAATCTCCGCGATCTGCACACTATTCAACGCCGCGCCTTTGCGCACGTTGTCCGCCACCACCCACATGTCCAAACCACGCGGATGGGACAGATCCTCCCGGATGCGCCCAACGTACACAGCATCCCGATGCGCCGCGTCCGTCGCGGCCGTAGGATAGTCGCCCGGCTCGTTGCCATCCAGGAGCACTACCCCAGGCGCCGAATTTAATAATTTCTGGGCCTCGGGAACTGTGACTTTCGTTCGGGTCTCGATATGCACTGCTTCAGAATGCCCGAAGTAGACGGGAATGCGGACGCATGTCGGATTTACCATAATACCGGGGTCTTCGAAAATCTTCCGAGTCTCCCACACCATCTTCATCTCTTCCATCGTGTAACCCGTGTCCATGAGCGAAGAGATCTTCGGCACGGCATTGAAGGCCACGGGCTTCTCTCCGCCGTTAATCGAGACGTCTGCACCAGAGAGATATGCCTGAGTCTGCTCGGTCAAGCTCGTCATGGCACCGCGCCCCGCGCCCGATGTCGCCTGATAGGTCGCAACATTGATGCGCTCGATTCCCGCCGCAACGTGAATCGGCTGTAGTGCGACCACGAGTTGAATCGTCGAACAATTAGGATTCGCGATGATGCCGCGATTGGAGTAGTCCGCTATGCGAATAGCATTGCACTCCGGTACGACGAGCGGAATATCGTCCTCGTAACGAAAGTGAGACGTATTGTCGATGACGACCGTGCCCGCGGACGCAGCGCGTGGCGCATGCTCGGCCGAAACCGAACCACCCGCGGAAAAGAATGCAAGCTGCGCTTTGCGGAAATCGAAATCGTCGAGTACGTCGACCGCATGCGGCTCACCACGAAACTCGATGTTACGGCCAATCGAGCGCTGACTCGCGAGCGGGTACAGCTTACCGACCGGAAAATCTCGCTCCTCGAGAATCCGGATCATGGCGTCGCCGACTAAACCGGTCGCGCCGGCAACCGCTATGTCATAGGTCTTAGACATGCCAGTAGATATCGTCTTTTATTTAGTGAGAAGTCTCAGGCTTTCTGCTCGACCCCGATAGCCGGGGTAGCGGAAGTCACGTCCGCGTTCTGAGCGCGATGCCTTAAATAGTGATCCATGAGAGTCAGCGCCAGCATCGCCTCCGCAATAGGCGTTGCGCGCAATCCGACACAGGGATCGTGGCGACCTGTCGTGACGATCTCGGTAGCTTTTCCCTCACGGTCAACGGTCCCGCCCGGCACCTGGATACTCGACGTCGGCTTCATGGCGATGCTGATGAGAATATCCTGCCCTGAAGATATGCCGCCCAGCGTACCCCCCGAAGAGTTTTTTGCGAAGCCATCGGGCGTCAACTCATCACGGTGTTCGCTCCCATGCTGTTGGACGCACTTGAAACCATCGCCGAATTCCACTCCTTTAACGGCATTGATACTCATGAGCGCATGAGCGATCGCGGCCTCCAACTTGTCGAATACGGGTTCTCCCAGACCGGGGGGCACACCGGTCGCGACGACATTGATCCGGGCCCCGATGGAATCGCCTGCTTTACGCAGATCGTCCATGTAACTCTCGAGCGTGCCGAGCCTCTCCGGATCCGCGCAGAAGAATGGGTTGTCATTCACGATATCCAGATCGCGTGCCTCGAGACGGTGCGGGCCCAACTGGGCCAGATAACCGGTGATGCGCAGGTCGAGCCGCTCCGCCAGATATTTTCTAGCGATGGCGCCAGCCGCCACGCGCATCACAGTCTCTCGAGCTGACGCGCGGCCGCCGCCACGATAATCCCGTATGCCGTATTTCTGCTGGTAGGTGTAATCGGCATGCCCGGGTCGAAAGCTGTCTTTGATCTTGCTGTAGTCCCGGGAGCGTTGATCCACGTTTTCCACGAACAGGCCGATCGCGGTCCCCGTAGTGACGCCCTCGAATACGCCCGAGAGAATCTTGACCTGATCCGGCTCCTTGCGCTGCGTGACGTGCCGAGAGCGGCCCGGCCGCCTGCGATCGAGGTCTGTCTGGATGTCGGCCTCGGCGAGCGCCAGCCCCGGCGGACAACCATCGATCACGCAGCCCATGCCCGGCCCATGGCTCTCGCCAAAGGTCGTCACGGTGAATAGACTTCCAAATGTATCGCCAGCCATAGCCCCAATATCCCTGATCGCAGGCAGCTCGCCTCACGACCGACCGCCGCTCCGCGCTGCTAACCCGCTAAGTATCCAGTCAATTCGTCACGCGTCAATACAAAGACGCCCTCACCGCCATGCTCGAACTCCAACCACGTGATCGGCAGGCCGGGGTACTCCGTCGTCAAAGCCTCCTGCGCTTCCCCCACCTCCATGATAAGAACACTATCCGCCATCAGATACTGCGGCGACTCGCCTAAGATCCTCGCGACGAGGGACAGGCCGTTCTTTCCGCCAGCCAATGCCTGTGCAGGCTCGTGTGCATACTCGCGAGGCAGCTCGGCGAGCCGCGATTCCGGCACATAAGGTGGATTGGAGACGATGACACGATAGGGGTATTCAATCCCCGCGAATAGATCTGACTGGATTACGCGTACGCGGTCCACCAGATCGTGCGCCGCGACATTACGATTCGCGACTTCGATTGCGCCAGCAGACACGTCTACCGCGTCCACCAGAACGCCCGGACAGTAATGCGCTGTCGCGATCGCCAGGCAGCCACTCCCGGTTCCGAGATCCAGAACCCGATCGCCTTCACCGAGTCGGCACCAGGGCTTGAACTGCCGGGCGATAACCTCGGCCAGCGGCGAGCGAGGAACGAGTACGCGCTCGTCAACCGAGAACCGCAGCCCCGCGAACCATGCCTCGCCGAGCAAATACGCCAGAGGTTTGCGCTCCGTCACGCGTCGTCGAGCCAGGTCGGCCAAGTCGGGGATCAGCGCCGGCTCGGGCACCGTTTCGAACGCGGCGTCGTTCCACGTTTGCCGGCTTCGGACGAGCCAATACGCCTCATCCGCCGAGTTGTCCGTACCGTGTCCGAACTCCAATCCATGCGAACCGAAGTACTGCGCGATGAGCGTCACGCACTCCGTGCCCGACCGAGTCCGGAGAAGCGCTTGTTCGAGTTCGACGACGGTCATGGGCCGCGGATAATACTCCTTATGAGATAATCCATCGCATGATCGGACCCATGCTGAGAATCTTGATTATCTCGCTCGTGCTGCTGGCGGGCGCGACCGTGTGGGTGTCCAGTCTCAGGCAGAATCTGCCCGCGCCAGTAGTCGCGACGTTCCTTCCGGAGCCACTCGCGCTCCCCGCGGTGCGATTGACCGATGAGCACGGAGGCGAGTTCTCAACCGACGATCTGGCCGGAGATTTCACATTCGTATTCTTCGGCTTCACGAATTGCCCGGATATCTGCCCGATTACGCTGCAGACGCTCGCCAACGTCAATGTCGAACTATCCACGAGAAATCTCGCGAGACCACGTGTCCTATTCGTCAGCGTCGATCCTGAAAGAGATACCCCGACGCAGATCGAGCGCTACCTCGGTAACTTTAGCGCGGACTTCAAGGGTGTTACCGGAAATCCACAAGCCCTCGAACCATTAACGGCCGCGCTCGGCGTCTTCGTAGAGCGGCACCAACATGCCGGCACTGAAGCCTACAGCGTCACACACAACTCCACGGTGTACCTCATCGGTCCCGAGGCCGAGCTGATCGCCGTATTCGGATCGCCTCACGATGCCAGCGTGATCGCTTCGGACTTTGTTCTCGTTCGACAGCTGTATATGACCCAGCGGATGGATGCTTCGGCCTCCTCATGAGATCCGCGCTCTGGGTGTGGCTGCAATACCTGCTCCCACAACGCTCACTGGCCCACGTCGTCTATCGTATCGCTCGATGCACCTGGCCGGCGGTCAAGAACCCGCTGATTCGATGGTTCTCGGGCCGATATCGCGTCGACCTCGCCGACGCCGAACAACCGGACCTAGGCGCATACGCGAGTTTCAATGAGTTCTTTACGCGTGCACTGCAACCGAACTCTCGACCGCTGGTTGGCGACGAAGACACTCTAATCTCGCCCGCGGACGGTTATTTGAGCGAATTTGGTGTCGCCGCGACGGAACGGTTTATCAAAGCTAAAGGAATCGGTTACGGGCTCGGCGAACTACTGGGCGAATCGCCGAGCGGTGCAGCCGATCTCGCGCTTGGCAGCTTCGCAACGATCTATCTCGCGCCGCACAACTATCACCGTGTTCATATGCCGTTGGCGGGCACTCTTAAACGAACCCGCTACGTTCCCGGCCGACGATTCAGCGTCAATAGCCAGACAGTGGACCGGATTCCGAAGCTTTTCTGCCGCAACGAGCGCGTACTGTGCTGGTTCGATACGGCAATCGGACCCATGGTTCTGGCGCTGATCGGCGCACTGAACGTCTCCAGCATCACGACCCGGTGGCTCGGGGAAATCCGGAGCGGTAAAGAGCGTGAGTGGCGGGACAGCGGCCCGCCGCGACACCGTTACGGTCGGGGCGACGAAATCGGCCGCTTCAATCTCGGCTCGACCGTCATCGTTCTCCTGCCACCATCGGCATTGACCTGGGACGAGGAACTCAACGCCAACCGGCCACTGCGCATGGGGCAGCCGCTCGGAAGAATCCGCGTGCCCTCGACCGGAACTTGAGTTGAGCTCCGAGGCTTGGCGACCCAGCGGTGCACCGGAGACACTCCGGCTGCGCGCCGAAGTACTCACGAAGATGCGCGGGTTTTTCGCCGCCCGCGACGTACTCGAGGTCGAGACGCCGGCACTGTCGACAGTGGGCGCGTCGGATCCGGCTCTCGACGCTATGACGGCCCAGCCCAGGGATCAAGGTGCGCAGCCTTACTACCTGCACACCTCACCCGAATTCGCGATGAAGCGCTTGCTCGCCGCGGGTTCCGGGGACATCTACCAGATCTGTCGCGTCTTTCGAGATGCCGAGCTAGGGCGCTGGCATGAGCCGGAATTCACCCTTCTCGAGTGGTATCGGGTCGGCTGGGACGAGAACCAACTCATCGGCGAGGTGGAGTCACTGCTCATCTCCCTGCTCGAGCCCCATCGGCCCCTGAAGGCGACAGTTCGGATGAGCTACCGGGAAGCTTTTCGCGACATCCTGCACGTCGATTCCTCTGACGATGAAGACGCAATTCGCGCCGTTCTGTCGCGCCAGGCGATCGATGTCCCTACTCAACTCAGCGGCGACGGCCTGCTCGATCTTGCGCTCAGCCAGATCATCGTCCCGCACCTCGATCCCGACGCGCTGTCATTTATTTATGACTATCCAGCTACCCAAGCGGCGCTCGCGAAGATAAAACCGGGCGAACCACCGGTCGCGGCACGATTTGAGACATTCAGTGGAGGCATCGAACTCGCCAACGGATTCGGTGAACTCACGGATGCCGTGGAACAGCGGCAACGTTTCGACGCGGAGCTCCTACGGCGACGTCAGGATGGCCGTCGAGAACCGCCCTTGGATGAGCGTTTTCTCGAAGCGTTGCGCCACGGCTTACCGGCGTGTGCGGGTGTCGCCGTCGGCGTGGATCGAGTATTGGCTCTGGCGGCAGGGCTCGACAATGTCGCTCACACGATGAGCTTTCCGCACGGACAGCAGGACGATCCCCTGAAGCGGCCGTAAAATGTAGCGCGAAAAAGGGGCCGGGTCCCTTTTTTCATGAACCATGCGGGATCGGGCACGAGCTGACAAAAAGGGACCCGGCCCCTTGATTAACGCTAGCGCGATTTTGCCCGGGAGACGTACTCTCCACTGCGCGTATCGACTTTCACGACCTCGCCCTGCTCGACGAATAAGGGCACTCTAACGACAGCGCCGGTCTCGAGGATCGCAGGCTTCACGCCACCTTGAGCCGTATCCCCTCGAACACCAGGATCAGTTTCGACGATGCTGAGCTCGACGAAATTCGGCGGCGTGACGAGCAGCGGCGCGCCGTTCCACAGCGTAACGGTGCAGACGTCCTGTTCCCTGAGCCATTGCTTCGCGTCGGCCACGGCTCTCTCGTCGGCCGGAAGCTGTTCGTAGGTCTCAGCGAACATGAAATGCCAAAACTCGCCATCGGAGTACAGATACTGCAGGTCCTGTTCTACGACATCGGCTGCTTCGACGGACTCCCCAGACTTGAAAGTCTTCTCAACGACACGGCCCGTTTTCAAGTTTCTGATCTTGACGCGGTTAAACGCCTGACCTTTCCCGGGCTTAACGAACTCGTTCTCGAGAATCGTGCACGGATCTCCATCCAGAATGATCTTCAACCCACCACGGAACTCATTGGTGCTATAACTCGCCATTGATCTCTTGCTCTCTGCACAATCCGCTGCCGTAAACCCGGCGATAATACATTTATGCCTCGTGGAAGCGAACCGATTTGGATGAGTAGACCCAGCCGCGACCCCGTGCGTACCCAGACTCCGAAACCAGCCCGCTGGCAGCAATTATTGCGCGATGCCATCCGAAACGCGGATGAACTCTTGGCCATTCTGGGGCTCGATCCGCAAATGGGAGACTCGATTCAACCGAGCCCCAGCGACTTCCCGCTCCTCGTTCCGCGAGGATTCGTGGCGCGAATGCGCAGAGGAAACCCCGATGACCCACTGCTCCGTCAAGTATTGCCCAGAAGCGTAGAGCGCGACAAACGCCTCGGGTTCACCAAAGATCCGCTGCGCGAAAAACCGCTTGTTCGACATGGGATCATCGAGAAATATCCATCTCGAGCGCTGATCGTTACGACGGCCGCCTGCCCCGTGCACTGCCGATATTGCTTCCGACGTCATTTTTCTTACGAGTCTCAGTCAGCGTCCCGCAGCAACTGGGCCGACATCATCGCGACTCTCGAGACTCGTGACAATACGCGCGAAATCATTCTATCGGGCGGCGATCCACTGAGTCTCTCGAATCACCGTCTACAACACCTGATCTCGGAACTCGAAACCATCCCCGCGCTCGCTTCCCTTCGTATACATAGCCGGTTTCCTATCGTTCTGCCGGAGAGGGTCGACCAGGGCCTGATTGCACTCCTTCGGCAGACGCGGCTCAAGACCGTTCTCGTTGTGCATTGCAATCACGCGAACGAAATCGATGAGTCGGTTCAGCAGGCTCTTGAGGATGTAAGCGCCACCGGTACTCTGCTATTGAATCAGTCGGTATTACTGCGTGGAATCAACGACGATGTTGGCCGCCTGGAGGCACTGAGCAACAAATTGTTCGACGCGGGCATTCTCCCATACTACCTGCACCAACTCGACCGCGTGGCGGGTACCGCTCATTACGAGGTCACAGACAAGAAAGCTTCGGCGCTAATTACAGCTCTAAGAGCGCGTATCCCAGGATATCTCGTGCCCAGACTCGTGAGGGAAGTGCCGGGCGAATTAAGTAAAACACCGCTCGGCAGAAGTCATCTGTGATCCGTGCCCGTTTGTCGTTACGCGCGGGTGCTAAACTTCAGACACCTTCACCCGCCCAGCGCTAAAATAGCTACAAGGATCTCGCAAAGTAATGAGTCAGGCGCATGTGCCACTAGTTGTCCTCACCGATCACGAAGAAAACGTCGAGCTTATTAATCGCGTGCTTCGCGACACCGGGCATGCGGTCCGGTGTCACTGGATTGACAGTGTCGATCGTATCGCCGACGCACTTCTGGAGTTCTCTGCGGAACTACTCTGGCTTTTTCATGACGGTAGCCCGGACGAGATCAGACAAATCGCAAAGATCCGGAAAGAGGTGGCGCCGATGGTACCGCTTCTCGTCGTGGGCGATGCCGTAGATGAATCGGCAATCGCGGCCGCCATGCAGGCGGGAGCTCAGGATTTGGTCTCGGTCCGACAGATCGAGCGCCTGCGATCGGTAGCAAAACGGGAACTGCGTGCCTTTCAACTGGAAAGCGAGCTGAATAGGACCCTCGCCTCCGCAACTCAGTATCGCAAACAGATATCCGCGCTGAAGGAGGAGGCGGAAGATGCCATCGGCTGCGCCCAAAAGGGCGTGCTCGTAAAAGCGAATCAGGCCTGGGCTCGACTTTTTGGATACGATGACTCCGAAGCGATGCGGGGTTTACCCGTCATGGATTTCTTCGAGCTCAGCAGCCGAACGACGCTGAAGGGCGGACTCATTACATGCGTGAGTGGACAGTGGGATTCGGGCCCGCTCAAGGTGACGGCTTTAGGAAAGGACGGTGCAGGCGTACCGCTCGAACTGCGGCTCAAACGCTGTGAATTCGACGACGAGACCGCCGTGACAATCACCGTACCGAGCGCCAGACCTCCAGCCACAGAGCCGCAGCAACTCGTGGAAGAGGCCGTGCACCGGGACCCGATTACGGGGTTTTACCACCGTTGGCACTTCGTCGATCTGTTGATGACGCGGCTCGAGTCAAATCCTCGTGGCGGCGTCCGGGTTCTCGCCTACCTGCGCCCGGACAAGTTCGGCGACATCAAGGACGACATCGGCCCACTGGCCAGCGAAGACGTCCTCGTGCAACTGGCCGAAATCATACGCGGCCTGACCCAACCGAACGATCTTTACGGACGCTTCGGCGGCGTCGTTTTCACCGTGCTGCTGGAACGCGGTACGCTGCGGGATGTTGAGGCCTGGGCCGAGAATGCCGTGGTGACTATCTCCGACCACCTCTTCGAGATAGCCAATAAGACCGTCTCCGTCACCTGCACACTCGGGCTCTCGGAGGTGACGCGCAACGCTGATCGGGTCGAACCCATCCTGATCGAGGCCGAGCAGGCGAACAATCGTGGCCGGAAACGCGGCGGCAATCAGGTCGTGCTGGCAGAGATATCGGATGAGAGCACGCGTATTCGACGCTTCGACCTCGTCTGGGTCGAAAAGATCAAGACGGCGCTATTGAACAACCGTTTCCGGCTGATACATCTGCCGGTTGTGAACCTGACGGGTGAAGAGGGAACGCGGTTCGACACCGTGTTGTGCATGCTCGACGAGGACGGCGAGGAAGTCCCAGCCATAGAGTTCATGCCCGCTGCCGAGCGGCACACGATGCTGAAGATGCTCGACCGCTGGGTGATCGATGCCTCACTTGCGTTCGCCATCGAACGCAAGCCGGATCAGCTATTCGTAAAGCTCTCCAAGGACTCCGTCGTCGATAAATCGCTGATGGAGTGGCTAGAGAAGGAGATCGAAGGAAAGGATATCGATGCGAGCAGCGTCTGCTTCCAGGTTAGCGAAGAGGTTATCACTCGACACCTCAAGCAAGCCCGAACGCTCGCCGAGGAGCTGATGTCGCTAGGCTTCACCTTTGCGGTTGAGCACTTCGGCGTAGACCGCGACCCGATGAAGATACTCAATAACGTCCCGATGCAGTTCCTCAAGATCGACGGCTCGTTGATGCAGAGCATCTCGAATAACCAGACATGTCAGGACGCCGTCCAGCGTTTCGTCGTCGCCGCGCACCAGAAGGGCATCGCGACGATCGCGGAGCGCGTCGAAGATGCGAATACGATGGCCGTCCTGTTCCAGCTCGGCATTGGTTTCATGCAAGGCCACCATGTGCAGGAAGCCGAAGTTGTCCTTGAAGAAGCTCCCGCCCCGACGACACTCGTGCTCGAGTTAGAACCGGATCCCGAACCGGCACCGCAGCCGAAGACGGTTATCGGCGGTTGAGTCGATTCAATCGGCGATGAGCCGATCGACCTTGCGCCAGCCGCGTGGTAACGCGTTGCCGCGCCGGCCACGGCTCGCGTAATAGTGTTCGAGATCTTTCGCTTTCAACGTCATATGCCGGCGGCCTGACATGATTCGTAACGATTGATCCTGTGCCACTACACAGATCGCAGCCATCTCTACCTCGCCCTTGGAAGGCAGCCCGAGAATCTTGTTGCCCTTGCCGCGCGCAAGCTCGGGTAGCTCATCGATATCGAACAGTAATAACCGTCCGTCGGTGGATACGGCCGCGAGCCGACCACCTTCTTCCCCAATCGCAGCGGCCGGCACAACTGATGCGCCCTTCGGTACGGTGAGTGCGGCCTTACCAGCCTTATTGCGGGAGTGCAGGTCCGAGAGCGCAACGACGAAACCGTAGCCCGCGGATGAGGCCAGCACCCACTTATCCTCCGCGGCGCCCAGGAGCACGGCGCGAAACGACGAGCCGTCCGGAGGCTTCAGCCGTCCCGAGAGAGGCTCACCCTGACCACGGGCCGACGGGAGTGTATGGGCGGCCAGGCTGTAGGCGCGACCGGTGCTGTCCATAAAGACCGCAAGCTGGTTACTGCGCCCAATCGCCGCCGCGAGATACTGATCGCCCGAGCGATAGTTCATCACATCCACGTCGACTTCGTGCCCCTTCGCAGCCCGAGCCCAGCCACGCTCGGACAGCACAACGGTTACGGGATCGCTCGCGACAAGTTTCGACTCATCCATCGCTTGCGCTGCATCACGCGCCACGAGGTCCGTACGACGCTCGTCGCCGTGAGCCTCAGCGAGTTCGAGCAACTCCCCCTTGATGAGCTTCGTGAGGCGCGCTTTGGAGCGGAGCGTCCGCTCCAGATCGATCTTCTCTTCGGCCAACTCTTCCTGTTCCCCTCGGATTCGCACCTCTTCCAGCCGTGCCAGATGGCGTAGCTTCAATTCGAGAATGGCCTCCGCCTGGATATCGCTGAGCTTGAGCCGTTTCATGAGGACGGGTTTGGGATCGTCCTCCTTACGGATAATCTTAATCACGGCATCGATATTGAGATACGCGATCAAGAGGCCGTCGAGGATATGCACGCGGCTTGTGACATGCTCCAGCCTGAATTTCAACCGGCGCTTGACCGTAGCCAGGCGGAACTTGACCCATCCCTCGAGTAAGGACTTCAAGCCGTGAACGGCTGGCCGTCCATCGAGCCCGATCACGTTGAAATTGATGCGGACCGTGCGCTCCAGATCCGTGGTCGCGAAAAGGTGACTCATCGTCGCGTCGATATCTACGCGAGAGGATCGGGGTGTCAGCACCAGGCGCGTTGGACACTCGTGATCGGATTCGTCTCGCAAATCCTCGAGCATCGGCAATTTCTTGGCGCGCATCTGCGTTGCGATCTGTTCGAGCACCTTCGCGCCGGAAATCTGGTGCGGTAGCTCCGTGATGATCAGTTCGCCGCCCTGATTCTCGTAGCGCGCACGCAACCGCAACGTGCCCGTGCCGGTCTTGTAGATCTGCGAGATCTCTTTGTGCGAAGAGATCAGTTCGCCGCCGGTGGGGAAGTCGGGCCCTTTGATGTGCTTCATAAGTTGGCTCAGCGTCGTCTTGGGCTGATCCAGAAGGCGAATGAGGGCCGTGATGACTTCGCGTACATTGTGTGGTGGAACATCGGTCGACATGCCGACGGCGATTCCACTCGTGCCGTTCAACAGTAGATTCGGTAACTGTGCGGGCAAGACAGTGGGTTCCTGGAGCGTCCCGTCGAAATTCGGTTGCCATTCGACGGTGCCCTGCCCGAGTTCGGCCAAGAGGACTTGAGCATAACGAGTCAAGCGGGCTTCGGTATAGCGCATCGCGGCAAAGGACTTCGGATCGTCCTGAGATCCCCAGTTACCGTGGCCGTCGACGATGGGATAGCGGTAGCTGAATGGCTGGGCCATATGCACCATGGCCTCGTAGCACGCTGAGTCTCCGTGCGGATGGAATTTGCCGATGACGTCGCCGACGACACGTGCGGCCTTTTTCGGCTTGGCCGCGGCCGACATTCCGAGGTCACTCATCGCATAGACGATGCGCCGCTGGACAGGCTTCAAGCCATCACCGATGAACGGTAGCGCACGATCCAAAATGACATACATGGAATAATCCAGGTAGGCCCTCTCGGTAAACGACGCTAACGGGACCCTTTCGATCCCTTCGAAATTGAGTTCCTGTTCTCTCATCGATCTCTCTCGTTAGCGAACCATCGCGACCTTACCGGCCGCGCTGAAAAAAAATGGACCGGGCCCCTTTCCGCGCGGAACGAATAATTAGGGCCACGCGGCCGCTCCTACACGTCCGCAAGATTTCCCTTCTCCTGCAACCACTCTCTGCGATCCGGCGCCCGTTTCTTCGCGAGCAGCATGTCGAGCATCTGATCGGCTTGATCCTTGCCGCTTATGGTCAGCTGAATCAAGCGCCGCGTCTCGGAAGCCATCGTTGTCTCCCGAAGCTGAGCCGGGTTCATCTCGCCAAGTCCCTTGAAACGCGTCACCGAGATCTTGCCCTTCTTCTTCTCCGCCTCGACTCGATCCAGAATCATGTCCCGCTCTGCCTCGTCCAGCGCGTAGAAGACCTCCTTGCCGACATCGACGCGAAAGAGCGGTGGCATCGCCACGAATATATGCCCGGCGGAAACGAGAGGCCGGAAATGCCTCAAGAACAATGCGCAGAGCAGTGTCGCGATGTGCAAGCCGTCCGAGTCCGCGTCCGCGAGAATACAGATTTTGTGGTAACGCAGATCGTCAAGCTTGTCGGAGCCCGGGTCGACGCCCAGCGCGACGCTGATGTTATGAACTTCCTGGGAAGCCAGAAGCTGGCCTGGTTCCACTTCCCAGGTGTTGAGGATCTTGCCTCTGAGCGGCATGACGGCCTGACTCTCCCGGTTTCGTGCCTGCTTTGCGGAACCGCCAGCGGAGTCGCCTTCGACCAGGAACAATTCGGCCAACGTCGGCTCTTGGACAGTGCAATCGGCAAGCTTGCCGGGAAGCGCCGGACCGGCCACGACCCGCTTGCGCACGATCTTCTTCGCGGCCTTCAAGCGCTTTTGCGCGTTGCCGATGGCCTGCTGAGCAATCTCGTCGCCCGATTCGGGATGTTGGTTCAGCCACAGCGCAAACGTGTCTTTTACGACGCCACTGACGAAGCCGGCGCACTCCCTGGAACCCAGACGTTCCTTCGTCTGTCCGGAAAATTGCGGGTCTTCCATTTTCACCGACAGGATGAATGCAACGCCCTCCCAGACATCTTCCGGCGCCAGCTTGATGCCGCGCGGTAAGAGATTCCGGAAGTCGCAGAATTCTCTGAGCGCCTCTGTCAGCCCCGCGCGCAGGCCGTTAACATGCGTGCCGCCCTGCGGCGTAGGAATCAGATTGACGTAGCTCTCGCATACCGGCGTTACCTCATCGGTTCGCCAGACCAGCGCCCACTCGACAGCCTCGCGCTTCGCCGTCAACGTGCCGGTGAACGGTTCTTCGGGCAGCCACTCGGATTTCTTGCCGAGTGTTTCGCGCAGATACTCTTCGAGGCCGCCAGTGTACTGCCAGCGCTCCTTCTCCTTGGGTTTCTCGACTTTCAGACGGACATCGAGCCCTGGGCAAAGGACGGCTTTCGCGCGCAACACATGTTTGAGCCGTGGAATCGAGAAAG
>PVBE010455828.1_pt1 | contig 30688 bp, 25 predicted proteins | sample 1631181 | NCBI WGS metagenome assembly PVBE01 (sample SAMN08397723, study PRJNA350692) | Marine metagenome, whole genome shotgun sequencing project. | isolation source: water | place: Pacific Ocean | collected 2012-04
AAGAGCACGGCTATGCCTGAAACCGCGGCCGGCGGCGAAAAGAAAAGTAACTTCTCCTCCATCAGCGAGGCCATCGGGGACCTCCGCGAGGGCCGGATCGTGATTCTCGTCGATGACGAGGACCGCGAGAACGAGGGCGATTTCGTGATGGCGGCCGAGAAGGTCACGCCCGAGGCGATTAACTTCATGACAAAAGAGGGGCGGGGGCTCGTCTGCCTGTCGGTCACGCCCGAGCGGGTCGAAACCTTGGGCCTGCCCATGATGGTGGACCGCTTCCAGAACGGCTCCCGCTTCGGCACCCCCTTTACGGTCTCTATCGAGGCCCGCGACGGCGTGACCACCGGCATCAGCGCCTTCGACCGCGCCCACACGATTCAGACCGCCATCCGGCCCGGCGCCGGCCCGCCGGATCTCGTCACACCCGGCCATATTTTCCCCCTCCGCGCCCGCCCGGGCGGCGTACTCCGCCGCGCGGGGCACACCGAGGGGGCAGTGGATCTCGCCCGCCTCGCCGGGCTCGATCCCTCGGGAGTGATATGCGAGGTCATGAAAGAGGATGGCTCCATGTCCCGGCTTCCGGACCTCGAAAAGGTCGCTGAGGCCCATAACCTCTCCATCGTAACCATCAAGGACCTGATCGCCTACCGGATGCAGCACGAGCGCCTCATCGAACGCGCCGAGGAGGTGCTCCTGCCCACGCCCTACGGCGAGTTTCGGGCGACCGTCTACCGGAACCGGACGAGCGGACGTCTTCACTTCGCTCTCTCGATGGGAAAGGTCGATACCGAGGAGCCTGTCCTTGTCCGCGTCCAACCCGCCCTCGGCGTGTTGGATCTGTTCAACCTCCTTCGGTCGGATTGCACGGATCGAATCAGGTACGCTCTCGCCGCCATCCAGAAAGAGGGCCGGGGGGTGCTCGTCTACCTTCAGTCGGATACGATGGGCGGCGCCTCTTCCCAGGTGGAGGAAACCGGGCGGGAGGTGCTTCCCCGCTCGGGGCCGATATCCCGGCTCCGCGAATATGGAATCGGCGCTCAGATTCTGGTGGACCTGGGCGTGAAACGGATACGGATCATGTCCAACGAGCAGCCCCGCATCGTTGCGCTGGAGGGATACGGGCTTCATCTCGAAGGAAGCGTCGCCCTCGAGCGGGAGGCCCCCCTGCCTTCCATCATGAAATCGAAATCGGAGCAGGGCTGAAACCGGGAACCATTTGCGGAGAGAGATTTGAGCCAGATATTCGAAGGCACCTTGGACGGACGCGGGCTCAGGGCCGGAATCGTCGCCTCGCGCTTCAACGAATTTATTGTCGAAAGCCTCGTCAAGGGCGCCAAGAGGGGATTCCGCATGTGCGGCGTCCCGGAGAGCTCGGTGGACCTGGCCTATGTGCCCGGCTCGCTTGAACTGGCCCTCGCCGCGCGGACCATGGCGGACTCGGGAAACTACGATGCCCTGGTGTGCGTCGGTTGCGTGATCAGAGGGGCCACCTCGCATTATGATCTCGTCTGCTCCGAGACGGCCAAAGGGGTTTCGCAGGTCGCGGCCCATACCGGGATTCCCGTAATCTTTGCCGTCGTGACCACCGAAACGATCGAGCAGGCCATCGAGCGCTCGGGCTCGAAAGCCGGAAACAAGGGGTACGACGGTGCGCTGGCCGCCGTCGAGATGGCGACCCTCGCGAGGGGGCTCACCCTTGGGAAGGGGCCCAAGAAGGGCCGCCGGCCGAAAAAATGATTGTCCGGGAAAGGAATTTTTCATGAACGGGCGGCGCGAGTCGCGGGAACTGGCGTTTCAGCTTCTCTACCACCTCGACCTGATAAAAGGGGAGATGGACAAGGAGACCGAGCATTTCTGGGAGATCAACGGCGACAAGGCCGCTCTGAAGCCGTTCGCGGACCGTCTGGTGTGCAAGGTTCTGTGCAATCTCGGCGAAATCGACCGTCTCATCTCAGGAGCGAGCAATCGTTGGACGCTCAAACGGATGGATTCGGTCTCGCGCTCTCTTCTTCGCCTCGGCGCTTGTGAAATCCTCCATTTCCCCGAAACGCCGCCCGAGGTGGCCATCAACGAGACGGTTGAGCTGGCCAAACGCTTCGGCTCCGAGGATACGCCCGGATTCGTCAACGGTATTCTGGACCGCCTCCATCAGGAAGAGACCCCCGTTTAAAGTGATTCGGCTTCGAATCGACCCCCAACCCCTGGAAACCGCCTCCTGCATCGTCACGGTATCGATGTTCGCCGAGGAAGATATTCCCCTGGCCGGGGTGCCGGGGCGAATCGACGGCCTTCTCAGCGGGCAGGCCAGCCACCAGATCGCGGAGGGCCGCCTCACCGGCGCATGGGGGTCCCAGGCGCTTCTCGCCACAAGGGGGCGTCTCGAATCCGATTATGTCTTGTTCGCCGGCCTGGGTTCCGTGAAAAAAATCACGGCTCCCACCATCGCCGTCCGGACCGAGGAAATCGTCCAGCGGGTGCTTAAGTTGTCGGCCTCCACCCTGGCGATGCCGGTATTCCAGCCGTCCGGCCCCCGGGCCAAGTACGAGCGCCTGGCCTCAGAGACCGTGAACGGGGCGTTGCGGGGAGGGGATAATTTTCCTTACGATATCGACATTACCGTTTGCGAGCCGGACCCGTCGCGGTACAATGCTCTAGTAGCCGTCGCCGAAAGATGCGCATTCCGCCGAGCAGAGGGCAGGGAACTATCCGTCGAAATTATCGTATGAATCCCAAATCGAACGCGGCCCGGACTCTCGGGCGCAGGCCGTTTTTGAGAGCGGCCCTGGCGCTCGCGCTCTCCGCGGTGGCCGGGTGCGGTTATTCCCTCGTGGGTACATCCAACCCTGAAAACCTCAAGGGCGCGCGGTCAATCAACATTTCCATATTCCGGAATGAATCGAGCGAGCCGAACCTCGGCTTCGTCATGGCGGAGGCAACCCGGAACCGCTTCGTGAACGACGGCCGCCTGCGGGTGGTGGATTCGGGTCGCGCGGAAATCGTCCTTGACGGCGTGGTCCGCGAATACCGGCTCGATCCGATCGGATTCAGCAGTAGCGATCAGGTCCAGCGCTACCGGGTGTTCGTCAAGACCTCCGTACGGCTGCGCGATTTGCGGAGCGGGAAAAATATCCTGCTTCAGGATATTGAATCTGAATCCGAGTTCGATGTTGAGAGTACGGTCTCGGGCAGCGCCGAGAACCGAGATGAAACAAATAAAAAAGCGGCTTCCTTCTTCTCCGAGGAAGTGCTGAGCCTGATCCTGGAGGGTTTCTAGGGATGGCCCGTCCGTCCCGCCGCCGCGGATCGGGCGAGGAGATTCGCGGGGCGCTCTCTCGCTTGAGATCCGGAGAAGTTGACTCCCTGTACCTGCTCCATGGCCCCGAAACTTTCCTCCGGGACGAAATTGTCGGCGAAATTCGCCGGGCGGTTTTGGGTGATGAGGGAAGCGACTTCAATCACGACCTTTTCACCTGGGGCGAGACACCCGCGAGGGACATCGCCGCTGCCGCCCAGACCCTCCCGTTCATGGGTGGGCGGCGGCTGATCGAGGTCCGCGGCCTCGGGCAGGTGGCGGACCATGACACCGAGATTCTCTCCCCGCTGATCGATGACCCGCCTCCCGAGGCCGTCGTCGTCTTCACCGCCGAGCGGGCCGATATGCGCCGCTTGTTTTTCAAGAAACTCGCCGGCGCCGGCGCCGCGCTCAAACTCGAGCCACCCCCCGAGCGGGAGCTCCCTAAATGGGCCCACTCCCAGGCCGAGGGCCTTGGGTTCACCCTGACGCGCGAGGCGGCGATGCTCCTCACCGAGTGGATCGAGCCCTCCCTCGGACGGATTCGCTCGGAACTCGAAAAACTCGCCGCCTATCTCGGACCCGAAAAAACCGCCGGTGTGGAGGACGTGCGCAACCTCGTGGGCCGCTCCCGGGCCGAGGCGATGTACAAGCTGGGCGATATGCTCGCCGAGGGGAGGGTCGAACGCGCCCTGGCTCTCGTGGGGGACTTGAGCGAGACCGATGGCGGACCGCAGTTTCTGGTCGGTTTTCTCCGGAACCAGATTCGCCGCTGGACGATCGCCAGGGCGGCGGAGAGAAAAGGAATCAGGCAAAAAGAGCTGGCCGAATTGCTGGGGGTGCCTCCGTTCGTCGCCGAGCGTATCCAGCAGCAGGCCGGGAAGGCGAGCCCCAGGTTTTTAAGAAATCTTTACGGAAAGCTGCTCGCCGTGGACAGGCGGGTGAAGCGCTCGGGGGGGAACGCCGCCGCTCTCCGGGCGATCGAGCTGTTCGTCATTGAAATGAACCGGGATTCGACGGGGTTCAACAGGCAGACCCAGAATCGCGTTCCCGGACGCCCGCCTACATGGGCGCGCGGATGAGCGGTTTACGAGGCGGAGGCAGCGGCCCGGTTGACGCGGCGGGCAAGGCGGGAGGCTTTTCGGGAGGCCGTGTTCGAGTGAATCACCCCTTTGGAAGCCGCTTTCGCCAGATTCGTGTGCGCCTCGCGAAGAGACGCCTCGGCGCTCTCTCCGGATTCGACGGACTCAAGAACCTTTTTGACCGCGTTGCGGAGCTGGGTCCGGACGATTTTGTTGCGCGCTTTCCGGCCCACGCTCTGCCGGTCACGTTTTTTCGCCGATTTGATAGTAGCCACGGCTGTTTCTATCTCCTAAAAAAAGAGGCGCCAATTGGAGAGGGCCCGGATTGAGGACTTCACCCTGGCCGCGTAAAATACTTTAGTTCCGCTTTTTGTCAAGCGCCCCACCGCCCCTCGGGAAATTCGTGACAGACGATACCGGAGAACATTCCCCAAGAGAGCCCGATTCTTCACGCTCCCCGGAGGGAAAGTCAATTGCCCGCGCCGCCGGCTCGATTAGCGCGGCCACTTTTTTAAGCCGGGTTCTCGGCTTCGTGAGGGATGTCCTCATCGCCCGCCTTTTCGGGGCCGCCCTCCTGACCGACGCTTTTTTCGTTGCTTTTGCGATACCGAGCATGTTTCGGCGCCTCCTGACCGAGGGCGCCCTGACCTCGGCCTTTATTCCGGTCTACTCGGATGTCCGCGCCCAACAAGGCGAACGCTCCGCCCGCCTCTTCTCGGGCGCCATGACGGTGAGCCTCACTGCCCTTTTGGCCGGAGTGTGCCTCCTGGGGATTTATTTCGCCCGTCCCCTGGTGGTGGCCCTCGCCCCCGGTTTCGCGGGCAGCGCCGAAAAACTGGACCTGACGGCCCGGCTCACCCAGATCATGTTTCCGTTCCTGTTTTTTATCGGCCTGAGCGCCATCGCCGTGGGTGTACTCAACTCCGCCCGGCGCTTTTTCCTCCCGGCGCTGGCCCCCGTCGTCCAGAACCTTGTCATGATCGCCGCCCTCGTGGTGGCGGGCGGTCTGGTCGAGGCGAACGCGGCGGTAAAATGGCTGGCGTGGGGGGTGGTCGCCGGCGGGGCGCTCCAGCTCTTGATTCAGCTTCCCCTGATATCGAAACTCGGGATTTCGCCCATCCCGGTGCTCCCTTGGCGGGCGCCCAGCGTGGGTCGGTGCCTCGCCCTGATGGGTCCGGCGGCCTTCGGCATGGCCATACTCCAGATCAATGTCCTGATCGACCGGTGGCTGGCCTCGTTCCTGGCGGAGGGTTCGATCTCGTATCTCTATTACGCCAACCGCCTGGTACAGTTTCCGCACGGAATCCTGAGCCTGGCGGTGGCGGCGGCGGCTTTTCCACTGCTGGCGGACCGCGAGGCGAGAGGGAGGCACGGGAAAGAGGAGGGGTCCGCCCGCAGTCCGCTTGACGAGGCCGGGCGATTGACCCTGTTCATCACGCTGCCCGCCGCTTTCGGGCTGATCGCGCTGGCCCGCCCGATTATGGAGGTCTTATTCGAGAGGGGGGCTTTCGTGGCGACGGACAGCTCCGCGAGCGCGGCCGCCCTCCGCGCCTATGCGCTCGGGCTCGTATTTTTCGGTTTTGTCCGCCTCATGGCGGCCGCCTATCATTCCCGCCTGGACACGAAAACCCCTGTCCGGTGCGCTAACTGGGCGGTGCTCGCCAACGTGGCGGGAAGCGTCGCCCTCATGTTTCCGCTCGGGTTCGTCGGGCTCGCGCTGGCCACTTCGCTCGCCAGCGCCCTCAACGCCTGGCTCCTTCTCGCGGGCCTGCGCGAGACGGAGGATTGGCCCGGCGGGGATCTCGCCCGGACGGCCAAACACCTGCTTCCCGTCTCCGCGGCCATGGGAGCCGGACTTTACCTATTCAACTGGGTTTTCTGGCCCGCCGGGGCGGATATCTGGGTGCGCGCCGGGGTTCTCTCCCTCGAAGTCATCGGAGGTACGGCGGCCTATCTACTTGTTTCGTGGCTTGTCATGCCCGATTCGGCGGCGCTTTGGCGCACTGCGCTGAGACGGGCCTGAGGTCGGAAATGCTCAGACCGCGGGGATCGAATCCGGTGAAACGAGGCAGGCGGCCAAACGGGGAAAATGGGGGGGCGGGGGAGGCGGGATTACTTAAAGAAAATTATCAAGAAAACATACGTAACTATCAAAATTATTTACTGATAGAGCGACGAATGTCGCCAAAATCGGTAGAGAGCTATACCCATGATACCCGGGTTTTCCTCCTGTGGGCCCAGCGGCGAAAAATAACCGACCTGCGCTTCCTGTGCCGCGATGAGGTGGTCGCCCACATCACCCACCTCCGGAAAGAGGGCCGGGCGGACACCACCTTGAGGAGGCATCTGGCCGCGCTCAGAGTTTTTTCCCGCTATCTTCTCATGGAAAAATGGATCGACGCGGATTTCACGGCTGATATTTCCTATTCCGCGTCCTGGAAAAGACTTCCCAAAACGCTTTCAAGCGATGAGGTGGATCGCCTCCTCGCGGCGCCGGACGGCCAAACCCCCGAGGGCGTTCGGGACGGTGCGATGCTGGAGATACTTTATGCCACCGGAATGCGGGTGAGCGAGTTGGTGGGACTGAAAATCCCTCAGATTCATCTCGACGCGGGTTTTTCCATCGTACAAGGGAAAGGGGACAAGACCCGCCTAGTTCCGGTGGGCGACCTTGCCCGGGACCGGGTCAGGGAGTATCTCGAGACCGCCCGCTCCGCCCTTCTCAGGGGCCGGCCCTCGGATTTCGTCTTCGTCACCCGGCGCGGGGGGGGCATGACGCGGCAAGCCTTCTGGGTCCGCCTGAAGAGATGGGCGCTGGTGGCCGAGATTGATCGGCCGGTGAGTCCCCACATGCTCCGCCACAGCTTCGCCACCCACCTGCTCCACCACGGGGCTGATTTGAGGACTATCCAGTCGATGCTGGGACACGCTGATATCTCGACCACGGAAATTTACACCCATATCGACAGGGATTCCCTGAGGGACACGCTGGATGGGCATCACCCGAGGGGGTAGCGAAATAATTACGTAAACAAGAGCCTGTTTCATGTTGACGCCCCCAAGGGGGGGGCGTACGATCCAGCCCGTTGGAGCAGGGACCAACGACTTCAGGTGAGGAGATATTGTCTTTTGGTCACGAGGATTTCCGCAACGCCTCTTGAGGGTTCGGACCATCTGATTCACCTGATTGGGAACAGGGACGAGTCCCTGAGAACGGTTGGAAAAGCCTTCGGCGTGAAGATTCGGATCGCGTCCGAGGGATTTCTGGCGGAAGGGCAGCTCGAATCGGTTGAGGGCGCGCTTCAGTTTTTCGATGAACTCTCGGCCAGGATCGATGAGGGCTACAGATTTAACCCGTCCGAGGTCGGCGTTCTCGCCCGGACGGTGGCCAAGGGCGACGGGCTCACGTTGAACGATCTGGTCTCGGCCAGGGTCGCCATGCCCTCGAAGAAGCGCCACGTGATTCCGAAAGGGGTGGCCCAGAAGGACTACCTCGAAGCCATCCGGGCCTGCAACCTGACCTTCGGAATCGGACCCGCCGGGACGGGGAAGACCTACCTGGCGATGGCGATGGCGGTTTCAGGCCTCATGGAGAAGGCCTACTCCAGAATCGTGCTGACCCGACCCGTCGTTGAGGCCGGCGAACGGCTGGGCTTTTTGCCCGGGGATTTGCAGGACAAGGTTAATCCTTATTTTCGGCCCTTGTTCGATGCCCTTCACGACATGGTGGATTTCGAGCGGGCCGAGCGGTTTCTCCAACGGGGGGAAATCGAAATCGCGCCGCTGGCCTATATGAGAGGCCGATCGCTGAACGACTCGTTCGTCATACTTGACGAGGCGCAAAATACCACGCCCGAGCAGATGAAAATGTTTTTGACGCGCATGGGCTCCGGGAGCAAGGCCGTTGTGACAGGCGACATTACCCAGATCGACCTTCCCGACTCGGCGGGATGCGGGTTGATTCACGCCAGAGACGTTCTCGGCGGGCTCGATGAAGCCCGCCTCATTCAATTTACCCAGCGGGACGTGATCCGGACGGAGTTGGTCCGGAAAATCGTACAGGCCTATGAGGCCCACCGCGGCTAAACCGCCCCCATACTCGACTACCCAAAACCACCTATACGACATGTATTCTTGAGGATTCTCAATTGAATCAGCTGACCGGAAACGCAAAAGCGTCTGGAAAAGGCAAAAACGGGGCCCCGCGAAAGCACCACTCGAAGGAGGGCCGCATCCGGAAGTATTGGAATGCCGCCCTCGAGTCGAAGGTCTTTCCCTGGGTGTTGGGCGCCACCCTCGCCGCCGCGCTGTCGCTCCTGATAACAACAGGCCTGACCGTCAAGTCGGCCGACTACCAGGCCGGCGACATCGCCCGGCGAGACATCAAGGCTCCCAGGGATATGCGTCTTGAAGATGCCGCGGCCACCGAGGCGCTCCGCGAGCAGGCGCGGGAGAAGGTCCTGCCGCACTACGATGTGGACCCCAAGCTAAAGGAGAGGCTGGAGCGGCAGGTCCGGAGCGCGTTCGAATTGATCCAAAAGGCGCAGGCGGGCCAGTCCGCCACCGTCAGGAACCGACTGCTCAATCTCCGAGCGAAAACCGGGGGCGGCACCCTCATCGATGAATCCCGGGTCTACCGGGAATTGTTTCGCTCCAAGACGTTTCATTCCGCGGAAACCGCTCTTGGCCGTTCGCTGAGCGGAGCGCTCTCACCGGGGCTCATCCGGATATTCCGTAAAGAGCGTTACGCCCCGTGGATTGGAGAGGACATCCTGAAGCTTGTCCGGGCCGCTCTCTCGAGAGGGATCGTCAGCGACAACCGCCTCTACACCCTCCACACGGTTAAAGGAATCATCGTCCGGGATATCCGCACCGGAAACAGGGTGCCCCTTCCGGCCTCCTTCGAGCCTCTGGAACTCAGGAAAGTGGAAAAATTCCTCGTCCGCCAGGCGGAGAGCAAGAAACTGCCGTTTTCTTCCTCCGGGCGCGCGCTCCTGGCGGCCCTGGCGGCGCGGCTGGTTCAACCCACCCTGAACTTTAACAACCAGGATACGGTCGAGGCCCAAAAACGCGCGGCGGAGAAAGTGGCGGCGGCGAGCCGGGTGCTCAAGAACGGGGAGATGATCGTCCGCGAAGGGGAACGGATCAGCGAAAGCAAGCTGGCGACGCTCCGCGCACTCGAGAGAAAAGGGCGCCAGGCCTACATCGTTGACAACTTCCTTGGCACCTCCATTTTGATCGCCTTCTTTCTGGGTTTCGCTTGGACCGCCGCGCAGCGCTACGACTTGGGACTCCTCAGGGCTCCCAGGAGCGTGGGTCTGTTCGTTTTGCTGCTGCTCGCCCACGCGGTTTTGCTCAAACTCGGCACACTTTTGGCCAACGAACTACAAGAGACGGCGCGCGGGGTTGACGTATTCACCTACTATCTGGCGATCCCCTTGGCTTCCGCCGCGATGCTGGCGGGCATCCTTCAAGGCCGATCGACGGCGGTTTTGATGGCTGTCATGTCGGCGGCGCTCACCGGCCTGTTGATTCCCGGTGACGTGCACTTCAGTCTCATTGCGTTGGCCGGCGGCACCTATGCCGCGATTAATTGGAAGGACTACCGGCACCGCACATCCATCCTCGTCGCGGGCTTGATGATCGGTCTGGCGAACGCCGCCCTTGTTTTCGGCTTCAACCTCCAAGGCGGTCTCCGCTTCGCGATGGAGAGGTGGGCGGACGTGCCCTTCGCCTTCGCCGGCGGCCTAGCTAACATTATTATCGTTTCAGCCGTCATGCCGCTTCTCGAGGCGGCCTTCAAGCTAACGACCGACATGAAACTCCTGGAACTCTCCGATCAGAACCATCCTCTCCTCCGCCAGCTCGTGGTCCGGGCGCCGGGCACCTACCACCACAGCCTCATTGTCGGGAACCTCGCCGAGGAAGCCGCCGAGGCCGTCAAGGCGAATCCGCTGCTCATCCGGGTCGGGGCCTACTTTCACGATGTCGGAAAAATCGTCAAGCCCGAATACTTCATCGAAAATCAGGGGCAACTGAACAGACACGACAAGCTCAGCCCCTCGATGAGCGCGCTTATTCTCATCAGCCACGTCAAGGAAGGTCTTGAAATGGCGCGGAGTCATAAGCTGCCCAAGGAGATATGCGATCTGATCTGCCAGCACCACGGCACCTCGCTCATCCGCTACTTCTTCGAGAAAGCCAAAGAGCAGGAGGCCGAAGGGTCGGACATCCACGAGGAGGTCTACCGCTATCCCGGTCCCCGGCCCCAAACCCGCGAGGCGGGTATCCTGTTGCTCGCCGACATGGTGGAGGCCGCCTCGCGCTCCCAGGCCGACCCTTCCCCCGCGCGGCTGGCCGGCCTTGTCGAGCGCCTTGTGCAGATGGCTTTCACCGACGGCCAACTCGACGATTGCGACCTCACCCTCCGCCATCTGAGTCAGATCCGGGAGGCCTTCCTCCGGGTGCTGGCCGGCATCTATCACCACCGAATCATCTACCCCGAAAAGTCATCATCCGAGCGGAAAGGAAACAATGGGGATATCCATCACAAACCGGCAAAGGAAGGCGCGCATCAGCCTCGCGCGGCTACGCCGGCGGGCGGCGGCGGTCCTGGATAAACTCCACCCGCCCGATGATTCGTCCACCGGCCACGACATTGACATTGCCATCGTGTGCGACCGCACGATGCGGAAGCTGAATCGGCAGTTTCGAAACATCGACGAGACGACGGACGTTCTCTCTTTTCCCTCCGCGCCGTTTCCGGCCGAAGGGTTTTCCGGCCAGGGGCCGGACGATTTCAACTCTGCCCAGGAACACAATCATATCGGCGACGTCGTAATCTCCATCGGCGAGGCGTTGCGCCAAGCCGGAGAAGACGGGGTGTCGATCGATGTGGCGATCGATCGCTTGCTCGTCCATGGGGTTTTGCATCTCCATGATTTCGAGCACGACTCCGCGGGGGGAAGTTCGCGGATGCGCCGAAAGGAAAACGCTCTGTTGAAAATGCTTCACGGCGTCGGCCTTCCCGGATACGCGGTGCGGGGGGGCGCGGCTCGAAAGGGTTAGGACTCAGCCGGGCGGGGGAGATTCGAGAGCTTGGAACCACTCTGGGTGCCTTGGCGCATGGAATACATTCATCGGGACAAAACCGCCGGGGGTGGCTCGGGGGAGGGCGGTTGCGTTTTCTGCGGGGTGCTCAAGGAGGAGGACGGCCCCGGCAATCTGGTCCTCCACCGAAGCGAGCTGGCCTACGTGGTGTTGAACAAGTACCCCTACTCCAACGGCCATCTCATGGTCGTCCCGAACCGCCACGTGAGGGAATTCGAGGCCCTCGGCGGGGAAGAGGGCGCGGCGTTATTCCGTTTGGTTCAAGAATGCATCTCCATCCTGAGGCGGACGCACGGAGCGCAGGGGTTCAACGCGGGCATGAATCTGGGCAAGCTCGCCGGAGCGGGGATCGATCCCCACCTGCACTTCCACGTGGTTCCCCGGTGGGAGGGAGATCATAACTTCATGTCTGTCCTCGGAGAGGTCAGGGTCATTCCCGAACACATTGAATCCACCTACGAAAACCTGAGGCGGGTTTTCGCAGAAAGCCTCGGGGAATCGCCGGTGTAAGGGAAAGCGAATGGGCGCTTTACGATTGTTGCTGGGGCTAATTGTAGCGATGGCCGTCGTCAGCTTCGGGGTGGTGAACATGGAGCCCGTTCCGGTGACCATTCACCGCCTCGGAACCCACCGAATTCCGCTGTTCTATGTCCTCCTTGTCTTTTTTGGCGGGGGTTTTCTGTTCGCCTGGATAGGGGGTCTTTTCGACAGGATTCGCTTTTACTCCCGCTTGCGTGGCTTCCGCAAGGATAATCGCGCGCTCAAACGTAAACTCGATGAGGCCCGGGAGGAGAGCGGCCGCCTCCTGCCACCGGCGCCGGACTCGAACGGAGAGGCCGCGAGCCGGATTCAAGTCTCCGGTCAAGAATCGAGGCCGGGGACTTCAGGGGAGAGGAGCTGAAGTGTCTTCGACAACCGGAGAAACGCGAGAGGCTTCGGCCGTTCGGCCGGAAATACCCGGGCCCGCCACTCCTCCCGTCCCGGAGCCCTCAGCCAAATTGGAGCCCTCAGCTGTCTCGAAACCCTCAGCCAGATCGAAAAGCGCAACCAAGAAGGCCGAAAAACCCAGCCCGGCCATGCGCCAATTTCTGGAAATAAAAAGCCGCCATCCCGACGTCATCCTGTTTTTTCAGATGGGCGATTTCTTCGAGATGTTCTACGAGGACGCCCACATAGCAGCGAAGGAGCTCGAACTTACCCTGACCTCGCGCCAGAAGGACTCGGATGGCGTGCCCATCTCGATGTGCGGCGTTCCCCTTCATGCGGGAGACGCCTATTCGGCCCGCCTCCTCGAAGCGGGCCACAAGGTGGCGATATGCGAGCAGGTGAGCACGCCCGCCGAGGGAAAGGGAATCGTCCGGCGCGAAGTCGTCCGCACTCTCACGCCGGGGACGGTGAGCAATCCCTTGCTCGTCGAGGACAAGGAGGGCTGCTACCTCGCGGGCCTCACGGCCGGGGGTGCGGAAGGGGAAGGAGGCTGGGGCGTGGCGTGGGTGGATCTGTCCACCGGCGAATATTGCGCCTCGGAGATCGTGGGAGAGCGCTCGGGCGCCCTCATGGCGGACGAACTCGAGCGGCTGAGGCCGAGGGAGGTGTTGATCCCGCCCGGCGTCGAAATGCCGCAGGCGGCATCCGAGCGTCTGAAGGCGTTTGGCGCGCGTCTTGAACAGCGGGGGGTGGAAGAGACCTGGAGTTCTCCCGCCGTCCAGCTCGCCGAACAATTCGGCGACGATGAGAGGGTCGAATCCGAGGCGGCGAACCATCCGCTGGCCGCCGCCGCCGCCGCTGCGCTGCTCGCCTATCTCCGGGAAATCCAGCCTGGAGGCCTTCCCCACCTGCGGCCGGTTTCCTTCCGGCGACTGTCGGACACCATGTTGCTCGACGCCGCCACCCAGCGGAACCTCGAACTCGTACGCTCGGCGATGGATGGCGGCCGGAAAGGAACCCTGCTGGGTTTGATGGACGAGACCCTGACGGCGATGGGGGGCCGTCTTCTGAGGCGTTGGGTCCTCTCGCCGCTGATTTCCGCCGGGGCGGTGGCGCGGCGTGCGGATGCTGTCGAGGAACTCGTCGATGGCTTGTCCCGGCGTGGCGCTCTTCGCGAATCACTGGCCCGGATTCAGGACCTCGAGAGAATTCTGGGACGGGTGGGAATCCAGACGGCCAACGCCAGAGACCTCCTGGCGCTGGGACACTCTCTGGCCGCGCTGCCTCCGCTGGCGGATGCGCTCGCGGGCGCGGAGGCAGCCGAATTGGCCGATATCTCGGAGGATTGGGACTCGCTCGAGGATTTGTCGGCCGAACTCCGCGATACGCTTCAGGACGATCCTCCCCCCCCTCTCACCATCCGGGAGGGCGGGATGATCCGGGACGGGGTGGACGCCGATCTCGACCGCCTCCGGGCCGCGAGCCGGGACGGAAAGTCCTGGATCGAGTCCTATCAGAGTGAGGAGCGCGAACGAACCGACCTGCCGGTGAAGGTCGGGTTCAACAGGGTGTTCGGCTTCTATCTCGAGTTGCCCAAGCGCTACTCCGAGGAGGCGCCGATCGAATACACGCGCAAGCAGACCCTGGTCTCGGCGGAGCGGTACGTGACGCCCGAACTCAAAAAAATCGAGGACGAAATCCTGGGCGCCGAGGAGAAGGCGAAGGAGCTCGAATATCGTCTTTTCGGCCGCCTTCGGGCCTGCGTGGCGTCAGAGTCCAGGCGGATTCTTCAGGCGGCGGACCGGGTGGCGCGGATCGACGCCCTCGCCGCGCTGGCCGAACTCGCCGTAATGAGAGGATATGTCCGCCCCGAGGTCAACGAGGGCGAGCATATCGATATCATCGAGGGGCGCCATCCCGTCATGGAGGCGGATATTTCCTCGGCTTTCGTCCCCAACGACCTGAAGGCCGGAGGGGAGCGGCAGATCATGATCGTGACGGGGCCGAACATGGCGGGAAAATCCACCTTCCTCCGCCAGTCGGCCCTGATTATCCTCATGGCGCAGATCGGAAGTTTCGTTCCCGCTGAATCGGCGCGCATCGGCGTCGTCGATCGGGTCTTCACCCGCGTAGGGGCGCATGATCGCCTCCTCGAGGGACAGAGCACCTACATGGTCGAAATGGTGGAGACGGCCACCATTCTCCGGGAGGCCACCTCGAGGAGTTTTGTCGTCCTCGACGAGGTGGGCAGGGGAACGAGCACCTTCGACGGAGTGAGCATCGCGTGGGCCGCGGTCGAGTACCTTCATGACGCCGCCGCCCACCGGGCGCGGACGCTTTTCGCCACCCACTACCACGAGATGGCCGATCTCGCGAAACGGCTGCCACGCGTGTCGAATCTGACGGTGGAAGTCCGCGAGTGGGGAGATGAGGTGGTCTTTTTGCGAAAAGTGAGCGAGGGGAGCAGCGACAGGAGCTACGGAATACACGTGGGCCGGCTGGCGGGTCTGCCCCCCGAGGTCATCTCGCGGGCGCGCGATATACTCGCCGGGCTGGAAGGGGAAACCGCCTCTCCCATCGTCCCCGCCCATTCTTCCGGCAGCCCCTTGGGCGCCTCCGGGCAGGCAGATCATCAACTATCCCTTTTCGGATCCTTGTCCCCGGAAATCGAAGCCAGGCTGCTCGAAATCGACCTCGACGGCCTGAGCCCCCGGGCAGCGCTGGAAAAACTCTACGAGCTCCGGGCGCTCGCGGCGAAGGGCCGGGAAGGTGCCAAATAACGGATTGAGAGATGAGGGGGAAATCCGCTAGAATCTTCTCGTGCCCCGGGAGGGAGTATGTACGGTAAAGTGATGAATTTTTGTGGATTATGGCGGTCCGTGGCGGCAGCCAGGAGATTTTTTGCCGGAACTCTCCTGGTTTCGGGGATGATGCTCGCCGCTTCGCCCGCCCTTGCCGCCCCCGATGGCAAAAGCGCCCCCGAAATTAAGGACGTTGCGGTCGTGGAAAAAAAGGGCCGCCTCCTCGCTTTCGTGTCATTGGGGAGCGCCTTCTCGCCAAAGGTGTTCGAGGCCCTCCACAGCGGGGTGACGACCCGATTCACCTACGAGATCGCGCTGATGCGAGACCGGGCCGTTCTCTTCGACATAGAGATGGACCGACAAACCCTGACTCACCAGGTGAAATTCGACGCCTTGAAGAAGGCATACACTTTTATCTCCCAGAACGGATCGGACGAGAAAATCGAGAAAGTCACGAAGGTCCGGAAGAAAATGATGGACTGGATGGCAGAGATCAACGGCCACGCCATCGCGAAGACCAGGGCGCTCGACTCCAAAGCGCGGTATTATCTACAGGTCCGCGCCAACCTGAACTCGGTGAAATTCGCATTTCCGTTCAACTACATGCTTTCGTTCCTGAACAGCAAAACGCCGTGGGCCGCTTCACCGCTCTTTGGTGCGAGAGGTATGTAGCGCCATGTATCCCACGAGTATGGATTACGATGAGATCGCCCTTCGACGGCGCAAGAACATCCGGAGGGCGACCCTCGGCCTGATCGGCTTCACCATTCTCTTGCTCACGGCGTGGATTTATTTCAAGGAGCTTGAGCCGGGAACGCCTCTGCTGAATAATGTCGTCGTATTCGCCCTCGTCAACCTGAACATTATTCTCTTGATGGTTCTGGCCCTGCTCGTCGTCCGGAACCTCGTTCGCCTGTACCACTCCTCTCGGCAAGGCGCCGGCGGTCTCCGCCTTCAGGCGAAACTCATCGCCGCCTTCGTGGGTTTCACCCTCGTCCCCTCGGTTCTTTTATTCGTGATCGCGAGCGGTCTCATCAACCAGAGTTTCAATACCCTTTTCAACATGAAGGTCGAGGGAGCGCTGAAAGGCTCTTTCCAGGTCGCCCAGACCTACTACCGGGAATCGGAGCAAAGCGTCCTGGCTGCCTCGAATCGGCTCGCCAAGAGCATCGAGGCGAACGGGTGGGGGAGCCTCGAGAAGAAGGAGGTGCTGAAGGCCTACATCAAGAGCGTTCGAGGGGACCTCGAGGCCGATGCGATTCAGCTTTTCAGCGCCGATCGAAAAAGCCTGGCCTATGTTCTTCGCGACAAGCTGCCCTCGGCGACGAGCTTTTCCGCGTCGCAAGACTACCTCGAAAAGGTGCTTCAGGGCGAGACCAGAACGAGCGTTGAAAGCTGGGGGGGAGGGGAGGCGATTCATGGTGTCTCGCCCATCAAGTCCGGCGCCAAGATAATGGGATTCGTCGTCGTGTCCCGCTATATTCCCGAACGGCTGGTCGCGAAAGTCGAGGGAATCATCAACGCCTATGAAGACTACAAAGAGCTCGAACTCTCGAAAAATCCGATCAAGGCCAGCTACATCATTACTTTTCTTCTCATGACGCTGTTGATCCTCTTTGCCGCCATCTGGTTCGGTTTCTACATCGCGCGCGGCATCACGGTGGCGATCGAAGAACTGGCCGAAGGCACCCGCGCCGTCTCCGAGGGCGACCTCGACTACCGGGTCGATGTCCAGGCCGACGGCGAGGTGGGAATACTCGTGAAGGCCTTCAACAACATGACCCACGAGCTTAAGGTGAACAAACAGGAAATCGAGGCTGCGACCCTGGACCTCCAGCGCTCGAGCGCCGAAATCGACCGCCGCCGGCGCTATATGGTGGCCATGCTCGAGAATATCGGAACCGGCGTGGTTTCCATCAACCGGAGGGGGAGGATCACCATTCTCAACAACGCCGCCGCGGACCTCCTCCGGATTCAGTCGGACTGGGCCCTTGGGCGTCCCTTCAACGAGGTGTTCAAGGTGCATCACCTCGAGCCTATAAGGCATTTGCTGCGGGCGATGCGCAAGAGAGGCAAAAAGAGCGTTTCCGAGCAGCTCGAGGTCCTGATCGACGGCCAGCTGAGGACCCTCCGGTCGAGCCTGACCCTGCTCGAGGGCTCTGACGGCAGGCACCTGGGTGCGGTCGTCGTTTTCGACGATCTATCTGTCCTCATCCGCGCCCAGAAAGTCGCCGCTTGGCGCGAAGTGGCGCAGGGGATCGCTCACGAAATCAAAAATCCCCTCACTCCCATCCAGCTCTCAACGGAGAGGATGCGCCGAAAATTCGAACAGGATGCGGTGGATTTCCCCGAAGTGTTCGAAATCGCCACCGACACCATCATCTCTCAGGTGGAAGGGCTGATGGATCTGGTAAACGAATTCAGCCGCTTCGCCCGGTTGCCGGAGCCCCGGCTTTCTCCCTGCGGCATCGGCTCCTTGATCGATCAGGTGGTGAATCTCTACCGGGAACGGCGCGGAGACATCACTCTCGAAAAAGAGATAGAAGGCGCACTGCCCTCGGTCATGGCCGACCCTGATCAAATCCAGCGTGTTTTGATCAATTTGCTCGAAAACGCATTCGATTCCATGGAGTCCGGAGGCCGTGTGACATTGCACGCTCATGCGGATGCCGAACGAAGTCAGCTGGTCGTTGAGGTGTCCGACGAGGGCGGCGGAATCCCCGTCGAGAACAAGGAGCTCATATTCTCTCCTTATTTCTCGACCAAGTATCAAGGCTCTGGGCTTGGGCTCGCCATATGCCACAGAATCATCGACGATCACAACGGCGAAATCACTGTGCGCGATAACCAACCGTGCGGATCCGTATTCCGCCTCACCCTGCCGCTGGCACCATCGTCATCGGAGCCGGCCAGCATCGAAAGGACGGCCGCGATTGGATAAGGCACAAATCCTCATCATTGACGACGAAGAGAGCATTCTTTCGACTCTTGAGGGGATTCTCGAGGACGAAGGGTACCGGACCCTCACAGCCAACTCGGGCAAGATTGGCTTGGAACTCGTGCGCAACGAAAAGCCGGACGTCGTTCTGGTCGATGTGTGGATGCCCGGAATCGACGGCATTGAAACGCTCCAGGCGGTCAAGGAAATGCACCCAAGGGCCGAAGTTGTTGTCATGTCGGGCCACGGCACCATCGAAACAGCGGTGGCGGCCACGAAACTCGGGGCCTTCGACTTCATCGAAAAGCCGCTGTCGATGGAATCGATTCTTCGGGTCGTCGATTCGGCGGTTCGGACCCGCCGGAAGAACAAATCCGCCCCGTCCCCCGGAAAAGGGAAACCGACGGGTGCGAGAAAAGGCCGCGCCACCAATACGCCGGGCGTGCACGGCGAAACCGCCAAGAGCGTAGAGGCAGCTGGCCGGAACGGTTCCTTCGAAAGACAGCAAATGACGATCCGGCGGAGCGTCGTTTTATACGGCCGCGGACTTCACTCGGGACTCAAGACGGGTCTCATTCTCGAGCCCCTCCCGCCGGACAGCGGCATTCGTTTCGGGAACCTGAGCACTCCGGACACTATCGCCGCACAGGCGGAATTCGTCGATAACACCAACCACGCCACCAACCTTCGAGCCAAGGACGTGGTTGCCCGGACCATCGAGCATCTCATGAGTGCGCTTCATGCCTACGGCGTCTCCAATCTGCTGGTCAAACTCAGCGAGGAGGTTCCCATCCTGGACGGCTCCTCGAAGAAGTTTTGCCGCCTTATCGAGGACGCCGGGCTGGAGGAGCAGGCAGAGGAATTATCTCCCATCGTTATTGACCAGGTGTTCGAGACTGGAGAGCCCGACTCTCCGGATGGCTACATCAAGGTGGAACCGGGCGAGGGATTTTCGGTTTCATACGACATGGATCTTCCCGAGCCCGTCGGAAAACAGTCATTCGAGTATCGTCACGATAGTATCAAGGGCTACCAGAATGAGATTGCGCCCGCGCGGACATTCAGTTTTATTTGGGAACTCGAAGCGCTCGAGGAAATGGGCCTGGGCGAGGGGGGGCGCTGGGGCAATTTCATTCTGATCGACAGCGAACGTGTCGTAAATACCGAGCTCCGTTTCCCGGATGAGTTTGTCCGCCACAAAATTCTCGACATCATTGGAGATATGTACCTGTTGGGCCGCCCCATCGAGGGGAGGGTCTCCGCCTTCCGGTCGGGCCATCGCCATAATGTCGGCCTTGTTCGACGTATCGCGGAGTCCTTGCTTTAATAGGCTGAACTCCCGTGTCATTTTTCCAAAGGAATCGCACTTGGACGAACGACCATCCCTGACCTATCGATCGGCGGGCGTGGACGTATCCGCGGGCGAGAGTTTCGCCGAGAAAATCGCTGGCGCGTTGCGCTCGACCCACCTGGCGCACCCGGGGCGCATCCTGGGCGAGGGTTCCGGTTTCGCGGGCATGTTTCGCCTGGGGGCTTCTTATCGCGACCCCGTCCTCGTTTCGGGAACCGATGGCGTCGGGACGAAGCTCAAGCTGGTCCAGCGCCTCGGAGCCCACGCGGGGATCGGAGTCGATCTGGTGGCGATGTGCGTGAACGATGTCATTACCTCGGGTGCGGCTCCGCTATTTTTCCTTGATTACATCGCCTCGGGGAAACTCGAGCCCGAGGTCTTGGCGTCCGTCGTCGATGGAATCGCGCAAGGTTGCCTGGATGCCGGCTGCGCGCTCCTAGGCGGCGAGACCGCCGAGATGCCCGATTTCTACGAGGCCGGAGTCTACGACCTCGCCGGATTCGCGGTGGGCGCGGTCGAGCGGGAGGAAATCCTGGAGGCGTCGAATGTCAGGGGAGGAGACGTGCTCATCGGTCTGCTTTCCTCGGGGATTCACTCGAACGGCTACTCGCTCGTCCGGCGGGTGTTCGACGACCCCGATGAATGGGCCGGAGATGAGATTCATCCAGGCCTGGATACCAGCCTGAAGGAGGCGCTTCTCGCTCCCACCCGTATTTACGCCTCGGCCGCCAACGCCATCAGGGGGCAAAAAGGCGTGCACGCCATCGCCCACGTTACGGGCGGCGGGCTCCCGGGGAACGTGAACCGGATCCTGCCACCCAGCCTTCAAGCGGTGTTTCGTCCCGGAAGCTGGCCGGAGCCTGGTATTTTCGGGCTCATCGAAAAACGTGGGCCGGTCCGCCGCGATGAAATGTTCGGAACCTTCAATATGGGGATCGGCCTTGTCGTCGCGGCCGATTCGGGCGCCGCCGGCGAGGTAATGGATGCCTTGAGGAAGTCGGGCGAGGCGCCGTGCCGCGCCGGCGAGGTTCGCGCGAGAAAAGAGGGGGCGGCTGTCGTCATCGAGGGAGTTGAGCCATGAGTCCGGGAAAAAAGCTTCGCATATTGGTTTTGGCTTCGGGGAGGGGCTCGAACCTCCAAACCCTTCTGGACGCGGTTGTGGAGCCCGACTATCCCGCCGAAATTTCGGGGGTGTTCAGCGACAAATCAGACGCCCAGGCGCTTGAGCGGGCGAGGAAGGCGGGAGTGCCCGCCGTCTGGATTGATCCCGCGGGGGAGGACTACGAGGATCGGCTCGCCGCCGAGATCGAAGCCGTGGGCTGCGATCTCATCTGTTGCGCCGGATATATGAAAATCCTCTCTCCGGCGTTCGTGGCCCGTTTTCCGGATAAAATCATCAATATTCACCCCTCGCTTTTGCCGAGTTTTCCCGGCCTCCACGGCCAGAGGAAGGCTCTGCGCGCGGGAGTACGGGTTACCGGGTGCACCGTTCATTTTATCGACGAGGGGGTGGATACCGGTCCCATCATCTTGCAGGCGGCCGTCCCGGTTCTGCCGGAGGACACCGAGGAGACGCTTTCGGCGAGAATCCTCTGGTTCGAACACCGGATATATCCGTTGGCGGTCCGCCTGATCGCAGGGGGGCGGGTCCATCGGGAAGGAACCCGGGTCCGTCTAAGCGGAGTGGAGGTCAACCAGGAGGGCGGTTTTATCTCCCCGCCGATAAACATTCTATAGGAACACCTTCAGTTATTTTTCTTAGTAGTTGTTTTAAAATAAGTTATCCGTTTTCTTTGAGGCAGGTGAATTGATGCGCCCAATGGGTATTTTCGAGTTTTTGCCCCTCCTGAAACTTTGCCGGATTATGCCGCTTCGCCTTGGGCTCGTTGCTTTGCTCGGGATTGTTTTGGGTTTTACCGCCGGGCCAGCCAAAGGCGCGCCAGCCGAGGGCGCTGGGAATGAGGGCGCCCCCAGGGGAGAGGTCCGAACCTCCAGGACTGAGGAGATCGTTTCCCGCATCCAGCAACAATACGAGGCCACGCGGAAGCTTCAGGCCGATTTCGACCAGGAGAATCACTTGCGTTCCCTGGGCCGGGTCACCCGGTCGAGGGGGCGAATCCATCTCAACAAACCGGGCAAAATTCGAGCCGAATATCTTGAGCCCGAAAAACAAATTGTTGTGTCCAACGGAAAACGCCTTTGGATATATACGCCCCGCCTCAAGCAGGTTATTGTGAGCGATTTGGGGGGCCCCGGCCGGGCTCCCGTGCCGTTGCTCTTTCTCGCCGGAAAGGGGAATCTAAGGCGCGACTTCCTCGTTACACTTCTGGACGAGGGTGTTCCCCCCAGAAAAGGGGGCGTTTGGCGGGCTGGACAGCCCCACCGCCTTTCACTCAAACCCAAACACCCGGGCTCCGGGTTCCAGAAGATGTGGCTCGAGGCCGACGCCGAGAGCTACCAGATTACGGGTATCGAATATTCCGATGTGTTGGGCAACAAAACGCGCATCCTTTTTTCACGCCTAAGGGAAGGCGTTTCCGTCTCTCCGGGCCTTTTCGAGTTTGACATCCCGCCAGGTGTAGAGGTATTGAAAAACCCCGGCGCGAAACGCCGCTAAGGTCGAGACGCCGCTGACATGACATCAGAGGATTTCTAAATGGCATCCCAATTTTTTGAGTTGATCCCCCAGATTAGCGAGTGGTTCTTCAGTTTCGGGTACGCGGTTTACGGGATGATACTCGTCCTCGGCGTCCTCATCTTTATTCACGAACTGGGCCACTATTTGGTCGCCAAGCTACTGGGCATCGGCGTCACCACCTTTTCCCTGGGTTTCGGCTGCAAAATCTGGGGTTTCCAGAGGGGAGAAACCGAATACAAGCTATCGATTCTCCCGCTGGGCGGCTACGTGAAACTCGTGGGCGAGGACCCCGAAGCGAGCGAGGAGGACCCCGACGAGCCGGCCGAGCCCGAGGACCCGGAAAAATCGTTCTACCTCAGGCCCGTTCACCAGCGAATGGCCGTCATCTTCGCGGGGCCTCTGTTCAATATCCTTTTCGCCCTGGTTTTGAGCTGGATATTGCACATGGTGGGCATCCCCGTGCCGGGGACCTGGGTCGGCGAGGTGATGCCCAAAACACCGGCGCAAACGGCCGGCCTCCGGGCTGACGACAGAATCATCGCCGTCGGTGGCCAGTCCGTCCGCAAATGGACGGAACTGGTCGAAATTATTCGCAAAAACACCAACAAACAAATCACCCTCAAAATCGAGCGCGGGGGCCGGACCCTCGAACTGCCGATCACGCCCACCTCAAAAACCGCGAAAGGCAAGGACATCGGCTACGGGCGAATCGGGATCCGCATGTCCGAGCGCGTCTACAAAGAACGCTACGGACCCATCGACAGCGCATACCAGAGCCTGCGCCGCAACTACTACATCATCCGGCTGACGGTCGCGACGCTCTACGGGATGATGGCTCGCACCGTTCCGGCTGATATCGGCGGCCCGATTCGCATCGCGGGCTTCGCCGGGGAGCAAGCCAAGCGCGGGCTGGCCTATATCGTCGGTCTTTCGATTCTGCTCAGCCTGAATCTGGCCATCCTGAACCTGCTGCCGATTCCGATTCTCGATGGCGGGCACTTGGTTTTTCTCGCCCTCGAGGGCTTGAGGGGAAAACCCGTAAGCCTCCGCTTCCGGGATATGTCCGCACAGGTGGGCATAGTGCTGTTGATCGGGGTGATGCTCTTCGCCACCTACAAAGACAGCATGTATTATTTCGTCAAATGGACGCAGTAAGGCCCGGGACAAAGGCGGCATGATGGAAGAGTGGTCGGCTCAACACTTCACGGACAGCGTATTCCACGAAAAACAGGTTCCGGGCGTGGGTCTTTCGCCCCGCGATCAGGCGGCGGAAGCCGCCAGTCTTCCCATCTGGAATCCATCTGAGCCCGGGGACGATGCGGTACCTTGCAGCGACCCGGTCCAGTTCGTCCTGGCTCGCCGGAAGAGCCGCCAGATTTCCGTTCGCGGCATCAAGGTGGGCGGCGGCGCCCCCGTCGCCGTCCAGTCGATGTGCAACACGCTCACCCACGACATCGAGGCGACCGTCGGGCAAATCGGCCGGCTCGCGGAGGCCGGCTGTGAAATTGTCCGCGTGGCGGTCCCCGACGAGCGGGCGGCGAGGGCGCTGCCCGAGATCAAGCGCAGGACCAGCCTGCCTCTTGTCGCCGACATTCATTTCGACTACCGGCTCGCCCTGATGGCGGCCGACGCCGGAGTGGACTGCCTGCGAATCAACCCGGGAAACATCAACGGGGAGGACCGCGTGAGCGAAGTTGTCGCCTCCGCGAATGATCACGGAATTCCGATCCGGGTCGGTGTGAACGCCGGTTCGCTCGAGAAAAACCTCCTCGATCGCTACGGGGGCGCCACCCCGCAAGCAATCGTCGAAAGCGGATTGCGACACATCTCCATGCTCGAGAAGCGGGGCTTCTACGAGACCAAGATTTCCCTGAAAGCCTCCGACGTCGCGCGCACCGTCGTCGCCTACCGCCTGATGGCCGAGCGGGTGGACTATCCTCTCCACCTGGGTATCACCGAAAGCGGCAGCCTGCGGACGGGGAGCATCAAATCGGCCGTGGGGCTGGGAATCCTCCTCTCCGAGGGGATTGGAGACACCCTGCGCGTCTCGCTCGCCTCCGATCCGGTGGACGAAGTGAGTGTCGCCTACGGAATTCTCAAGAGCCTCCGGCTCAGGCAAAAAGGCATAAACGTCGTGGCTTGCCCCTCCTGCGGACGGGTTCAGATCGATGTGGATAAACTCACGCTCGAAATCGAAAAAGATTTGGCCCATATCGATGCGCCGATCACGGTGGCCGTCATGGGTTGCGAGGTGAACGGCCCCGGTGAGGCGCGCGAGGCCGATATCGGTGTGGCCGGAGGCCACAGGCGGGCCCTGATCTTCATGAAGGGCGAAAAAATGGGACTCGTCGAGTACGCCGATATCAAGAAGAATCTCGTGCGCGAGGTCGAGGAGCTGGCGGCCAGAATGACAGTGGATTCCGTGGATGCCCCCGGCGACGGGGACACTTGATGCGATTCAGCAAGGCCTTTTTTCCCACACTCAAGGAAGCGCCCGCAGAAGCCGAGGTGGTGAGTCACCGCCTGATGATGCGGGCGGCGATGATCAGACGGCTCGCCGCCGGCGTCTACACCCTCCTTCCGCTCGGCGTCCGGGTCCAGCGCAAGGTCGAGCAAATCTGCCGCGAGGAGCTCGACCGCGCCGGCGCGCAGGAGGTTTTCCTCCCCACCCTCAACCCGGCCGAGCTCTGGCAACAATCCGGGCGCTGGGATGCTTACGGCAAGGAGCTCATCCGCCTCCAGGACCGCCACGGAAGGGATTTTTGCCTCGGGCCGACACACGAGGAGGTCATCACTAATCTCGTCAGCCGCGAGGTCAGAAGCTACCGGGATCTGCCCCAGAATCTCTATCAGATACAGACCAAATTCCGGGACGAGATCCGCCCGCGCTTCGGGGTCATGCGGGGGCGTGAATTCACGATGAAGGACGGCTACAGCTTCGACCGCGACGAGAAGGGGGCCGAGGAGAGTTATGGGCTGATGGTCGAGGCCTACAAGCGCATTTTTCGGCGCTGCGGCCTGACCTTCGGCGTCGCCGCCGCCGACTCGGGCGCCATCGGCGGGAGTTTTTCCCACGAGTTCATGGTGATGGCCGACACCGGCGAGGAGGCGATCTCCGTCTGCGGAAAATGCGGCTACTCGGCAAACGTCGAAAAAACGCCGGTCAAGATATCCTTACCCGATAACGGGGGCGGAGAGCTTGAAAAGGTTCACACGCCTGGCGCCCACACCGTGAACGAGGTGGCTTCGTTTCTCGATCTTCCGCCCGAGCAGGTCACCAAGACGCTTCTCTATATGGCGGACGATGAGCCCGCCGCCCTGATGATTCCCGGGCACAGGGAATTGAACGAGATCAAGGCGAAGAACGCCCTGGGCGCGGCGGCGCTTTTTCTCGCCGATGCGGCGGAAGTGGAGCGGCTCACGAAGGCGGCGGTCGGTTTCGCCGGGCCCGTCGGCTTGGACGAGGTCCGCATCGTCGCCGATAACTCCCTGAAGGGAAGGGGAGGACTTGTCCTCGGGGCCAACGAGACCGATCATCATTACACCGGCGGCGAGGAGGGGAGGGATTTCCGGGCTGACGCCTTCGCCGATTTGACGCTTGCCGAGGAGGGCGACCCTTGCGCCGAATGCGGAGAGCCGATGAATATCCGGCGGGGCATCGAGGTCGGCCATGTGTTCAAGCTGGGCTGCAAATACAGTGAGGCGCTCGAGGCGAATTACCTGGACGAAAACGGGGAGACGAAAACCGTCGTCATGGGGTGCTACGGTATCGGCATCGGACGGACGGTGGCAGCCGCCATCGAGCAGAATCACGACGAGAACGGCATAATCTGGCCCACCCCCATCGCCCCTTATCACGTTGACATCGTATTGGTGAACATGAAGGACGCGGTATGCCGCGGGGAGGCGGAAAAGCTCTACACCACCCTCGGCGGGCTGGGCGTCGAGGCCGTTCTGGACGATCGGGACGAGCGCGCCGGGGTCAAGTTCAAGGACGCGGATTTAATCGGGTTTCCCTGTCTGGTGATCGTCGGTCCCAAAGGCATTAAAGAAGGTCAGGTGGAGGTGAAATCTAGAAAAACCGGGGAGCGGGAGTTCCTGCCCCTGGAGGGCGCGGCCGAGGTCATCAGGGCTAGGATTCTGGGAGAGATTGAAGCATTTGCCTCGTCCTGATGCGTCGGCCTGATGCGGGGCCCTCGCTGCTTTCGGGAAAACTTGACGTTTCCTCCTCCAAACCCTTATATTTACTCGCCGCTCGCCAAAGGAAGGCGCCTTTCGGGTGAAAAAACCGGAGGGGTCGGCTTGGTGGTGTTTCGGCAGGAAGGACGGACGCTGTGGCGTCTCCCGGAATTCGCGAATGCGTGGTTTGCGCTTGGCGAGAAACCTGCCGCCTGAAATGGAGAAACGAACCGAGCGGGGCGCTTCATTGTCCCGAGTTCACTTTTGACCTGCGGTTGGCCCAGAAGCAGCCGCAGGCGGGAAATCATCTCGAACACCCTTCCGAACAGGGGGCCAGTGAGTAATGCGACGGGAAATCGAAATCCTAATCTTGGTATTTCTCGGTTATATGTGTCTGATGCTCGGGCTTCGGATGGAAGACATCGGGTTCCGGGTATTTTTCTATATTCTTTCCGGAATGTTCGTCCTCGCGATCTTTCGTCCGAAGGTACAGCCCTGAATCGGACGATTTTTCTCCCGGCGGTGTAGCTCAAGCGGTTAGAGCACGCGGCTCATATCCGCGGTGTTGGGGGTTCGAGTCCCTCCACCGCCACCAGATAAAATCGCCGGACGATGAGGGGGCGCTATGCCCGACAATCTCTCCGAAAGGCGTTCGTCCGACATTATCCGCGATTTCGAGGCCAAGGTCCGAAAGGGTTGCCTGCGCTCGGGGCTCACGGATGTCAAAGGCCACCTTCTCGCCGGGTTTTCCGGCGGCGCCGACTCGACCGCACTGTTGTTATCCCTAAAATCTCTGATGTCCGGCGGCGGCCGCTGGCCGGCCTCTCTTGTCGCCGTTCACGTCGAACACGGGCTCCGGCCCGGCTCCTCGGAGCGTGATGCCCGCCATGCGGAGGAATTTTGCCAAAGCCATAAAATTTCCTTCCGCCGGGTCGGCGTCAGAGTCGAAGAATCCGGTGGACGCGGGCTCGAGGACGCCGCTCGGAGGGCGCGGCGCCGGGCATTTGTCGATGCCGCCCGGGAAACGGGAGCGAGGGCCGTCGCGCTGGCCCATACCCAGGACGATCAGGCCGAAACGGTCTTGATGCACCTCTTCGAGGGCGCCGGTGTGCGGGGAATCGCCGGCATTCGCCCCAGAAACCGATTGGAGGTGGATCCACCAGGCAAGGGAGATCCCTCTAACGCCGGGGAACCTAGCGCGTCTAACATTCCGGAGATCGAGATCTTTCGTCCGCTCCTCGAAATTTCCCGCACGGAAATCGAGGACTATTTGAGGGCCCGTGACACCGGCTGGGTCGAGGACGAGAGCAACGCCAACGAGACCCGGCTGAGAAATCTTGTCAGAAGACAGGTTATCCCCATCATCCGGAAAAATATGGGGACAGGTGTCATCGGACGGATTGCGGGCAGCGCCAATCATGCGGCGGATGCCGCGGAGGCCTTGATTAAGGCGGTTGATGATGCGGGAAATTCCTTTCTATCGGAAGAAAGTGGAAGGGTTCGCCTCGCGCCGGTGACTGGATTCATCCTCTTGCCCAGGGCCGTTCGGGCGGGCGTCTGGGCGGCGGCGCTGGATAGGGTCGATCAGCCTGGAGGGAGGCGGCGCGCCCTTGAGCGGCTTATCGAGAATCTCGATCACCTGGCGGTTGAGGAAAGTCCATCCGCGCAGGTTAGCCTGGCCGGGGGAATGGCCGCATGGCGCCGCTACGACGCCATTTATATGGGGCCCGAGAGCGAATACGCTCCTCCACCGCAGGGCGAAGTTCCCCTCGCCATTCCAGGCCGCACCCGCCACGAGGAACTTGGACTAGAGATCGATGCCGAGTTGGGCGAATACGAGCAATTTCAAGAGGGTGGAGAAGATTCCGGCGGCAAAATGACCGCTTTGTTCGACCCCGCTCTTTTGCCAAAGGGAATCGTTCTCAGAAACCGCCGCGCCGGAGACCGCTTCAGGCCGACCGGGGCCCCGGGGGAGCGAAAGTTAAAGGAATTTTTCATTGACCGGAAAATCCCTCGCCCGGAGCGGGATTTCATTCCGATTCTGGCCTTTGAAAGGGAGGTTATCTGGGTGGTCGGCCAAGCCGTCTCGGGCAGATATCAAGGAGGGGCCGCTTCGGTTCAGGCCACCCCTCGCCATGGGAAAAGGTTAATTCTAAAGGCGAGGTTATTTCGAAAAACCTTTGAAAAATGATCATGTTGGGCGAAATCCGAGCACCCGGATCTAATAGATGGACGAATGAGCCAAATCCTGTTAACTTTTTCCGGTTGACGCCGTCTTTTCCTTTAATTTGAGAGAATGTTTTGAATCAATTTTATAAAAATTTGGCTTTATGGCTCATCATTGGTCTCATCATGGTTGGGCTGTTCCAGGCGTTTAACGGCGCCCGCGCCCTCGACCGAAATATCGTCTACAGCGATTTTATCCGATCCGTAAACCAGGGGCAGGTCAGCGAGGTTCTTGTCCAGGGAGACAACATCCGCGGTCGCTACCTCAACGGAAAAGTTTTCCAAACCTTCGCGCCTAAAGATCCGAGCCTAATCTCCACACTCAGAAATAAGGGAGTGCGAATCAGCGCCGAACCCGCCGAGCAAAACTCGTGGTATATGAATCTGCTCATGAGCTGGTTCCCGATGCTCGTCCTGATCGGGGTCTGGATTTTCTTCATGCGACAGATGCACGTTGGCGGCTCCAAGGCCCTCTCCTTCGGAAAGAGTAAGGCGCGCCTTGTCTCCGAGCCGGATAAAAAGAAAGTCACCTTCAAGGATGTCGCTGGGGTCGAGGAGGCCAAGGATGAACTGGTGGAAATCGTGGAATTCCTTCGGGATCCGCCTAAATTCACGCGCCTCGGCGCACGGATTCCCAAAGGGGTGTTGTTGGTCGGTCCCCCCGGAACTGGGAAAACCCTCCTCGCCAGATCTATCGCCGGGGAGGCCGATGTTCCCTTTTTTCAGAGCAGCGGATCGGGTTTCGTTGAAATGTTCGTCGGCGTCGGGGCCTCCCGTGTCCGCGACCTCTTCGAGCAGGGCAAAACCAACGCGCCATGCATCGTTTTCATCGACGAAATCGACGCTGTCGGACGCCACCGGGGCGCCGGGCTGGGAGGCGGCCACGATGAGCGCGAGCAAACCCTTAACCAGCTACTCGTCGAGATGGACGGCTTCGAATCGAACGACGGGGTAATCCTCATCGCGGCGACTAACCGGCCCGATGTTCTCGACCCGGCGTTGTTGCGCCCGGGCCGCTTTGACCGGCAAATTGTCGTTTCGCTGCCGGACATTAAAGGCCGCCTCAAAATTCTTCAGGTGCACGTCAAGGATATCCCGCTTGATGACTCCGTTGACCTCAAGCTCATCGCCCGCGGCACCCCCCGTTTCTCCGGGGCCGACTTGGCGAACTTGCTGAACGAATCCGCATTGATCGCGGCCGTTCGGGGTAAAAATTCCGTCGAGATGGCCGACCTGACTGAGGCCAAGGACAAGGTCTTGATGGGAAAAGAGCGGCGCAGCCTCGTTTTGAGCGAAAAGGAAAAAGAGAATACCGCTTATCACGAGGCGGGACACGCCCTCGTGTCTCTGTTCACCCCCGGGACGGATCCGGTGGAGAAGGTAACGATCATTCCGAGGGGGTTTTCCCTGGGGAGCACCTGGTCGTTTCCGGAAGAGGACCGCTACAGTGAGAACAGGACCTACCTTCGGAATCAACTCACGATTTTGATGGGAGGCCGGGCGGCCGAAATCCTGGTTTTCGACGAAATGACCACCGGAGCCAAGCAGGATATCCAGAGTTCCACCGAGATTGCCCGAAATATGGTCTGCGAGTGGGGGATGAGCGATGAACTCGGGCCTCTTGCCTACGGGAAGAAGAACGAGCAAATTTTCCTGGGGAGGGAGCTATCCCAGTCCCGTGATTACAGCGACTCCATCGCTTTGACAATCGACAAGGAAGTCAAGGAATTGGTCACAACCGCCTATGATCGGGCGATGAAGTTGCTTGAAGATAACCGCGCCAAGCTCGACCTTCTGGCACATGCGCTACTCGAGTACGAGACTCTCGATAAAGACGAGATCAGCACCTTGCTCGAAACAGGGGAGGTTTCGAGTGCGCTAAAGAAAAAATTCGAGGACATCCGGAACGAAGCCTCAAGCGAACCTTCATCAGATCAGGAGGCGCCTCCGCGTACCCAGAAAGGCGGTCCGCGCCCATCCTCACCGGATTTGGCTCCGGGGCAAGCCTAGAACCTATCCCAGAACCTGTTTTTCCGCCCTATAATTACGCCATGTACCGCCCACGAAGAAGGAGCGGAGCACGTGGCATGGCATGGAGTGACCGACGCGCAATGGGAAGAGATTCGGGTCCACCTGCCCAGGGCGAA
>PVBE012424573.1_pt1 | contig 30670 bp, 41 predicted proteins | sample 1631181 | NCBI WGS metagenome assembly PVBE01 (sample SAMN08397723, study PRJNA350692) | Marine metagenome, whole genome shotgun sequencing project. | isolation source: water | place: Pacific Ocean | collected 2012-04
GGAAATATAATTACTGCTACAGCATCTAAAATGATGACTCCTTTTAAAGGAATTTTTGATAAGATACTTGAGTTTGTTGGAATTATTGGTGCAGGAATAGGAACTAATGTAGTATTTGGTTGGCTTACGGATGAAGAAAATCAGAGAAAGATGGGTAAGTTCTTTAATATACTTGTAAAAAATTGGAAATGGATTCTAGGTACTCTTGGGGTTTTGGTAGCGGCAAAAGTTACTTTGGATCTAATTGGTCTCATAACAACTATTGGTGCAGCTCTAACAGCTCTTTCTAATCCTTGGGCATTGGCTCTATTTGCATTTTTGGGTGGTGGTATTGCTGGTCAACAGAGAGTTGATAGATTAAATGAAATAAGAGAAGAGAGTGGTGAAATTACACCCAATGTAATGGTAACGGATGATGATGGTAGTAATCCTAGAATCAGTTATGACCCTGAAGATGTTGGTAATGCTGATACTGGAGGTACTTGGTGGGGTAACTTCTGGAGAACTGTTGGTCGAGCATGGGAAGATTCAATAACAAGAGAAGGAATGGGACAAATGTTTAATAAAGGTGGATATACTGGTGAAACTGGTGGAATAGTTCATCCTCATGAATTTGTTCTTAGACCGGCAATTACTCAAAAAATTGGAATCAGTAGACTTGAGAGGATAAATCGAGGAGAAGGATTTCTTTCTGATTTTGGGACAAATAATATTATACCAATTGATCTTCCAGCAATTACTGCAAAGATGCCAGAAGTTGATCAGTCATCTGGCTCAGCAAATGATGTTCCAAATGTAGCAAGTAGTAATGGAGCAGATCCATATAGGCATTTAACTCCATCAATATATGGGATATTTGTGTAAGATATGGCATTACCAGCAGTAGTATTAGGAATAGGGAAAATAGCATCAGGTGTAATAGGAGCAACTGCAAAAGGACTTACTGTTGCTGCAAAAGCAACTGCAAAAGGAGCAACTGCAGCAGCAAAAGCAACTGCAAAAATAGGTAAAGGTGTTGGTAAAAAATCCACTAAATTAACTAATATATTAAAGATTTCTAAAAAAATTAAAGGTAATATTAATATATTTCAGAAAAAAGATAAAAAATTCCGTCTTAATAGAAAACGAATCCAACATAACATTCTTCAAAGAAGAAAATCATCAGAAAAAGAAAAAGAATTAGAAGTTAAGAAGAATCGTACATTTCGCAATACTATAAAATCAGTAATTGCTCTTCCTATGACTATAGGAGATAAGTTATTGGGATTGGGTGGTATATTTTTAACTGGAATAATAGTAAATGCTTTAGATGGAATCATTGAGCAATGGAGAAAATTCAAAACTGCTAATGCTGGAGTATTTGAAGCTGTTGGGAATGTTGTTAAGATGATTACTGATGCATTTGGTAACATTTTTGAGTCATTTACTGGACCATTTGCAGAAGAAGGAAGTTTAGATTGGCTTGCGAAATTTAATGATGATGGAACTCTTCAAAGTGGACAATTAAAGAATTTGCAAGATGAAATTGCAAAACTTAAACCATTAGTAGATTCGATAAATGAGGCATTAGGAGTGGATGGACCTATAATAGATGATGAAGGACGAATTGATCCTTTAACAGACGCGGGAAAAGCAGGAGAATTAGATGAAAAAACTGGAAAACCTGAAAGATTCAGTGATACATTTGATTTACCTTATAATGAAAAAACAGGAGAAACTCTAACATTTGATGAATTGCAAGGAGAATCTGGATTAATAAAGAATTCTGATGGAGTGTGGGTTGAAAAATCAACTGGAAGAAAACCTCCTTGGTGGAAGTTTAATTGGATTAATGAGATGTTATTTGAGCATCAATTACCATCTGAATCTTCTATAACACCAGTAGAACCTTCTAATACAGTTATTGATGGAGATCAATCTAGTAGTGCGACTGGTAGAACTATTATTATTGCTAGACAACCTATACTACAACCTTTTCCAGTTACTCAAGTAGTTCCTTCTGGAACAAGATCAAAAAGTAATGTTGCACCAGCATCATTATCATCTCTATGGAGTGCCTAAAATAAATGTTAAAAGCAATAGATCCAGCAATTTATGATATTCTTACCATTTCTAGGGATGGTAAAGAAGCTACGTTAAAAGGTAAGACAACTAGTTTTGATTATTATGAAAGCTTATTGTCTCCAAATGTCACAGCAACAATGACATTTGTAGATACTGGAGGCTCTATCATTTACGATCAAAAATATGATAGGCAAGAAAGAGTTGGATCTGTTTATAACGCACTTCCAATAACTGGAGGTGAAAAGGTAAGTTTTAAAATTGATTCTTCTTTGGGTGTAATCAATTTTGAAAATAATCCATTTTTTGTTAATGGTGCTATTAATCCAGGTCAAGAATCTCAACGAGAAACTATTGTTTTAAGTTTGTTTTCTAAAGGGGCAAAGCTTAATCAAGAATCAACTGTTTATAAAAAATATCAAGGAAATATTAGTACTTCTGTTACAACATTAATAGAACAATTCTTAGATACAGATAAAGTATCAATAGAAAAAACTGGAAATTCTTTTTCTTTTACTGGTAACAGTGATTCTGTTTTTGATGTAATTTGTTGGTTAGCAGCAAAATCTATTGCCGATAAGGATAGTGCTGGATTCTTCTTTTATGAAACTAAAGAGGGATTTAATTTTAAATCAATTGATAGTTTGATATCTCAACCTCCTATAACAACTTATTATAAATCGGGTGCATTAAGAGCTGGTGATAATGATAATAAAATTTTATCATCCAATATCACTAAAAATCAAAATATACTTAATGCTTTGAAGACAGGTGTTTATCATAGTCGTAACATCTATTTTAATCCTAAAACATTTAAAGAAGAGGAAGTAATTTATACTTTTAATGATGGGAAATTGAAAAAATCTTTAGGTAAATCTGCAGAAGCACCTGTAGTAGATAATTTTACTAGAACACATTATGATATTATGGATGTTGGAACACTTGAGAAAACAGTCAAGGGTACAGATAATAATGATCCTAAAAATTGGCAATGGCAGACAACAATGAGATATAATCTATTGTTCAGTCAAGTATTAAATATACAAGTTCCATGCAATCCTCAACTCAAAGCAGGTGATACGATTAATTGTGATTTTGAAATAATCTCACAAGATAATATACAAGAAGGATCTAGTGATCCAGTTCAGAGTGGAAAGTATTTAATCGTTGATTTATGTCATCATTATGAACCAACCAGATCAATTACTTCACTAACACTAGCTCGTGACAGTTATGGTCTATATACTAATAAAAACAAATCATGAAAAATAATTTAGGATTTGTTGGGCAAACTTATAAGTGGTTTATAGGGCAAGTGCCTCCTGGAAAAAATCAATATGTAAAAAATCCAATATGGAACGATGCTCATGGAGAGCGAGTTAAAGTAAGAATACCTGGAAAGCATCCAAAGTCTGGTGAACTAGCAGATGATGATCTACCTTGGGCAATTGTTGCTCAACCAACTTCACAAGGAAATAGAAATGGTGGATCAACTGGATTATGGGGTGGTGAATGGGTTGTTGGATTCTTTATGGATGAGTCAGAACAAATTCCTGTAATTACTCATGTTTTGGGAGTTAATGATACACATTCAGAGATTATTAAATCTGAAAATGGTAGTACTCAATTTAAAAAAGTTAAGAGGTATAATTTTGGTATGACAGCAGAAGCACATCAACTTATGGGTGGACCAAAACCTACGGCGAGTGCTTTACCTACTTCTGGGGAATTTAAGAGTGCGAATAAAACTTTTGCAGGTTCTTGGTTTAGTTCTGATGAAGAGAGTTTCGCTACACCATGATAAATATCAATACAGTAATATAACACGATGGCAGAAGAACAAATAGACATTACAGATAGATCTTCTCTTCAATTACTTGAGCTGGCTAAGGAGCAGGTAGAGGTAATTAATAAATTAAATGAAAAAAGTAGCGATTTGTGGTCAGATGAAGAAAGGCAGCAATATGATGATGCGGCTTCTCTATTAAATGATTTTAAAGAAGAGTTAAAAAATAGAGCAACTGCAGCAGGATGTAATGCTAAAGAAACTACTGCTAAATCATCTGTTTTTGAAGATACTCCTGAGTGTGAGCAATTTTTAGCAACTAATGCATATGCTCAGGCATATGCTATATTCAAGCAACCAGTAGATTTGCCAGATCCTTGCGGAAAAAGTGAGTTATCAAAGATTAATACATCACTTTTAAAATTCTTTAAGAAATTAAAATCTATTAAGAAGTATGGAAAAAAATATTTGAAGAATGCTACTAATCAATTGGAGAATGTACAAAGTTTAATTAGAAGTACATCACAGATTATTGGAGCTGCTTTGAAATCCCTTATGCAAAAGACCCGTAATTGGTTGATAGGGAAAATTAGAGATGCTATTGAGGAGTTAATTGATATGATATTCCCGACTCTTGCTAAAATTTGGAAGAATACTATAATTGGTGAAATTATTAATAACGTTCTTTGTAAGTTTAAGAATATTATTGAGAATCTTGGACAACTTGTTGGAGATTTCTTATTTGAACTTATTGGTAAGGTTGCCAATATTCCATTCTGTGCTGCTGAACAATTTGCTAATGGATTAATTAATAATGTTGCTGCGATGGTTGATGAAGCATTAGGTCCAGTTTTGAAACAAATTAATAATCTTTTGAAGGGTGTTGGTAAAATAGCAGGATCTGTATTTGAAGCGATTGATTTCATTCTTGGATTTGAGTCTTATTTGTGTCAAAAACCAAATTGCCCTGAACTTAAAGCTGCTGAAATGGATCCATTTGGTAGTGGAGCATTGAAACCTATTGGAGATGCTTTTGGTAATTTTAAAGTACCATCAGATACTGGATTAGCAACTTCTATTACTAGTTATATTGACGATTTAACAATATTTGGTGAAAGATTGGGTGATGCACCAACTGATATCCCATCAAGTATTACTCAATGTGATGTAGATGCTTATCGATGTGGTCCACCAAAAATTGAAATCTTTGGTGGAGGTGGTCTTGGTGCTGCTGGAAGTGCAGTTGTTAATAATTTAGGGCAGATTTATGGTATTAATTTAAATAATGGAGGTTCAGGATATAGTAGACCACCATTTGTAAGTATTGTTGATTCTTGTGATAATGGTAGATATGCTTCTGCATACTCTGAAATTAATAGTGATGGTGAGGTTACAAGAATTGTTATGGTAAATCCTGGAAATGGATATTTGAATGAACCAAATGGACTTACAGAATTTGATGATACTGAGGGAATACCAAGTATTCTTCCAATACCTGATGAAGTTAAAAATGGTGATGTAAATGATTATATTGTATGTTTAGAGGAATTTCAAATTATTTCAACAGGAATTGGATATGAACCTACTGATGAAATTACAATTGTACCTGATATTCCAAATTTAGAAGCAAATGTGGAAATGACAGAGGTAGGTCAAATTATTGGAATTCAGATTATAGAGAAGCCGTGTGGTTTGACTGATATTCCGGAAGTGGTAATAAATAGTCCAACTGGAGTAGGTGTTCAAATTAAACCAGTGTTTAGTTTTCATAAAATTGAAGATGTTGGGTTTAAAGAGAAACCACCAAATACAGTTGTTTCTGTTGATATAGGAACTTGTGATGCTACTATTGCAGAACTTGCCCAGAAGAATATAGTCCGTGTTATTGATTGTCCCAGGGGTGTTTAATGGCAAAAATGAAAGTCCATCCAGAATATGTACTAGCAGATAATCCTCATGGAAGGGTTGCATTTGGTCCTATTGCACCAGAGAATAAGGATGATAATACAGCAATGGTGGTTGCTTTAAAAGGAGGACACTTTACAACTTATAATAAGGATGGGAATAAAGGTGAAATTGTTCCTGGAGCATCTCATGAACATTGTGGATCTAGTTTAGTTCAGGGTGAAAATACAACTTCATCAAATGAGGAAGTATCTAAATCTATTACAGCTCATCAAGGTGACATTGTAATTGTTGCAGAAGAGGGAAATATTAAATTAAAAGCAAAAAATATTTGGATTGAAACTACTGGTAGTGGTAATGATGGATCATTTATGGTGAAAGCAAACGATCATATAACGATGACTGCTGGTGAGCAGATGACTTTGGGTGGTGCTAAGGTTTGTATGTTAAGTTCTGATACTATTAGTTTAAATTCTAAAGGTCCATTATGGTTCCTTTGTAGTGACATTCATAAGAAATCTGCTGATAATCCTATTATGAAGATATTGTTGCAGGGTCCAGCTGCATTCACTCTTGAATCATTTATTGATGCTATTAGGAAAACGTGTAAGTAGGAGATATATATGGCATTTGATTCATTAGAAGTTCAACATTTAGATGTTTTTAATTCCGTTGTTGGTGGTGGTTTAATCTTTCCAAAGATTTTTACTGAGCCAGGTGGTGGTATCTTATCAGTACATAAAGGACATTTTGGACAAGGATCTAGTACCCTTCCATATAGTGCATCGATAGTTGCTGGGCCTCCAATAGCAGTACCACCAGCGATACCAACTCCACTAACGTGGAATTTTTTAGGTATAGGATTAGAAACAGGAATAAGAACTTTAATTGGTACAGATGTTAAAATAGGTTCTAATATAACTCTTGGTGCTTTACGAGCATGTTATGCAAGTATGGATCGTAAAGTAGTTGCAATTGAAAATACTGTTACTACTACAAAGAGAGATATTACAGCTAGACATCAATTATTATCATCAAGTGGTAGATTACTAGGAAACTGGACATATAATGGAAGACCATTAGGTTGGCTTCATGTTCATTCTGATGCAAGAATTAAAAAGAATGTAAATCCATTGAATAATTCTCTTGATAGTGTGCTAAAATTGAATCCAGTGTCTTATGAGTGGAGAGAAGATGTTCTTCCATCTAGTTTTTTAAAGACACAAAAGGAAGGTAGACAACTTGGATTAATCGCACAAGAAGTTGAAGAAGTTATTCCAGAACTTGTTAATAAAGAGAAACTTTATGACAATGAATGGAAAGGAGTTGATTATGCGAGACTCACTTCAGTATTAATTGGAGCAGTCAAAGAACAACAAGAACAAATTGAAGAATTGAAAACCAGAATAGCGGTACTAGAATCTCATGGATGAAAATTTAAAAAACAGAACGGTTGAATTGCTTGAAGGTGATCAAAATATACTAGATGGGGTAGAAGATAAGCAATCAGAATATGAAGCTCCCAAAACAATGGATAAGGTGACTGTCACCGAAAATCCTGATGGGACATGGGATGAGAATAAAACCACAGTAGATACTAATATTAAGGATGAGGGTGTAATTGGTGAAAAGGAGAAGGAAATTGAAGATGATGCAAAAACCTTACAACAATTTTGTGGAGAAGTTGATAGTCGATTATTAGGAATTACAAGTCAGATTGATGATAAGAAACGTCAGATAGTTACCCTTTCACTTAACGCTGGTACTCATATGAATTGTACTTCCAGCCAAGTTGGTGGTGGATTTACTTGTATTAATATGAAAGAAGAAGTGGAATGGATTAACATATATGATAAGATGGCAGGACCTGATGTTGATTTTGGAACAGAGAATCCTTTTGATCCTGATAGTACGAAAGCATTAACTGAGGTATTAGTTGGATATGGGTATTCAAATGTAGCAGAATCTATGGTGAGGGAAAATAGTAGTGGTGTAACTGGTCTTAAAACTGATGGAAGTGGTAGTGGAATTAATACTTTAGGTAGATTTGATATTAACGGATCTGGTTCACCTGCTAGTGGTTCTCAAACTTGTGCTCAAATAGCAAGCAGTATTACTACTTTATATAATGAAATTATGACTTTAAGGGGTGATATGGATACACTAAGAGGAAATTTGATTATAGTTAAAACTAAAAAGGCAGATAAGGAATTGGAAAATTGGGGATGTAAGAGTTTGGAATCAGAGATAACAGCTAGGAAGACTTCTGAGACAACTGTGATTACTGCTGTAAACGATCTTTATACTCCTTGACTTTAAGTACAGAGCACTGTACAATAAGAAAAAGGAATAATTTCTATGGATGCTGAATGCGTCGAGAGTATTGTGATTGATGTTTGTAAGAAAACTATCCTTCTTCATAGTGATGAAGGGAGTAGTAAAACAGTTGAATGTGATACTACAGAACAGTTTATGAATGTGGTGAAGGTTATTACGGATAGAGCAAATCCAGAGATTATTACATATGCTGATGTTGCTGTAAAATAAATACTACAAGTTTAGATAGAAAGTAGTGACTAAAGATAGTAGGTTGCGTTTAACAGAGATTTGCTGTAAAATCAAACTTGGTAGAACAGTTACTCTTACACAGAGAATTTGGATGTCAAAGTTAATTGAATCGGATTCTGATGCATTTAGATTAGCAGAAAGATTTCTTATGGGTTGCCATCATAGCACAGCGGTAGTGCAGGGCTTTTGTAAAGCCAAGGTCGGCGGTTCAAATCCGTCTGATGGCATAAATTGATAAATATTATTATCATAGAAGTGTACAGATGAAAACATTTAAAGAATTGTTGGAGATGACTACACTTCAAAAAAGATTGGCAATACAAAAGCAGAAGCATAGGCAGACTAGGGAAACATCACGGGCTAGAGCAACTGCATCAGCTGATGTAATAAAGGCTGATTTGCAAAGTAAAAGAGATGCACAACGTAAAGCATCTGAAAGAAAAAGAATAAAAGGTGAAGTTAGACAAGAAATTGAAAAAGAGAAAAATTAAAGAAGATTTGCCTAACTAAATAGAATATAGAAATATTTTAGTAGTCATAATCTCATGCCGCTGAATAAATTAGATAATTTTATAAAGAATACAGAGGGTCGTATTCTTTATGTGAGTCCAAGCGATTTAGACTCTACGGATAGTATTAATAATCAGGGCAATTCACTTGCTCAACCATTCAAGACGCTTCAAAGAGCACTTTTGGAAGCGGCAAGATTCTCTTATTTGAAAGGTAACAGTAATGATGCTATAGAGAAGACTACAATCCTCTTGATGCCTGGAGCGCATACCATTGATAATAGACCCGGATTTGCACTTAAAAATATTGGTGGGGTAGCAAAAGTATTTTCTCCTGGTGGATCGGAAACAGCAGCACAGGATACCCTAGACCTTAAGCTAGATTCAAATTTCGATCTTGAGCAAGAAGATAATATTCTTTATAAGTTTAATAGTGTTAATGGTGGTATTGTTATACCTAGAGGTACATCTGTTGTTGGTCTAGATTTAAGAAAGACAAAATTACGACCAAAATATGTACCAAATCCAACTGATGCTACTGTTGGCACATCGGCAATCTTCAGGATTACTGGTGGCTGTTATTTCTGGCAATTCACTATGTTTGATGGTGATGAAGCTGGAGTAGTTTATACTGATGATAAAGATTTCTCAGTAGATAATAGATCAAAACCAATATTCTCCCACCACAAATTAACTTGTTTTGAATATGCGGATGGTGTCAATAATGTAGGTAACTATAATCTTACTGATCTTGACATGTATTATGCGAAACTTTCTAACGCATATAATACTGCATCAGGTAGAGATATTGATGAGAAATATCCTGCTAATCCAGAAGGATTTGAGAAGCAAAGACCAGAATGGGAAATTGTAGGTGCATTTGCTGCTGACCCAGTTGAGATTTCTGCTATTGAAGCAGGTTCAGGTGGAACTCCTAGTAATATTGTTACTGTTACATGTAAAACTGATCATGGATTCCAACAAGGAACTCCAATTAAAATTGAAGATGTTTCCCCATCTGATTATAATATTTCTACAACAGTTCAGAGTGTTTCTGCTACTAATAAGAAGGTATTTACATATCTACTTCCAGACTATAGAAAGAATTTAACCACACCAGCAAACGCATCCGCAGCAAAAGTAACAATTGAGACTGATACCGTATCTGGTGCTTCACCATATATCTTTAACTGCTCATTGCGTTCTGTTTATGGTATGAACGGAATGTCGGCAGATGGTGGAAAGGCATCTGGATTTAAATCAATGGTTGTTGCCCAGTTTACGGGTATATCATTACAGAAAGACGATAGGGCATTTGTAAAATATAATAAGTCTAATAGAAAATACGAAGGACTTTCAACTACTAAGGTAACAGCATCTACACTTGCTGCTGAATCATCATCAACTAATCCCAATACAATCTATCATTTAGATTCTGACGCTATTTACAGAAGTGGTTGGGAAACTGGTCATATTAGAATTGATAATGATGCAATTCTTCAGATAGTTTCAGTATTTGCTATTGGATATAATAGACACTTTAGTGCTAATACTGGTGGTGATGCTTCTATTACTAACTCCAACTCAAACTTTGGACAATTATCACTTACTGCTACTGGATTTAAGAAAGAAGCATTTGCGAAAGATAATAAGGCATTTGTTACTAACCTCATTACACCTAGAGCAATTAATGGTACTGAAGAGGATGTTGAATGGTATGGATTGGATGTTGGTGTAACAACTGCTGTTGCAAATACTAGTAGATTGTATCTTTATGGATTCACTAATCAAGATGTTTTACCTGGATCTCTTACACAGGGATATAGAGTTGGTGCAAAACGAAACGATAAAATATTTGTAGACTTCACGAGTGTTACTGGATATGGTATAAGTGAAGCATACGTCACCATGAGTGATGGTCAAACCAGTAGTGCTAAAGAATATCCAGTAATATCTGGACCAACATTAAATAAATTCTCTATTAATGCACATTCTCTCCAAACAGGTGAGAAAGTTATTATCCGTAGTAACGATGGTGACTTGCCAGAGAACTTGGAGGGAGAAACCATATATTATGTCATTAATATGGGTAATAATAATGACATAAAATTAGCTTCTTCAAAGGCTGATGCAGATAATAGTGAGGCTATCGATGTTTATGGTGGAACCAATCTTACTATTTTAAGTAGAGTAAGTGATAAAGTATCTGGTGATATTGGGCATCCTGTTCAGTGGGATAATACTCAAGGTCAATGGTATGTTACTGCCAAGGCAGATAATGAAATTTATACCACATTCAATACAGTTGGTGTATCTACTGGTGAAGGAGCTGGGGCAAGAACAGAATCAGCATACTTTAAGAGAACAGCAGATAGCAGAAGTTTAGATGAAAAGATTTACAAACTTAGAGTTGTAATTCCAAAAGAACTTACTAATGCAAAGAATCCTGAAAGTGGATTCATTATTCAAGAATCTAGTACTACTGGTATAAGAACTGATGGCGATTTCCTTCTCAATTCTATTAGTAGAGTAGATTATGGATATAATAGAAATCCAAGATTTATTGGTAGTTGTACATATTCAGGTGGAACAGTATCAGTTAGAACAGAACTTCCACATAATTTAGATGCTGGTGATGTTGTTATTACACACAATATAAAAGATACAACCAATACTACAGGTGTTGGTAATAGTGGATATAATGGAACATTTACTGTTGTATCAGTTCCTAATGAAATGGAATTTACCTACACAACTGGTAGGGTTCCTGGTCCAGCATTAACAAATGATTTAACTACTAGAGATAGTAGTTTACCAAGATTTGAGGTAAATGATTTACAAAATAATCTTTATGTTTATAGGAATGAAACCGTTTCTGATTATATTCAGAATCAGCAAGATGGTATCTATCATATCTACGCATTAAATGCTGATGTTGGAATTACTACAGAATTTACAGATTTAGAATATAGTCAGAATGTCACAGACCTTTATCCTCAGATGGATAGGGATAATTTAGATGATAGTCCTGAGTCTGCTAAATCATTTGCTTTAAGAGCTCCTCTTGGTAAAGTTCAAACAAGTGACCTTAAGAAGAGTCTTACTAGAGCATCTACAGATTCATTTATTAAGAACTTTGATAAAGATCTTACTATATCAAGCGAATCTGCTTTAAGTGTTGTTGCTGGTATTGCAACATTAACTCTAACAAAGAATCATAATCTTTCTGGAATTGCAACATATAGTACTATTACTGCTGGTTCTGGACATGTTAATGGAACCTATTATAATGTAAAACTCTTTAATGAGGTTGGATTATCTAGTTGGAATGGTGCTACAGCAGTTGTTGGTGTTCAAGGTGGTGCTGTTGTTAGTGTAGATGTTCAATCTCCTGGTTCTGGATATCAGGCAGGTAATGAGTTATTTGTTGACACTGCTTATATTGGTGGAACTGCAAACTCGAAGATATCAATTGCTTCTAGTAATTTAACAGGTGGTTCTGGTAATGTTGTTCAGGTAACAGGTATTGGAACAACTGCTGGAGGACATTATAGAGTCTTAGATATTCCTGGCAAGAATACAATTGCTATCGGAAAATCAGTAGGTGATCCATTTAGCATTGCTGGACAATTTGTAGTTCCTGTTGCTCCTGTTGTAGATGTAAGTACAAGTTCTACTTATGATTCAACAACTGGAAATTCAACAATAGTTTGTGATTTTGCTCATGGACTAGTTGCTGGTAGTAGATTTACACTTACTGATGTTAATAACAATAAACTTGGAGATTATCTAGTAAAATCAAGAGTAGGTGTTAATACATTTACTACTCTTACTAATGCAGATTTATTTGCTGGTTCTAACGATCCAAAATATTTGTTAAAACATGGTTTATCTGCGAATGATTCCATTTCTGATAGAGATGTTGAGGGTATTGCTGCTAGAGGATTTTCATTATATGATAATGAATATTTAAAAATTTCCGGATATAATGGCGATAACAAACTTAAGGTAACTGCTCCTTCTTCTGGTATTGCAACTACTAAGAGATTCCCACTTGGTACATATGTCCAAGTTGATGATGAAGTTATGAGAATCGCAAGTAGCACTTTATCTGGTGTTAATAACGATGAACTCACAGTAATACGTGGTACTTTAGGAACTGGAATTGCAACACACGCTGTTGGATCTTACATTAATAAGATACAATCGATTCCAATTGAATTCCGTCGTCCTTCTATTCTACGTGCATCTGGACATACATTTGAATATCTTGGATTTGGTCCTGGTAACTATTCAACTGGACTTCCACAAGTTCAGGATAGAACTCTGACTGAAACTGAAGAGTATCTATCTCAGGCACAAGAAAGATCTGCTGGTGTTGTTGTTTACACTGGTATGAACAGTAAGGGTGACTTCTTTATTGGAAACCAGAAGAAATCATCTTCTACTGGTGAAGAACGTACATTCGATACTCCAGTTCCAACTGTTACTGGTGAAGATCCTGCAAGATTAAGTGTTGTCTTTGATGAAGTTACTATTAAAGAGAGACTTGTAGTAGAAGGTGGAGATTCAAATGAGATTCTTTCAGAATTTGATGGTCCAGTTACATTTAATAATGAGGTTATTGCTAAGGGTAAATTCACTCTTAAGGGTGCATTAAAGATTAGTGATACAACTGCTTCAACTAATAAGAACTCAGGTGCTTTGGTGGTTGTTGGTGGTGTTGGTATTGGAGGAACAGTTAATCTTGGTGCTGGATCATCTATACGTCTTCCAGACAATGCTCAAGCAACATTTGGTAATGATGACGATCTAGCAGTCTTCCATTCAGGTACACATAGTTACATTAAGGATCAAGGCACTGGAGATTTAAATATTACTGGTAGTACTATTAATTTAAAAAATAGTGCTGATTCAGCAAATCTACTTGTTGCTACTGAAAATAGTTCAACAGCTTTATATTATAAGGGTACAAAACGATTAGAAACTTCTGGAGTTGGTGTTACCGTATTCGACCAGTTAGATTGTAATGCCCTTAGTGTTACTGCAGCTGCTACATTCGCTGATGACTTATGGGTAAATGGTGATTTTGGTGTAAGTGGTATTTCCACATTAGTTGGTGAAGTTGAAGTTCGTACTGGTATAGTTCCTGATACTGATGAGGGTGCATATTTTGGAACCGCATCCAAACCTTGGTCTGAGGCACACATTGATGAGGTTAGAATTGGTGTAAGTGGTAATGGTGAAATTGATACTGCAACTGGTAATTTAACCCTTGATTCTACTGGTGGTACGGTTATAGTTGATGATGCTTTTGAAGTAACTGGTGTTTCTACGTTCAAAAGTGCTGACTTTGATGGAGACATTAGATGTACAGGTGATATTACAGCATTCTGGTCTTCTGACGAAACTCTGAAAGAGAATATTACACCTATTGACGATCCTCTTGCTAAAGTTCTTTCTATTAGTGGTAATACATTTACATGGAAAGAAGGTGCAATACATAGTGGAGAAGATACTGGTGTTATCGCACAAGAGATTGAAGCTCTTGGACTTCCTGGTCTTGCTGTTACAAGAGAGACTGGAATTAAAGCGGTTAAGTATGAAAAACTCACTGCACTCCTAATTGAAGCAGTCAAGGAATTGTCTGCTAAGGTTGATAGCCTTGAACAAAAACTATCGGATAAATAACTAAAAAATACAGTAAATGGCTAATTATAGAAAGTCCTTTAACTTCCGTAATGGTGTTCAAGTTGATAATGACAATTTTATAGTAAATGCGAACGGTCTGGTTGGGATAGGGACTTCTCTTCCTACTGAATTTTTAGATGTTAAAGGCAATATAGCGGTAAGTGGTGTAGTAACAACTTCTGATTTATGGGTAAGTGAAGATGTAAATATCGTTGGTATGATTACTGCAACGCAGGGAAATTATACTGGTGTAGTTACTGCAACTAAGTTTATTGGAGATGGTAGCGCATTATTAGGTGTAGCTGGTATTGCAAAAACAGGATGGGTTGTAGAGAATGACGCAGGTATTTCTACAACATCGAACGTTGGTATCGGGACCACAAATCCTCTAACTTTTCTACAAATTGGAAATAGTCCAACAACAGGTACGGGTGTTGGTATAGATTCTACAGGTAATGCTGTATTTGCTGGAATTATCACAGCTGGTGGATATGAAGCAACAGGATTTATTAAGAGCGTAGATTTAAATGTAACAGGTGTCTCTACATTCTCTTCTGCTGTTGATATCAATAGTACTTTGGATGTAGATGGAGATACTCAGTTAGATGACTTAAATGTTGCTGGTGTTGCCACAATTACTGGAGCAATTGATGCTAATGGTGGTGCTAACGTTGTAGGTGGAGTTAGTATTGATGGTCTAAATGTTACTGGAATTTCTACTTTTGGAGATGATGTAAGATTTACTGCTGGTGGAATAGATGTATCTGGAATTGGTTCATTCACTCAACTTGATATAGGAACAGGTGGTATTGATGTAGATGGGCAAACGGATCTCGATGTTCTTAATGTTGCTGAAGCTGCTACGTTCTCTGCTGCTATTGATGCTAATGGAAGTTTAGATGTAGATGGAGATACTCAACTAGATGATTTAACTGTTGCTGGTGTTGCTACCTTCTCATCTAATATAGATGCTAATGGTGATTTAGATGTAGACGGTAATACAGAATTAGATGCTCTTAATGTATCTGGTCTTACAACATTTGCTGGTGCGGTTGATATCAACAGTACTTTAGATGTAGATGGAGATACACAATTAGATGATCTGAATGTTGCTGGTGTTGCTACCTTTAGTAATGATATTAAGATTCAAAAAGATTCTAGTCTGTTGTTACAGGTAATTGCTGACACTGGATCATCAAGGATTAGCATTGGAAATAGTGTTGGTGTTGGTAATAGTACCGCACTATTCAGATATGGAACTCAAGCTAATACGTTAGATATCATTAATAATGATACTGGTAATGTCAACATGTATCTCCATAAAGGAGGTGCAGGTATTAATACAGGTAGATTTGACTGGATTTATGGGCAAACAAATGCTGATTTGATGTCTCTTACTTTGGAAGGTAGATTGGGTCTGGGTAAAACAAATCCTGATAATACCTTACATGTTGTAGGAACTTCTACTGTTACAAGTAATGCTTGGGTTGGAGGTAATCTTGTTATCAGCGGCAACATGAGTGCTGGTACAGTGACTTTACCAACTGTAGTTAATGGTACTAATCTCAATAATACTACTGGTGTTTCAACCTTTAATAATGTTAATCTTACTGGTAAGATTGGACTTAATAATACTTCTCCAAGGACTGAGTTAGACTTCTTCTCAGGAACAGGACTTTTCCAAGGAGTGGGTATCGGAACTACAAATCCATTAGCAACAGTTGAAGTTAAGGGATTAAGTTCACTTGATAATGTAGGTATTGGAACTACAGCACTTCAGACTGTTGTTGGTATTGTTACTGATGCTGCATTAGGAAATGTTCAGATACATGGTAAGAAGACTACAATTTGGGGTGAAACTCTTACTATTGCTGATAATACTTCTAGTTCAAGACTTGGGGTAGGAACGTATGCTCCTAGATGTGCGGTAGACTTTTCTGGTGCTGGAGAAGGTACGATGGGTGCTACTGCTGGATTTATGCTTCTTCCAAAAGTTACTACTTCTGTAAGAAATAACTTCCAAGTTGCGGCTCCTGCTGCTATAATCTATAATGAGACTACAGATAGGTTAGAAGTTAGACTTGGTGGTAACTGGATTGGTATAGCAACTGTTCCCTAAATATTTTTTAACTATATTATTCTGAATGAAAAAAATTGTAATTGTTGGGTCTGGTACTGCTGGATTGTGCTGTGCCGCAATGATGAAAAATTATTGGGGTAATAAGGTAGATATATCTCTTTATTATGATGCAACCAGTAAGAATATTGCAGTAGGAGAAAGTACAACTCCAATTATTAGATTGCTTTTGTCACATCTTGGAGTAACTACTGAGCAATTTTTTAAAGAATTTAGGAATAATGCTTCTTTAAAGTTAGGAATTAATTTTAAGAATTGGATTCCTGGTACAGAATATTTTCATGGGTTTGGTCAAATATATAAACCTAACCTGAATTCTAGTGGTGTATATTCTATTACTCAGGGTAAATTTAATGGTGGAACCAATTATAATGAAGCAACTACTACGATTCCAAAGTTACCATTTGATAAGTATGATTATGCACTACATCTTGATACTCAGGAATTTTCTGAGTATGTTATTAAGAAATTAAAAGGCAAGATAGATCTCGTAGATGATTTAGTAGAGGAAGTAATTGTTGATGGTGAGAATATTACGAGTATAAGATGTCGAGATAGTGGTATTGTTGAGGCAGATCTTTTTATCGATGCTTCTGGGTTTAATGCAGTCTTATTTAAACATTTAAATCCTAAGTGGAATGATCTTTCTAATTCTTTACCATTAGATAGAGCAATTCCTCAACAAGTTCCTAATAATTCTAATGAAATTCCTTCTCACACTGTGGCAGAAGCAACAGAGAATGGATGGATTTGGCAATTACCAATTGGAGATAGATTTGGAACAGGATATATTTACTCGTCAAGATTTACTTCTGATGAAGAAGCAAGAGAAAAATATAATGAATGGTTATTAAAAAATCACAATGCAGAGTTACAAACTGATAGGATTATTCGTTATAGATCTGGATATTATGAAGATTATTGGATTGGTAATTGTTTAGCAATAGGATTATCTAGTGGATTTGTTGAACCATTAGAGTCTACAGGAATACAAATTATTTTATCTCAAGTTCAAGAATTTATGACGATAAATTCTACTTTGAATAACTTACAATATAATAGGGTAATAATAAACAAGGCTAATAGAAAATTACATGAAGAGATAATTGATTTTATTTGCTTACATTATAATACAAATAGAACTGATTCTGAGTTTTGGAGATATATGACTGCCAATAAAGTAGATTGGGTTAAGAATTTTGATGAGAAATGTAGGGAAGAATTTTTAGATGCCAGAACTTGTCATCGAGAGAAAACTTTCTGGATACTTGATAGTTATATTCAGATTGCAAAGGGTCTTAATATGGTTAATAATCAATCAATTAAGAATTTCTTAGAATATAAGATTGATGGAAGAAAGATATGGGATGAGATGAAAAATGAGTATAGGATTTTAGAAATTGAAAAGAAAAGGTGGAAATGGATATCACATAAGGATGCTATATCATGAACAAATGTCATCGGTATCTTAATCTACCATTTGAGATTAAACCTTTATCACATTTTGATGAAGAAAGAGATATCATTCAGCATAATTATTTGTACAATGCTTTTGAATTTCCTGAGTTATATAACTGGATGAATAATCTTGGTGTTGAGTTATACATGGGTGAAACATTTTATACTCCACCTTATAGTAAAATTCCTATTCATACAGATCATTCAGGTTATACCAATCATGTAAAAATTAATGTAACTTGGGGTCCGCAGGAAGGAGTAACACAGTGGTGGAAGTCTGATTCAATAAAAAGTGAGAGTACTTATAAACATGGTGGTATGGAGATTGGTGAGAATAGTTTGATACCTCATTTATGGGCAGAAGAGGAGGATTGTGAACTTTTATATGAAGCAAATACTAATCGCCCTAGTTTAGTTAATGTTGGAATATTACATGGCACAAATAACCCAACTTCAGAAGGTAGATGGACATTAAGTTTTATCCCTAGAAAAGGTGAAAGATATGTTCATTGGGATGATGCTATTGATATTTTTAAGGATTATTTGGATAAATAGAAAAAAGTATAAAGAATAAATGTCTTCAGCGGTCACAAAAGCAGGTCCATATTTTGCTAGTGGTGAAATTAAATGGAGTAGTCTGAGGGATACTTTTAGATTGGGTACTCCTAGTGATGATGGTGCAACTCCTGGATCTTCAACCACTGGAACGATTAGTGCATCAGAATTAAGAAGAGATGCTGATGTAACAGAGACTAATCCTATAGTTCCTGATGCCACTGAAAATGCAAGTATAGAGACTACCAATAATTGGAAAGTGTCTCAAATGAGGAATAGTATTAAGTACTATTATATTACTCAAACAAATACTGATACCAATTATGATATAGATGCACTGTCATGGAATTCAAATTTAAATAAGAATATTCTTAAGTGGGTAAGTATAGATGGTATTGTAGGATCAAATAATAATGCTGCTTCTGCTGCTGATTTGAATGCAACAGCACATAATCTTACTATAACTGTATCTGGAGATATTTGGGGTGCTCGCGGTGCAGGTGGGGATGGAAGTCCTATTAGTGGTGAAGCAGGTGGTAATGCTTTAACAATAGCATCTTCAGGTGGAAATAATATTCGAGTTAATGTAGAAACTGGTGCTAGAATTTATGGTGCTGGCGGTGGTGGTGAGCAAGGAACTACTGGAACAACTGGAACTGATGGAATTTGTTTTGATTATGAATATAAGACTGTAGGTAGTGGTTGTAACTACTGTGGAGATTGTGGAGCAGGTTGGGAAAGATATGGTGGATGTAGCACAGCAGGTCAAGGATTGTGTGATTGCCATTCAAGTTGGGGTTGGACTTGGTGTAATGGTAGATATCAAACAGCAGCACAATGCCGAAAAGAAGTACACACAACTGTAGCAGGTGGCGCAGGAGGAGCAGGTGGTACTGGTGGAAGTGGAAGAGGTTACAATTACGCAACAGGTTCACTAGATGGGCAAGCAGGTTCCGCTGGCGCAGCATTTGGAGGATGTGGTGGTTATGATGGCACTAACACTCCTGGAGGGCAAGGAAACCCAGGAACAGATGGTGGAGATGGTGGAGATTGGGGTTCTGCTGGAGAGAATACTGCTAATACTGGTAATGGTGGTGTTGCTGGTTCAGCGGTATCTGGTTCTAATTATAGTGTTATAGGAACAATTAATACTGACACTCTTAAGGGAGCATTTAACCCATAATATATAAATTGATTGAACTTATATCATGCCTGAATATCCTTCGTTACAAAAACAAGTTAATAACTTTAAGACTTCATTTGCTCATGTCACACTATCACTGGCAAATAAGAAGTATAGGAAATTATTAAAAGTACCTAAGCATATATTTAAAGAGAGAATATCCATCTGTAAGGATTGTGAGAGATATGTGGAAGAACATCACAGATGTGAAGAGTGTGGATGTTTTGTTGGAATAAAAGCAAGAGTGGGTGTTGAAGGATGTCCATTAAAGAAGTGGAGTGCATTGACATAAGATGAAATATCAAGAGTTTGATTATCCTCATGCTTCTCAATTAAATGCTTTATTATATGATATGTCAAAGCGTGATATTGAGTTGTATAAACCAGCAACCTTAAGTGAAGCACTTATTAATCCTTATGTACATACTATGAAAACTCATCTTAATGGTGGAGTATTAACAGCCCTTCAGATACATACACGAGAGATCGCGGTTGTCGATAAGTTCTTTGAGTGGATTGAGAGATTATTAGACATTAAGACGTTAAGAAGTTGGGTAGTGATGTATAATAAGGGTGAATGTGGAACACTTCATAATCACCTTGAGTACGATAAGTCGTTTTGTTACTATGCAAATTTGCCAGAAGGGAGTCCACCATTAATTCTGCAAGATGACATCATAGAACCAGTGGAAGGTAGAGTGATTGCCTTTTCTGGACAATTGGCGCATGAAGTTCCTGTAAGCACTGTTGATGGACGGTGTAGTCTTGTTGGGCACGGTTCATGAAGATATTTGTAAAGGATAAGTTTTTTGAGGATGCTGATTCGGTAAGAGAACTAGCACTGTCACTTGATTATTCTTACAGTGCATCTTTAATGGTTGACCCTGGATGGAGAGGGCATAGAACGAAAATGCCTGACAGTCATTTAAAAGAGAATATTCTAAGATTTGTTAGTCAGATGTTTCAGTTCGATGCAGGGAACTACATCATTACTTCCTTTTTTCATTATACAAATGAGAACACAAAAACTCTCTTAGATGATTTTTATACGGACAAGTACCATAAAGATAAATCAGAGTATGCTGGAATCATCTATCTAACACCCAATCCTATCCCTAAGAGTGGCACATCAATTTTAGATGGAAAAAATAATGAGATAGTTAATATAGAGAATGTATATAATCGATTTGTTTGTTATCCTGGAAATTATATCCATGCAGTCTCAAATGTATTTGGAGAATACAAAGACGACGCAAGACTAACTTTTAATTTTTTCATATGGCATAAAAAGAATCCAGATTATATTGAAGGAGTCACTGATGAGGTTTATCAAATTCCGCCAGATTTTGAAGATATAAAGTATGATGACTTTATAGAGTGTAATTCTTAAAAAGCCTAACTAGGTTTGTAATCGTTGTTGGGAAAGCTCTGGAGGCCAATAGCCAAACTGGTACAAGAGAACCTAAAAGGGTGCAGTAGGACGCTATAATATATCCATATTAATGGAACACTGTGCAGGTACGTCCTCATCAGCAACATGCCTTGGATGCAATGGCAAGCAAGTCCAAGGGGCAGATTATCATTCCTACTGGGGGTGGTAAGACTTTCATTATGATCAGAGATGCTGCAAGGCAATTTGAGAAAGGAAAACAGACAGTTGTGGTAGTAGCACCACGGATTCTATTAGCACGACAGTTATGTGAAGATTTTAGAGAAGAATTAGACGCTAAGATATTTCATTGTCATTCAGGATTTAGAGGATATCAAGGGGGAACTGATGCTGCATGGATAGCACAATGGCACAAGCATGAAAGTGATTTCAATAGATTAATCTTTACTACCTATCATTCACTACACAGATTGGTAGAAGCAGGTATAATGGTTGATTCAATATACTTCGATGAGGCACACAATAGTGTCCAGAAGAACTTCATTGAGGCAGTTGATGACTTCTCTCTACATGCAGGACGTTGCTATTTTTTCACGGCAACGCCAAAGCATTCATTAACTCCCATGAGGGTGGGTATGAATGAGACTGACATATTTGGTGAAGTAATCTGCAAGGTTCCTGCACCTAAGTTAGTGAAGGAAGGATACATATTACCACCAAAGGTGAAAGTATATAAGAATGACATATTAAAGAAGGATGAAATAACATTTGATGTAGAATGCAATCAAATCATTGATAACATCGATGACCACAATACTAAGAAAATACTTGTATGTGCCAAATCCACCAAACAAATTGTTGGATTAGTGGGTTATGAGAAGTTTATTGATGAATTGAAGGAACGTGGTTATGATTACATGTACATCAGTTCTAAGACTGGTGCAGTCATTAATGGTGAAAAAGTTAAGAGAGAAGAGTTCTTTGAGACAATGAGAGTATGGGGAGAGGAATGTAATAGGAAGTTTGTAGTATTACATCATAGTATATTAAGTGAAGGTATCAACGTAAAAGGACTTGAGGCAGTTCTTTTCTTACGTTCTATGGATTATATCGGAATTAGTCAAACAATAGGCAGAGTGATTCGTAAAGGGGCGAAAGAAAAAACGTATGGATTAGTATGTGTACCAGTATATTCAAAAGTTGGTATCTCTACCGCACGTAAAGTACAGGCAGTGGTTGATACCGTGTTTGAAAGAGGAGAACCAGCAATTAGTGTGGTGAAACGATGATGAATTATGAAAGTCCTAAACAAAAGGAATACAACCGTATGTTTAATAAACTTATGGAAGAAATGGGTTTTAAACCTAGAAGGAGGAAGAAATCTCATCAATGGTGGGAGTCTCCTTGGATAGATTATGATGATCCACGAAACCGTTATTATGAGAAAAAATGAGAGCATGACATCATCAGTGGTCAGAAGATAAACTGTCCACTGAAATTGGCACAAGGTATTAAATAGTCTATAATAAGGACATCCAAAAGAGGTAATTCTCATGAAGTGCGAAGTCAAACTGTATGTTGCAGGAACCGTCTTCCATGAAGAAGTTTATGCAAAGGACTATCAGGAGGCAAAGCAGGTTGCACTGGCACGTAACCCTAATGCTAAGGTAGTATCTGTGAATGCCAAGTTCTAAGCAATATAAAGGTCAACCACAAAGAGACTGGACTAACAAGCAATGGTTACAACATGCATGGGTTCAGTCTCATAATCCTTGGATAGATGATGAGGATAGAGAATACTGGAGAGATAAAATAAAGGAGTTGACAGAATGAGAATGAACAATGAAACTAAGATATTATTTGCCCTTGAACATGTTGCACATTTAGAAGATTTATTTGAAGAAAACGAATGGGAAAACTATCTCATTCATCCATTATCCACAATTAAAATTGAATTGGAGAGGCAACTAGGTAATGAACGAGCAAGAAAAACCAAAAAGAAAACGAGGGACTGATTATAGGAAATTCTATACATGTCCCAATAAAGGCATCCTAGATTCTGTATGTGGCAGACCTGAGGGTTACATTACCAAAGATGGAATGTGGGCAGCAGTACCTATCATGGGTAGTAAGAAACTACAAATTATTAACAATGGCAATTTCGTTCATGTAGCAAGGAACTATGACTCTGCCAAAGCATACATACTGAGAGAAAAAAAGAAATCTAAATGAAAGATCAGAACCCTATTACCGAGAAGGAAACCTATATAGAGAAGAGGGATAGAGCAAAGAGTCTGTTTTTAGAGTCATTATTGAAACCAGATAATGAATTACGCTCTTGCTCACACAATCAAAAGTGTTATAATGAGTTGATTGAAATAAGGGAAGAAATAATAGAATATGTGAGGAAAATGGAATGAACCCAGTTACGGACATAATTTTCACCATTTCTTGGTTTGTTCTTTTGGTATGGGCAATACGTTCAATGTCAAAGGGATGGGGTGCAATGAATACCGACATAACAACATATAACAAAACAGTAACTAAACCTATACATCCAGAAATGGTTGATGTAAAACCTGGTGAAGAATTGATGGGTGTAACATTTAAGAAGCAAGAACCTGATGAGTTACAACAATCACTTCAGGCACGTATAGAAGCATTAAGTGAAGATATTGAGGATGAAGATGAGGATGATGGTGGCGGAGATGTCATTGTAAGAGTATGATACTAGCAGATGCTTTAACATGGGGATGAAAAAACTTTGGAGAACTTGGAAGTATGCATTGGGGAGTTTCTCTGATGTTAAGACCAAGAGTTATGACAATCCTATTGTCATTGTACGATCTTTCGTGTTGCTTACTTATCTCATTACTAATTGTTTCATCGTTGCGGGGGTCATAAGACATTGGAATTAAAAGATGTAAATGTCCATAAGGTTTTAGATGAAATCCGCCCTTATATTGAGGCAGATGGTGGCATCTTAGAATATGTTGCAATAGATTATCTTAAAGATGGTCCTATTGTTATGGTAAGAATGTTAGGTGCTTGTGCAGGATGTGCTATGAGTGCCCAGATAATGACTATGGGTATTGAGAAATTAGTTAAGGAAAGATTCCCTGAAGTTCAGAGGGTTATATCAGTATGAAAAAACCCGAACCTGTTAAATCATTTAATGGTATCAGTGTTGCTTTATTGCGTGGAGCACTGGGAAAACATTATATGAAGGATTGGACTCCAGAACAAATAAAAGAGTATAAAGATTGGGTAAGTATAAACTCGTAGGCATTTATTTTTGTAAAACCGTACTTGCAATTGTGTTGATTTTATGATAAATAATAGGGAGAATTAAAAGGAGGACAAGATGATTTAAACTCCTTTGTTATGCGTTAGATTATGATGTATTGTTGCAGGAGACACGATTATGCACAACTTAATTCCATTTAATCAGTTAGCCGGAGAGGAAACTCTTCAGACAGATAATGATTTAATCAACGAGTACTACGAGTGCCTAATCGAGTGTGATGAAAGTCAATCGGTTTGTAAACGAATCTGTAAGGAGGTTCTAATTTAGGTTTAGAGTCAATTTGTAGTTTAGTAAGAGTTTAAAACATGCTACCATATTCACATCCACCTTAATTAGTATTAATAACAAAATTTAATAGCAAAAAGATACCCTTGACAAATGTTACAGTCAGGGGTATTATATTATTTGGAGGAATTTAAAAATGAGAGATTTTGTAGAATGGGTTAAGAGTTTATTTTCTGGACAAGTACCAGAAGAACCAAAAGACTTTATACTGTCTAAAATGGAACCTGATGGATATTCATATGATACTGACAATGATTGGTGGGTTCGTACATGGACTACTAATCAGGGTAAGGAATCAATTAGAGAGATATACCAAAAGTTAGAGAGTGGTAAATGGAATAAACTTATGATAGGATATGGTGATAGAGTATTTTATGAAGAAACAGTAGAAAGTTATTGACGATGAGTGAATTTCAATCAGACATACGTGATAAAGAGTATGATGAGGATGGTAATGAATTAGATAAGCATGGATTTAAAGTTAAAACTTATCCTGATGGACTAGAGTCAGTTCGCAAATCCGTTGAAAACTGTGAGCAATTATGTGGACTAGATAAGAAGGTGATGGAAGCACTGCTTAAGGGTGAGTGGAGTCAATATACCACATCAGATTGTCTTGGTAGGTATAGTAAGAAAATTGTCATCGAATACGACATTGGGAGGAAGAAGGATGACGTGGAGACAAAATGATATATGGTCTGTTTATGATGAGATGAGAGAGATGAGAGAACATCTCTTAAAAAGAATAGAATTGCTTGAAGATGATGTGGAACGCCTTACCATAGAGAATATGGATTATGCAAAGGAATTGTATCAGGTTGAACGTGGTTTAGATACTCGTATAGATACTCTAGTAGCAGAGATTTTTAAGACCACACTACATGAAGGACAAAAAAGCAGCAAAGAAGATTATCAAAAGGGCAAAGAAACATCCTGATTGGTACACCACATCAGATATAAAGTATGCTAAGATGGTAAGACGACGTATTAAAGAGGAAGAAAGACTACATGATGAAGCAGAAGCAAGACTCTCTGAAAATCAATCAGAATAAAGATGGTTCATTTACTATGGATTGGGATAAACAAGATCCTAATTGGAAATGGTTAAATGACTTGACATCTAAAGAAATAGAAGTTATTATTCAAGAAGCAATTAAGTACGATGCCAATGTCGAATGATTTCAAGTCATATTCTTTGAACATGTTGCAAGATTCATTGAGAGATGTTATGCAATCTGAAGCAACTCCAGATGAAATATATGATATGATAACTCTTGAAGTTAAGCGTAACATGAAATATTATAAAGCATGTTACAACCATAGTGTAAAACTTCTTGCTTTATTAAGAGGTAATAATAATTCAAAATTAGAAGTAATTGATGGTGGAACGATGACAGTGAGAGATGTAACTAACTCACCTTCTGATTGGGATGATTTCTGGAAAGGAGATTTTTATGGAGAAGAATTTCATAAAGCATTACAGAAGTATGGATATGAATATACACCGCCGACTGCTGAAGAAAGGTTGAGATTTAAGTTAGATTCACCCTTCCTACATAATGATGTTGACTTAGATAAGGATTAATTATGGCATTATCAGAACAAGTTGAAGAATCACTACGTGATGCTCAATCAGAATTAAGAAATGCACTAGCATTTGCAGCACGTAGTGAGAAAGCATTTATTAGTATGCACATTGGCAAAATGATGCATGATATTGATAATTTAATCGATGTTCATGACATTGTTGAAAAGTTAGAGAATAGAAAGTTGGGTGATAATGGAAAATGGGGTCCATTTCTTCATGGTGAATTGCCAGAAGATAATGATTGGGATGAATGAGGGTTAGGGACTATATTGGGAAGAAAATAATAGTCTATTATCATATTTGGTCTCCACCTGATACTGATATTTGGAAGATAGTAGTTGATGAGCAAATTAAGAGGTTGTATTCTTCTGGTATTCCAGAGATAGCAACTATAAAATGTTCTATTCATGGGGTACAAGCATCAAGGATTAAGCATTTTGTTTCATTGTATGATTGGATTGATATTATCGAGTGTATAGACAGTGATTCTAATGGTTTGTCTGAAGGCATTACTCTAAAATATCTTTATCAAGATTGTATTAATGAACATGCAGATAAGGTGATGTTTTTTCATAATAAGGGCATGAGTACCTATTGTGGAAATAGAATTGAATACTCCGACCGTTATATTCGTGCAGTTAATAGTTGGAGACATCTTATGGAGTGGGGATGTATTGATAAATGGAAAGAAAGTTTAGATAAATTGGATACTTATCAAGTAACTGGAGTTCTTAGGTGCTTACATCCATGGATTCATTTGAGTGGTAATTTTTGGTGGGCAAGAGCAGATTATATTACTACACTTCCTGATCCAACTAAACTTGAACATGATAAATTGTTTGGATTGATTGAGAGGGTAAAATTTGAACGGTGGGTAGGAAGGAAAGAACCCACAATTTTTAGTTTTTATGATCCACCATTTGATTATGAGACTGATGAAGGGTTTATAGGCATGAAACCTGATATTCAACCAACTCCAGAAGGGGAACCACCATGGTTTTGGTTGTATCGTGATGATATTCACCCTTACTACCTCAAAGGTTAATAAATATTGCACAAAGGAAAAGAGAATATTAAGAACTCTTTCTTTTGGTATAGATAATGTTATAGTATCAGAACATTTCTCCTAAAAACCAATGATCAACTTAGACGACAGGTATCATTCATACTTAACAAGTGGTAAAAAGTTTACTATTGATGGTGTTGGTGAGAATGTACGTGGTTATGGTTGGTTAGATGATGGTAAAGAGATTGTAGGACATTATGTCATCACGGATAATTATAAGTTACATTATGATATGGATGCCATCTTTGTCAGGATGGAAGCACTTAGAGGATTAGAAACCGCAGCAACGAAATAAATAATCATGACTAATTTTAAGATTTCAAATATGAGTACTCCAATTCCAGAACACGATTTGGACCATGAGGTCTATATTGAAGCAGATGGTAAAGAACATCCTAATCATGGGATGTTAGAATATACTAAATCAGATTTAGAAATGCATAATGATGCTTTTCATGCTCATGAGGAGAATGAAGCAAATCCTGGAGACGGGAAGATAAATGATTGGCATACAAGACATCAAGATCAACATCTTGAAGTCTATTGTGATAATCATCCTGACGCATTAGAGTGTAGAGTTTACGACGACTAGGACAGTTTAAAAACTGGTTGACCCATCTTGCATTTTCATGTAGGGTGGGTTATACTATGAGAAATTACCTGATAGTATGTCTGAAATCAAAGCAATTTTTCGGGATCATCTTGGTGAGATAGTTGAAGATGTTAATAAAGAGTTGTTAGATGATAGGATTGTAAGGTTTTGGCGTAGGGTTGGTAGTGATTTGACACTACGTGAGGTTCTTAATAAGTATTGGGAAGACAAGAGTGAATTTGCAGTTGATTTAGGAGTAACATTTGGTAAGATATTTGAATTGTACTTACCATTCAAACTGCAAGAATTGGGATATAACGTAACCCCAGGATTTTCATCTGCTGGTGATATGATAGAAGGTGATACTCATTGGGAGATTAAGACTGGAAGAGGTAAATTCATACAAGGTGCTACACATTCACCTAAAGAAAAGAGTGCATTAAATCTCATTCAGGTATTATGGGATTGTCATTGGGATAAAACATTAGATGAAATAGATGCTAATGGTAAGTTTATTTCACATTTAAATGTGTGTGTTTTCAATAATGTTGTTGTAGATTCAGTAGGTGAGCATAGTAACAACAACTCACGCACAACATTACAGTTTAGAAGAGATAAGTATGATGAATGTGTTGATGCATGTGTATATGGTAACATCAAACAGAATAGAGTGAATGTTGCATTTGTTAAAGAATCGGTTTGACAAGAAGTAGTAAGTTTGTTATAATCCTTTTATCGCTTACTTATGTCATTGATTTATCATTGATTTAAGGACAGTAGAAAAATTATTCTATGCGGTACTTACAATACAACAAAGGAGTTGAATCATGGCTACTAAGACAAGAAATATTATGGAGATCATTGCAGATCTTCAATCCAAAGGTGTTAAGCAACAACTTGGACATATCGGGAAACTATTAGTATATGAACCATTATCACCTAGTGAATCAAAAGAATTACAAGTCGATTCATTATATCAGCGTTTAATATCACCAAATAAAATAAACAGTTACGGTACATTTAATTGGTCTTTATGTATTCCAGTAGTTGTTTCACGTCGTCCTGAGTCATTAGGTTCTATTCATAAGGGTAATTTTGTTATTGATGGACAGAATAAAGTTGTCAAGTACATATTAAGTGGAACTGATGATCCTCTTCCTGTAGTTGTATTGGAACATGATTCTGATTCAGATTATGACACTGTATTAAAGTCAGAAGCAGAACTTTTTAATCAATTAAATACTTGGGTTAAAAAGTTAGATACTATTGATAATCTTCGTTCTGAAGTTTGCTTTGGTGATGAATTCGCTATTCATATTGAAAATACACTCAAAACTCTCAATTTAAGATGTAAACCAAATACATTTGGTTCTGAGAATGATGATGCTTTTGATTTAAAATCTTTTACTCATTTTTATTATTGTATAAAAGATGATTATACTGCTGATTCAACTGGTATATGTGAAATACAAAAAGCATATTCTTTTTGGAAAAAGATTTACATTAATACACCACAACTGATTAGTGAAAGTCTCCGACCAGGAGAAAAAGCACCTGTAATTGCAGATCATGTTAATGGTTCAGCGTTTCGTGCTGTTGCTCATTTATATCGCTTTATTGAGGAGGGATTGAACAATGGGAAACAGTCTGAATTCAGAAATTGGTGTATTGGAAACATTGCGAAATACTGGAGACAAGATAAACTTGTTAAAGGTTTTAGTGGATTTCAGTTACCACGTTGGACACTTGATCGTCTTATTGATAGGTACAATGAAGAAATTACTGATAGTGATGGTAGAGGGGCACAAACATTGGGTCCTGTAACTCTTTATGAAGCATCAAGAGTTGATGAGAAGTTTAAGTCTCCTGATGAGGATAGGTGGGCAAAAGTAGTTGCTGATTATCACAAGACATAGCAAAAAGGTTAATGAATATTAATACTATCTACAATCAGTCTTGCATCACTGGTATGCAGGAAATGGATGAGAATATGGTGGACTTGTGCGTAACAAGTCCACCATATGATGACTTGAGAACATATAATGATAGTAGTAAGTGGGATTTTAATGTATTCAAGGATGTAGCGCAGGGTTTATATCGTGTATTGAAAGTTGGTGGAGTTGTTGTATGGGTTGTTGGTGACGCTGTAATTAAGGGTAGTGAAACTGGTAGTAGTTTCAGACAAGCATTATATTTTATGGAGTTGGGGTTTAAATTGCATGACACCATGATATATGAGAAAAATGGGTGTGCTTTCCCTGCTAGAAGAGATGGTAACAGATATTCACAAATCTTTGAGTATATGTTCGTGTTGAGTAAAGAGAGTAAACCTAAGACTGCACATTTAATATGTGATAAACCAAATAAGTGGGCAGGATGGACACAATGGGGTAAATCAGGGACATATAGGGATAAGGATGGTAATTTAATTGAAAGGCAACAGAAACCAACACCTGATTTTAGTCCACGCAATAATATATGGAGATATAACACTGGTAAGGGATACACAACTAAGGATGCCTTTGCTTTTGAGCATCCTGCCATGTATCCTGAGTTACTGGCAAAGGAACATATACTATCATGGAGTAA